>Ga0172372_10002847_pt1 | contig 25952 bp, 18 predicted proteins | sample LakKiv5m_2_FD_114544 | JGI IMG/M metagenome (GOLD analysis project Ga0172372, IMG submission 114544) | Freshwater microbial communities from Kabuno Bay, South-Kivu, Congo - kab_092012_9.5m | ecosystem: Environmental > Aquatic > Freshwater > Lake | place: Democratic Republic of the Congo...
GGCCGCTTTGGGCCTTTTTCAGCAACCCTGCTAGGTACTTCTGGGCCTCGTCTCCGACGAGGCCGGATCAACACCTGGCAGGTGCTGAAAAACGCAAAGCCGTTTTTCAGCAGCCTGCTAGCCTCGCGCCACCAACCCGGAGGTCTCCATGTCGTCGTCCATCGGCTCCGTCTCCCAGCCCCGTACCACGTCGTCGAGCTCGACGACGCCGTCGCTGGAGGGTCTGCAGCGCGGCTCGCGCGGCCCCGACGTCATGGAGCTGCAGAAGCAGCTCAACGCCCGCGGCGCAAAGCTCGAGGTGGACGGGAAGTTCGGCCCCCTCACCGAGGCCGCGCTGAAGCAGTTCCAGGCCAGCGCCGGCTGCGGCAGCAACGGCCGCGTCGACGCCGCCACGGTGACCGCCCTGCAGGCGCCGCCGAAGGCCGGCACGCCGTCGACGCCCGCGACGACGACGCCGACCGTGACGCCGAAGGCCAGCACCGAGGTCCAGCAGGGGGCCCGCGCGAAGAGCGCCGCCGACGAGGGCCGCATCCGCGCCCAGCTCGGTGAGGTGCCGACGCCGCCGAAGACCACGACGCCGTCGACGACGACGCCATCGACGACCACGCCTGCGACGACGACGCCCGTCGGCCTCACCCTCACGCCCGCCCAGGTGCAGACGGCGCTCGCCAACATCGAGACCGGCAAGAAGCAGGTGGCCGAGGAGAAGGCCGTCGTCGGTCAGGTGAAGGAGGCCCTGCAGCGCGAGGTGGGCGAGCTCGAGACGCCCGTCGCCGGCGCCACCCGCACGGCGGCCGACGAGGCCGTCCTCGCCGGTCGCAAGGCCCAGCTCGACGTGGTGACGAAGGCCGACGAGACCCTCGACCTCAAGGCGCAGGGCTTCGACGCCGCCGCCACCGCGCTGAAGGACGGCGTGCTCACGCCCGACGAGGCAAATCACCTCGTCACCGTCGACGGCGCCCTGCAGAAGAGCGAGGCCATGCTCAGGGAACAGGGCGCGGCGGCGACGTCGCTCGTGGAGCGCGGCCTCAAGGCCGGCGGTCGCGGCAGCCCGACGCTGGGCCTCAAGAAGCCGGAGACGCCGTCGACGACGGCGCCCACGACCCCGCCGGCGAACGGCACGATCATCCCGAAGGCCGATCTCGACGTCGCCACCCAGCGCATCCAGCAGGCCGTCGCTGGCGTCCGCGCCGAGAAGGAGGCCCTTGGCACCGCGAAGGCCACCCTCGAGCGCGAGGTGCAGACCCTCTCGGGCCTGAAGGACCGCACGGTGGCCGACGACGCCGTGCTCGCCGGCCGCAAGGCGCAGCTCGAGGTCCTCGGTCGGGCCAGCGAGCACCTCGACATCCGCATGGCGGCGCTCGACGCGGCGACGCGCGCCCTCGGCGACGGCGTCCTCACCGCCGATGAGGCGAAGAACCTCGCCACCGTCGACTCGTCGCTGACGGCGGCGCAGCAGCAGATCGCGGCCCAGGCCGGCCTCGCCGCCGAGCTCGTCCAGCGCGGCCGGGCCGCCGGTGGCCGCGGCAGCGACGCGCTGCTGTGACCATCACGAGCCGAGGGTGATCACGAAGGCGCGGAGCACGTCGCCGAGGTTCTGGTCGCCGACGGTGCCGGTGCCGTTGGCGACGACGTGCAGCGCGGCACCCTCGCCGCGCGCCAGGCCGACGAGCTCCAGCGTCGTGCTCGGCGGCAGCACGATGGTGCGGGCCAGCTCGCCGCTCTGGCCAAAGATGTGGACCTGCGGACCGATCTGCGGGCCCTTGAGCAGCAGCAGGTCCCGGTCACCGTCGATGCGGACATCGCCGACGGTGTCGACGACCGCGGCCACCTGGCGGAGGTCGTCCACCGTGAGGCGCTGTTCGGCACCGATCGTCAGCCGGGCGAGGAAGCCGTCCTCGCTCACGGCCTCGAGTGCAAACAGTTGTTCGTGACGGAGGGCGCCAAGGAACGTGCCGGCAACCCGCACCTGGCTGCCCCGCACGTCGAGGGCAGTGATCCCGTCACCCCCGGTACGGCCCTCGAAGGCGATGGCGTCCAGACAGGAGCCGTCATTGGCGTTGAAGAGGGCCACGATGGGGGCGCCGGCTGGAAACGATCGCCCGCAGACGGCGGCGCCGCTGCCATTGTGATTGCCGGCGACGACGATGCCGACGTCGCCGATGGCGACGTCGCGCGGATCGAGCCCGCCCAGCGAGACCGCCCGACGGCCGAGGTCCTCATCCACGAGCAGCGCCGGCGACAACGCCGGGGTGCCGCCGGTGAATCCGGCGGTGCCGCCGTTGCGGGTGACGATGACGACGCGGGTTCCATCGACGGCCACGCCGCCGACCACGAGCGGCTCGCTCGAGCTGATCGACAGGGGATCCAGGCAGAGGCTCCCGCCTTCGGTGTCGAGCGGCAGGATCGCGCCGGTCCCGTCGGCACCGAGGGTGCACTCACCCATGGTGATGGGTCCCGCACGGGTTGCCACGGCGACGACGCGGTTGCCATCGGTGCCGAGCGCCGCCACCGACGTGGGACCCACCGGGTTGTCGACGGAGATGTCGGCGACGAAAGAGGCAGGGTCGAGGGGCGTGAGGACGAATCCGGCGGGGGAGACCGCCGGTGGTGGGAGATTCGCGACGCCGCTCTCGTGCTCGCCGGCGACATAGAGGCTGCCGGCCCGGAACAGGGCGCTGCGGGCCCGCACCGAGGTGCCACCCTCGACGGTGGTCACGGTGGCTGCCGCCGGTCGGAAGGTGGCCTCGGGCAGCCCGCCCGTGGCCGGCAGCGTGCATGAGGCCCCGCCCGTGCCGACCTCGCAGTCGCCGGCGAAGGCCACCTCGCAGCCGACGTCGGGGAGGGCGGTGAGCGTCGCGTCCCGGGGGACGAAGGCCGGGAACTCGACGATCGGCGCGCCATTGCTGAGGATGACGCCACCGCACCCCGCCTCCTCCACGGGCGCGAACTCGCCGACGCAGTCGTGGTCGCAGCCGTCGCCATCGAGCTGGTTGCCGTCGTCGCATCGTTCGGAAGCGCGCAGGAAGCCGTCGCCGCAGCGCGGAAGCTGGCACTCGACACACAGGTCGGGGTCGTTGACGTCGCAGGCTTCTTCGGGGTCCTGGATGCCGTCGCCACAGATCGGACCCTCGCCCTCGCCCTCGCCCTCGCCCTCGCCTTCACCTTCGCCTTCACCTTCGCCTTCGCCCTCGCCTTCCCCTTCACCGCCGGGAACGTCGTCGACGCAGCGCGCGGCGCCCTCGTCGCAGACGAGGCCGCCGGGGCAGTCGGTGTCGTCGTCACAGGGGACGGCGCGCGACAGCAGCGTGCAGGCGGGCAGCCCGAGAACGGCGACGGTGAGGAGGGCGGCGTGGATCGCTCCCGCGACCGGGGTGGGTATGTGCATCACGGCACCTCCGTCGACGTCTGCCCGAGCGAGAGCACAAAGCCCTGCACTCCGCCGATGAGTGGCACGCCACCGTTGAGGTCACCGCTGCCGTTGCCGACGATGTGGAGTCGGGAGCCGGAGTCGCGCACGAGGCCGACGAGCTCGAGGTTCTCCACCGTGGGCGAGATGAAGGCCCGGCGGGCGATCGCCCCGGCGTCGTCGAGAAACACGAGCTGCGGACCGTCGGCAATGGCCTCGGCGGAGGCGCCGGCCTGTACGGCGAGGAGGATGTCGCCCCCGGGGTCGATGTGCCCATCGACGATGCGGTCGTCGCCGGGCCCAGCGAGCGCGTCGCTGCGCACGACGTCGAGGGCGCTGTCGTTCTGGATCACCGCGAGGCGCACATGAAGGCCATCCACGCCACCTTCACGGGACTGAAGCGTGCTGCCGGCGAGCGACAGCGTCCCCTGGAAGCTGCCGACCACGAGCAGATCGGGGTGGGCGGCAGCGACGCTGCGGACGCCATCTCCGCCTGTGCTGCCCGTGAAGTCGATGACATCGAGACACGCGCCATCGCGGCCGAAGAGTCCGACGAGCATCGTGCTCGCCGCGAACCTCCGGCCGCAGAAGGTGCCACCGGTGGCGTTGCCGACGATGACGATGCGGTTGCCGGCGAAGGCGGCGTCGACCGGTGTGACCGCGCCGAGGGAAATGGGCACCGGCGGCTCGCCGTCGAGCAGGATGAACGCCGCCGCACCCGAGGCCGATCCCACGGTCCCGTCCATGACGAGGGAGCTGGCACCTTCGAAGAGCACGATGGCGTCGTCGCCCTGCGCCGCCACGGCACGGACCACCGGCACCGTCGCCGCATTGAAGCGCGTCTGGTTGGCGCAGTTGGCTTCGCTGTCGTCGAGCGTCGTGCGCAGGACGAAGCCGACCGGCCCGGCCTCTCGCTGGCAGCCGAAGAAATCGACGGCGCCGCTGGTGGTCCCGACGACGAAGGTGAAGGCGTCGCCGACGCCAAGCCCGACGATGGGCGACCGGGCATCGATCGTCGGCGAGATCGCCGCGAGCTGGGCGCGAACGGCGAACGGGCTGACCAGAAAGCCCGCCACCTGCTGCGGCGCCGGTGCATCCAGCAGGTCCGTGACGCCTGCCGTGTGCTCGCCGGCGACGAGCAGGGATCCCTGATGGACGGCCGCCGCGCGCACCCGCGTCCCCGCGCCCAGCAGCAGGCTCTCAAGCAGCGCCGGCTCGAACGAGGCCGTCGGCAGCCCGTCACCGACGGTGCAGCGGGTGCCATTGGTCTCGATGCTGCACGCACCGCCCAGCTGGACGCTGCAGCCGGGAGAAGGGCGCGCCTGCAGGACGCTGTCTTGCGGGAGGAACGCGGGGAAGTCCGTCAGTGGCACGCCATCCAGGAGGATGACGCCGCCACAGCCTCCCTCGAAGGTGGGGGCGAACTCGCCCACGCAGTCCTGATTGCAGCCATCACCGTTGGTGGTGTTGCCGTCGTCGCAGGCCTCCTCGGGGTCGACCTCGCCGTCGCTGCAGAAGCCTTCTTCGCCCTCGCCCTCGCCCTCACCTTCACCTTCACCTTCACCTTCACCTTCACCTTCGCCCTCGCCCTCGCCGCCGGGCACGTCGTCGACGCAGCGCGCGGCGGCCTCGTCGCAGACGAGGCCCCTGGGGCAGTCGCCGTCGTCGTCGCAGGGGACGGCGCGCGAGAGCAGCGTGCAGGCGGGCAGGCCGACGACGGCGGTGATGAGGACGGCGGTGCGGCGCAGCATCACAGCCCACCTGCGAGGTCGATGGCGACGAGGCCGAGGCCGGCCGCGGCGACCACCCCGCCGGCGATGGCGCCGCCGGCCACGAGCCAGCCCTGGTCGTAGGCGAACTGCTTGTCGGCGCCGTCGAGGGTGGTGTCGGTGAGCTGTCCCTCGAGGACGCCGGCCCAGAGGCCAAGGCCGGTGCCGGCGACGGCGCCGACGCCCAGCAGCACGCCACCGGCGACGAAGGCCGCGCCGGGGCCGGTGTCGATGACGCCGAGGGGGGAGATGAGGGGATCGACGGCGCCGGGGATGACGCGCTCGAGGTCGGCGAGGTTCGCCGCGCGGGCCTCGCCACGGCCGAGGATGCGGGCGGCGCTGGCGTCGGTGAGCGACAGCAGCAGCACAAGCTCACCACCAAAGCGGCGCAGCTCACCAGAGACGACGTGGCGCGAGCCGGCGGCGGCGGCGATCTCGGCGAGGCAGGCCGTGTCCTCGTCGCAGCCGCCCATGAGGCGGGCGGCCTCGATGTCGGCGATGGCCCGCAGGTCCGCCGGCGTCGACGTGGGCAGCCCGGTCCGCTCCGTCACCCGCAGGGCGATGCGTCGGGCCACGACGGGGGCGGCCTCACGGAGGGAGGCGTCGGCGCCGTCATCGGCGACAATGACGTTGACGAAGACGGCGTCGGTGGCCGGGGCCGCCATGGCGAGGGAGCTCAGGAGCAGGAGGGGCAGCATGCAGGTCACTCTCGTCAGGGAAACAGGTGCAGGGCGGCGCCGGGGCGGGAGGTGGTGGGTGTGGCGCCGAGTCCCGTCTGGCCGACGGTGGCGATGCCCCAGCAGCGGACGCTCTCGTCGATGAGGATGGCGCAGCTGAAGCCGTCGCCGGCCGCGATGGCCTTGACGGCGATGGCGGGATCGAAGGTGACCGCGGGACCGTCGACAGGGGGGCCACGGTCGCCGACGTTGGCGGTGGCACCATTGCCGAGCGCACCGGTGCTGCCGTCGCCGAAGCAGCGCAGCACGCCCGTCGACAGCAGCGCGCAGGTGTGGCGGGCGCCGCAGGCGACCCGCGTCACGGTGGCGTCGTTGTCGCTGTCGATGTCGACGACGACGACGGGCAGCTCGCCTCCCTGATCGCCGACGTTGGCGGTACCGCCGCTGCCGAGTCGGCCGTCGGCGCCAGCGCCCCAGCATTGCAGGCGCCCGCTGACGAGGATGGCGCAGGTGTGGTCGCCCCCCGCGGCGATGGCCACGGCGTCGCCGTCGAGAGGTACCGCGTCCAACGGGACGTCGTCGTCGCCGACGTCTTCCACCGATCCGATGCCGAGCTGGCCGGAGCTGTTGTCGCCCCAGCAGCGCACGTCGCCGTTGGCGTCGAGGGCGCAGGTGTGGGCGCGACCACGGTCCCGGTTCAACGCGGGCATGCGGGCAGGAGGGACCGGCGGGGACATGACGCGCACCATCGTAGCCGAGGGCCGTCCCCGTCGCCGCCTTCGGCGATCACGCTCCGACCCGGACACCCCACCACGGGCCCAGGTGCCCTGGCCCGCTGTCACCGGTTCCGCCCTCCTGTCCGTCGCCGAGAAGGCGCAGGCCTTCCCGGATGGAGCAGCGTCGTCGGCGCCTTCGAGCAGGTGCTGCGCGGTGAAGGACGCCCTGGAGGTCTGCGCCCGGGGTGGACCGCGGGCGCCACCGGCGGGCGTATGCTCGACCCATGCGCCGCCACCTGCTCCCCTTCGCCGCCACCCTCTGTGCCTTCCTGGGGGCCCCGCCTGCCGGCGCCGTCGAGAGCGAGGTGTGTGTCGACGACTTCACCGCCGGCGGCGTCGCGAACTTCCAGGCCGGCTTCGTCGCCGGCGAGCGGGCCGCGGTGCGCCTGAGCGTGACGGCGGGCAACCCCGTCACCGTCACCGGCATGCGCTTCCTCTACGGTGGCGCCGACGACCTCGTCACCTTCGACGTCGTCCTCGCCGTCTACGATGACGACGGCGTCGACATCACCGACACCTCCGGCTTCCCCGGCACCGTGCTGGTCCAGGAGACCTTCCAGGCGGTGAGCTCGACGACGCAGGCCAACGAGATGCGCTTCTCGACGCCGCCCACGATCGCGTCGGGCGACTACTGGCTCGTCATCGAGCTGCGCAACGAGGGCCTGCCGTCGATCGCCCGCGACGCGGGCCTCACCGTGGGCGACAACGCCCTCTTTTCGGCGTCGAACTGGGCCGACTCGGCCTTCTACGGCGTCGAAGGCGACTGGATCCTGCACGGCATCATCGAGAGCGCCACCGCGCCCGCCGCGACGTGCAACATCGCCGGCGAAGGCGAAGGCGAAGGTGAGGGTGAGGGTGAGGGTGAGGGTGAAGGTGAGGGCGAGGGCGAGGGCGAGGGCGAGGGCGAGGGCGAGGGCGAAGGTGAAGGTGAAGGCGAGGGCGAGCTCGTCATCACGGCCATCAACCCGAGCGAGGCCGCCGTCGGCGAGGCCGTCCGCGTCACCATCGTCGGCGCCGGCTTCGACGACGACACGGTCTTTCGCATCGGGCCCTCGACGCTCGGCGCCATCGACGTGCAGAACGACGGCGCGGCCCTTGGCGACTTTGCCGGCGACCTGCCCGCCGGCGTGTACGACGTCATCGCCCAGCGCGACGGCGAGACCTTCACGTTCGACAGCGGCTTCGTCGTCGTCGAGGGCGGTGGCTGCGGCTGCCGCAGCGCCGGCGGCGCCGACGTCGCCCCGTTCATCGGCCTGCTGCTCGTGCTGCGCCGTCGGCGCCGGTGACAGCGCCGACGACGACGCCGACGACGACGCCGACGCCAACGACGACGGCGCCATCCGTGGCCGTCAGTGCTTGGCGGCCTCGAAGTGTACGACGTCGACGAGGACGGTGGCGGCGAAGCAGAGGGCGCGGGTGTTGGGATCGGCGATGTCGTGCAGGTCGACGGCGAAGTTGTCGGCGTCGGTGAGGAACTCGCTCGTGAAGCCGCTCCAGCGCTTCTGCAGCAGGCCCTTCTGCACGCCGTCGAGCTGGATTTCGAAGGTCCAGGGCTTGAGGATGGGGCCAAAGAGCTTCGCCACCTCGCGGCCGCGCGCGTCCTTGATCGAATAGATGCGGCGCAGCCAGCTCCACTCGCGTTCGATGCTGCCCATGGCGGTGCCGTCGGCGGCGCTCACGTCGAGCCGATGGAAGATGAAGCGGAACGGACGGTCGAGCCGGAGCAGGGGCTTCGGGATCGGGTTGTCGTAGACGATGGCGTGGAAGGGTCGCGCCGTGCGCAGGAACAGGCGCTTGAGGATGTTGAGCAGGCCCGAGCCCTCCTCCTTCACCTGCAGCACGTGCTGGCCGTCCTCGTCGTAGACGCCGTAGCTGTTCTTCGCCTCCCAGTTCATGAGCACCTCGAGCCAGCGGCGCTTCTGGCGCACCGAGAGGCGCTGGTGCTTCGCAAACGTCGACGTGACGATGGCGGTGGTGGCAGGGGCGACGGTCATCGGGACCTGCGCGGGAGAAGACGGCGACATGCTCATCGGCCGCTTCTGCCACGCCGGCGAGGCATCGTCACGTCGACGATGACGCCCTGCGTTGTCGGCGATCGGACGGACTTGCGCGCGGCGCGCGAGGTGCGGTCTGCTGCGCCGTCACGCATCACCAGGAGGTCAGCACATGGGCAGCACGTCGACCATCATCAAGGGCGGTACCGTCGTCAACGCCGAGGGCGAGCGCCGCGCCGACGTCCTCATCGTCGGCGAGACCATCGCCGCCGTCGGTGAGAACCTCGACGCGCCCGCCGGCGCCACCGTCGTCGACGCGAGCGGCGCCTACGTCGTGCCGGGCGGCATCGACCCGCACACGCACATGGAGTTGCCCTTCATGGGCACCGTCGCCTCCGAGGACTTCTTCTCGGGCACGAGTGCGGCGGCCGCGGGCGGCACGACGATGATCATCGACTTCGTCATCCCGTCGCCGCAGCAGCGCCTGATGGATGCGTTCCACACCTGGCGCGGCTGGGCGAAGAAGGCCGCCGCCGACTACAGCTTCCACGTCGCCGTCACCTGGTGGGACGAGAGCGTCCACAAGGACATGGGCGAGCTGTGCCAGCACCACGGCGTCAACAGCTTCAAGCACTTCATGGCCTACAAGGGCGCCATCATGTGCGACGACGAGGTCCTCGTGAACTCGTTCACGCGGGCCCGCGAGCTCGGCGCGCTGTGCACCGTCCACGCCGAAAACGGCGAGCTTGTGTGGCGCCTGCAGAAGGAGATCTACGAGCGCGGCTTCCGTGGCCCCGAGGGTCACCCGCTGTCGCGTCCGCCCGAGGTCGAGGGCGAGGCCGCCAACCGCGCCATCCGCATCGCCGAGGTCCTCGGCGTGCCCCTCTACCTCGTGCACACGAGCTGCATCGACGCCCTCGAGGCCGTGACCCGCGCCCGCCTCGAGGGCCAACAGGTCTTCGCCGAGGTCCTCGCCCAGCACCTCGTCATCGACGACAGCGTCTACCGCAACCCCGACTGGAACACCGCCGCCCACTACGTGATGAGCCCGCCGTTCCGCTCCGGTGAGCACCAGGCCGCGCTGTGGAAGGGCCTGCAGGCCGGCATGCTGCAGACGACGGCGACGGACCACTGCTGCTTCTGCACGCCGCAGAAGCAGGCCGGCCTGGAGGACTTCCGGAAGATCCCCAACGGCACCGGCGGCGTCGAGGATCGCATGGCCATCCTGTGGCACCATGGCGTGCGCACCGGCCGCCTGAGCCCCAGCGAGTTCGTGGCGGTGTCGTCGACGAACGCCGCGAAGATCTTCAACATCTACGGCAAGAAGGGCGTCATCGCGACCGGCGCCGACGCCGACGTCGTCATCTGGGACCCGAACAAGACCCGCACCATCTCGGCAAAGACCCACCACCAGAAGATCGATTTCAACATCTACGAGGGCATGGAGGTCATCGGCAATCCGGCGAAGACCTTCGTGCGCGGTCACCTCGCGTGGGACGGCACGTCGCTGCACACGAAGGAGGGCTTTGGCCGCTGGGTGGATCGCCCCTGTCACGCCCGCTTCTACGAGCAGCAGCGGACGCGCAACGCCACCGGTCAGCCGAAGCCGGTCGACCGCGTGCTGCCGACGCGCGGCTGACACAGACGCCATCACGCCCGGGGGAGCGCGATGCTCGTTGTCATCTCCGATCTGCACCTCACCGACGGCAGCTCGGGCGAGACCATCAAGGCGGGCGCCTTCGCCCGCTTTGCCGACGAACTGCGCTGGCTCGCCGCCCAGGCGAGCCAGCGACAGGATGGCCAGTGCCTCGCCGTCGACGGCGTCGACGTGCTGCTGCTCGGCGACATCCTCGACGTCATCCGCAGCAGCCGCTGGCTGCAGTCGTCGCTGCGGCCCTGGGACGACCCGGCGCGCATCGCCGCCGTCGTCGACGACATCACCGCCGCGACCCTGCAGCACAACGCCGCCGCCATCGGCCACCTGCGGGCGCTGCAGCAGGACCTCGGCGTCGACGTCGGCGGCGCTCGCGTGCCGGTGCCGCTGCGCCTGCACTTCATGGTGGGCAATCACGACTGGTTCTTCCACCTGCCGGGCGTCGCGTACGACGCCATCCGCCGCCGCGTCGTCGACGCCTTCGGCCTGCATCCAGCGACCCACGGCGACGCCGGCCCCTTCCTGCACAGCCTCGACGACATCACCGTCTCTGGCCGGCTGCTGAAGGCCGACGACGACCCGCGCGTGGCCCCGCTGCGACAGCTGCTGCGTCGGCACGGCGTGGTGGCCCGCCACGGCGACATCTTCGACGCCTTCAACTTCGACGCCGAGAAGGGGCGCGACGCCTCGAGCCTCGGCGACTGCATGGTCATCGAGCTGTTGAATCGCTTCCCGCACGACGTCGCCGACGCCCTCGGCCTGCCGCCGGACGACCGGCTCATCGTCGGGCTCAAGGAGATCGACAACGTCCGCCCCCTGCTCATGATCCCCACCTGGCTCCTCGGCGTGCTGCAGCGCGAGCGCCGGCCCGGCCTGAAGGACGCCGTGATGCAGGTGTGGCGTCGACGCGTGCGCGACTTCCTCGATCACCCCTTCGTCCGCAGCCTCGACCGGCCCTTCCGCTTCGACCTCGTCGACGGCCTCGCCCTCGCGCTGACGCTGTCGGGAAACACCACGGTGCTGGAGCTGGCAGCCGAGCTGCCGGCGTGGATGCAGCCGCTGCTGCTCGGCAGCGACTCCTACGCGAAGCAGTCCCTCGACGAGACGGCCATCAAGGACGGCAGCGCCGACTTCGCCGTCTACGGCCACACCCACCACGCCGAGGTGGTGCCGCTCGCCGCCGTCGACGACGGCGCCAGCGATCGCGGCGAGCAGCTCGAGCTCAACGCCGGCACCTGGCGCTGCGTGCACGAGCGCTGCATCGGGCGGGGACAGTCCCTCGCGTTCTCGGCGAGCCACGTGATGACCTGGCTGACGTTCTACGGGCCGGGCGAGCGCAAGGGGCGCCGCTACGAGACCTGGAGCGGCCGGCTCGACGTGAAGCGGGCGTCCGCGCCCACCTGAGGCGGGGGCAGGCGCGCACGGATCGCCCCGGAGAACCTGCTAGCCTCGACGGCGTGTCGTCCGTCGCCGCGTCGCCGCCCCGCCTGCTCGGGCCCTACTGCCTGCTGCGCCCCCTCGCCGAGGGCGGCATGGGGGCGGTGCACATCGCGACCGCCCTCGACGAGCCCGGCGAGCGCCTCTGCCTCATCAAGACGCTGAAGCCCGGCGTGGGGCAGGGCAGCGACGAGTACCTGCGCCGCTTCCTCGACGAGGCCCGCGTCGCCGTGCGCCTGCAGGGCGAGCATCTGTGCCACGTGTTCGACGCCGGCGAGGCCGACGGCGAGCTCTTCCTCGCGATGGAGCTCATCGAGGGCGTCACGTTCCGTCGCCTGGCCGAGCGCCTCGAGGAGACGCAGACGCCGCTGCCGCCGGCGCAGGCCCTCACCCTCGGCATCGGCATGCTCGAGGGCCTGCACGCCGCCCACCACGCCCGCGACGATCGGGGCCAGCCCCTCGGCGTCGTGCACCGGGACGTGTCGCCGCAGAACATCATGGTGGACCGCTTCGGGCAGGTGAAGGTCATCGACTTCGGCCTCGCGACGTCGACGCTGAAGGAGACCGTCACCGAGCAGGCCGTCGTCATGGGCAAGATGGCCTACATGGCGCCAGAGCAGGCGCGCGGCGAGCCCGTCACCGCCGCCGCCGACCAGTACGCCGCCGCCGTCGTCCTCTACGAGCTGCTCACCGGCGACCGCTACTACGGCGACCTGCCGAGCCGCGGCATCTGGGGCATCGTCGGCGCCGGCACCCACCAGCCGCGCGCGTGGACCCGTGTCCCCGCCGACATCGCCCCGATCCTGCAGCGGGCCCTCTCGCCGACGGCGGCCGGGCGCTTCGCCGACTGCCACGCCTTCGCCGCCGCGCTGCAGGCGCTGTCGTCGTCGACGCCGGCGGCGCAGCAGGCGGCGCTGGCGTCGTGGATCGCGCCGCTCCTGCAGGGCGAGCTGAGCCCCATCGACGAGGCCCGCGCCCGGCTGCGCGACCTGCCGGCGACGGTGCGGGCCGGCGTGCCGGAGGCCACCGAGCGCGTGCGGGTGCGCCTGCAGGGTGCGTCGTCGTCGACGCTGCCGCCGCGGCGCCAGGCCCTCCTGCCCCACGAGGCCACCGAAGCGGCCCGCAGCGCGCCCGGCCCGCGGGCGCCGTCGTCGCTGGCGTCGCGGGCGTCGTCGTCGCCGTCGGTGTCCGCGTCGTCGGTGTCGCCGCCGGCTGCGGCGCCCCCCCGCCGACCCCTCGCGGCCCTCATCGTGGCCGGCGCCCTCGTCGTCGGCGTCGGCGGCATCGTCGCGGCCGGGCTGCGTCGCCCGCCCCCGGCGGAGACCGTGGCGCCGCCGCCGGCGCCGCCGCCCGTCGTGGCCGTCGTCGCGCCGGTGGCACCACCACCTGTGGCACCACCACCTGTGGCACCACCGCCTGTGGCACCACCACCTGTGGCACCGGTGCCACCGCCGCCGCTGGCCCCGCCGCCCGCGCCGACGACGAAGCCGCCCCGTCCCGGCAAGGCGCCGGCGCCGGCCTCGGCGCTGACGCCGCTGCGGGAGCGGGCCACGCGCCTCGGGAACTCGTGCGACAAGCCCTGCGTGCGCTCCATCGTCGAGGTGGTGCGGGCGATGACGACGCCCGACGAGAAGGCCGTCGCCGCTGCCATGCGTCGGCTCGATACCTGTGAGGAGCGATGTCGAAAGTGATCGCGGCCCTGCTGCTCGTGCTCGCCACCGCCGCCACGGCTGCACCCGGTGAGCGTCAGGCGGTCCTGCTGCCGCTCGTGTCGGTCGCCGTCGACGAGGCCGAGCGCACCGCCCTCGAGGAGGGGCTGCGTCGCCGCGCTCCCCGCTTCGGTGTCGCCCCGCTGGGACGTGACGACACCACCGCGATCCTGCAGGACGTCGCGAGCCTCGGCCTCAGCTGCGACTACGGCGGCCTCGAGTGCCTTGTACGGGTGGGCGCCCTCGGCGGCGCCGACCTCGTCGTCGCCGGCAGCGTCGGCCGCAGCAGCGGCGGCGCCGGCCTCGACCTCGAGCTGCTCGTCGTCGATGTGGCGGCGATGGCCGAGGTGGCCCGCGAGCGCGTGCCGCTGCGCGGGGCGGCCAGCCGCGAGCTCGACCTCGACAGCGCCCTCTGCGCCGTGCTCGCCCCCGAGCGCTGGCGTGGCACGCTGCTCGTCTCGGCGAAGCAGGGGCGCCAGCATCGTCGTCGACGGCGTGCCGCGGGGCTTCACGCCGCTGCCGCGCCCGATCCCGCTGCGGCCCGGCCGGCACGAACTCTACGTGGGGCTCGAGGGCTTTCGCGCCCACACCGAGGTCGTCGAGGTGCCCTATGGCGGTGGCGTCGAGCGCACGGTGAAGCTGCAGGCCGGTGTGTCGACGCCGCCCCCGGGCTTCGCCGCGGCGCCGTCGACGCCGGGCGTGACCCCGACCGCGCCGGTGGTGCCCGCGCCGGCGGCGCCCGCCGCGGCCGATCGCCGTCGCCCGCTGCGCGTGGCCGTCTACGACGTCGACCTCGCCGGCGTGGAGCCCCACGTGGGGCGGGTGATGGGGGCGGTGCTGCTCGCCGAGATCAAGAAGCGGGAGCGCACGAGCGTGATTGGCGCCGACGAGATCCGCACCCTCATCGCCGGCACGCCGACGCCCGCGCCGGGCAGCGCCGCCGACCCCGAGCTCGGCGCCGGCCTCGCCGGCTGCTCGACGGAGGAATGCTTCGCCGACGTCGCCGAGGCCCTCGGCGCCGACGCCGTCGTCGTCGCCCAGCTCACGGCGCTGGAGGGCGAGATCCTCTTTGGCGTGCGCCGCATCGACCAGGCGAAGCAGGAGGTCACCGGCAGCGTGCTGGAGCGTGTGCCCGCCAGCGAGCCCGTCGCGCTGCTCGCGCTCGTGGGCCCCGCCGTCGAGAAGCTCTTTCCCGATGCGCCCCTGCGCGCCGGTGAGACCGCCGGTGTGGACGACGCCGCGCGCCGTCGACTCGATCCGCCGCCGTTGCCGCCGGCCGTGCCGCTCGGGCTCGGCGGCACCGGCGCTGCCGGCGTCGTCGGCGTCGTCGCCTTCGCCACGAGCCTGCTGGCCCTGTCGACCTACAGCGACCTCATCGCCATCGCCTCGGGGCCCGCGGCCGCGCCGGTCGACGCCCGCCAGCTGCAGGGCGCGGGGCAGACGGCGACGACGGCGGCCATCGTCGGTTGGAGCGCCATCGGCGTCGCCGCCGTGCTTGGCACCGCGGCGGGCATCGCCGTGCCCTTCACGAACTGGGATGGCGCCGTCGACGACGGCGGGGAGCAGCCATGAAGCGCGTCATCGTCGCCCTCGCCTCGCTGGTGGGCCTCGCCGGCAGCGGCTGCGTGCTGCCGCCCATCGGCGACGCCCTGCTGCTGTGCACCGCCGACGCCGACTGTCCGTCGTCGCAGGTCTGTGTGCTGCGCACCGACGACACCCGCCTGTGCCGACCCGCCGGCGAGCCATGCGTGGCCACGGTCGGCGGCGTCACCGCCGAGCAGCCCGATGGCAGCGCCTGCGGCGACGTCGACGGCGGCATCTGCCTGGCCGGCGCCTGCGTCGCCCCCCGCTGCGGCGACGGCGTCGTCAGCGGCACCGAGACCTGCGATGGCGACGAGGGCTGCCGCGCCGACTGCAGCCGCTGCGGCGACGGCACCATCGACGATGGCGAGGTCTGCGACGACGGCGACGACAACAGCGACGTCGAGCCGGGGGCCTGTCGCACGACGTGCGTGCCGGCCGGCTGTGGCGACGGCGTGCGCGATCCCGACGAGGGTTGCGACGACGGCGACCTCAACGACGACGCCGCGCCCGGCGCCTGCCGCACGAGCTGCGCGCGCCCCGCCTGTGGCGACGGCGTCGTCGATGACGGCGAGCTGTGCGACGAGGGTGCTGACAACAGCGACACGGCGCCCGGCGCCTGCCGCACGACGTGTGTGCCGGGGAGCTGCGGCGACGGCGTCATCGACCCCGGCGAGGTGTGCGACGACGGCCCGGGCAACAGCGACGTACAGCCCAACGCCTGCCGCACCACCTGTGTGCCGGCCCGCTGTGGCGACCGCGCCCGCGACCTCGACGAGGCCTGCGACGACGGCGACGACAACAGCGACGTGGCGCCCGACGCCTGTCGCACCACCTGCCAGCTCGCGTCCTGTGGTGATGGCGTCGTCGACGACGACGAGGCCTGCGACGACGGCAGCGACAACGGCAACGGCCCGGATGCCTGTCGCGCCACCTGCGTGCTGCCGGCGTGCGGCGACGGCGTCATCGACACCGGCGAGCAGTGCGACGACGGCGACGACAACAGCGACACCCGCGCCAGCGCCTGCCGCACGGACTGCGTGCCGGCCGCCTGCGGCGACGGCACCATCGACCTCGGCGAGGCCTGTGACGACGGCGACCTCAACAGCGACATCGTCGCCGATGCCTGCCGGACCGACTGCGCCCGCGCCGCCTGCGGCGACGGCATCATCGACGATGGCGAGGTCTGCGACGACAACAACCGCAGCAGCGGCGATGGCTGTCGCGCCGACTGTCGCAAGGTCGAGCGCTGCGGCGATGGTGAGCTTGATCCGGGCGAACGCTGCGACGATGAGAACGACAACCCCCGCGACGGCTGCGACGCCTGCCGCCCGACGACCTGGGCGGTGTCGGTGCCGCTGACCGGTCGCGCCCTCGCCGACGACGGCGGCTTCGCCCTCACGAGCCCCGGCGGCGTGGCCGTGGACGCGGTCGGTGGCCTCTACATCGCCGACACCGGCGCCCACCGGGTGCTGCGCCGCGACCCCGACGGCACCGTTGTCGTCATCGCCGGCACCGGCGCGGCGGGCTTCTCTGGCGACGGCGGCCCGGCCATCGCCGCCGAGCTGCGCGGCCCGACCGACGTGGCGGTCGCGCCCGACGGCGTCGTCTTCATCGCCGACCACCTCAACGATCGCGTTCGCGTCGTCGACACCGACGGCACCATCGGCACCTTCGCCGGTGGCGGCAACACCCCCACCAACGACGGCGACGGCGGCCTCGCCGCCCTCGCGCGTCTGCGCCGCCCCCGCGGCGTCGTCGCCAGCAGCGACGCTGTCGTCATCGCCGAGGAGTCGGGTTTCCGCATCCGCGGTGTCAGCCGCACGGCCCTGCCCCTCATCGACACCATCGTCGGCGACCCTGCCCGCGAGCAGGTGCTGCCCGACGGCAACGACCTCTTCGCCGGTCGCCTCGACCGCCCCGTCGACGTCGTCTTCGACGGGGCCAGCCTCCTCTTCGCCGACGCCGGCCGGAACCCGCGCGTGCGGCGGGTGCGGCTGGTCGAGGGCGACATCGTGACGGTCGCCGGCGGCGGCGGCCTTCCTGCCGACACCATCCCGAGGACGGCGACGTCGGTGTCGTTGCAGGCGCCGGCGGGTCTGGTGGCGGGCACCAACGAGTTCTTCTTCTCCGATCAGGCGCTGCGTCGCGTCTTCCGCGTCACCGGCACGCAGCTCGTCGCCGTGGCCGGCACCGGCACCGCCGATCCCATCGCGGCCGGCCAGGCCCCCCTCGAGACGGCGCTGCGCCGGCCCGGCGGCCTCTCGGCGCTGCCCGGCGTCCTCTTTGTCGCCGACGAGGGCCTGCACATGGTCCGTCAGTTGACGACGACGGTGACCGACCTCGTGGGGACGGGCTCGCCGGGGGTGGGCACCGAGGGCGCCGCCGCGACGAGCGTGACGCTGGTGAACCCGGTCTCGGTCGTCCCCATCGGCGAGGAGCTCCTCATCGCGGACGTCGGCGCGCGTCGCATCTTCCGGCGTGACGCGGCCGGCCGCCTCGCCCTCGTGGCGGGCAACGGCGACATCGGCCAGGCCGACGAAGGGGCGCAGGCCCTCACGAGCCCGCTGTCGCCGGGGCCGATGGTGCGCCGCGCCGACGGCACCCTCGTCGTCGCCGAGGTGGTGAGCAAGCGCTCCCGGCTCCTCGAGATCCTGCCGACGGGCACCATCTCGGTCCTCGCCCAGGTCGCCAACCAGTTCCTCTCGGCGGATGCCGGCGGCCTGTTGCTCACGATGGACGGCCTCGGGCGCGTCGTGCTGGGTGGTGGCTTCGGCATCGCCGTCGAGAACCCGGACAATGACGGTGGGGAGGTGCCCGGCTTCGACGTGTTCACGGTGAACACGAGCCTCCTCGCGATCGCGTCCGAGACGCCCGACACGGTGGTGGCGCTCGTCAAGGGCGGAGAGCTCGCGCGGGTGAGCCTCGACCGCGGGACCTTCATCGGCGAGCTCACGTCCATCGACGGCGGCATCCCCGAGGATGCCCGCGGCCTCGCCCTGTCCGACGAGGGCATCTTCGTCGGTTCGCCCGGGTCCGGCGTGCGGCTGCTCACGCCCGACGGCGTGGTGCGGTCCATCGTTGGCAGCGGCGCCGGCCGCACGGGGGATGGTGGCCCCGCCTTCAACGCCACCGTCGCCGATCCCGTCGCCATCGTCGTCGACGGCAACACCGGCCGGCTGCTCGTCGTCGATGGCGGCGCGGGCAGCGTGCGGCGCCTCGGGCCGGCGCCGCTGCGACCCATCGAGACCGTCGCCGGCGACCTCGATCCGTCGGGTCCGGGCGTGCTCTCCCAGGCGGCGCTCTATGGGCCGCAGACGCTCGCCCTGTTGCCGAATGGGGACCTCATCGCGGGCGGCGCCCAGGGGCGTCTGCTGCGGGTGTCGTTCGCCGAGCAGGCGGTCGACGTCGTCGTCGGCCATCCGTCGCCGTCGCCGCTGTCACGGCTGCCGCGCTTCCTGCCGCTGCTGCAGGCGCCCACGGCCTTTGGCGTCGAGGACGGCGTGCTCAGGATCGTCGATGACCGTCGCGTGCTCACCATCGACGCGACCGGTCCGCCGTCGACGTGGGCGATCGACGAGAACCCCCGCGCCGAGGAGCTTCTTGGAGCGACCCACGTCGCCCGCTTCGACGACGACCACCTCGCGGTCACCTTCAGCGGCCGGCACTGCGTGCAGCGCCTGCGGCAGGACACGCTGGCCGTCGTCGAGACCCTCTTTGGCACCTGTGGCAGCGCCGGCGCCTTCGCCGGCTTCATCCGCGACCCCGGCGCCGTCGTCGTCGGTCCCACCGGCGTCGTCTACGTCGCCGACACCGGCAACCATCGCGTGCTGCGGCGCGCCTCGCCCACGGCGGGGGCGGTCGTCGAGGTCGTGATCGGTGACGGCTCACCGTCGTCGGCGGGGCAGGGCAGCCCGGCCCGCGACTTCCCGCTGCAGTCCCCCGGCCAGCTGGTCCTCGACGAGCACGGCAACCTCTTCATCGCGTCGACGACGACCGTCCGCCTCGTGGCCAACGTCGACGGCGACGCCGACGCCGACGGCGACGACCTGGTCTCGACGATCTACGGCCGCGAGGATCGTGAGGCCTTCCCGCAGCGGGCGAGCCGCTGCCTCGCGGGCCTCGTCATGGACGAGGCGGCCAACCGGATCTACGTCGCCGACGCCTGCGGCGGCTTCCTCGTCGCCCTCGACATCGTCGACGCCCCCTGAAGGACCGCGGCCCGTCAGAGCAGGCCGAGTCGCAGCGCGGCGACGGTGCCGACGATGACGACGGCCCACAGGATCACACCCTGGACCATCGGCCGCGGGCCGACGGCCTGCAGCGTCTTTCGCGACAGCCCGGTGCCAATCAAGAACAGCGCCACCGACAGGCCATGCTTGCCGATGGTGGCGAGCAGCGGGCCCACGGCGTGGACTGCGGGCACGAACGTCGAGAGCCCCGCCGCGCCGAGAAACAGGAACACGAACCACGGCTTCTTCGCCGCGCCTTGACCCTGCTGCTTCGTGAGCGCCACGAGCAGCAGCGGCATCGGCAGGATGAAGAGGGCCCGCGCGAGCTTCACCGTCGTCGCCACCTCGAGGGCGGCCGGCGAGAAGGCGCTGGCGGCGCCCACCACCGACGACGTGTCGTGGATGGCGAGGGCCGCGAGCATGCCGAAGGCGCGGTCGTCGAGGCCGAGCCACAGGCCCAACGTCGGAAAGGTGAACAGGGCGACGGCGTTGAGGACGAAGACGGTGCCGGTGGAGGCCGCCATCTCGTCGTCCTTCGCGCCCAGCACCGGGGCGCAGGCGGCGATGGCGCTGCCGCCGCAGATGGCCGTGCCGATCGACACGAGCCAGCTCGTCGTCGACGGCACCTGCAGCAGCCGACCGAGGGCGCGCCCGAGCAGCAGCGTGGCGGTGATGCCGACGATGGCGGCGATGGCGCCGTCGCGGCCGGCGCGCAGCACCGAGAAGAGATCCATCGCGAAGCCGAGCAGCACCACCGAGGCCTGCAGGGCCCGCGTCGACCACTCCTTGCCCTGCTTCGGCCACGGGCTGCCGAAGGTGAGCGCCACGCCGACGCCGAGCACGAGGCCCACCGCCGGCATCGGCGAGGCCGCGGCGCCGACGAGCAACAGCACGAACAAGGCACGGGCAAGGGTCGGGTGCATCGCCTGGCGATGCCACAGCGCCCCGCAGCCAGCCAGCCCCGCCCGCTCAGCGACGACGACGCGCCTCCGCTGACCGACGACGACGCAGCGGCAGCACCGCCAGCAGCAGGCCCGTCAGGGCGGCGTCGCCCGACGAGCGGCAGTCACAGCCGCCGGCGTCGTCGACGTCGGCCTCGCCTTCACCTTCACCCTCACCTTCGCCTTCGCCTTCGCCTTCCTCGCCTTCGCCTTCGCCTTCACCTTCACCCTCGCCCTCGCCTTCACCCTCGGCGGCGTCGATCGGCGGACCCTTGGCGTCGAGGCAGCCGGGAGCGGCGACGGCGCCGACGCTGGTGGGGAAGGAACGGGGGCGGCCGCAGAAGTCGTCGTCGACGACGGCGGCGCTGCTGGTGGCGATGGCGGCGGCGTCGAAGGCGACATCGCCGCTGCGGGCGTCGGCGTAGAGGCCGGCGAGGGTGGCGTCGTCGAGGATCGTGTTGTCGCCGCCGTCGGTGAAGACGCCGCCGTTTCGACCCCGGATGACGCCGTCGTGCAGGGTGCCGATGGCCCGGCCCGACGAGGTCTCGAAGCGGAAGTCGACGCCGCTCGTGGTGATCAGGCTGTTGAAGAGCAGGTCGGTGTCGGCGGCGCGGTTCAGGTAGATGCCGACGTCGTTGCAGCCGATCACGATGTTGTTGCGCATGACGCCGCCACGATGCTCCACCGCGCAGGGCACGGCGCCGTCGAAGGCCGGCGCACAGAACTGCGCGCCGGTGCCGCCGCCGCCGAAGGAGAGGCCGACGTAGGCCTGGGCCCCGTCGTCACGACAGCGCACGAGGTTGCGTTCGTACACGCCACCCTCGCCGCCACCCTTCATGAAGGTCGCGTAGGTCTCGCCGCCGGCGTTGCCGATGCCGTGGATGACGTTGTCGCGCACCACCCAGCGGGAGACCGTGTTGATGTTGGCGGCGTTGGACGGATTCGTCGTCGTGCGCGGCCGCGAGTGGAACAGCTCGTTCTGCGCGATCAGACCGTCGTCGGGGATGGCGCTGCCGCCGGCGTCGGCGTTGACCTTGATGAGGGCGTTGGTGTCGGACACGCGGCTGCGACGCAGGACGAAGTGGTGGCCGTTGCCCGTGACGTGGAAGGCGTGCTCGCAGTCGTCGTCGACGGCGCAGTCGCCGCGCACGACGAGGTCCTCGAAGTGCCAGTGGGGACCCTGCACCTTGAAGCCCTCGAGGCTGCGGCTCACGATCTCGGCCGACCGGGGCGGCTCGCTGCGGACGACGATGGGGGCAAGGGCGGTGCCGGCCGCCGCGCAGGTGACGTTGCTGTCGAGGACGTAGACGCCCGGGGCGAGCACGATCTCGTCCCCGGCGCTGGCGTTGGCGATGGCGGCCCGCAGGGCGGCCATGTCGCCCACGGGGACGACGACGCCGGCGAGGGGCAGGGTGAGGGGCAGGGCGACGACGAGGGAGAGCATGGGCCGAGTGTAGATCTGCCCATCGCGCCAACGGGAACCGAGGCGCCGATCCCGCTGTCGGGCCTGCATGAACTTCAGCCTCTACGACGCCACCCCGAAGGACTCCCCCCGCCTCTTCATCGGCATCGTCGCCGGCGCCCTCACGGCGATGGCCCTGATGTTCGTCGCCGTCGAGTCGGTACCGGAGAAGAAGCCTGCGTCCGACGAGACAAAGACGGCGCAGGCACCGTCGGCGTCGCCGAGCACGCCCGCCGCGCCCACGCACTGACGACGTTGTCGACGTCGACGTCGTCGACGACGTCGTCGCTCACGAGCGGCGCGCGATGACCGTGAGTTCCTGACGGTTCGACGGCAGCTGCGTCGCCAGCGTCGTCGTTCCGGGCCCGAACATCTGCTCGATGCGGGCGCGCCAGCGCGGCAGCTCGGGCAGCAGGCCCCAGTCGCCGAGCTTCAGCGTGAAGAGGCCGCCGCGCATCGTGCCCCGGCAGCGGGCCACGATGTCGGCGATCGACGACAGCGCCGCCTGCGGCCGCTGGTTGACGTCGACGACGAGGAAGCGGGCGGGGCCCGGCAGGGCGCCCTGCAGCAGGCTCGCCTCGACGTGGCGGGCCGAACAGCGCAGGTGTGTGAAGCGGGGCTCCCGCAGGATGCGCTCGTCCATCGCGTTGGGGTCGATGCCCACGACGACGCAGCCGCGATCGAGCAGGGCGCGGGTCTGTCCGCCCGGGGCGCAGCCGACCTCGATGACGACGTCGCCCTCGCCGATCGGCAGTGGCACGATCCGCATGGCCTCCTCGAGCTTCAGCCACGCCCGCGACGGCGCCGTCGCCGGCACCTCGAGGCGCGGATCGCCGCACGGATCCGGCGAGAGGCCCGCCCGGTGCCGGTGCAGGCCGACGAAGGTGCCGCCAGGCCGCTCGACGACGGTGACGACGAAGCGGCCGTCGACGGTGACGGCCGGCCCGCGCTCGCCGGTCTCTCGGTGCAGCACCGCGCCGCTGTCGCGCACGACGGCGCGGACGTCGACGCCGCCGCTGCCGATGACGCCCTCGGGCAGCACCTTGCCGAGGCTCAGACAGACCCGCCGCCCGAGGACGAGGGGCGGCAGCTCGTCGACCGACAGGGAGCGGTTCGCCTTCGCCGACACGAAGCCGTCGACGCCGAAGGCCGGCGAGAAGCCGAGGGTCTGCAGCTCGGCCCGCAGGGCCCGCTCGGCCCCCGGCTGGCCGAGGGCAAAGACGAAGGGAGAGCGGAGGGAGGCGGGCACGCCCTTGTGTCGACGACGGCGGCCCGGCCGTCAACCCGCCGTCGACGCGCGCCCTGCACGACTGCGCGTCCCGCGGGGCTACTTGCGCGGCCGCGGCAGGTCGTACTGGTCGAGGCGGTTCACGAGCGTGCGCCGCGAGATCCCGAGCATCTCGGCGGCGCGGGTCTGGTTGCCGCCGCAGGCCTTCAAGGCGTCGATGATGCGCTGGCGCTCGAGGTCCGACACGGCGTCCTTGAGGGAGTCCGACGGGCGGGCGGCCGGCGCCGCGTCGTCGCGCTGGACGCGCCGCATCGCCGGCATCGTGTGGAGGTCGTCGTCGTCGTCGCGGATCGGCCGGGGCTGCTCGCGGGGCAGCAGCGGGCGGGCCGGCGGCGCGGGCTGCACGGCCTGCGAGGGCAACCGGGCGCTCGACGGCGGCGGCGCGGCCGGCTCGCTCTGGCGGTGGCGCGTGAGGCGCTCGACGGGCAGGTGCTCGGGCAGGATGCGCGCGCCGGTGCACAGCAGCACGGCCCGCTCGACGAGGTTGCGCAGCTCGCGGATGTTGCCCGGCCACGCGTAGCGCGTGAGCAGCGCCATGGCCTCCTGCGAGACCACCGGCACGAGGGTGCGCTTGTTGCGGCGGCAGGCGTCGGCGATGAACATCGCGGCGAGGCCCTCGATTTCGCCGGTGCGTTCCCGCAGCGGCGGGATCTCGACGGTGATGCCGTTGAGGCGGAAGTAGAGGTCCTGCCGGAAGCGGCCGGCGAAGACCTCGGCCTCGAGGTCCTTGTGGCTGGCGGCGAGGAAGCGCACGTCGATGGCGCGCGGCGACAGGCCGCCCACGCGCAGCACGGTGCGCTCCTCGAGGACGCGCAGCAGCTTGGCCTGGATGGCGAGGCTCATCTCGCCGATCTCGTCGAGAAAGACCGTGCCCTTGTCGGCGACCTCGAAGAGGCCGGGCTTCGTCGCCACCGCGCCCGAGAACGCGCCGCGCTCATGGCCGAAGAGCTCGCTCTCGAGGAGCGTCTCGGTCAGCGCCGCGCAGTTGAGGCCGACGAAGGGCTTGTCCTTGCGAGGCGACAGGCGGTGGATCTCGCGCGCCATCACCTCCTTGCCGACGCCGGTCTCGCCGTGGATGACGATGGAGATGTCGCTGTCGGCGACGCGCTCGACGAGGCGCTTGAGGCGGTCCATGGCGCCGCCGTCGCCGTCGCCCTCGGCGCTGGCCTCGGCCAGCGGGCTCACGACGAGCTCACTCTCCTGGGTGAGCTTGCCGTTGGCGACGCTGAGCAGGGAGCTCGCCGTGCGCCCGTCGCGCGGGAAGATCGCGAAGCCGGTCTTGATACCGGCGCCCACCTCGTTGAAGCCGCGGCGCAGCGCCTCGCAGGCGACCTCGACGTCGTCCCAGCTCGACTCGATGAACATGAGTTCGAGCTCGCCGGGGGCGTACTCGGCGACGATGACGGCGGCGGGCAGGGCGGCCTCGAGGATCTCGGCGACGAGGCCTTCGTCGACGTCACCGTCCACCTGCAGCCGGCACAGTGTGAGGCCGGCGGCGCCGAGGACGCGGACGGTGGCACCGGAGTCCTCGCCGCGGGTGCGGCGGGCGGCGCGGCGGGCGATTTCCTCGTCGACGCGGTTCTCGAAGTAGCCGTGATCGAAGACGCGACGGCGGGGGCGCTCCAGCGGCTTGCGACGCTGCAGCACGAGCATGATGGAGCCGAGCTCGAAGCTCTCGCCGGGCTCGAGCCCGACCTCCTGCTGCGCCTTGAGGGGGCGCGCCCGCACGCGGGTGCCGTTCATGCTGCCGAGGTCGGCGATGGTGAGGCGGTCGCCGGCGATGACGAGGCGGGCGTGCTTGCGGCTGATGCTGTCGTCGTCGATGCGGACGCTGGCCTCGTGGCCGCGGCCGATGATGTGCTCGCCCTCGTCGAGGTGGAAGGAGCTGGCGGTGCCGCTGCCGTCGACGACGTGCAGGCGCCACTGCGACGAGGCGTCGAGGCTGCGCAGGTCGCGGATGGCCGTCATGGCCGTCATGGCCGCGGTGGCGGGCGCCGGCGCCGAGGCCGGACTCCCCCGGGGCGCGTCGTTGGAAAACACGTCTTCACCGCTGCGGCCGCGCGAGCTCATCCCGACACCTTCGCCCACCACGCCGGCCGTTGTCGACCCGATCCCGACCAGCTTTCCGGGCGCCGTGATCCACACACGCGCGGAGGATCGGCGTTCAGCTCACCCCGGCCGCTGGCCGTTGCCGGGCGTGGCGAGCGACAGCCGCTGGCGGTCGTTGGTGGTGCGCAGCCGCCGCGTGAGCACCTTGATGATGCCCTGGGCGATCTCGGCCTTCTCGGCGAGGATCTCGTTGAAGTCGTCGCGCTCGATCTTGAGGCAGACGACGTCGGTGAGCGCCGTGGCCGAGGCGCTGCGCGGCTCGCTGTCGAGCAGGGCCATCTCGCCAAACACCGCCCGCTCCGACAGCACGGCGAGGTCCTCGGCGACGCCGACGGCGTGGATGCGGACCTGCCCCTCGATGATGAAGAAGAGGCTCTGGCCGCTGTCGCCCTGGCGGAAGATCTCGTCGCCGGCCTCGAACTGGACCTCGTCGGTGATGAGCGCGATCTGGGAGAGGTCTTCGCCGGGGATCTGCGAGAACAGGTCGATGCTCTTCAAGAAGAGCACCTTCTCCACCGTGCCGACGAATCGCCCCGACGTCATCGCCGCCACCTTGGACCGGACGCCGTCGTCACCGCAACACGAGCGGAAGGAATTCGGGCGCTTCGCGCCGGAATGGTCCTGAGTATTCAAACGCCTGGGCGGAGCCCTGGCGCTTGAAATCCCACCTCCGCCTACACCCGCCGGCGGCGCCGGACGAGAAGGCCTGCGAGGATCGGCGCGAGCCCGACCCCGCCCCCGGCGCAGCCCGACGGCGCGCTGTCGTCGTCATCGTCGCCGTCGTCTTCGCCCTCGCCCTCAGCTGCTTCGCCTTCGCCCTCGGCTGCTTCGCCTTCGCCCTCGCCCTCGCCCTCGCCTGCTTCGCCCTCGCCCTCGCCTTCGCCTTCACCCTCACCCTCGCCCTCGCCTTCACC
>Ga0172372_10002849_pt1 | contig 25943 bp, 16 predicted proteins | sample LakKiv5m_2_FD_114544 | JGI IMG/M metagenome (GOLD analysis project Ga0172372, IMG submission 114544) | Freshwater microbial communities from Kabuno Bay, South-Kivu, Congo - kab_092012_9.5m | ecosystem: Environmental > Aquatic > Freshwater > Lake | place: Democratic Republic of the Congo...
CATGCCGCTGACCTTCGGACCTGCGCTCCTTGCGATGCTCGCAGCCAGGTGGCGCGCGCGGCGCACGGGCACGGGCTGACGATCACGAAATGCGCGCGCGACCCAGCGCGCATCGCTTCCCTCGCGCCAGCGCTCTCGGCTATCGTGACGGGCACATGACCGCGCTCGCGCTCGCCACGAGCCCACTCGCCCGCTTGTTGCTCGCGCTTGCCGAGCGGAGCGCGGACGGCGCGGTCGAGATCGGGGAATGCACGCTCGTGCTGCGCAGCGGTGCGGTCGCGGGACTGCTCGTCGCGACGCGAACGGGGCCCGTGCGCGCGCCGCGTGAGCGCTGGTTGGAGCGACTCGCGGCCGGCCTCGGGGCGGAGGATGCCCTCGGGCGCGTGCCGCCCTTCCTGCCATCCGCAGCGCCCGCGGACGCGCGAGACGCCACGAACGAACCGCTCCTGCCCCTACTCCTCGATGCACTTGCCCTCGCCGCCGGGGGCCCCGACGCACCGCAGGGAGACGACGCCGCGCGAGACCCGACGGACCTCGTCGAGCCGCTCGACGGTCCACTCCTCGACGACGCGCTCGCGTGGGCTGGTATCGACGCCGATACAATTGGCAGCAGCGCGTGGGGCGCCCTCTGCGTACGCGAGGAAGATGCCCGACGGGTGGCGGCGCTCGCCCGGGCCGGATTCGTGCGCATCGTGCCGCGGCCCACGAGCACTGCGCCGGCGCCGCCGAGGCGCCCGTCGGGGCTGACTCTGCCCGCTCGCGACGAGGACCCACGCCCCTCGAGCCGCCCGCCGAGCATTCCCTCCCTGTTGCCGCCGCCGCGACCCGCCGCGCTCGTGCTCGCCCCCGGCGCCGGGCCACCTCCGACGCGGGTCGAGGGCCTCGCGACACCGCTCCGCACCTTCCCGAACCCGGCGCCGCAGCTCGACGATCCGATCGCGCCCGTCGAGCGCGAGGTCGCGCGGCTCGAGCAGCGCGGCGCGTCGGGGGCGCTGCGCGCCATGGCCTGGCGGGAGGCCGCTCGGCAGTGGCAGGACCGTTACGGCGCCATCGAGGAGTCGGCGCGCTGCCTGCGCGAGGCTGCGGCCGCAAACCCGAACGACCGCGACGCACTCATGCAGGCGGCCGTCTCCTGCGCATCTCTTGGTTCCGTCGACCTCGCCCTCGCCTACGGGAGCACGAGCCTCGCCCTGCTCGACCTGGGCCCTGCCCGCGAGGAGGCGCGCTTCCGCGTCGCGCTCTGGGCGGAACGCGCGAGGCAACACGCGACCGCGCTCGACGCTCTCCGCGAAGCCGTACGCTCCGGCCACGGCTCGCTCAGCGCCCTCGAGCGCCTCTTCCGCACGCTCGTCGCGCGCGGGGCCACCGACGAAGCCGTGGTCCTCGTCCGCGACAAGTCGAACCGCTTCGCGGCGACGGATCCCGTGCGGGCGCGTACCCTCGTCGCGGATGCCCTCGCGCTGCGTCCGGACGACCCGCTCCTCGCGCGGCAGCTCGCGGCCGCGCTCGCCGGCGAAGGCCTGACGGACGCCGCGGCCCTGGTCCTCGCCGAGACGGCGCGCGCCGAGACGCGCGTCGACATCGCGCGGCAGCTCCGACTCGAGGCGGCCGAACAGGCGGAAGAGTCGGGGCGACCGGACATCGCCGCGGAGTACCTGCTCGAGGCGCTCGACGCAGAGCCCTTCCTCGACGCCGTGCGCGAGGCCGTGGCGCTCGACCTCGAGCGCGCCGGGGCGACGCGCGAGCTGGCCGTGGTCTGCGAGCAGCTCGCCCTCGACGCGGACGACCCGGAGCACGAGGCCACCTGGTGGCTGCGCGCGGCGGCAGCGCACGGAGCGGCCTCCGACGGCTGGGAATCGGCGCTCGACGCGCTCACGCGCGCCGCCATCTGTGCGCCAGATTCCCCGACCGTACGCGCGGCGCTCGACCGATGGGGAACGGCACCGCGCGACCGGGAACGCTTCATGAATGCGCTCGCGCGAGTGGCGCAGGTCGCGCTCGCGCGGGAGGCCCCATCCGCCCTCGCCTGGCTGCGTGCGCTGCTCGAACGCGACGAAGGGACCGTCGCGTCGACCTTGAGGCAGCGCTGGGCCCTCGCGCACGTCGTGGCGCGCGCGCCGCACGATGCCGATGCGCGGCAGCGACGGGACGGTCTGCAGGCAGCAGCTCGCGACGCCGATGCGCGCATCGCGGACGCGGAACTCGCCTACGCGACGGCGCCTCCCTCAGAACGACCTCTGCGCGCGCGCGCGGCGGGGCTGCTTCTCGCGCAAGACCCCGATCGTCATGGGCTCGCGCTCACGCGCCTCCGCGAGGCAGCGAGCACTGCGACCGGAGACGATGTCGTGCTCGCCGCCCTCGAGCGCCTCCTGCGCCTCGAGGGGGACGAGGACGCGCTCGCCCACCTCCTCGCGATGCGCGCCAACGCAGCGCCCGGAGACGCAGCCCGCGCGCGCCACCTCCTCCGCCACGCCGCCGTCGAGTCCGCGCGAGGCGCGGCGCATGCGTGCGCGCAATCGTGTCTGCAATTGCTCGTGATCGACCCGAATCACCCCGAAGCCCTCGCGCGTCTGGATCGCGCCGCCGCGCGACTGGGCGATGCCGCCCTCGCCGAACGCGCGTGCCGGGAGCGCGCAGCGCATGCCACGGCCCCCCGCGTCCGAGCGCGCAGCCTCACTGCGACCGCCCGCTGGCTCGTCGCACGGGGCGAGATCACGGAAGCGGTGCGCTTCGCGGAGCAAGCCCTCGGACACGACCGGACCTCCGCGGCCGCCGCCGCGATGCTCGTCGGCCTCGCGACTGCGCTGCCCCAAGGGCGCGCCGTCGCCCTGCTCGACGCGTGCCGTGGGGTCCTCGGGGACTCGCCCGCACTGCTCGACGCACTGCACCGCGCGGCGCTCGCCTCAGGCGATACGGTGGCCGCCGGGGCAGCGCTCGACGCCTGGGCCCGCATCGCCCCGACGAGCGCGCAACCTGCACTCGCACGACTCGCGCATCGCGTCGCCCATGGAGACGCGCGCGCCATCGTCGAAGCGGCCACGAACGCCCTCGCGCCGGAAGCGCTCGATGGTCACACGGCCGACGCGATGCTCGCCGCCATCACGCGCCTCGACGCGCTCGGCGCTCGCGCGGAGGCCGTCGCTCTCGGCCTGCGCACCCTCGACGCGCTCGGTGCGACGTGTTCTTCCGTGCTCGAGAAGGTGCTCGACCTCGCTGCGCGCTGCGAGCGCCCCGCGCTCCGCATCGCGGCCCTCGAGCGTGCCGTAGCTGCCGCACGGCGTGATGACCGGCTCGCACCCCTCCGCGCACTCGCCGCGCTGCACCGCGAGAGCGGCGATCAGGCCGCGGAGAGCCGCGCGCTGCTGCGCCTGCTGGCCGTCTCGCTCTACGACGTCGAGGCCCTCGCGCGCCTCGAATCGGTCTACGCCTCCCACCGCGAGGGCGAGCGCCTTCTCGCGGTGCTCGGGCTGCGACTCGAATCAACCACCGACGAGGGGCTGCGTCGCGCGATCCTGCTCGACCTCGCCGCAGCGTCGGCGCGCCTCGCCGACGACCTCCCACGGGCCGCGCGCTTCGTCGACCAGCTCATTCTCGCGGCGCGCGGTGACGCCGAGACGACGCTCCGCGCGGCGGGTGCGCTGCTGACGCTCGGTGATGCGCGAGGCGCCGTCACGAGGCTGCTCGCAGCGGCAGAAGCGGCCTCTCCTCGAACCGCGGGGGCACTCTGCGTACGCGCAGCCGTGATCGCCGAGCAGGAGTTTGGCGATCCCAGACTCGCGCTCGATGCCGCGACACACGGCCTCGCGCTCCATCCCGCGAACGCAGCGCTCCTCCTCACGTTCGAGCGATTGGCGATCGGCCTGCGCGACGTCGAGCTCGGACGGCGCACCTACCAGATGCTCGCAGCGCGCGCGATGGGCCCCCACGGGCGCCGCGCCGTCCTCTACCGCGCGGCCCGCTTCCTCGAGCGCTGCGACGAATCGGAGGCCGCGCTCGCGGCGTTCGTCGAAGCCTTCGACCATGCCCCTGCAGGCGGCGTCGTCTTCCGCGCGCTCGAGCGGCTCGCGACGTCCACGAGTCGCTACGAGCCCCTCGTCCGTGCACTCACCGCGCTCGCAGAGCGCAGCCGCCACGTCGACGGCCGCGTCGCGCTCTGCGTCCGCGCCGCCGAGCTCGTGGAGGCGCGCCTCGACGACCTCGCGCGCGCCGTCGTCATCCTCGTCGGCGCATGGTCGGCGTCGAACGCGCGCGACGACGAGGCGCGCGCGCGGGCGACGCTCTCTCGACTCGCAGCACGCGATCCAGCCGCTGCGCGCCGCGCGGGCGACGAATGGCTCACCGCGATGCGACGCCGCGTCGAAGGGGCCTGGGACGCGGGCGAGCGCGCCGTGTGGCTCGCGCGCGCCGCGCTGGTCGAGGCCGACGCCCTCGGCGCCTTCGCGGCAGCCTCCGCGCTCCTCGACGAAGCCGCCGACGCCGACGCCGCAGCCGACCCGGATCCGGATTCCCGCATCCCGTACCTGTGCGACCGCGCAGAAGCCCTCCTGGCCATCCCCAGTCGGCGCGAAGACGCCATCGCTTGCGTCGAGTCCGCGGCAACCACCGATCTCGCACATCCGCGCGTTCGCGCGCTCGCCGCGCGCCTCGACCTCGTCATGCCGGAGACGATCGCGTGTGCCGCAGATGAGTCCGGGCCCTCGCCCGCCGCGGGAGCGTCCGACGCAAACGTTGCCGTCCCGAGCAACCACGACGCCCGACCGACCGTCGAGGACATCCGCCCAATCGCCGGCGACGCGCGAGCGGACGAACCACCGTCCACTCCCTCTCGCGCAACGCCATCATCAGTGATGGATCTTGAAGCCACTCCGTCCCTCGCGCCCTCGACGTCCGCGCTCCACATCGCCTCGACGACGCCCCCGGACCGGACGGACGCACGAGCACTCGATGCGAGTTCCGTTCACGAAGCCGCGCACCGTCTGCGAGCCCGCCTGCGCGAGGACCCTGCCGACGTCGAGACCCTGCGCGCGCTCCATGCGAATGCGCTCGAACGAAAGGCGCGGCCGGAAACACACATCACCGCCGCGCTCCTCTCGCTCTTCGATCGGACGGTCGCCGCGCCCGCGCCCGTCTCCCTCGAAGGGGTTCTCGAGCACGACGCGTGGGACGACGCAGCACACGACCCGGTTCACGCCGCGCGCGCAGCCATCCTCGATCGCATCTGGGAGCACTGCGCCCAGCGCACCTTCCGCCGCAGCCTGCAATCTTACGGCACGCTCGGTACGGATCGCGTGCTTCCGCGTGCATCGAGCCCGCTCGCGGGCCCCTTCGAGCACGCCGCGCGGATCCTCGCGCGACCGAGCGTGCCGTTGTTTCAGCGGCAGAGCGGTGGCGCCGAGCTCGTGATTGCCGCCATCACGCCCACGGCGATCGTGGTGGGGCCGGCTTTCGACGGGGACGAATACGAGCTGCGGTTTCGCTTTGGACAGGCTCTGGCCTTGACGCGCCCCGCTCACCTCGTGACGAGCGCACTCGAGCCTTTCCAGACACGACTCGTACTCGAAGCAACGCTCGCGGCGTTCGACGCGCCGGAGGCGAGTCCGGGCGTCTCACGCGAAGCGGCAACGCTCGCCGCTGACATGTGGCGCGTGATGCCTCCGGTCCACCAGCGGGCCGTTCGCGATGCGCTCGTCGCGCTCCGCGAACCCTTGGAGGAGGCGACACTGCGCGCGGGTACCCGCGCCGCAGCCGCCCGCGCAGGGCTGCTTGCCGCGGGCGATCTCCGCATCGCGGCGCTGTCCCTGTGCGCTACGGAAAGCGCCCTCGCCGCACATTCGCTGAGTACTGAGCTGAGCTACCGCTCGGCCATCGCCGCGTCGGCGACGCTCAGCACCCTCGTGCGCGATGCCCTTTCGGACGCGTTCCTCTTCGCCCTCGCGCGCGCAGCGCCCTGACGAGCACTCCGTGGCGGAGCAACCCGCACAGCCTCAAAGCGCGGGGCAGCTCGGCGATGTGTATCGGAAACCATCCTGACCGACGTTGCACTGCGCTTCGAACATCGTCCCGCAGGGGGCCTCGAGGCAACCAGTGCAGACTTCGATCGGCCAGAGCCAGGGGCTCGCATCGATGACGGAACCGCCCGCCGTCCGACCGAAGAACGTGATCCGCGCAGTGATCGTCGTCGTGCCACTGCCGAGCGCTCCAGCCAGTTCCGTTCCCACGGACGCAGGGATCGCCTCGACGAGCCCCGTTCCGGCCCCGGGTGCAATGCCGAGTGCTGGAGGCACGAACGCGGATGCAGCGACCGTGTACGCGGAGGTCGCGATGGGAAGGGCCGACCCGTCCTGCGCCGTCAACTCCACTTCCGCGCCCTCGATCTGGATCCCGTTCGTCTCGACCATGGGCGGAATGGGCCGAATCATGGTGCGCGAGACGAGCCACGAATTGAACAGCGGCGCGACGTAGTAACCATGCGGAAACGCCACGTCGTACACGCCTCGCGCCACGAGCGTGCCGGCGACCGGCCGGTACACACACATGGCGTCCGGCTGCACGTTCCCGACGACGATCAGCCCGGGGTTGTCCTCCGTGCAGCCAGCGAGCACGGGGGCCACGAACGCGAGAACGGCGATGAGCACACGACGCATACGGCTCCTCCGATCAGGAATCACGGTGCACAGCCTACCCCGCCGGAACCGAACGCTCCAAATTCACGACTGAACGAGGCGCGCAATGTCCGACGGCGCGATGGGCACGACACGAACGTCGCCCGGCGTGACGGGCACCAAGAAGCGCACCGCGCCCCCCGAGCGCTTCTTGTCCGCCTGCAACCAGCGCCACGTCTCCGCACCAATGCGAGCGTCGAGGTCAGTCGGGAGCGCGAAGGCGGTGAGGAGCGCAGAGACCCTGCGCGCGAGTTCCGCGCGCGCCCAGCCGAGCCGCTCTGATGCGCGCAGGGCCGCGAGCAAGCCAAGACCGACGGCCTCTCCGTGCCGCACGGTGTAGTTGCTCTGCGCCTCGATTGCGTGCCCGACCGTGTGGCCGAGATTCAACTTCACGCGAAGTCCACGCGTCTCGTGTTCGTCCGCCGCGACGATGTCCGCCTTCACTCCCACGGACATCCGGATGGCGCGCAGGGTCGCGTCCGCGTCGCCACGCGCGAGCGCATCGGCGTCGTGCTCGATTTGAGCGAGCGCATCCTCCCCGGAGATGAGGCCACACTTGACGACCTCCGCGAGCCCGGCGCGGCGTTCCGCGATCGGCAGCGTCTCGAGGAGTTCGACGTCGCACAGCACGAAGCGGGGCTGATGGACCGCACCGACGAGATTCTTTCCCTCCGGTCGATCGATGCCCGTCTTCCCTCCGACAGAGCTATCGACCATCGCGAGAAGCGTCGACGGCACCTGCGCAAACGACACGCCGCGCAGCAGCGTCGAGGCGGCGAACCCCGCCACGTCACCCACCACACCGCCGCCGAGCGCGACAACCATCGCCTCCCGATCGACGCCGGCGCGGAGCGCGCCATCCCAGATCTGCTCGACGGCCGAGAGCGTCTTCGCAGCGTCACCACCACGGAGCACGACGGGGACCGTCGCGATGCCGCCGCGCGAGAGCTCGCCGAGCACCTCGTCCCCCCAACGCGCCTGCAATGCCGTATCGACCACGAGCACGCACGCCCCCGAGACGCACGCGCGGAGACGCTCGGCGAGCGTGCGGCGCACGCCCTGCCCGATCTCGACTCGATAGGTACGAGCGCCCAGCGGCACGACGATCGCGGCTCGCGCCGCGAGCGCCAACACGCGCTCGGCGACCTCGTAGGGGGCAAGCGCCGTCGTGTCCACGACCCCATGACACTCGGCGTACGCATCCGCGCGTGCATCTCGGAGTTCCGCAAGCACGACGCTCGGCTCCCGCCCAGCGAGGAGCGGCCGCGTCTCGGCATCCCTGATGCGCGCACCGAGCGCCCCCGGCGTCGCCTCCAGCGTGACGAGAACCCCCATGCGAAGTAGCACGCGGCGCAGCTCCAACGAGGTCACCGCTCCGCCACCGAGCGCCACCACGGCGCCCGTCGCGTCGGTCTCCGCCAGGAGAGCCGCGCACGTCGCCTGCTCGATGGCGCGAAATCCCGCCTCGCCGCGCGCCGCGAAGATCGCAGCGACACTCGCTCCCGCGCGCGCTTCAATCTCCGCGTCGAGGTCGTACGCCGGCACGCCGAGCGCGGCGGCGACGAGCGGTGCAACGGTGGACTTGCCGCTCCCCATCGGGCCGGAGAGCCAGACACGCGGCGCCGTCATCCGAAGGTCCGGATGTGCTCGCGCCAGACGTCGACCCGCGCCCGCAACTCACTCAGCGAATCACCACCGAACTTCTCGAGAAGCGCGTCCGCGAGCGTGACGCACACCATCGCCTCTCCGACGACGCTCGCGGCCGCTACGGCGCAGATGTCGCTCCGCTCGGTCGCTGCCTTCGCCGGTTCCTTCGTGCGCACGTCGACGGTGTCGAGGGCAGCGCGCAGCGTGGCGATCGGCTTCATCGCGGCCCGGCAGACGACTGGCTCACCGTTCGTGATCCCGCCCTCGAGCCCCCCGGCACCATTGCGTGCACGACGGAACCATCCCCCTCCGTCGCCATCCGGCTGCCACGTGATTGGATCGTGCACCTCGGAGCCGGGCACCCGCGCCGCGGCAAAGCCCATCCCGATCTCGACCCCCTTGATCGCCTGTATCGACATCAGCGCCTGGGCGAGTCGGCCGTCGAGTTTGCGATCCCACTGAACGTGGGAGCCGAGTCCGACAGGCACGCTGAGAGCGACGACCTCGAACACGCCCCCGAGCGTGTCGCCACGGTGAGACGTCGCGTGAATGGCCGCTCGCATCGCCGCCGAGGCCTCGGGGTCCGCACAGCGCAGATCGTCCTCCACGGACGCCCGACGCAGTTCATCCCATGCACCGTCGTGCGGCCGCGTGGAGACGTGGCCAATCGCGGTGACGTGGGCGAAGACGGTGATGCCGCATTCCTCCAGCAGACGACGGCACACGGCGCCCACCGCGACACGCATCGTCGTCTCGCGCGCACTCGCGCGCTCGAGCACGTCTCGGAGATCCCGGCGGTCATACTTGATCCCACCGGCGAGGTCGGCGTGACCGGGTCGGGCGCGCGTGAGCGGCTCGGGCACCGTATCGAAGGGCTCTGCGCCCATACGGCCGTGCCAGTTCGCGAAATCCAGATTGGGCACCCGCAGCGCGATCGGACCGCCGAGCGTTTCGCCACCGCGTACCCCCGCCTCGAACGCGACGCGGTCCTGCTCGATCTTCATGCGCCCACCGCGACCGTAGCCACGTTGCCGACGCGCGAGGTCGGCGTCCACATCCGCGGCGACGATGCGCAACCCGGCGGGAATACCCTCCAGAACCGCGACGAGCCCCGGTCCGTGCGACTCGCCTGCCGTCATCCACCGAACCCGCATCGCAACGATATAGCGCAGCTGCGCCCACGGTGAACGCGCCGTCGCGACGACGGAACGACGAAGGGGAGGCCCTCGCCTCCCCTTCACGTCGGGGTCCGAAGACCGCGGCGACCGCCTACTGCACCGTCGACTCGGAGCGGTTCACGATGCGCGGCGTGAGGAAGATGAGCAACTCACTACGCTCGTCGCGAACACGCGGCTGCTGAAACAGAAGACCCAGAATCGGAATGTCGCCGAGGAACGGAATCTGGTTCCGATTGCGGCCGGCAGTCCGCGTGTAGATCCCGCCGATCACCGCCGTGTGACCGTCCTCGACCAGCAGCTCGGTCTCCGCCTCACGCTTCAGGATCGTCGGGTCACCACGCACCGAAGTCCGCGAGAAGTCGGGCTCATCGCGGGTGATCTTCACGGCCAGTGAGATGGACCCGTCGCTCGTGACGTGCGGGCGCACGCGGAGCTCGAGCTTCGCCTGCTGGAAGGCCGTCTGCACGCCCTGCGCGCTCACCTGCGAATACGGGATGAGCGTGCCTTGCGCGATGTGTGCCTCGTGGTTGTCGAGCGTGAGGATGCGCGGACTCGAGACGATCCGCAGATTGCCGCTCGCCTCCGCGGCGGACAGTCGCACCGCGAGGTTCACGTTTCCACCGACCGACCCGAGCGAGACACCGATCGCACCACCCGCGCCCGCGCCGACCGCAGCGGGAAGATTGACCGCGAGGTTCGACGGCAGGATGGGAGTACCGGCGAACGGCGAGAGGCCGTTCGTGTTGGTCTGCGCGTCGTAGGCGCCGCCTGCGAGGCCGACCGACGACGGGAAGGTGAGCCCCGTCGGGTTCCCCGTCAGCGCGCCCGCCGTGACGTCACCGCCCCATTGGATGCCGACGTCGCGCACGTACTGACTCGTCGCCTCGACGATGCGTGCCTCGACGAGAACCTGCGGCGTCTGCGTGTCGAGCGTGCGGACGAGTTCCTCGACGTCGTCGAGGTTCTCCACGATGTCGCGGACGATCAGCACGTTGGTGCGTTCATCGACCGAAGCGTTGCCACGCGACGACAGCAGGTCTCGGACGCGCGCCTGGAGGTCGGCCGCGGTGGCGTAGCTGACCGGCACGATGCGCGTCTCGAGCGGCGCAAGCTCGACGTTCTGCTTGCGGCGCGCGAGCGCGAGCTCCCGCTCCTTCTCGAGCGTGGTCAGCAGCGCGACGCGGATGAGGTTTCCACGACGGACCATGCCGAGGCCCTTGGCCTGCAGGATCACGTCGAGGGCTTGATCCCAGGGAACGTTGCGCATCCGAATCGTCACGGAGCCACCGACGTCGTCGCTCGTGATGATGTTGACGCCACCCACCTCCGCGAGGAGCCGGAGAATGTTGTGGATGTCGGCGTCCTTGAAATCGAGATCGATCCGGCGCCCGGAGAAGCGCTGTCCCCCGCGAACATCACGGACCTGAAGCGCCACATCGCTGAGGAAACCCGCGACTTCCGTCGTCTCTCCCTCGACATCGCTGTTCTCGTCCAGACTCACACGCTCACGCGCGACCGTCCGGGTCCTCGCCCGAGGACTCCCGTTGGCGTCCGAAGCGAACAACCAAACGATGCGACTGCCCTCGCGGAGAGCCGTCACCGTTGCCCCGGACTGTCGATCGGCGTCGAGCACGACACGACCTTCGACGTGCGAGATCCTCAGCCCACGCAGTGCGCTCGCCGCATCGCCGCTCAGGCGCGCGGGGACATCCCGCGCGAGCGTCGCGTCCGAAAGTTCGAGGCGGGCCCGACCATCGGCCGCCGGTACAGCCCGGAAGCTCGTGGGGCGGTCGAGTTGAACGACCACGCGCTCGCGACCGTCACGTCGTTCGATCGACACCGACTGCACCGTGCTGGGTCCACTCGCCGGCGACGACTCAGGCGACGTCTGCGTCGCCATCGTCTCGAGCGGCTCGAAAGACAGCACGATGCGCCCCCGCTCCGAGCGCGCTCGGTACGCCGCCGGGCGCGCAAGCGCGACCTCGATCCGCACGCCACGGGCCGTGGTGCTCGCGGACGTACGAGACACGAGCGGGCTCGTACCGGAAACGACCGCGCCATTCGGCAGCGTCGCCCCGCTCACGTCGAGGACCACGGTCAGCCCGCCGTCCCTCGCTCGTACTGCATAGGAAGGCTCTTCGAATTCGCCGCGGACGACGAGTTCAGCGCGCCCTTCCCCTGATTCGAGAGCGACGCCCACTGCCATTCTCTCAGGGCTCTGTGCCTGTGCTGCAGCCGCGAGGCCGAGCACGACGCCGAGCGCCAAGAGGCCAATTCGATCGCGCATGTTCATCTCCTGGTCGACTGCCTCGCGTCCATCATCGGACGGCTGCACCGACGGACGCAAAAAAGCGGTTCGCAGATTCCATGCTCGACAGGCCTCCAGCTCCGGATGGAGACCGCGAAAGCCGCAAAAACGAGGGTTTTCGGGAAATTCGGCCGAAGACGAATTCGGTCCCCGGCATGCTTCAGCGCGCGTCGGGACGGCGACGAGCACGTCATCGAAGCGCGCGAGTCTCCGCCTCGACGGGCACGCGCGACGTCCGTCGAACGTCCCACACGGCGTCGACGGCGCGAACGACCCCGACCGCCCCCGCGAACGACGTACGCACGAACACAAACGCTCGCCGCATCGAGCGGCGAGCGTTCCGACAAGCCTTGGCGACTGCGCGCTGACGCACGCGCCCCGCCCCGACTCAACGACGAGGTACTTCGTTCGCGTCGTGCAACGCGAGCACGCGGGTCAGAGGAGGACGGTTCGGTGCCGTCGGGTCTTCACGCGTGAGCACGACCTCGCCGTCCCGGATACGGTCGACCCGCCAGTTGAGGACGACGGAGATTCCGTCCTCGCCGCCCGTCTGGATCGTCTCGCCTCGACCGATGTAGTCACCGCGTTCGACCGCATACCCCACGCCGGACTGATCGAGGAACATCGCGCGGGGCGTCGTGACGCCGCTGACGATGGCGATGAGTGACAAATCCTCGATACCCACCGTCGGCATGATCACGGTGCGCTGCGGCGCCTCGAGAGGACGAACGCGAAACATCTTCGCGAAGCTCCGGAACGGATCGCGATTGACGTTCGACTCGACGAAGTCGTCGTCCTGATACCGGAGCCCCCCCGCGTCGACTCCTCCATCGACGGGCGCGCCAACGCCCGGGACCGGCGGCGGAACACCGGGAGCGGGAGCGGCGGGCTGCGCCGGCGAGGGCGGGAGCGAAGCTCCTGCCTGGTAATCGGGCTCGCAGGCTGCGCCCGCGAACGCGAGCCCGATCAGCAAACTCTGCCGCGACAGTGAGATGCGCATCACCGGGCTCCCGGGGTGGCGGCCGCACCAGCGGGAGGGGCCGGCAAACGATAGGTCGTCGCGAGCACCGACACCTTCACCACGACGTCCTCACCGACCACCACGGGGGTCGTGAGTCGAACGTTTTCCATGCTGATGGCGCGATCGAGCTGGCTGACGTTGAAAAAGAACTTCGCGACCTGGTGATACCGACCGGAGAAGGCCAGCGAGACCGGGATCTTCACGTACTGCGCTTCGGCCTCGTCCGGACGTGGTTCGATCAGTTCGAGGTGCAGCCCGCTCAACTCGGCGAGTCGATTGAGGTCCTGCAGGAACGCCGGAATCTCCGCGCGCTCCGGAAGGATGCGCTTGTTCTGGCGGTCGATCAGCGCGCGCCCGTCAAGCTCGGCGCGCACGCGAAGGTACTCTCGCTGGCGCTCCTCGGCCTGTGCAAGCTGCTGCGTGAGTTGCTGCCGGGAGCTCTCGGCGGCCTCGATCTCCTCCTCGAGCGGAGTGTGAAGGGCCAGGTAGTACACGGCGCCGAGGAGCGCCCCGATCAGCAAGCCGAGCAGCACCTTCACCGGCGTGCTGGTCTCCGCGAACGACGGGTTCTTCTTCGCTGGAGTGGCCATCAGTAGATCACCTTGCAGGTCAGCTCGAAGCCGATCAGCGAGAGCTGTGTTTCGGGATCGACTTCAGCGCGCGTGCGCTCGAGGGTGACCTCCTCGAACATGTCCGAGAGCGCGAGCCGCGAGAGGAACTCAGCGACGTCCTCGTTCGTCTTGCCCACACCCTTGATGCTGCAGTTCCGGTGCTCTTCCGTGAAGGACGCGATCCAGAGACGCCGCGAGTCCCAACCCGCGTTGTAACCGGCGAGCGGGTTCTCTCGCCGAATCGCGTCGAGCCGCTGCGGATCAATCGACGGTCCTCCACGAGAGCCCTCACTGAGAATCTTCGCGATCTCCATGAGAACGCGGGTCGGGCCGAGCCGTGCGCGCTGCAGTTCTCCGACGACCCGCTCGAGCTCCCGGCTCTGGTTGAGCCTGCCCTGCAACTCCTCGAGCATCGCGCTGTTGGCCTGCGCCTCACCGATCCGACCCCGGAGTTCGGCGTTCACGCGGAGCTTCGCGTCGAGTGCGCCGCTGTTGACGACGTAGAGCGCTGCGAGCGAGCCGGCCGTGGCGAGCGCGATGAAGGCGTAGCCGACGAACCAGGCCGTTCCGCTCCCGCTCGACGTCGCTGCGGCTCCCTTCGCACCGCGCTTCTGTCCGGGGAGGAGGTTGATGCGAATCACGACGTCTGCTCCCGGTCCTTGCGGAGGGCGAGCCCGCACGCGACGACGACCTGCAGTTCACGCCCCTGCAACGCGAGTGGGTCGATGCGTTTCGTGTCGGGCACGGCGACCTTCGTGGCGTCGAGCAACTCGACGGCCACCCGCGCGCGGCGCGCGACCGAGTCTCGGAGGGCGGTCACGTTGCCCGTACCCCCCGAGATGACGATGCGGTCGACGTCGCGGTCGCCGCTCGTCGCAAGGTAGAAGTCGAGCGAACGCTGGATCTCTCCTGCGAGCCCCTCGACCGACTGGGCGACGATTTCCGGCACCTCCTTCGGCACCAGCCCCTTCGCGCCACCGCACTTGAAGGCCTCTGCCTCCTCTTGCGAGATGTTCAGCCTGCGCTGGATCTCTTCCGTGATCGCGTTGCCACCGTTGGCGATGTCACGCGTGAAGGCGGTGACGCCCCCCGACAGGATGTTGAGCGTCGTCAGGGACGCTCCCCCGTGCAGCAGCACGATGGTTTGCCCCGCTTGGGGTGCCCCGAACGCGACCTCGAAGCAGTTCTGCACGGCGAACGCGTCGAGATCGACGACGCGCGGCTTCAGCTTCGCCTGCAGCGCGAGGTTGGTGAGGTCGGAGAGTTCTTCCTTCTTGGCCGCGACGAGCAGGACGTCCATCTGCCCCTGCGCGGCGCGCTGCGTGAGGACCTGGTAGTCGATCTGCACATCCGACAACTCGAAGGGGATGTGCTGCTCGGCCTCCCAGCCAATCTGCTCGTCGAGCTCCTCGGGCGTCATCATGGGCATCGTGATCTTCTTGATGATCACGGAGTGCCCGCTCGCCCGGAGCGCGACTTCACGGCGCTTCTGTTTGTGAAACAGCCGATCGAGCCCCTCGACGATGGCGCCGGCGTTCATGACGTGACCGTCGACCACCGTCTGTGGAGGGAGCGGATGCAGGCCGAAGCGCACGAGCGTGCGCTGCCCTTTCCGCTTCTCCTCGATCTCACAGACCTTGATCGAGCTCGACCCGATGTCGACTCCGACGAGGTTCTTGCCTTCTGAGGACATGGCCGAGCATCACTCCTCCTCGCCGAACACGCGAACGCGGTCGTCGAGGCTCAGACCCAGGGCCTCGAGGATCTTCCGCTTGGTGTCCATGCGGCACCCGAAGCCCTTCTCGATGCGATCGATGGTTAAAACCGAGAGATTCGCACGACGTGCCAGTTCCGCCTTGGACATCATCCGCTCGATGCGGATCTTGCGGACGTTGTTCTTCTGCCGGGCCCCCGACGCGCCCGACCCTTCCCCCGAACTCGAAACCGATGTCTTCATCCCACCGCGAACCGCCGGACCGCTCGACGGCGACGCGACGACGTCTCTGCCAGTCTCCACCAGTACCGCCGACTGCGTGGTGACCGACCCGGGCCGCGCGTCCCCGTTGCGCCCTTCCTCCGTCGCGCCGTGAACGACCTCCTCAGCGCGCGAGGCCGCGGAGCCAGACCCTTCCTCCGGAAGGGTGGCCGACGACTGGGGAGTGACGTTGGAGGTCATCGAGGAGGGATGGCGGAAAGACGCGACGACGCCTCCGCAGCCCGTCACCATACGTCGCCCCCCCTGAAATCGTCAAGGAATATGGGGTTATTTAGGTCTAATTCATATGCAATTGGATCGAACTTTCCTGCACTTCTCGACTCGACGCGCGATCCCCGCGCGACGCAACCCGACCACCGCGACCGTCGTGGACCGGGCTCACCCCGTGCTCTCTCTCGGTTGTCAAACAGCGCTCGACATCCACCACCGCAGGATCGCGGCAGTGGGTGCGACTGTCGCATCGCGCTCGAAGGCGGGCAAAAAAGTCGCGCGGGCCGAGTCCGGCGCGCTCCGCGGGATTGCGCGACGCGGCCCGCTCTTCGGTCATAATGACGGCTCCTTGCCCGACGCCTTCGCTCCCTTCCTGCTCGCGCTCGGACTCGTCGCGTCGTCGTGGATGCCCGCGAGCGCTGCAGCACAGCGGCGCCCGCAAGCCGCGTCCGCGACGCGCGAGCATCGTGTGCGGGCGGGCCAGAACCTCGCGCGGATCGCGCGTCGATATGCGCTCTCCGTCGAAACGCTCGCCGCGGCGAATCGACTTCGTCCCGACTCGCCGCTCCAGCTGGGGCAAAGACTGACGATTCCGGTCGCCGGAACGATCGGCGTGCGGCGCGGCGACACCGTGGAGAGCCTTGCGCGTCGGCACGGTGTCTCCGCCGAAGACCTCCGCGAGGCGAATCACCTGCGGGCCGGCGCGACGCTCCAGGCCGGGCAGGCGCTCGTCCTCCCGGGCTCGCTCGCGGACCGTACCCCCGCGAGCCGATGGGGACGCCCGCGCCGCCCCGGCGTCGCGACGCTGACCCGCCTCGCCACCCATCGGACGGCGAAGGTGCGACTCGTCGACCGTCGCGGCGTCGTGCGACGCGAGGCCCTGCGCGACCTCGCACGCCTGCTCGCGCCCCGCCACGGCGGAGGTCGCAAGGAGCCGCATCCGCGCCTCGTGCGGCTCCTCGCGCGCGTGAGCGACCACTTCGGGGGACGACCGGTCGAGATCGTCAGCGGCGTCCGCCCAGCGGGCGGGTTCACGCGTCGGGAGAGTCGTCACGTCGCCGGCGAGGCCATCGACTTCCGAATCCGGGGCGTGCCGAACACGGACCTCCGCGACTTCTGCAAGTCGTTCGACAACGTCGGCGTCGGCTACTACCCGAACAGCCTGTTCGTTCATCTGGACGTGCGGCGCGAGAGCGCGACTTGGACGGACTTCTCGCGCCCCGGCGAGGCGCCCGTCTACACGCGCGCCGGCAGCGCGGCGGGGACTCCAGACGAAGGCGACGGCGGGCGCGGAGCCCGGGACGACGCCGAGGCCGGGGGCGAACCGGAGTCGGCGGACGACGGTGCCGCGCCGGTCGACGATGCGCCGGGCGAGCTGAGCGACGACTGAGCGACCGGCAGGCGCCTCAGGGCGCGGCGGGGCACGGCACGTCGAGGCTGCGAGCGGCCTCGCAGCGCTGATCGACGCAAGCCGCGAGCAGGCCGCACGACGCACCCGCGTTGCAGTCGGCGATGCTCATGCAGGTCGGCGCATCCGTGCGGGGCGGGTCCTGGGGCTCAGGCGGGCATCCCGTCAGCCCGAACATGAGCGCGAGCGCTCCTCCAACGACCACCGCGTGACGCTCACGAACCGTCAGGGCCATCGACTCCCTCGCTGGCCGGCGCGGGGCTTGGAACGCCGGCATCGGACGAGGTCGAAGGTGGACCAAAGTCTCCGGGACGCCAGCCGATCGGCCAGCCGGGGCGCGGATCGAACGGCGGCGGCGCACGCCGCACATCCTCCGCGAAGTCGTCGAGGTCGACTTCCGGAGGCGGAACACCGGCATCGACGGCCGTAGCGCCTGCGTCCCCGATCGGTCCGCTGCCGGCGTCGGCGCGAATCGCGGGATCGACGGCCGGCGGCACCGGCTGCGCACCGCCGAGGCAACCAGCGACGCCGGCTGCCATGCCCAGAAGCGCCGCGATCCCGGCCACGAGAGGCCACGATGCGCGCCGATCAGGGGCGACGGCGTTGCGACGATTCACGCATTCCTCGAGGGCATCGACTCCCCGACAAGCACACCCAGTGCCAGCCCGAAGGTGCGCGCTGTGGTGTTCGATGCGCACGAATCCTCGCGAAATCTTCGCCCGGCGAATGGGCCGCAGGGATTGCGCCGAGGTGTGAAGGACAGGGCAGTGGCACAGCTCGGCACACGCGTCATGTGCCGCCGCCCTCGAGAATGCCGTGCTCGGCGAGGCGCCGATAGAAGGTCCGCCGCGGCATCCCGAGGCGCTCGGCCGCCTTGACGCGGTTCCAGCCGCACGCCTCGAGGGCTTCGAGGATTCGGCGCTTTTCGGCGAGTTTGTGCGCTTCGAGCGAGTCGGGGAGCGCGGACGCGCCGACCTCAGCGCCGCCCGCGGGGTCGAGCGCCGACCCGCGCGGCGATGCTGCCGGTGGACCTTCGAGCCCAAGATCCGTCGCCTCGATGATGGCCCCCTCCGCGAGCACCCACGCGTGGAGCAAGAGATGTTCGAGCTGACGCACGTTGCCGGGCAGCGGGTGCTGGACGAGACGTTCGAGCGCGCCTCGCGAGAGCCGCTTCGTCCCATTACCGTGCCGCTCCGCGAAGCGGGCGAGGAAGTGGTCGACGAGCAGCGGGATATCCTCCGTGCGGTCGCGCAGTGGCGGGAGTACGAGCTCGACGACGCTCAGGCGATAGAAGAGGTCTTCGCGGAACTGCCCGCTCCGCACGAGCGCGCCGAGGGCTCGGTTCGAGGCCGCGATCACGCGCACGTCGACCGCCTCGTCGTGATCGGCGCCGATGGGCCGCACGCGCCCCTCCTGCAGTACGCGCAGCAACTCGACCTGCATCTTCGGCGGCATGTCCGCCACCTCGTCGAGGAAGAGCGTTCCGCCGCTCGCCTGCGCGAAGACGCCGCGACGCTCGCGGTCGGCCCCCGTGAACGCGCCGCGCACATGACCGAAGAGCTCGCTCTCGAGGAGCGTCTCGGGGACCGCGCCGCAGTGGAGCGCGACGAAAGGGCGCTTCGCGCGGGCGCCGCCGTAGTGGATCGCGCGCGCGACGAGTTCCTTGCCCGTGCCGCTCTCCCCGTGCAGCACGACCGGGACGGCCGTGTCACGGACGCGATCGATGACGGCGAACACCCTCCGAATCGCCTCGCTGCGCCCGACGATGCCGTCGCGATCGAAGGTGCGGACGAGCTCGGTGCGCGCGCGGTCGAGTTCGCGGCGCGCGTCGTCGAGCTCCGCCGTCCGCGCGACGAGGAGGCGCTCGATCTCGGCGTTCGCCGTCGCGAGCGCGCGGTTGGCCTCCTCGAGTTCACGGCGCCGGCGCTCATTCTCGTCGAGGAGACGCGCGTTCTCGAGCGCGATGGCCGCCTGGTCGGCAAACGCGAAGAGCAGGTCGAGGTCGGCCTCGTCGAAGCGCCCGCGGCGCGCGCGATGCTCGAGGTAGAGCACGCCGACCGTGCGCGTGCGCCCGCGGATCGGCAAACACGCCACCGATCGCAGCATCAGCTTGTGGACGGACATGTACTCGCTGAGGCGGCGGTCGTCGCGGGCGTCGACGGTGACGATGGGCTCGCCGTCGATGAGCACGGCCTCGGCGATCGAGCGGCTGAAGGCGACGTGGGCGTCGCCGGGCTGCGTCGTGTCGCGCGCGGCATGGGACACGAGGGCACCTGAGTCATCGACCAGCAGAACGAAGCCACGCTCAGCGCCCGAGAGCTCCACGGCCGCGTCGTTGATGCGCTCGAGGAGGCGCGAGACGTCGAGCTCGGTCGCGAGCCTCTTGGTGATCTCGAGGAGACGTGCGGCGCGATCCGCGAATCCCCCGGCCGCAGCTCGCACCGGAGACGAAGGGCCGGACTCGGGGGGCAAGTCGTCCCGGCTCGCGCGGCGACGCACGTCGCGGCGGCGCGGGTCGTTCCAGAAGGGCTCCCGATGTTCCCGCGCGAGCCCGCCCGCGATGGCCTCGAGCACCTCGACGGCCATTTGCTCGTGGCGACGCGAGAGAAAATCGGCACCGCGCACCGCGTGCAATCGACCGGCCGCGGCGAGCACCTGCCACTCGAGGTCACGGTCGCTCGCTGCGCGGACGTCGCGGAGCGCTTCCTCGAGCTCCCGCGCGGCACCATCCACGTCGCCCGCGGCGCCCCGGGCCCGCGCGAGCAGAACGCGCAAACGCAACCGGAACTCGCCTTGCCCCTCCGCGTCGATCAGCGTCCGTGCGCGGGCCAGCCGCGCCGTCGCAGCGGACGCGTCCGCTGGCCCATCACGATCGAGCAGGATTTCGGCGCTGTCGAGGAGGGTCTCCGTGACCTCTCGGGGTTGACCGAGCGCGCGGTAGCGGGCGTGCGCATCGTCGTAACCGACGAGCGCGGCGTCGACGTCCCCCTCGCGCGCGGCGCGCTCGGCGAGCACGGAGGTGGCCTGCGCCGCGATGGCGCGCAGCCCTGCAGCCTCGGCTTCCTTCTGAACTTGCGCGGCCTCCGTGCGCGCGCGTTCGTACAAGCCGAGATACACGAATACATTCGCGAGGTTGACGCGTGCACCGAGGTCTGCGGGCAGGCGCCCGGCGCGACGCGCGAGCCGCGCTGCGGCCTCGTAGTGCTCGGCCGCCCGGGCCGGCTCCCCGAGCGCGTACGACACGGTCCCGAGGTTCAGCGCGAACGTCGCCATGCCGCCGACGTCGCCCAGCTCGCGCGCGATGTCGAGGCTCTGCGCGTAGAGGTCCCGAGCCGCGCTCAGCTCCCCGGCGCGCTGGTGGTCGATCGCGAGGAAGGTGAGGACGTTCGCCTCGTCGCGCCGCACTCCCGACGCGCGCGCGACGTGGAGCGCCTCGTCGTAGCGGGTGCGGGCCGTCCCCCGGTCGCCCCGGTAGCTCGCGACCATGCCCGCCGACGTCAACAACTCGACGCGCACGGGGTCCGTCGCGCCCCCGTCGACGCTCGTGAGCGCCGCGAGGCCGCTCTCGGCGGCGACGAGCGCTATCTCGTAGTCGCCCCGTCTCAAGTGAATCTTGGCGGCCTCCCGCTGGGCGAGCGCCCTCGTGCGCGCGGGCGCCGCAGGCGGGAGCCCTGCCAACACACCGAGCGCCTCGTCATACCGCCCGGCGGCGGTCAGCGAGCGCCCCTCCGCCACGACGGCCGCGGCGAGCTCAACCTCGTCAGCCCCGGAGTCCACCCGCACCGCGCGCGCGGCCAGGATGGCGGCGTCGTAGTCCCCGGCCGAATCGCGCAAACGAGCGAGCTCGAGCCGCGCCGCGCGCGCCTGCGACTCCTCGAGGTAGGGGAGCGACGCCTCCAGGAACTCCGCTGCGATCCGTGGTGCCCCCCGCGCCTCGAGCTCGCGACCGGCCGCTGACACGTGACGGCGGATCGCTTCCGGATCGCCAGAGGCAAACGCGAGACGGCCCCGCAACAGCACGATGGAGCCCCCGGACGCGAGCGGTGTCGTGAGCAGCCGACCGGCGAGGGCGCGCTTGCCCTCCTCACCGATCTCGTCGAGGACGGCCGCGGTCAACGAGGCATCGGCGAACGCGAGCTGTTCGCCGGAACGCACGACCACGCCGAGCGTCTCGAGTGCCGACACCAAGCCGGCCAACTGCTTCCCGCGTCCGACGAGCACACGCCCGAGCGTCAAGGCGATCCCCTCTGGCAGCACGCCGCCGGCGAGCGCGAGGACGCGAAGTAGCGGCCACGCGGCCTGCGACACCGAAGCAAGCCGCAGCCGCGCAAGGCGGGCACCGACGGTCCCGGCCGCGAGCGTCTGGACGTCGTGGGCGGTCGGGGCCGACACGGACGCGAGCGCCGCAAGCGCCTCGATGACGGCACCCGGATTGCCGCCCGTGCGCGTCGCGATCGCCGCCGGCACCGACGCATCGACCGGACCGAGCGCCTCCAGGGTCAGCGCCTCGACCTCTTGCGAAGAGAGGGCCGCGAGTCGCACGCCTTCGTGGGCCCCGAGCGCTGCGACCGCGCCGCTCGCGACTTGCGCCGCGGTCGCCACGAGCAGCGTACCCTCGACCCCCTCAGCGAAGAGCGCGCCCCGCAACGCCGCACCCAAAGCGAGTTCCGCGTCGTCGAGGTCATCGACGAGCAGCACCACCCGACCGCGCCGACCGACGGCGGCGAGGAGGCGGACGAGCGCGTCCCCGAGCAACGCCTCGCTGAGCGGCTCGCCCTTCGTGAACGCCTCGAGCGCCCGCTCCCCGACGTGCCGGGCGAGGTCGTCTTCCTGCGCGAAGACCACCGCCTGCCGGACGAGCTGCGCCAGCGGGTCGAGCCCATCGCCGGGCCGCACGGCCGCTTCGAGCACGCGGGCGCCACGGAGCTGCAAGCGCCACTTCAACTCCCGCAACAGGGTCGAGCGCCCCGCGCCGTGATCGCCGCTGATGACGCCGATCGGGCTCACGCCGGGTGCCCGCTCGGCGACCCAGGCCTCGAGCCGGGCGAGGGCAGGCTCGTGCCCCCGCGGACGCGGTGCGACGAACGCCGCGACCGGCGCGGCCGGCAAGGCCTCGGGAACGAGCGCCCCGAGCGCTACGGCGAGCTCCTCGACGGACGCGAGCCGTCGAGCGGGCTCCGCCGCGAGGGCGCGCAAGGCGAGGCTGAGTGCCGCGGCCTCGAGCGGCGCCGTCTCGTCCGGCACCGCAGGCAACGCCCCTGCCAGACGCGCCGCGACGCCACCATCTCGCGTCTCCGCGAGCGGCGGCGCCCCGCGCAGGATGGCCCAGAGCGTGGCGCCAAGCGCGTACACGTCACCACGCACGGACGCGGCGCCGCCCGCGAGCAGCTCCGGCGCCATGTACGCCGGCGTCCCCCCCACGACATCCCCGCCGCGCTCCCCTTCCGCGCGAGCGAGCCCGAAGTCGATGACGTGCGGCGCGCCGCTGGCATCGACGATCACGTTGGCGGGTTTCAGGTCGCCGTGGACGATTCCGTGCCGATGCAGCCGCGCGACGACGACCGCGACGCGCGCCATGAGCGCGATGCGCGACGCGACCGGCAGACGGGACGCCGTGCGGTCGAACGGCTCGCCCTCGACGTAGGTGCGCGTGAAGAAGGGACCGCCCGGGTCGCTGCCATCCCGCTCGGCGAGACCGAAGTCGAGGACGCGCGCGACGCCGGGCAGCGCGACCTGCGCGAGTACCGCGAACTCCCGCTCGAAAGACGCGCGCAGCAGGTCGTCGGTGCGCGCTCCGATGCGCTTCAGCGCGACCGGAGGGCCACCGCGAATACGGTCTTCGACGAGGAACACGCCGCCTGCCGCACCCGCACCAAGCGGCCGCAAGACGTGGTAGCGACTCGAGGTGCGCACCGCGTCAGTCTAGCGAGATGGCACACCTTTGCACAAGACGGCACAACGCTGCGAATGGGTACTCTGTGCACAACGTGACGCAGCGCAGCATCACCCGCTCTGCATCTGATAGCCGCTTTCCGTGATCGCGCGCTCGATCTCCGCGACGTGCTCGAAGCCCCGCGTCTCGAGCGTGAGCTCGACCCCGACGTGTCCGAGCTCGTAGCGGGCCGCCGTCCGCTCGTGGAGGATCTGCAGGACGTTCGCCGCCTGCACGCCGAGCACACCGAGCAGACCGCTCAGCGCCCCCGGCAGGTCGGGGATCAGCACGCGCAGGCGCATGAGGCGTCCGCTCTTGACGAGACCGCGATCGATGATGCGCGAGATGACGTTGACGTCGATGTTGCCGCCGCAAACCACCGCGGCGACTTTCTTGCCGACGAGCTGGGGCAGGCGCTGATGGACGAGCGCGGCGAGCGGTGCCGCACCGGCTCCCTCTGCGACGGTCTTCTCCCGCTCGAGCAGGAGCAGGATGGCCTCGGCGATCTCCTCTTCATCGACGAGCACGACGTCATCGAGGTAGCGCTGGCACACCGCGAAGGTGCGCGCGCCGACCGTCTTCACGGCGACGCCGTCCGCGATGGTCTTCGACGCCGGGACGGTCACGGGCGCGCCCGCCTCGAGCGCGAGTTTCATCGAGGGCATGCCCTTCGGCTCGACGCCGTAGACCTTGATGCGCGGGTTCGTCTCCTTGATGGCCGTCGCGACACCCGCCGCGAGCCCTCCGCCACCCACGGCCACCACGACCGCGTCGAGGTACGGATTCTGCTCGACGAGCTCGAGCCCGATGGTGCCCTGCCCCGCCATCACGGCGTCGTCGTCGAACGGGTGGATGAAGGTGAGGTTTTCGGCGGCCTCGATGCGGCGCGCCTCCGCGTAGGCCTCGTCGTAGTTGGCGCCGTGCAGCACGACCTCGGCCCCGAACCCGCGCGTCGCGCTGACCTTCACGAGCGGGGTCGCGTTGGGCATCACGATCACCGCGCGGACACCGAGCCGCCGCGCGTGGTACGCGACGCCCTGCGCGTGGTTGCCCGCGCTCGCCGCGATGACGCCGCGCGCGCGCTCGTCGTCGCCGAGTGAGAGCAGCTTGTTCGCCGCGCCGCGCTCCTTGAAGGAGCCGCTCATCTGGAGATTTTCGAGCTTCAGGTAGAGGCGCGTCCCGGTGAGGTCCGAGAGCGTCTTCGTGTAGGCGCACGGCGTCTGGTAGACGGCGTCGCCGATGCGCTTCCGCGCGGCCTCGATGTCGGCAAAACTCAGCATCGATCGGTCTCCGTCCGGATCGCTGACGCGGATGGTCAGCGCGACTCCGGGTCTTCGTCGTCCTCGAGGCGGCGCTGGAGGTCGCGCATGTAGTCGCCGGTGCCGGGCGCGATGCTCGGCGGACGCTTCGGCGAGGCCAGCAGCACCACGGGGTCGTGTCCGCCGTCCCCATCGTCGACGTCGAAGAGCGCGGGCGGGATCGACGACGGACGCGCAAAGCTCGCGGCGGCGAGCCGCTGGGGGCGCTCGGTGAGCGGGAGCGCGTCGTGACGCGGCACGACCAGCGGCTCGTGAGGCAGGCTCTCGAGCAGTGACTCGGCGTCGTCGTCCGCGGCGAAACCCTCGAGCGGCGCGGCGCCGCGGAGCGAATCCAACGCGCTCGACGGCCCGCGCGGTGCGCGGAGCGTGAGGCCTTCCGGGACGCCGCCCTCCGGCGCGGGCGGGAGATCGCTGAGGAGGGCCAGATCGTCGAAGAGCGTCTCGTCTTCGAGCTCGAGCGCGACGGGACGCCCCGCTTCGGTGGGCCGCGCTGCGGGCTCACGCCAACTGCCGAGCATCGCGGGCACGGCGTCGACGATCCCCGCGCTCTCCTCGTGAAGGCGCTCGTAAGGGAACACCTGCAGCACGTGGCGCGCGACCGCGCGCGGCCCGACGAGCAGTCCGCTGCGCGTCGCGAACTCTTCGAGGGCGAGCGCGAGATGGGACGCGCTCGGCGTGCGCTGCCCGCGGTCGCGCTGGAGCGCCTGCAGCACGATGCGCTCGAGGTCGGGCGGGTAGTCGGCGACGCGGGTCGATGGCGGAGGCGCGTCCTGCTCGACGACCTGCGTCATCACGTGGACGTCGGTGCCGCGGAAGAGCCGGGCGCCGGTCGTCAGCTCGTAGAGAATGACGCCGAGCGCGAAAACGTCGGCGCGCTTGTCGAGGGGCCGCGCGCGCACCTGCTCGGGCGCCATGTACGCGAACGTCCCCTTCACGACGCCCGCGTCCGTGTCGCGGCGCGCGGAGGTCCGCGCGATGCCGAAGTCGAGCAGCTTCACGACACCGTCGCGCGTCACCATGAGGTTCTGCGGGGTGACGTCGCGGTGCACGATGCGGAGCGGGCGTCCCGCCTTGTCGCGACGCTCGTGCGCGTGATGGAGCGCCTCGCAGGCCTGCATCACGATGCCGATGGCGACGGCGAGCGGCATGGGCTGGTGGCTGCGTGCGCCGACCGTCAGGAGATCGGAGAGGTCGTGTCCATCGACCCACTCGAGCGCGATGTACCAGAGCCCATCTTCGACGCCGAGCTCGAACACCTGCGGGATGTTGGGGTGGCAGAGCTCGGCGAGCAGGCGCGCCTCATCCTGGAACATCCGCAACTGACGGTCGTCGTCGGCGAGGTTGCGGAAGATCCGCTTGACGACGACGTCGCGGAAGAAGCCGCTCTCGCCGCGCTGCCGCGCGAGGAATATCTCCGCCATGCCGCCCGCGGCCACCTTGCGGAGGAGCTCGTATCTGCCGAAGAGCTGGGTCATCGTGGGCGGCGCGCGCTCCAAGGTTTCAGGGCGGCGGAGCATAGCGCGAGCCGGGTGCGTGGATAGCGCAGAGTGCACGCGGCGCCCGCGAGCCGCTCCGCGACGCCGCCCGCCGCCCTTGAATCGGAGCGGCGGGAGCCGTTAGCCTGCGCCCCACCATGAACACGCCCTCTCCC
>Ga0172372_10002851_pt1 | contig 25938 bp, 22 predicted proteins | sample LakKiv5m_2_FD_114544 | JGI IMG/M metagenome (GOLD analysis project Ga0172372, IMG submission 114544) | Freshwater microbial communities from Kabuno Bay, South-Kivu, Congo - kab_092012_9.5m | ecosystem: Environmental > Aquatic > Freshwater > Lake | place: Democratic Republic of the Congo...
TCATTAACAATAACGTCTTCTTGATTTGCTAATTGGATAAAATTAAGGCCTTCAGATTGGATCCTAGAGCCTTGGAGAGGTACGCAAAGGTTGATTTAGGTGAGCATTTAATCACACCGTTGATCCATGGCATCAAAAGAACCTACAAAAGGTTTTATGACAGACAGGCTTAAAATGATTTTTGTTTTAATTATGGCAATGTCGCGTCGTCTACAAAAAATGATCGGTGTTATATTTTACAAATCTAAAGGATGAATTAACAAGACTTCTGTAAGTTGAGTGTTTATCATATTATACCTTAAGTTACAAATAAGATTTTAGATGATGAGCCGAACTTTTCTCGCAATGGGCATTTTTATGTTGCTGTTCAATTTGGCATTGCCAGCAAAAGAAAACCGTCCCAATATTCTTTTTGCAATATCCGACGACCAGTCCTTTCCTCATGCGGGGGCTTATGGTACGAAATGGATTAAAACCCCAGCCTTTGATAGGATTGCAAGAGAAGGTTTGCTTTTTATGAACTGCTATACTCCAAATGCAAAATGTGGACCTTCTCGAAGCATTATTGTTACAGGTAGAAATTCATATCAGTTGGAGTCTGCGGCCAATCACATTTCTGCATTTCCAGATAAATTCAAAAGTTACTGTGAAGTGATTCAAGAAAATACCCATTATGTTGTTGGTTGCACGGGCAAAACGGTGAGCCCAATGCAGATTTCAAAAGGGCGAAAAATAGTTGGAGACGTGTATACGAGCGCTCACTTGAAGGAGGTGCTTCCAAATATATCGAACAATGATTACGCTGAGAATTTTAAACTATTCCTAGAAAAAAAGCCGGCTGATCGTCCTTTTTGCTTTTGGTTTGGCGCAACTGAACCCCATCGTGGTTATACCTATGGCGCAGGAATAAAACAAGGTGAAAAATCTATCGATCAAATCGATCGGGTGCCCAGTTATTGGCCAGACAATGAGAAGGTTCGCACCGATATGTTGGATTATGCTTTTGAAATTGAGCATTTCGATCGACACTTGGCACGAATCTTGAAGCTGCTTGAAGAGCGTGGTGAACTGGACAATACCATCATTGTGGTCACTTCGGACAATGGCATGCCTTTTCCCAGAGCAAAAGGCAACCAGTATGAACTATCAAATCATTTACCACTGGCGATCAGATGGCCAAAGGGCATTCAAAAATCAGGTCGTCAAATAACGGATTATGTCAGTTTTATCGACTTAGCTCCCACCTTTTTAGATTTAGCGGGCGTTTCAGATCCAGTTAAAGCTGGCATGCAACCAATGCAGGGAAAAAGTTTACGACCAATTTTTGAGTCTTTAAAAGATGGACGTGTGGAACAGTGGCGAGATCATGTGATCTTGGGACAAGAGCGTCATGACTATGGCCGTCCAGATGAGGTTGGGTATCCAGTAAGATCCATCGTGAAAGACGGTTATTTTTACTCTCACAATTTTAAGCCTGAGCTTTGGCCTAGTTGTAATCCCGAAACGGGATACCTTCAAGTGGATGGCAGTCCCACCAAATCCGTAGTGTTAGATTTGCGTCGCAATGGGCAAGACGAAACCTTTTGGAAACTCTGTTTTGGCAAGCGCCAAAGTGATGCTCTTTACGATCTGAGTAAAGATGAGGATTGTGTCATTAATTTAGCAAGCAATCCTGAATATGAATCAGTTTTAAAAAAATTAAAAAATCAATTGTTTGAAGAATTAAAAAATCAAGGTGATCCAAGGGTCTTGGGTGAAGGTGATATTTTCGATCAATATCCAATCGCTACTAAGGAGGACACAGAAGGGTTTTATGATCGTTATATGAAAGGTGAGATCAAGGTTACTCCAAACTGGGTCAATGCTGATGATTTTGAAAAAAGTCCGATTGAAGAGTGAGTTTAATAAGGCTGAATTGACGTTAATTACTCTGATTGTGAGGGATTAAACTTTAAAGAGGAGCCACTCTTTAAAGCTTTTCGGGCCATCTTTCCGCCTAAGGCTAAGGCAAGTAACGTTGCAAAGCCACCCAAGATTAGCAACGTTTGATCGCTGCTTTTGCTCAAATCTAATGTGACTAAACTCGCTCCTGCAATGGCGACAAGAATGATGCGAGGTGCTAAACCGATTGTGCCGCCGATTAAAAAATGAGCGAGTTTCACATTTGAGGCGGCTAAAATGAGATTGGTTGCGGCAAAGGGCATGACGGGAGACAGTCGAATTAAGCTGATCAAAAGGATGGTCTGAAAACCGTTGTGTTGTAAAAGTTCACGGTGGACACGTTCAGCTTTTGGGTTTTGAGCTAACGCGATTAAAGCTTTTTTGCCGACGAGACAAGTCATGATGATGTAACCAAATAGCGAAGCTCCTACGATGCTGATGAGTGCAGCGATAGGCCCATGAATATGGCCGAACAACATACCCGCAACAAGCGAAAAGGCATGAGTTGGCGCAAGTGATAAACCAGCGAGTATGGTTGTGGTAAAAAAAAATAAAGGGTAAGCTAGAAGCCCTAGTTGCTGCATGGGTGTAAGCCAAGTAGGCGAGGTGAGCGTTAATACGATGGCACCTATGGCTGGTGCTATAATGGTGAAAAGGCTCAATGGAGCTAGAGCTCCAAAATCAAAAATTTTCCGAAGGGTTGATTGAAAGCTCAAGGGAATGAGAACAAAAACTCAAATAGAGTGGAATAGGTTTCGGTTTAGAGGAAGATCTTGTTTGTCTAGTTGTTGATTTTAAACCGAGGGCCACAGAGACTGCTGAAGATCAAGACTGTTGTGTTGGATTTCTCTAAAGGGTACTATAAAATCTGTAAGTCATGCCAATATTCTGGTGGTGGCATTATTTTTTCGAGGCAAGGTGGTGGTGTTTTAATGCTGAATGACCAAATTAACGCAAGAGTGGTGACTTTCAAAATATGAAGCTCACCACAATTGGAGTAGGATGTTTTTTATGACAATTTAAATTGTCGGATTCTCAGAACATCATTGGGGTCTTTTCCAAAAGTGTATGGTATAGCTTGGCATGCAAACTCTCCACGCATCAAATGGTGAATAAAGTCATTCATACGACGACCAGTCGCAGCGCAACCACAGTCAACACGGATAAAGCATCGATAGGACTCTCGGTGATGATCACATCTACACAGGGTCGGTCGGCGATTAATGGGAAACTGTGGTTTTTGTTGGTCCCTAACCAAACTGGATTCCCGCCTACGCGGGAATGACGGTGTGTTGTGTGAGGCGTGTTGAATGGTTTGATGAAAGCTTTTGTAAAGAATGGAATATTGTGGGATTGGCGGGTTCGCAGGAATTGACTATTTGCTTTTGAGAATTACTTGGGTTTGTTTGAGAGCAATGGGAGGAGGTTGTGAGTGTATGGTATAAAGTGTGTCCTGAATCAAGGATGCGATCTTCACGCACCGTCATTCCCGCGCAGGCGGGAATCCAGAAGGCAACCATTTGGTCAAAAAAAATAAAAAAGGGACAGACTCTTTATAGACATGATGCTCGAGACAAGCATTGGAGGTGTGGAGAATTTTAAACTTTATCAATCATCGTCAAAATACTCGTCTTCCTCGTCGAAGGCGGGTATGGCTACATTGATCAATTTCAATTGCCCTGTTGCTCTGTGCCTACAGCCTGGGTTGATCATCACACAAGTCATCGGCTTTAATGCGATTTTCTCATGGTCTAACTCTAGCCAACCCTCACCCTCTAAAACATAGTAGATCTCTGTCATTTTTTTGTGATAGTGTTTGCGACTGTGTTGTGATATATCCACTATGTGAAACGTGGCTACTCCACTGCCATTTTCTTTGAAGGCGCGTTTCGATTGACCACAGGGACAAGTCACCGCCGCAATGGTGTCAAAATTTTCGATATGATAATTTTTCATAGTGTCCTCATTGTATCAAATTATTTAGTTGCTCGGCAATGTTTTTTAATACTGCAACATCGCTTTCGGGACGGATCACACCTTTGGGATGAGGGTTGGAACAGAGCAACCACTCTCTTAATTTTAAAAATTGTGCGGCATTGTGTTTATAACCCGAGGTTGGCGCTCTAAAAGCAAAGCAGCCCAAATATTGCAAGCAATCGTTCAGTTCATAGAAACGATCGTCCCCTTCAAGCCAGTATCGGTCTCTCAATGCAAAGGCGTCTGGGGAAAAGGAACTCAATCCGAGCAAATAATCGCTACCATACATCACCATATCAATGGCCAGATCGTTGCCCGTTAGCACCTTAAACTCAGGTCTGAGCTGATCGCGCAACGCCAAACGCTGCCATTCTAAATCGCGTTTGAGTGAAGAATGCTTTGCTCCCACACACTGAGGTATTTTCATAATCTCAGCATAGACGTCCAAACTATAAATTTCACCAAAAGGGGCAAACATTTTTCCCAATTCAAAAGCGTAAAATGTTTCACAGACTGTAGCAATGGTTTTATACGCATTCACCACTTCGGCCTCAGCTTGTTGTGTTAGACCAAAGGATTGAAAAATGATCGGTGTGCCGCCACACTCTTGTATTTGCTCACATGCTCGCAAGTAAGCGCTATCATTAAAGGCCGCTCCTGGTTGATCACCGACATAAGCTCCGGCTAGAAAGGGGGTGCCGGCGGCCAACTCTTGCGTTTGATTCAAAACCTCCTGCTTTGTTGCCTCGCCAATTAGATTGACATAACCTGTGTCCATATTCACCGCCGGAATCAAACCCGCTTCCATCGTTCGCGTGAAATGATTTCTAAAAGCAACCCAATCCACTTGATACTGTTGATCGAACGGAAGCAAAATGGCCGACATGCCTAAGATCTTTCGTTTGCTTTGAATTTTTTTAACTATGTTCATGGTTACACCTCCGCTTCTAATTTGTCCAATTCAACCCAACGCCTTTTTTCATCTGAAACCAAACTGCATTCGGCGAGCTGCACTCCTTTAGCGCCTTCAAGCAAGGAATAAGAAAATGGCTCATCCAAGACCACATGCTTTAAAAATAATTCCCACTGAACCTTAAAGGCATTATCATAGTTCATAGTAGAAGGCACTTCAAACCACTGCTCGTAATGATTGACATCACTATCGACATCAGGATTCCAGACAGATTTTGGCGTCATGCTATGCGCCTGAGCCATACAATTTCTAAGACCGACAACGGCTGAACCCTTGCTGCCATCGACCTGCATGGTGAACAAATCATCACGCCTCACACGTACGTCCCAGCTTGAATTGAACTGACATACGATGCCGTTTTGCAGTTCAAAAGTCGCATAAGCCGAATCGTCAGCGCTACAGGTATAAGCGTTTCCGGCCTCATCGTAGCGCTTTAAAATATGTGTTGCTTTTTTACACGAAACGGATTTGACCTCTCCGAATAGATTATCAATCACATAGCGCCAATGACAGTGCATATCAGCAATGATACCTCCACCCATTTGTGAGACATAGTTCCAACTAGGCCTTTGAGCGGGCTGTCCCTCGTGCTCGCCCGTAAAAACCCAATAACCGAATTCACCTCTTACTGAAAGGATGTCTCCGAAAAAGCCCTGATGCTTCAATAACTGAAATTTTCTCAATCCCGGTAACCACAACTTGTCTTGCACGACCCCGTTTTTTAATTTCGCATCCACACATAAACGATAAAGATACAAAGCCTCCGAAGTCGTAAGTGCCGTAGGTTTTTCACAATAAATGGCTTTGCCTGCAGCTACAGCCTGTTCAACAAAACCTTTTCGTTGCAACGTCCCTGATGAATCAAAGAAAATTTGATAGTGAGGGTCTTTTAATACGTCATCTAAATTTGTAGTTACTTTTTCGATGCCATACTTCTTGGCCAAAGCTTGTAACTTGTCTTTATTTCTACCCGACAGGATTGGATCTGGCATCAAGGTTAAATTATCGTTGACTTTTAAGCCACCTTCTTTTATGATCGCACAAATGGAACGTTCCAAATGACAATTGGTGCCCATACGTCCTGTCACACCATTCATGATGATGCCTATCTTTCTAACTTCCATAAATGTCTCCTAAAGAGTGCTCAACAAACTTCAAAATAACTTTTTATAATCAAATCTAAAAATTTAGCCTGATCGGTAGACCACCAATGATTAGAAAATATCTCAACTTCATGATAACCCTCGTAACCAACGCTTTGTGTCATTTCAGTCATCTCAGCCAAAGGGATAATGCCCTCACCCATCAGACCACGATCGTTCAACATATCGGTCATATTTAATTTCCAGTCACACAAATGGTAAGCAAAAAAGCGATTTGCTTTTGCCGTTCGTTGCATCTCTCGCCTCAAATCAGGATCCCACCACACGTGAAAAACGTCGATAGCAATGCCACAATAAGGATGGTTCAGCGCACCGCAAATATCATTTGCGGTTTTTAAAAGGGCTATCGCCGAGCGAGTGTCTGCATACATAGGATGCAGTGGCTCAATGCTCAATTTAACATTGAGCTCTTGAGCTGTGATCAATAACTCGCGAATGCCTTCTGTGATTTGATTTAAATTTTCATGAATGCTCAAACGTGGGTCGGCACCACACACCAAGACCAATTGCGAACAGCCTAGTTGTGCTGCTTCCCTAAGTGCTTCACGATTGATATTTTGTGCACGTATTCTGTCTTCTTTACATTGTGAAGGGAAAAAACCTGCTCTGACCAACGACACCGGTTCAAGTTGGTGGCTGAGCAACTGAGCTCTTACTTGTGTTAAGTCTCTCCCCGCAATAGCATCTCTCCATATAGATATGCCACCAATGCCCCTGTTTGAATACTCCACAATAGCCCTTTCAATCGGCCACGGTTTGGTGGTCACCGTGTGAACACAGAGTCTTGAAAGACTCTTTTCGGCAATCTCAAAAGATCTCTGTGTTACTATACTCATTCAATCACCACCACTTTGCCCCGTATTTTTTCTTGAAACACCTCTTGTTTTCTTTCCATCACTTTTTGGGTCAACCAAAAACCGGTCCTTTCGCCCATCTTCTTCACATTCATGCTCACCGTGTAAAGCGGATGCCTTAGTAAATGAACAAAAGGGGCATAGTCGTAACCGCCAATCACATAGGCGCGTTTCATTTTACTGGTAGCATGCAGTAAACATTGAATTAAACTCGTGGCCACTAGGTCATTCATACCGACAATGAGATTAAACTCTGAGTTCAAAATTTTATTCACAAAAGTATCATCGATGGAAGTCAATTGATCCACTTCCAGTATTAAGCCACTCTCGCTTTTAGCGCTCCATTTATTCTCAGCACAAACCTCTAAAAAAGCTTTTTCACGAGCGCTTTGAACCTCTTTTGTAATGGTCTTCAATTTAATCATCAGCGGGCGTACTTGTGTTTTGTCAGGCAGGCTCTTTGTCATGACTTCCAATAACTCTCGAATGCCGAAGTCTGTATCAGGAACGATAAAATCTCCCCCTTGCAAGGTTCTATTGATCGACAGATAAGGCACATTTTTTTCTTTCAACTCTTGATAAATCGGCTTTCCCACTTTGCAAAATGCAAAAATAACCGCATCAACATGACCTCCTTTTTTGTGATCAAAAATTTGATGTGCCTCGCTTTCCAACAAAGTCACCAACTGCACTCGCACTTTATCGGCACCCTCACGAATCCCCTGAATCAATTCAGAGAGATCATAAAACAACTGCAATTCGGGTTGATTGCGATGAGGCAACACTAATTTTACATTCAAAATCGCCCGATCGCGTTGCTTTTTAACTGTTCTTGCCAAATAACCAAGCTCTCTTGCCCGTGCTTGAATCCTACTGCGAACCGACTCGGAAATCAACGAGGAGTCGTTTAGAGCCCTAGAAATCGTCGCCGTCGAAAGCTCAAGATCTTTTGCCAAATTGGAGATGGTGATTTTTGAATTTTTCATTTGTTGCATGCAATAAATTAAGAAGGTTTTGACTTTTGTCAATAGTTATTTTCATTGTAAAACAAGAAAGTTGCCTTAAATCTTTGCAATCTCATTATTTAAATGAAGAAACGACTCTGAATGTCGTCGTTTCCCTCACGACCATTCTTTAATATACAAAACAAATAGCCTCCGTCATGGTGACTGCGCCGCTTATTATTTTTCTTGTTTATAACTTTAACCTCCCCTATACTGGCCACAATAACCCGATAATTACCTTACCCCAATGTCATTGACGCCCATACGCTATCCCGTTGCTAATCCGAAGTTAGAAGAAAACGAACGGCACTATCTCAACCAAGCCATAGAGACATCTTGGATTTCATCCACTGGGCCGTATATCAATCAATTCGAAGCTACTTTTAGTGCACATTTTGGCCCTGGCCATTGTGTCGCTGTCAGCAATGGCACTATCGCGATTGAATTAGCCCTGTTAGCGGTCGGGATCTCTCCTGGCGATGAAGTCATTGTTCCCAACTTCACCTTTGTAGGTTCAGTTTCTCCAATCTACAGGTTGCATGCCATTCCAGTTTTAGCACCAACGGAAAAAAATGGTTGGAACCTCGATGCCGATGCTCTCGAAAGACTCATCACAAAAAAAACCCGCGCCATCATCGCCGTTCATCTTTACGGAGTCCCCTGCGACATCAAAAAAGTCCTTGAAATCGCAAATAAACATCATTTAAAGGTCATCGAAGATTGCGCCGAGTCCTTAGGCGCCAAGGTTGATGAAAGGCAAGTTGGCACTTTTGGCGATGTCGGATGCTTTAGTTTTTTTGGCAACAAAGTTCTCACCACCGGCGAGGGGGGCATGTGCATCACCCAAGATGAAGCCATTGCCGAAAAAATTCGACTTTATCGCGACCATGGCATGTCAAAAGAGTTGCGTTATTGGCACAAAGTGATCGGATACAATGGCAGAATGACGAACCTCCAAGCCGCTGTCGGCATTGGTCAATGTGAAAGGTCCAAAGAGATGATCGAAAGACGCAATCAAATCAGTGCCATCTACGATCGTGTATTCCTAAACACACCATTTTTTAGAACACTTCCAAAGAGAATGGGAGTCGAAGACGTCTGCTGGTTGAAAAGCCCCTTATTAAAAAACAATTGCAATTTAAACCGTGACGCCTTGCTTAAATCATTGCTAGCCGACGGCATAGACTGTAGGCCCTTTTTCTACACCTGCGCTTCAATGCCCGCTTACTCTCGCTTTGGACTGGATGATGAAAACTCAATTGATATTGCCGGCCACGGCTTCAATCTACCTACCTACACTCAATTAAAAGATGATGAAGTTGTGGAAATTGCCGAAAAGGTGGCTTCCATTTTAAGTGAACAGTATCAACCGGATTCTCAAAAAACCATCTACCCCACTTTGCCCATTTCAGAAACAAAAGGAAACATCCATGTTTCCATCATTCTGCCTACCTACAACGAACAGGACAATGCCGTTAAGATTATTGACACCTTGAGGCATCAAATGGTTTCTATATCCAAGAGTTATGAAATACTCATCATGGACGACTGTAGTTCAGATAACACGGTCGTTCAAATAGAAGCCGCCTTTTCTAGAGACCCAAACGTCATTATTCATGTCAGAAGAAATTTAGTTCGAGGCTTGGCCGCTTCAATTCACGATGGCATTAAATTGAGTCGTGGCGAGTATATTTTAGTGATGGATAGCGATTTTAATCACGACCCGCTTGTCACATCACAAATGGTCAAGTTTGCAGAATTCTACGATATTGTAAGCGGGTCTAGATTCACCACAGGTGGAGGCATGCAAAACCGGTTGCGTTGGTGGTGCAGTTTGATTTTTAATCTCTTCATAAGAGTTCTGCTTTCCTTACCCACACAAGATAATTTAGCCGGATTCTATTGTATCAGAAAAAAAACTTTATTGAACTGCCAGCTTGAGACGATCTTTAAAAATTCTGGAGATTACTTTTTTAGGTTACTCTACGAGTTGAACAAGTCACATAAAAACATTCTTGAAATACCCGTGATTTATAAAGACGAAGAGTATGGCGTGTCCAAGACCCCTTTCATCAAAACACTGTGTTTATATATTAAAGAATCTCTCAAATTGAGATTTGGATCTTAAATTCCACCAAAGTCAAGTTTAACTCACTCTATTAGCAAAGTGCACAAAGAAGAGTTTAAAAACACCATGAGAGCTTAAACTTCGGCATCTGAATACACAGTTTCTATCCCTTATGCCTTTTCGATCTCTCCTTTGGGGCATCTGCTCCTTCTCTATCTGGGTTGTTGTTGTGTTCCGACAAAATCTAGAGGCCATTGAAATTGGCGATTTTAATCTCAACGTCTCTCTTTCACAAACTTATTACCAAACATCCCAAAATGAATTTTTGATTAAAGACTCAAATAATGGCACCTTCCAGTGGACAGAAGGAGTGGTGAACACCCTTAGGAATTTTGGACAACTTCAACTCGGAACTCAAATTTTAGTTCGCGATTTTGGTGACGAGGGCAATTTTAGAGCGGATTTAGACTGGGGTTATCTCGACTACGCTTTCAACAACCAGATTGGCGTGCGACTCGGGCGCATGAGATTGCCCTACGGTCTGGGCAACGAATTCAGGGATGTCGATTCCGCTCGCATGGAAATTTTGTTTCCACAAGTCATCAATTCGGAAGACTTTCGAGCGGCTGCGGCAGCTTATCAAGGCCTTGGCCTTTATGGAACGTTCAGATCAGACCATGCTGGCAGCCTCCAATATCACACCTTTTATGGCAATAATACCATCCACGATGACTTTTTTTTAGTGCGAGAAGCGCAAACCGCTTTCAATTCCCCTTCAACTGAAATGACCACTCGTCGTTTAGGCGGAATCCAGTTGATTTGGAACCTGCCCTACGAGGGCATGAGATTGCTCTACACTCATCTCAGCTACAAAGGCGATTTTAATATTCATTTCATTCACCCACTTTTAGGCGTGATTTCAGACGACCGCGGTCTAAATCTTGTGATTCACTGGAATACGCTCTCATTTGATTACAGCAAAGGCCCGTGGAGTTTTTGCGCCGAGTATGCAAATCGTGACAATGATAGCACCTATGGCTCTGTGCTAAGCCAAGTGACCGGAACTCAAGAGTATGACAATAGCAATAGTGTTTCATACTATGGAACTTTACGCCGCCAAATGACTCCAAAACTCGGTCTGTACCTAAGTTACGGCGAAATATACGGCAACATCGCCGATGATGTGGCTACCCTATCAGATACTTTAAAAGAATCCTCTTTTGGCTATCGTTACGATCTTAGCAAAGAACTGATTTTAAAATCTCAATTGTCCAAAATGAGAGGCTATCGCAGCACCCTAAACGGCACCCCCTCTGAAGATTGGTTTATGTTCACCACCAGATTGACGCTAACGTTCTAATGCTTCGGTCCGCACTTCTAACTGCATTTATTCTTTTCTGTCTGCAAGACTTTGCCTGTGGTGCTGAATTGCAATTTTTTACATCTGCAAAGTCTTTTTTAACTCAACTCGACACCGAAGATTTACACAACCTATATTTAGGCAGAGAAAAATTTATCCATCAACAAAAAGTTCAGGTTGTAGACTATGAGGCTGCTCAAGAAATTTTCCTTAAGTCCTATCTAAATAAAAGTCCTAAAAATTATGCGGGATTGTGGCGTATGATGGTGTTTACGGGGAAAAGCTTAGCTCCAAAAAATTTTGAAAACGAAAATGAACTTTTCGACTACGTTTCAAAAAACGAAAATGTCATCGCTTATACCACCTCAAAAATCGTTCCTCCAAATTTAAAATTGATCAAGATTCTCCCGTAGGATGACTGAGCTCACAAGGAAAGTCAATTGAGCTGAGCTTCATGGATAGCAGAAATGCTCTCCACAGCCTTTAACTCAACAAAGTATCACTGGCCTCACAAGCATGAGTGGGGATCTCAAACCAAAAAGTTGAACCCCGATTCAATTGACTTTCCACTCCCATCTTGCCCTTCATGAGGCTAACCGAAGCCTTACAAATAGCTAAACCCAAACCCGTGCCGCCATGCGTTCGAGTGTTTGAATCGTCCACCTGAGTAAAAATTTCAAATAATTTAGATAAGCCTTCTGGGGCAATACCTATGCCCTCATCCTCAACGGCAATTCTCAAAAGCAGTTCAGATGACTCTACTTTAACAATACTCGCACTCACCTCAATGGTGCCAATTTTGCTAAATTTGATGGCATTGCCAATCAAACATAAAAGAACCTGACACAAACGCTTAAAGTCTAACCAACAATACTCGGGAACTGTTTCGCCAATAGAAAAATGAAGCGAGAGTTTTTTACCCTCACTTTGAAGTGTGTGATGCAAAATTTTCCCAATATCGTCAAAGACCTTTGCTATCGCTATAGACTCAGGGGAATGATCGTATTTCCCAATATTCAACATCGACATTTCAAGAATATCACTGATCACTTCCATCAAATGCTTAGACGACCTAAGGATAATGTCGACACACTGACGCTGCTCTGCATCGAGATTTGACTCATGAATCATCTGGGTCATTCCCATGATGCCGTTGAGTGGGGTGCGCAACTCGTGATTCATATTCGACAAAAAATTTGACTTAGCTTTATCTGCCGTCTCCGCCGCTAGTTTTGCTGCAATCAAATTTTGTTGGATAGAAATAATTTGCGTCTCTATTTCGCCTATTTCATCATCTCTTATTTTCAGCAAGGGAGTCTCTTCATTGCTTTTCAATCTTCTCAAATAGTCCAATAGAATTTCCAATCGGCCCACAATTGATCTATGGACATACATTCCAAACAAGATCAACACCACTATAGAAAAAATGTGAATGGCATTGGACAGGTGATAACTCCTATCGCTATCTGTCTGAAACTTTTCAAACGCTATCCCCAGAGATTCTTTTGTCGAAGTCACAAACCTTTCTAGGGTTTCTATCAGTTGGTTATAACGCTGTCCTATTTTAAAAGTCTCTTTTGTCGCATCACTGTCTTCAGAATTCTTGATGTAATTTCGATACACCACACCCACCTGCTCCAAATAAGACTCTACCTCGTGAAGCGGCAGTGTGTGCTCCTGAATTTGATGATTCCTTTCCACCCTTTGCCTCTTTGCCTTGACCTCTTCAAGCCTCTCTTTTAAACCTAAAACAACTTTTGAGCTTTCATCAAGCAAATACAAATCTCCTAGAACAACCGCTATCTTATACAATTCATTGATTGATTTAAGATTAAAAATCAACTCATTGACTATCGACAAGTCTTCTAATTTATCGTCCTTAATGTCCGCTAATTGTTTTTGTCGCGACTGCTGACTTAAATTTAAAATTATAAAATTTCCGGCCTGTAAGAGGATCAGACAACTCACACACAAAAGTAATTTGGCACCTAGTCCTTTCAAACTCGTCTCAAAACCCTCTTAAATGGTTGAATAGGTTACTCCGATAACCTCATTCTCAAAATAAAATTATGATAAAATAGGGTTAGATAATGCATAAGATCGGGTCTTGATTCCCATTGCTCAATCGTCGCTTCCCTTGTTCATCCCGTCTGAGGAAATTGCCGCGACTATGGACAACGCCTATTTCTTTTGACTGTTCTTCAATTCCCTTTCAGACTTTGTCTTTATTCCAAAGAACCAACGGCTCATCTTGAAGGAATTCTTATCTTCTGCTTTGGTAGCTTCGCTCTGTTGTGGTGTAGGTTCCGGTGTTTCCATAAGTTTGACATGACAACTAGGACAAACATCAAAGTAATTTTCTCTAGAATCGAAAGCATAAGAACAGTTGGTGCAAAGAATGCCGGAGTAAATTTTTGAGTCATAGGGCCAGTTCTTGTCAAGACGTGATTTAAACACTCCCGCTGCCATAAGTTTTTCCGACAACTCCTCCTCTGAGCTCAAGTTAAAATGTTGATTGAGAAAAGCGATTTGATCGGCCTCAATGCTCGATACTTTAGAGTCTGAAAGTCCATCCATGAACATTTGACCCGCTTCCAAATCGATGGGTTTTTCTCCTAATTTTGGCAAGCAATGGGCCTTTCCTTCTAACACAAAAACTTTGGTGATCAATGTTCCCGTAAGGTCAAACACAACATCGGTATTGGAGGCCAAGCTCAGCATCATCTCACGACCGCGAATCGTCCAAAGGCCTGCGTTGTCGAGAGTTTTCAATCTAAAACGTCCGCGTTTTAAGATGATTTCATTGATGGTGATGACCTTATGAGCGCTTAAAGAAGAGTAACTATCTACCGACATCAATGCTGGCTGTTTCATGATCACGGCTACAGCATTAGCCTTGGTGTTCAATTCATCCTTGTCTGAAATAGGCAACAATAATCCTGTTTGTGTTCCAGATAATTCGTATTTTCCAGGTCGTTCAAAAGGCCCTACCTTTTTGCCTTCGATCTCACCTACAACACCCAACGTCGAATCTTTTAACACAGGTTTTGTTTCTTTTAAATATTTAGGACCACGAAGTTCACTGGTATCGTGAAATGGATCATTTTCTTTAGTATACGCAACCTTAGCAGATTCTTTTGTAGAGGTCTTCTTGACCCCTTTAGCTGCCTTTTCGGACGCAATGACCGACTCTTGTTCTTTAACTTGTTCACTGACCTTCTCGTTTTCGGGGAGCATGGGAACGGGGACTGGCTCCGAAGAGTCCTCTTGCTTCACCACCATAGGCTTTAGACCGCTCAACAAACCAAATTTTCGCTTTAGCCAAGGCACAAAAACTGGCAGTTTGCCCTTCTCCGTCGGAGTCTCTAAAAGAGACTCCTCTAAGTTGACTTCTGCCGCGGGAGCAACCGGAGTTTCATTTGAAAGCGCCGTTTCCGCGAGCACGGGAGCAGGCTCTGTCTTTTCCAAAGGTTTCGCCATTTCCGGTTTAACAGGGCTAGCCTGTTCTGATTTTTCAGGCGCGTCTTGTTTTGGCGCAGTGCTCACTTTGACAGCTTCATCGTTGTTCAAGGGAACTTCTTTCTCAACCTGAGTGTGATTTTTTTCTTTTGAAAACAACCTTTTCCAAAACCCCACTTTTTCAGGTTCTTTTGCTGTTGCACTCTCAACTGGGACGACAGGGTCTTTTGCCTCAACAGCAATAGCACTATCTGTTGGCATAGGTGGAGTCACAGGAACTTCTTTCGGAGCATCTACTGCCGTAGTGGGGGCTTCTTGCTTGTCATTTTCATGACTCGAAAAAAGACGCTGTAGGAAATTCATTTTCTTGCCTTCAGGTGGATTCTCTTGCTCAGGCGTTTCTACTTTTGTGGCGACACTCTCTTCAGGCTTGGTTTCAACTTGCGCTGGCTCTACAAGAGGCTCCTTTGTAACTTCGCCAAGCTGAGGAGTATTTTCCTCTATAGCTTTTTTATTTTTAAGTCCAAATAATCTTTGCGCTAACCCCATTCTTTTTTCAGGCAAGTTTGTTTCCGCTTCTGTCGCTTTTGCATTTCCAGAAGCAACGGTGTCAGCTACGACAGGCTCTTCAATCGTTTCATTTTGTTTCGCGTCATGCGCACTGCGTTTAAAAAGTTTTTGAAAGAAACCCAACTCCTTTTTCTCTTGCTTAGCAGCTTCAGAAGTCCCTGTATTGCCAGAACCTTCGATGATCAGTTCGACATTGCCTTTCACGTCCTCACTTTGTAACCGTTCTTCTTTTCGACTGATTTCTGCTACGATCGGACTGACCACCACCGCAGAAAATAAAATCAGACTGAGAGAAACCGCAGATTTCGAAATGTGTTTTTTCATAGATAAAGTGTATTGTGTTTTAATTCGATTTTAAGGCCTGTTTGGGTATTGATCCATTTGATGAGATAACTAAGGGGCACATTCTGGAAACTTAGACTGATATTGAGATTCGATTTGCTCATGAAAGCTTTGCTTTTAACCACCTTCCACCCTCCCAAAGCCACCATCTGGTCCACCAACTGTTCAAGATTCAAGCCTGATTCCGTGCGCAATTTTCGACTGAGTGGTTCGATCGAGGATTGATCATTTTGAGTAATAGCAGGAGACTCTTTTATTGCAGTGGCGTCATCGACCGGCCCCACTTCAGCAGTCTCAACTTTAACTGGATCCTTAGCAGTCACCTTATCTTCGACAGGCTTTGCTGCAACAGGCTCGGGCGTGCTTGGTTTTGTTTCTCCAAGTCCTTCTATTTTCACTTCTTCAATTTGAACAGCGCCCAAATTTCCCAATAAGCTATCCAATCCTGACAAACCTCCAGCACTGGGAACGTTTGGTTGAGTATTGTTTGCATTAGTATCCGCCAACAGAGCGTCGAGACCGCTTAAAGCTTGAGTGGTAGCCTCGGGCTTTTCGGTGGCACTCAGCAGTGCATCCAAAGCAGACGTTGTGGTTTCTGGCGTGCTCGGAGCACTGCCTAGCAAGGCATCTAATCCAGCATCAATGTTGACCGTTGCAGGGGCTTTATCCAGAAATCCTGTCAATGGGTCAGTCGAATCAGGTGAAGACGACGAAGGACTTTGAGCGCTGTTCTTGTTGTTGATCAAATTTTGATGGGTCGGAAGTTTCTCCCCTAAAATGGTCAGGTCGAGCTCTTGATTTTCTATAATCAACTGTTGCTCGATGTCGATTGCTCCGAGATAGGGGGGAAGGCTCATCAACATGACGAGACCAAAGTGTTTTAGCTGTTGACTTCTCATCGTTCACTTATTTTAACATAGGTCCAAGGTGATGCTTTCAGTTCAAAATGGCTGACTATTAAAGGCTTAACCCGAGGTGAAATTCTCGATGCACTCAATCCAGAGAGGACTCTAAGCAAGGTCTCTGCGGTCATCAAAAACAAGCTAAAACACTTGGCTGTATTCAACCTCAAAGCCTAATATTGGAAGTAATCATCGAGAGTATATGGTGGGCTTTCAACTTAGAAGGCCCTTTTCTTATTGTTACAGATCGTTCCCATCGTAGTTTTCTGCCCTCTCCCCAAAAGCTTTGATTATGAAGTGCCAGAAGGACTTCAAGTCTTAAGAGGAGATTTGGTCGAGGTTCCATTTGGCAAGAGAACTCTAAAAGGCATCTGCCTAAAAGATCCTTATTTAGGCCCAGCTCCAAGTGGTTACGAGTTAAAATGTTTAAAACGCGTTTTTGATGCGGCGTATCGCATGCCAGAGGAGTTGCTAGAGCTTGCCATCTGGATGCAAGATTACTACCTATCACACCCCGGCGATGTTTTTTCTTGCCTGAGTTGTCCCGCACCACTTCAAAAACATTCAGAACTCTCAAACGCGACAAAAACTCAATGCCTAAGCTCTGGGCCGACGCTCATGCAAACCCAAATTCAAGCATTGGAATTGATCCGACAAACACCACCCCAGAAACCTATTTTACTGCACGGCATCACAGGCAGTGGCAAGACTGAAGTTTATCTGGAACTCATCGCAGAAACGCTCAAACAAGGGCAGTCTTGCATCATGCTTTTGCCTGAAATCACACTCACCCAAGAGATGATGCGAAAGATCCACCATCGCTTTGAACCGATTGTGAGTTTTCACTCGGGCATGAGCCCAAAAGAGCGTCGAGAAGCTTGGCTGAGTTGCCGCAATGGCGGCCCTCTGCTTGTGGTTGGTGCAAGATCCTGCGCACTCATGCCACTTCAAAATATAGGCTTGATGATCGTCGATGAAGAGCACGACAGCTCGTACAAACAAGACAACACCCCCCGTTATCAAGGTCGCGATCTTGCCGTTGTGCGAGCGCATCGACATGGATTTAGAATTGTACTTGGCTCGGCGACGCCTTCTTTGGAATCTTATTACAACGCTCAAACGGGAAAATACCAATTGGTTGAAATGCTCGAGCGCGTTTCAAATTTGCCCATGCCCAAAGTTGAGGTGGTCAATTTAAAAGACGAACGACGCGAACTCAAGCGCGTTGGTGCGCTTTACTTTTCAAAAACAGTGATCGCCAAAACAAAACTGGCTCTGATGAAAAAACAACAGGTGATCTTTTTTTTAAATAGACGCGGCTTTGCCACGGCTGCAGTCTGCCCCGCTTGTGCTCATAAGATAGAGTGCCCTAGTTGTTCGGTGGCCTTAACGTACTACAAACGTGCCCATTTATTGGCTTGCCATCATTGCGATTACCGCACCACCGTGCCAAAATCTTGCCCAAAGTGCCAGCACTGCCCTTTGATGTTCAAAGGCATGGGGACGGAAAAAATGCATCAAATGCTCGAGCAGCTTTTCAGCCCACATGAAATAGTGCGCATCGACGGATCTCTAGATGGCGAAAAAAACATTCGCGAAAAATTGGGCCAATTTATGGAAGGCACAGGCGACATCTTGTTGGGGACGCAAATCATTTCCAAGGGTTTGGATTCAGAAAACATCACTTTAAGTGTGGCGATTAACGCCGATTTGGGCTTGACCCTACCCGACTTTAGAGCAGCAGAACGCGACTTTCAAATGCTCACCCAATTAGCAGGCAGAACAGGCAGAGGCTCGAAAATGGGAGCTAGCATTTTTCAAACCAATGATGCCGATCACTACGCGATTCGACACGCCATCGGACATGATTATCGTTCATTTTATGCGGAAGAATTGTCCTATCGCAAAGCTTTGTCCTACCCTCCCTTCACGCGCTTGACCCGTTTTGTGTTCAGCTTTGGAAAGGAGAAGGAGTTGACGCAACGCATTCAAATGGTCATGCCACAAGTTAGAACTGCTGCAAAAACACATGGCGTGATGTTGCTAGGTCCAGCTCCGGCACCACTGGAGCGCATTAAAACAAGATTTCGCTGGCACTTGGTTGTGAAAGCGACTACCTCAAGCAAAATGAGCAGTTTTCTAATCGATGTCAAACAAGTTTTCTTTGAACTTAAAGGCATCGAGGTCACGTTGGATCGCGATCCACAAAATATGATGTAAGCCAATGTTTGTAGATGAAGTTAAAATAAGATTAGAGTCTGGAAAAGGTGGCCCAGGTTGCGTCAGTTTTTTTAGAGAGCGCTTTGTGACAAAAGGCGGGCCTGATGGTGGCGATGGGGGGCACGGTGGCAACGTGTGGATTGAAGTTGACGACCACATGAATTCCCTGCTGCACTTGCGTTTTCAAAATTGCTATGCTGCCGAAAACGGTCGTCATGGTGAGGGGCGTAAAAAAAGCGGTCGCAAGGGAGAGGATTTAATCATCAAAGTACCGCGTGGCACTGTTGTGCGCGATCAATCAAACGGAGAGCTGATTGTCGATTTCAATATGGACGTCGATAAATGGCTCATATTGGATGGTGGCAAAGGCGGACGCGGCAATGTTCACTTTAAATCTTCAACACACCAATCACCACGTGAATTTGAAGAGGGCACCGAGGGAGAAGCCTTGGACCTTGAATTAACGTTAAAACTCATTGCCGATGTCGGCCTAGTCGGTTTTCCCAATGCCGGAAAAAGCTCTTTGCTGTCAAAAATCTCCTTGGCGCGCCCAAAAGTGGCCGACTATCCGTTCACGACGATGACCCCGCATTTGGGCACTCACCAATACGATGCCCTGTCTTCTCAAGTGGTATTCGCCGACATACCTGGTCTTATTGAAGGTGCTAGCGAAGGCAAAGGACTGGGGATTAAATTCTTAAAGCACATTGAGCGCACCAAAATGATTCTGCACTTGGTCGAGCCCTTCCATGACGATGGCGAGAGTCCGGTTGAAAAGATAAAAGCCATCCGCCGTGAATTGCATAATTATAGTGAAATATTATCTCAAAAAAAAGAACTTTTGGTGCTGTCAAAAATGGACTTGATGTTCGAACAAGAGGACTTGATCGCTGCATGGGAGCAAGAGCTCGGCGCGAAATTCATCAAAATCTCGACCGCAACAGGTGAAGGGATAGATCATTTGCTCCAAAGCGTCCGAAACTGTTTGGAAGATTTAAAGTATTGAGAGCCGTGATTCTTGATAATTTGCGTTCCGCATGGAATGTAGGCAGTATCTTTCGCACTGCTGCAGCACTCAATTATCATAGCATCGCCTTGTGCGGCGTCACCATCACGCCGCCTTCAGACAAACTGCGCGAAACCTCCCGTGGTATGGAAGAACATATCCCTTGGAAATCCTATCTCACCACCATGCCGGCTTTAATAGACTATCGCAAACTTGGGTTTAAGCTCGTCGCACTCGAAGCGTGTGAATTGTCCAAACCCATCCAAAACATGGCCACTGCTGAAAAAGTCGTGTTCATATTGGGCAATGAGGCGATGGGCGTAACACCAGCTATACTAGAAGCCTGTGATGACGTGATCCAATTGCCGCTGTTGAGCGCACAAAGCAGCATCAATGTTAGCTGTGCCTTTGCAGCAGCAGCCTATTATGACGTATTAAGAAATCATGGTGATGTCTAAAAAAATCATCTTCGATTTGGGCAATGTTTTATTTCCGCTTGATTATGAAGAGTTGGAAGACTGGTTAAAAACCACCGTTGAAGTCATGACGCCAGAATTTAAACTGCGTTTCGACCAAATGTACATTGACTATGAATCAGGTCATTTTGATACGCAAACTTACTTTGAAAAATTGCGCCGAGAATTGGGCATGACTTTTGACGACGAAATGTTCAGACAAAAATGGGTGAGCATTTGGAAACAGGATAACACGGAAGTTCATGAACTGCTTCACGAACTAAAACAAAAGCATATCTTGCATTGTCTTTCAAATACCAACGAGATGCATATTCAAGAGTACATGCAGCATCGCCCCATTATGAAAATCTTTGATCACAATTTTTTTAGCCATGAGTTGAAAGCGGCGAAACCCACACCTGAAATCTATCGCAAGGTTCAGGCTGCTTTAGCTGTTGCTCCTGAACAAATCGTATTTTTCGACGATCGCAAAGAGAATGTCCACGCAGCATTGAAAGAAGGTTGGCAAGCTTTTCTTTTCATTGATGCCGCGGGTGTTCGCCGTGACTTAGAGAGGATGAGATGTCTATGAACCCATTAAAAAAGCCCCTCTTGAAAGGTTCCGCCTTGGCACTTGTACTATCTGCTAGTATTGCTTGTGGTGGTGGGGGCGGAAGTGATTCGAGTGTGAGTGAGGTTGCTCAACAAAACAAACAAACGCTTCTCTCAACTGGAACCTGTATCGGTTGTGATTTGAGCAACGTCGATTTATCGAGCGCAACTTTAGATGGGGCCATTTTAAACAATGCCACCTTGGATGGCGCCAATCTTAGAAATGTCGATTTAGACAGTGCAGAGCTCGAGGGCGCCAGTTTTAGAAATGCCGATTGTCGCAATAGCACTTTTAATTTTAGCAATTGCCGCAACACCGACTTCACCAATGCCAACCTTAGCAACACAAACTTCAATGGCGCGGACTTAACCGGCATCAAGCTCACTGGAGCGACCACGACAAGTGCGGTCGGATTGCCCGAAGAGTGATTTTGAATCTCGACCACAGCGCTAGTGTAGGTCGCCACAATTGACGCGTCTTATGATGCGGAAAGAAACTTGGGCTTCTAATCAACTTCAATGTCTTGCATCTCAAAGAGGGTGTTACAAGAAAAGTCAACTAACCTCTGTGCACCTCTAAGTCTTCTGTGGTTTTGCCTCATTTTGATAAGCCGGCCCACGCTAGCAACGCTTCTTAAAAAGTAACTTCAACAGAAGCAAAACGCTTCCCATAAAAGCGATTGAAAACTGAGAATAAGGATAGTCAAATTTATGCGAAAGCACAAAGCCAACCATATTTAATAACAAGCCCAGCAGCGGAGCAAGTGTAAAAACTTGCGTCATTGATGTTGATAAATGAATCGAAATATAGACGGGGATAATCATCGTTCCAAAAACAAACAGCCAGCCCGCCAAATGAATGCTCCAACCCAACCCAACACCAATGCTCATGGAAATTAAAATCTCCCAGACCAAAACAGACAGTCCCATCATTTTTGCCGTAACAGGTTCAACACAGATCAAATAAATCTCCCTATGATATTTAAAAATCCACAATATTAGAATAGAGCTTATTGCGGCACTTATCCACACCTCCGACATATCGCTACTGATCAATGAAGAGCTTATGCGATCATTCACCTCCTTAAGGCCAATAGGAGTATCCGCCAACAATACATAAGAAAATGCGGTCGATAAAATCAAGACTAGAACCGTCGCAATTTCCCTTTGCTCAAAGGGTCTTCCTGGCAAACGAAGACATAGTATTGACGCCAATAGCGAAAATGCCAAAACCACCGCCTCTTGAATCAAATTTGCCTCGTGATGGTCCTCGTGAAATTGAAACGCCACCACCAGAAACTGGAAAAAGGCCATACCCAAAACAGCCGATTGAGAAATGGCCACCGCAACAAAGACCTGTCGTCTTAAAATGACAATGACGCCTATTAGGGGCAATAAAATCGAGAACGTCCAACCTAATAGGTAACTTTCTTTAAACAAGCTCCAAGTATCTAAAAAGTCAGAGATCATCACCGCCTCCACGTCCGATAAAATCTGCAAAGGCTGGAGTCTTGAACCAATGCTCTACAGTATCGACCTCAACTATACCATCATGAATCCAAGCTAGGCGGCTGAAATCTCGTTCCAAGTATCTAAAATTATGCAAGACCATAACCGAAGTCATGTTCATGTTTTGACATTGTCGCTCAAGTTCAGTCATAAACTCACGGCTAGCATGCCTGTCTAACCCGGTGGTCGGCTCATCTAAGAACATAAGTTCGGGTTCTCTTATGATGGCTCGCCCTAAAACCAAACGCTGAAACTGACCTCCAGATAAAATTGAAATATCGTCGTGGATTCTTTCAGACAACCCAATTTGATTCAAGATTTCTAAAACTCTTCGCGCTGAGTCAATGTTTTTTATGCCAATTAAACCCAACTTCAAAAATTCTTCCACCCGCATGGGTATGGAGAAATTTTTGGAAGGCCTTTGAGTGACGTAACTTATTTTTGTTTTTCTTATGTTTTGAACTCTTTGTCCACTCGATGGTTTATGTAAACCCATCAGAAGTTTAATCAAAGTAGACTTGCCCTCGCCATTATCGCCAACTATTGCAAGTCTTTCGCCGCTATGAATGGAAAGATTCACTTTAGAGAGCAATGTTTTATTTTTAAAGCCAAAAGAAACCTCCTGTAGTTGCACAAGAGGCTCTCCAATGGGTGAATCGTTTTTATTCAAAAATTTATTGCTCTTAGAGTTTTGAACAGCAGCTACAAACGAGATCAATGTTATAGTCAATCATTGATATGTAAGAGCTTGTATTTAATCGCGAACCGACTTGATGAGCAGCAGGCAGCAATGGCACCTTGCAGTTTTTCTGAACAAAAGCAAGATTTCTAGGTGGATAATAAATGGAGCTTAACACACCGAGAACCTCTTCTGCATTCATCCATGCCACTAATTCGTTCAAATACCTTGCACTAGGAGGATTGCCTGGAGTCGGCTCTAAAAACCTTTCGATTTTTAATTGAAACCTCGATGAGAAATAAGGCCACTGGTTATGATCTGCAACAAACTGCTTGTCTTTCAGTGGTGCCACTTTTCCGAACCAACCCTTCAATAATTGCGTTTCACCTGTTTGCTCAAGAAATTCAGCTAATTTCCCTACAGACTGAATCTTCAATAGTTTATCCAAGGGATAGCGAGCGATGAGTTCTGGTCCAAAAGCTTTTTCAGCCCAAATAGATTCAAATCTTTGAAAGTTTTGAACGAAGTATTTCGAAGCATCAGGTTTTAATACCGAAAATTTTTCAGCTAACAATTGAGCCACCATCAAACCATTCACTGGGTCAAGCAAGTAATGTGGATTGCCTTCTGGATGTAGATCGCCCATTGCGCGGGTAATGACGGAACTAGAGCTGTCGTGTATGGGCTTGATCACAACGGAGGCGTCAATGTAGCCGGGTTTTCCAGCGACAATTTGATTGTTTCTCGCCCTATCCAACAGGGCGGGCCCCCAACCAATCTCCATTTCTAAACCGAGAAAAACAAAGGCATCGGCATGACTAAGCTTTATCACATCGGAGGGTTTTGCGACCAAAGAATGTGGATCTTCCTGTCCTTTTACAAAAACAGTCACGTCCACTTGGTCTCCTCCAATGACTTTTGCCAAATCGCCCAAATCGGGTACCGTCACACATACATTTAAGGGATCAGCTTGAACAACGCCTATAAATAAGGCAACTACTATGAGTATGTTTTGATGTAATTTAGTCATTTTTTTATCCTTAAAATTGGTGAGCGGGATGTGTCCCAATAAGAACTTGAAATGATAACCAAACCGAACTGTGAGTCGCATCAGTCAAATAGTCTGTTTTATCATAGTTGTATTGCAGTGAGACTTTTGAAAATTCACTGGGTTTATAGGTCAACACGGGGGCGATTCTGGTGCGGTCACTTCTATCGGGGTCCAGTGCTCTCGTTGTAGCAAAACTGGCGCCTTCGCCACCGGTTTGTTCATAGCGTAAACCGGCAATCCAACGTGGCGCAAAACCATAGACACCTTGCATCAAATACGCCCAATCTTCCAAATCCTCAGCCTGATAAACCAAGCCATTGCTTGTGCCGGCAGCGGCTTCAAACGTTCGATGGGTCACTTCAGCTTCAAATCTGAAAAAAGGGTAACCCTGTCTTTGTTTTGAAGAAACCCAACTCACAACCAAGTCTGCACCGAGCATATAAGTATTGGAATCATTACCTGTGCTATTTGGACCAGCCAGAGCACTTAACCCAAATTGACTTTCCCACTGAGCACTGAGGCTCCCACCATTCACCAAGCGCAACAGGGCTATCATATCACCTAGGCTATGAGTATCTCTTGTTATTGTTGGCCGTCCGGCAACCGTTGTTGCAGACGTCGTTCGAAAACTGGGCGTAAGCCCCCCAGTTGGACTTTGTAAACCTACATGCCATTCACTCAACCAAGGAGTTGGCAAGAGTCCCGACAGACGAAAACCCGAACTGCGTTGTCCCTCACCTCCAAAAAAGCGACCCACCGTCAAAGGTTGGTCTACAAAATCTCTGGCATGAGCATGACGAGGGTTATTTCGACCAAACTCAGTTAGAAAATACCCAATTTCCAAATCAAGGTTAGCCGGCAAATTGGTCGTCGTCATAAAAGCCTCTTCCAACTCTACCGCACTTTCTGAAAAATTGGCGTGCATTTCGGCTTTAAAATAGGGGTCAACTGCCCCAGACAAAGAGAGTTCGCCTGCTTGAAAAGTAAATCCCCTGCGAGTTGGATCGTGGGTACCTGTTTGCAATTGCCCAATTTCAGCATCAGTTGCCGTCGAGGCTCCTGCGGCAGTTTGCAATACCAATGAAGTGCTGATAAAGCGCGCCTCTGGCGCAGGGAGAGTGTAGCCCAAACTTTTAGCGCTCGAAGCAGTGGATTTCTCTTTTTCCTTATCGGCATCTTTTAGCATACCTTCCAGCAAGCTGAGGTTTTTAGATTTTACAACATCCAGCTTTAAATCTTTCTCGGCCCAAAGGTCTAGTGTGCACAAAACAAGAATGACACTTAGGTTTAAATATTTATACATGGTATGATCTCCTATTATTCGTGGTCATGATCGTGATCGCTTTCGCCTTCGGCGCGGCTGGATTCACCTAAAAGCAGCAGTCTGTTTGGACTTAAGTCGCTCGACCAAGTCAATTCAATGCTCAAGGTGCTTAAATCTATTTGATGAATCAAATGACGACTTGGGTCTCCAACATAGACTTTGCCCAAACCGGCCGTCAAACCTGGAAAATTTCCCTCGCCTTCATGAAAATCTTCAACACTTGCGACAACGCCACTCAGCTCTGCAATAAAAGCACCTTCTTCAACCGCATCATGAATGCGAAGGTTTCCGCTGGACATAAGGATGAGCAAACGGTATTCATCAACATGCTCTTCGTCTTCCTCATGTTCTGCTTCCGGCATCTTGGCAATGGTCATCGCTACAGGACGGGCACTGGCGTCACTCGTTCCATCGATATAGGTCCAAGCCTCTTGAACGGAATCTTCTTCAAGCGTGCTGGCCTCAATCA
>Ga0172372_10002853_pt1 | contig 25917 bp, 26 predicted proteins | sample LakKiv5m_2_FD_114544 | JGI IMG/M metagenome (GOLD analysis project Ga0172372, IMG submission 114544) | Freshwater microbial communities from Kabuno Bay, South-Kivu, Congo - kab_092012_9.5m | ecosystem: Environmental > Aquatic > Freshwater > Lake | place: Democratic Republic of the Congo...
CGCTTCACTTCGCCGAGGATACGCACGCCGAGGCCGGGACCGGGGAAAGGATGGCGATACACCATCTCGGCAGGCAGACCGAGCGCGATACCCAGTTCGCGCACTTCGTCTTTGAACAACTCGCGCAAGGGTTCCAGCAATTTCAAGTGCATGGACTCCGGCAAACCGCCGACGTTGTGGTGCGATTTGATGGTGTGTGCCTTCTTGGTCTTGGAACCGGCGGATTCGATGACATCGGGATAGATGGTGCCCTGCGCCAGCCACTTGGCGCTCTTCAGCTTGGCGGATTCGCGTTGGAACACCTCGACGAATTCGCGCCCGATGATCTTGCGCTTCTGCTCGGGATCCGAGACGCCGGCCAAGTGCTTCATGAACTCGCCGCTGGCATCCACGTGGATGACTTTCATCTTCATGTTCTTGCCGAACATTTCCATCACCTGCGCGCCTTCGTTCAGACGCAACAGGCCGTTGTCCACGAACACGCAGGTGAGCTGGTCTCCGATGGCGCGATGCACGAGGGCAGCGGCCACTGATGAATCCACCCCGCCGGACAAGCCCAGAATGACTTCTTCATCCCCCACCTGCGCCTTGATCTTAGCCACCGCCTCGGCGATGTAATCCGGCATGTTCCAATCTTGCCCACAACCGCAGATGTCATGCACGAAACGACCGATGAGGGCTTTGCCTTGATGGGTGTGAGTGACTTCCGGGTGGAACTGCACCGCGTAAAAACGGCGTGACTCGTCTGCCATGGCAGCAAACGGCGTGGCCTCATTGGACGCAATGTCTGTGAATCCCGGCGGCAGCGCAGTGACTTTGTCGCCATGACTCATCCACACATCCAACAAGCCGTGACCTTGTGCGTTGGTCTTGTCTTGTATGCCGTCGAATAGTTTCGAATGTCCCTGCGCACGAATCTCGGCATAGCCGAACTCTCGCACCTTGCCGCTTTCGACTTTACCGCCCAGTTGCGCCGCCATGGTCTGCATACCGTAGCAGATACCGAACACCGGCACGCCAAGTTCGAACACCACTTGAGGTGCTTTAGGCGTCTCATCTTCATATACAGAGTTCGGCCCACCAGACAAGATGATGCCAGCGGGAGCAAAGGCGCGAATATCGGACTCGCTCATATCCCAAGGATGCAACTCACAATAGACGTGGGTCTCGCGCACACGGCGTGCGATGAGCTGGGTGTATTGAGAACCGAAATCGAGGATGAGAATTTTCTTGTGCATATATTTTTAGGATTGCGGATTTAGGAAGGAGGATTTAGGCGCGGTACTCGGCAATCCTAAATCCTGGCTCCTCAATCCTAGTCAATATGGTAGTTGGGGGCTTCTTTGGTGATCTGCACGTCATGCACGTGTGATTCACGGATGCCTGCCGAACTGATCTCTACAAATTCTGCCTTGGCGTGAATCGTTGGGATGTCCGGGCATCCGAGATAACCCATGCTGGAGCGCAAACCGCCCAACAGTTGATGCACCACGGCCAATGCACTGCCCTTGTAAGGCACACGGCCTTCCACCCCTTCAGGCACTAGCTTGTCGTTATTCCCTTCCGTGTCCTGGAAATAGCGATCCTTGGAACCTTGTTGCATCGCGCCCAAGCTCCCCATGCCACGATAGGACTTGTAGGAACGACCTTGGTACAACTCGATTTCGCCTGGCGCTTCTTCTGTACCAGCGAACAACCCGCCCAACATCACCGCATGTGCGCCTGCAGCAATGGCTTTGGCGATGTCTCCAGAGAAACGCACGCCACCATCGGCGATCAGCGGGACACCCGTCCCAGCCAACTCATCCGCAACCAGTTGAATCGCGGTGATTTGCGGAACCCCCACGCCTGCGACGATACGGGTCGTACAGATAGAGCCGGGACCGATACCCACTTTGACTCCGTCCGCACCGTGATCGACCAGTGCACGCGCTGCCGCTCCGGTCGCAATATTGCCGCCGATCACATCAACTTGGGGGAAATTCTTCTTGACCCATTGCACCCGACTCAACACACCTTGGGAATGCCCATGCGCGGTATCTACCACCAACACATCCGCCCCTGCCTCGACCAGCAATTCAACACGTTCTTCTGTCCCTTCGCCCACACCGACTGCCGCACCGACACGCAGACGCCCCAAACCGTCTTTACATGCCAAAGGGTGCTCGCTGGATTTCAGGATGTCTTTGACCGTGATCAAACCGCTCAGCTCGAATGCATCATTCACCACCAAAACTCGCTCGATGCGATGCTTGTGCATCAGATGGCGCGCTTCATCACGGTTTGCGCTTTCCTTGACCGTGATCAGACGCTCGCGCGGTGTCATGATGTTAGTGATGGATTGGTCGAGATTGCTCTCGAAACGCAGGTCGCGGTTGGTTACGATACCAACCACTTTTTTGCCTTCCACCACCGGCAGTCCGGAAATTTTGTGCTGGCGCGTCAGATTCAGCACATCACGAACCGTCATATTGGGTGCGATGGTGATGGGATCTTTGACGACACCACTCTCAAAACGCTTCACTTTGGAGACCTGAGCCGCTTGCTCCTTCGAGGTCATATTCTTGTGAATGATGCCGATTCCCCCTTCTTGCGCAAGCGCAATGGCCAGACGGGCCTCAGTCACGGTATCCATCGCCGCAGACAGCAAAGGAATGTTGAGATGGATGTTGCGACTCAGCTGCGTACGCAAACTGACATCGCGGGGAAGGACGTTGGAATGTGCTGGAAGTAGGAGTACGTCGTCGAAAGTGAGAGCTTTTTGAGTGATACGCATGGAATATTCCTCTGCAAAGCGCGAATTATATCAAAACTTTCGGCATGCCCGAGCATGCGTGTCTTGCTGGTGACTATTTCCGACTCATCACATAAAGGATGTGTTCGAACAGGACCTCGCACCAACTTTGATCGGTCGTCTTAAGTGTCTGCAACAGTTTATTGACTTCGCTGATGGGCCAATTTGGGTTATATCGCACCAACATGTCTTGAGAGTAATACGGCAATAGGGTTTGTAACTTTGCCCCTCGCTTATTGATTTCGGCCAGCATCAACGCCAAATCTTTATCCGAATCAATTTCCGCAGTCAGGTCGCCATAGACTTTTGGATTGTTTTTAGTGTATTCAATGAATTGGCTAAGTACGTAGAAAAACTCCCCCTGATTGTTCTGAGTGACCTCATCGCCGACCATGTAGGGAAAAACCGACTGTTCCAGCCAATAATATTTGAGCTTGGGGTTGCGCCATTTACTGACACCAACGTAACCCTTGCGAGCTTGCGCTCTGTGCACGCAGTCCTCCATGATCAATTTATCTGAGGCTCTAGCTGCCAGGTCAACATCCTTTAGCACGATGGGCTTGACCAGAAAGAAATCCGGGAAATCATCAAACAGCTTCCCCGTATTTTGATGCGATCGGTAATAAGAACGGAATAGCTTCAATACGAGATCTTGATTGCCCTCCACACTCAAGAATTCGTTTTGCACGTTGGACTGCGATTTTTTTTGCGGCATTTCCCCTCCCCAATACAACTTGTTCGCCGGTCTTGTATTCCTCAAGCGCGCCAGCGTTTCAGAACGGGTGAGGATGATAAATTGACGCGGGTAAAAATAATAGGTAGTTTCAAGCTAAATTTTTTTCTAGGGGATCCCATGAGAGCCATATTTATCCTGACTATCACAATCTTCAGCCTGAATGCACATGCGGGCCTCAACAAATGGGTCGATGCACAAGGCAACGTGCATTATTCCGACAAAGTGCCACAGAATGTGAAGGTTCAAAGCGTCCCGAATATCGCTGGAACAGGACAAGCCGCTGCGCCAGCCACTTACTCCTCCAAGAGCTACGCGGAACGCGAAGCCGAGCTGAAGAAATCCAAACAGGAAAAAACCGAAGCCAGCGAAAAGAAAGCACAAAAAGAGGCTCAAGCAGAGGAAAAAAAGCGGAATTGTGTTGCCGCTCAGAATAATCTGCGCATGCTAGAGGAAGGCACGCGCATCATGACTTACGATGCCAATGGGGAGAAGACTTACCTGGATGATGCTGCACGTGAACAACGTTTGAGCGAATCCCGCCAGGCGGTTGCCAGTAACTGCAACTAAGCAGTCATCGCCTTACTCGCCCCATCCACACTGAGGCGTAACGCCTCTTCAATATCTACCGATACCACCTTGGAGACGCCGCGTTCTTGCATGGTCACGCCGATGAGTTGCTGCGCCATCTCCATGGTGATCTTGTTGTGACTGATATACACGAACTGCGTCTTGTCCGACATCTTTTGGATCAGCTTGCATAGGCGCTCTGTATTGGTATCGTCCAACGGCGCATCCACTTCATCCAGCACGCAGAAGGGGGCAGGGTTAAGCTGGAACAAGGAGAACACCAAAGCGATGGCGGTCAACGCCTTCTCCCCGCCCGACAGCAGATGGATAGAGGCATTTTTCTTGCCGGGCGGATGCGCCATCACCTGCACGCCACTGTCGAGGATTTCCTCACCCGTCAGTACCAAGCGTGCCTCGCCGCCGCCAAACAGGATGGGGAACAACTCGCCCAAATGGCGATTCACTTCTTCGTAGGTTGCCATCAACAGGTCGCGCGACTCCTTATCGATACGGCGGATCGCGTCTTCCAAGGTCTCAATGGCCTCATTCAAGTCTTTCGCTTGAGCATCCAGATAGGTTTTACGCTCTTGCGCTGTTTGCAGCTCTTCCAAGGCCGCCAAATTCACCGCGCCCAAAGCTTCAATCTCGTTGCCCAAACGGGTCAGCGTGCTTTGCAAGCCGCCCGCCTTGGCACCCTCGATCAGCGGCAACAAGGTGGATTCATCTATTCCCACCAAATGTTCTGCCCATTGTTCGTATTGCAGTCTTGCTTCTTGCTCCTTCAGCGTGCACTCATTCATCTTTTCACGCAGCGGATGCAATTTTTGCTCGCAAGACATGCGCTCCTGCTCCATGGCATTCAGACTCACGGTGGCATGTTCCAGCACGTTGCGCGCCTCGGCCAAGGCTTGTTCATGCACCTGACGTTGCTGCAAAGCACCTTGCAACAACTGCTGCGCATCGCTGTCGCTCAGATTCGCCTGTTCGCTTTGATTCTGAATCAATGACTCTTCCAACTGCCCCAAGGTCATCGTGTTGTGCTGCATGTTCTGCTCAATATCGCTCAGCTTGTCCACGCAGGTCTTGGCGAAGAAACGGGCTTCCTGTAACTCATGCTGGGCACGCTGGGCACGGTCACGCACATCACGCAAAGCCAGATCCAGCGAACTGGCTTGCTGTCTCGCCTGATCGCACTCAAGGAGCTGCGCTGACGAACGCTCGCGTTGAAGGGACATCTGTTCGGCCACCTCCTGCAATTGACGTTGTTCGCTGGCGGCACGCTCAGCCATCTCTTCCAATTCCTGGGCGATCTGGGCATGGCGCTCGGCACTTCTTTCATGCGCTTGGGTCAGCTTCAATATCTGCATCTGCATCTGATGCTGGCGCTGCTGCGATTCAGCCGATTCGCCACGCAAGGGACCGATGCGCCCCTCGACGTTCAAGTAAGCCTCTTCCGTTTGTGCGAGCTTGAGCTTCGCCTGCTCCACGGCCTGCGCCATATCGGAGGCATCGACTTGCAACTGTTCGATCTCGCGCTGACGCGCCAAGATGCCGTGTACTTGTCCATCCGGCGCATGAAACAACACGCTATGCGCACCCACCAAATGTCCTTGGGGTGTCACCAACCATGCGCCGACCAGCAAGCCGGAACGCAAGCGCAACGCCTCATCCAGATTGGCCACGGCGTACACCCCAGCCAGCCAATCATTCACGACGGGGGCGGCTTGTTCATTTTGGTAGCGCACGTAATGTGCCAGCGGGGTCAATCCGGCAAACACACCTTCGACTGCCTGACGCGCCCCCTCAGCGGCATACACCGCAAGCTTGGCCGGCGGAACATCGTTCCAGCTTGTCGCCTCCTCCAGATGCCCCAAAGACAGTGCATTGATACGCTCGCGCAGCACCGCTTCCAGCGCATCTTCCCACCCTTGTTCGATGCGGATGGACTGCCACAGACGCGGCGCTCCGTCCAGTTGATGACGTTCCAACCACGTCTTCAGGTGCTTGTCGTTATCCAGCTGTGATTGCAACTGTTTGAGTGCGTTCATGCGCGCTTCGACTTGTGACAGTTGGCGCTCCAACCCCTGTGCCGCATCGCGTGCCTCACGTCTGGCGGCATCTGACAAGGGAAGCTGTTCCTGTAATTGCATCAATTGCTGCTGCTGTTCCTCGTGATGCATCTGCATCTCAGCCAACTGTTGCTGCGCCTGTTGCAGACTCTCCTCGTCCGTGCGCGGCAGATTGTCGCGCTCCAGCAGCAGACGTGAACGGCGGCTATCCAGTTGTTGCACGTTGCCTTGAATATGCGCGCGCTGGGTTTCGGCCAGTTGCAGTTGCTGTTGAATCAAAAGCTGTTCACGCTGCATCGAGTTGTAGCGTTCTTGGGCAACCTTGGCCGCTTCTTCCGCTTGCGGTAATGCAGCTGCTTCACTCGCGGCACGCTCCTCGCACACCACAACGCGCGTCCCGCTATCCTCTTGCTGCCGCAACCAATGCTCCTGCAACGTCTTCAATCCTTGCAGTTGTGATTTTTGTTGAGCGATCTGACGCTCGCTGTTCTGAATCTGTTGTGCCAAGCGATTACGTTGCTCGACCAAGAAAGCGATCTGCTGTTCCATTCGTGCAACCTCAGCATTGGAGGCGTACAGATCACCTTGCTTCGCATGCAAAGCATCGGACAACGCAAAATGCTCGGTGCGCGCGCTTTCCAACTTGCTTTCGACTTCGCGCAACTTCGCAATTTCAGATTCCATCTCGTTGCGGGTTTTTTCGACCTGCTGCGCGTAACGCACTCGGCGCGCTTCGGATTCTTGTTTGTTCACCAACCACAACAGCCGTTGCGTCGTCTCACGCCGAGCTTCCAGTTCGCGGTAGGTTTTGGCGATCTCTGCCTGGCCAGTTAAATGTTCCAGCTGAATGCCCAGTTCGTGCAGGATATCCGACACGCGAGAGAGATTGCCGCGCGTATCGCCGAGACGCAGCTCGGTCTCGCGGCGGCGATCACGGTACTTGGATACACCGGCGGCTTCCTCTAGGAACACACGCAACTCTTCAGGCTTCGCCTCGATGATGCGCGAGATCATGCCCTGCTCGATGATGGCGTAGGCTCGTGCCCCCACCCCTGTGCCCAAGAAGATATCGGTGATGTCCTTGCGGCGCACGTTCTGATTATTGATGTAGTAGTTGGAATCCCCATCTCGCTGCAACACGCGCTTGATAGAGATTTCGGCGTAGCTAGCCCATTGACCGCCGACCTTACCGAGAGAATTGTCGAACACCAGTTCGACACTGGCACGCGAAACCGGTTTGCGATTGCCCGAACCGTTGAAGATGACATCTTGCATGGATTCGCCACGCAAGGCCGAAGCGCGCGACTCTCCCAACACCCAGCGCAGTGCGTCAATCACGTTAGATTTACCACACCCGTTGGGCCCCACAATCCCGACCAACTGCCCGGGGAGGGAGATATGAGTGGGATCAACGAAGGACTTGAAACCAGCGAGTTTGATTTGAGTGAGACGCAATTTGGAAACTTGCAGACGTTATAATGCGAGCCATTTTAACCGAACTCACATAGGCGACCAACCATGACGACCCAACCCAGTAAAGCGCTGGAGACCTTCCCCAATCCTCAGCCGAATCGCGACTACCATATTCACATGGAAGTCCCTGAATTCACTTGCTTATGCCCCAAAACAGGACAGCCAGACTTCGCCACTCTCATCCTCGACTACATCGCTGACCAGCAATGTGTCGAGTTGAAAAGCCTCAAGCTATATATGTGGTCGTTCCGCGACGAAGGGCATTTCCATGAAGACGTGACAAATCGCATCCTGGACGACTTGGTAGCCGCCACCCAACCGCGCTTCATGCGTCTTACTGCCAAGTTTTATGTGCGCGGCGGCATCTTCACCAATGTAGTCGCAGAACACCGCAAGGCAGGCTGGCAACCCGCGCCACGGGTCGAGCTGACCCAGTTCTCTACCCAATCCAACACACGCGGCTGACATGGAATATCGCCAACTCGGCGCTAGCAACCTCAAAGTATCCGCCCTGTCGCTGGGCACGATGACGTTTGGCGAGCAGAACACCGAGGCGGAGGCGCATGCCCAGCTCGACTATGCCATCTCGCGCGGCGTGAACTTCATCGATACCGCCGAGATGTATCCCGTCGCGCCGCGTGCCGAGACCGTGCACCGCACCGAGACTTACATCGGCAACTGGCTCAAGCATCAGCCACGCGACAAACTGGTGATCGCCACCAAAATCGCAGGGCCTGCGCGTGGTTTTGGCTGGATACGCAATGGCCCGCGCGTGAACCGCGAACACCTCCATGCCGCCATCGATGCCAGCCTGCAACGTTTACAGACCGATTATGTCGATCTCTACCAAATTCACTGGCCAGACCGCTATGTGCCTATGTTCGGCTCTACCAGCTATGACGTAACCCAAGAACGCGACAGCACACCCATTGCAGCGCAGTTAGCTGCGTTAGCTGAATTGGTGCAAGCGGGTAAAGTCAGATACATCGGCTTGAGCAACGAAACGCCTTGGGGAGTTTCCGAGTTCGTTCGCCTTGCGGAACAGCAAGGCTTGCCCAAGATCGTCAGCGTGCAAAACGCCTATCACTTGCTGAATCGCACCTTTGAAGCAGGCTTGGCAGAAGTTTGCCACCACGCCCATGTTGGCCTGCTCGCTTACAGTCCGCTGGCTTTTGGCTGGCTCAGCGGTAAATACAACGCAGACCCCAAAGCACCTGGGCGCATCACTCAGTTTCCAGGTTTTGGGCAACGCTACAACAAGATCAATGTGCCCAGTGCGACGCAGGAATACGCCCGCATTGCACAAGCGGCAGGCATGTCACCTGCGACCTTAGCGCTTGCGTTTGTGAGAACGCGGTGGTTCACGAGCAGCGTCATCCTGGGCGCAACCAGCTTGGCACAACTGAAAGAGAATCTAGACAGCATGGAAGTCAAGCTGGAGGGGGATATCTTGGACAAGTTGGAACAGGTTCACCGTACTTTCCCCAATCCTGCCCCGTGATTGCCCCCGCTCAACAAACGCCCCCGTTCGGTTATTATTGCCCTATTCCAACCTAGGAGAAGCACCATGATAAAAAAGATCGCAGCGATCGTCCTGATCGTTATCACCGGCGGCACTTGGCTCTATCTCGACCACCTGAATAAACAAGAACAACTCATTGCCGAGCAAGCTCGTCAGGCAATGATCCAAGCGCGCGAGGAAGCCAAAGCCAGATTCCTCGTACAGATCAAAGAAGACCTCGCCAATTGCCAAGCAGCGGCAGAGAAGAGCAAAGCAGAATTCATCGCACAGAACCAAACGCCCGTCCCCAAGAAACCGGACGAGTTCACGGTGACGCAAGCTATCGCTGACGAAGCAGAAAAAATACTGACCGAGGCAACAGCCACCTGCCAGCTGACGTTTGATACCCGTTCTGCCAGCGGTTACTGAACGCATGCTCCCCATCTTTCGGTAGCGAGCTGCTTCACGATGTCGTCAAGCAGCTCGCGGGGGGCTTATTTCGTCACACTCACTTCGGCAGTCAATGAGACACCTCGACTGTGGTGCGGCAAAGCAAGATAGCGATGGGTCTGCATCTCGGTGAGGCGACTGGCGATGCGCTGTGCTTCGCTGTCGTGTCGCCCTTCCCCATAAAGTGTCGCCGCTTCCACCTCGAACGAAGCCACCAATTTGACGTGGTTGTCGTACAACACATCGATGAGCCATGTGAAGCGACGCGCTGCCGCACCATTCTCGACAGTCATCTTGGGGATGTTGGATAGGAACACGGTGGGATAACGATGGGCGATCTCCAGATAGTCGCCCTGGTCATGATTGCCCCCGCACAATTGTTTGAAATCGAACCAGACCACTTCGCGCGCCTTGCAAATGACGGGGATGCGAATACTGCCAAGTTGAACATCATCCTGTTCCGAGTACATGCCCGCTGTCAGGCGTTGGAACAGGGATTGCATCTGCGGCTCAGTCGTCGCCAAGTGGGCATCCATGAAGAGTGGATCGCGCACCATTTGCAACATGCGGTAATCGGTGTCGCTATCCAGATGCACCACCTTCAACTCGCGCTTCAACAAGGCGATGGCAGGTAAGAAGTTCTGCCGCTGCAGGCCATTGGGATACAAGCCCTCCGGCGGATAGTTGGAAGTGGTCAACAGCACCACGCCTCTTTCAAGTAATGCGCCCAATAAGCGCCCAAGGATCATCGCATCGGCGATGTCGTCCACATGAAATTCATCCAGACACAACAGGCGCGTGGAACGCTCGATGTTCTCCGCCAGTGCCATCAAGGGGTCTTTCTCGCGCGCGAGCCGCTTCATCTCATGATGCACTTCGGCCATGAAGTTGTGAAAATGGATGCGGCGTTTGCGGCGATACGGCAGGCAATGATAGAAGCCGTCCATAAGGAAGGTCTTGCCACGCCCTACCCCACCCCAGATATACAAGCCTTTGGGAACATCGGGGCTCAACAGACTGCGTCCCAAAAATTGATTGCGTTTGGTCTTGAACGCAACGAGTTGTTGCCACAGCGTATCCAACTCGTCGATAGCGAGGAGTTGGCGCGCATCGCAAACGAAGCCTGAGCGCTCGCAGGCGGTTTGATACCACTGCTTCGGACTCATCCCTTGTGCATCCATCATGCGCAGACCTCGATGAACTCCAGCGCATTCTGGTCTGGGTCACGACAAAACAAGGCACGGCGCCCCGACTGACTGACGGTGTAACTGATGTTTGCCGCCTCCAAGCGAGACATCAATGCAATGAGCCCGCTCACACTGAGGGCAACATGACGGTCGCGTCCTCCATGCTTAGGGCGCAACAAGCCCGCCTCTGGGTCTGGTAGCAACATCAGATGTAGCTGCTGATTTGTGCCGATGTCATACCAAACGCCGTCGAAACTCATGACGGGTCGTGTGCGATCAGCTTGTAATCCCAACACGCCTTCGTAGAACGCGCGCGACCTCGCAAGGTCAGACGAAAGGAAAGTGGCGTGATGGATTCCTAAGATCATCAGACTTTGACGGGAACGACCTTGCTCGCTGCCAACTTGGCACGAGTACGCGCCTCATCGGTATCTTTACCATTCGCCAAAGCGACACCCATACGGCGCTTCTTGAACGATTCGGGCTTGCCGAACAGACGGATGTCAGCACTGGGGACACGCATGGCCGCATCCACCCCGTGGAAGGCGACGCCCTTCTCATCCATCTGACCATAGATGACCGCAGAAGCCCCTACCGCCCGCAGCGAGGTGTCCACCGGCAAGCCAAGAATGGCACGTGCATGCAGTTCGAATTCATTGAGACGTTGGGTGCACATCGTGACCATACCCGTATCGTGCGGACGTGGACTGACCTCGGAGAACCATACACTCTCTCCCTTGACGAACAGCTCAACCCCGAACAAACCCAGTCCGCCCAACTCATCCGTGATTTTTTTCGCGATGTCGCGTGAACGTTGCAACGCGATGGGCGACATTGCCATCGGTTGCCAGCTCTCCACATAGTCGCCCTGCACCTGCACGTGTCCGATGGGCTCGCAGAAATGCGTCTCCACTTCCCCATTCACGCCCAGTGCGCGCACGGTAAGTTGCGTGATCTCGTAGTCGAACGCAATAAAGCCTTCAACAATCACCCGCCCCTGATCCACACGCGAACCGCTGGCGGCGTATTCCCAAGCCGCTTTCACATCGGAAGGGCCCTCCAGTTTCGACTGCCCCTTACCCGAAGAAGACATCACGGGTTTGACGATGCAGGGATAGCCGATGCCATCATTGATGGCGGACTGCAATGCTTCCAGACTGTCGGCGAATTTGTAAGGCGAGGTAGGCAGACCGAGTGTCTCGGCGGCCAAACGACGTATGCCTTCCCGGTTCATGGTGAGTTTCGCAGCACGTGCAGTGGGGATGACACGTGCCAGCCGCTCTTGCTCAATTTGCACCAACAGATCGGTGGCGATGGCCTCGATTTCCGGCACGATGAGGTGTGGTCGCTCTTTTTCGATGAGGGCGCGCAGCGCTACGCCGTCTGCCATGTTGATGACATGCGCACGGTGCGCGACTTGGTGTCCAGGCGCATCGGCATAGCGATCTACCGCGATGACTTCGACCCCCAAGCGTTGCAGGGCAATGATGACTTCCTTGCCCAGTTCGCCACTGCCCAGAAGCATGACTTTGGTGGCGGAAGGAGAAAGTGGTGTACCTAAAGAAAGTGAGGTCATAGAGCGGCGCTCAATGCGGGTAGGTGCGGGCTAATAGTTGGTTGGCAATGCCCGCGCACACTCCACGATACCGTTGCGTTTGAGCATCTTGAAATAGTCTTCTTCGCTTTGTGCGACCACCTGCTCAAGGTAGGTCATATTCTTTTCGATGGACTCGATATAGTAGTTGCGACGTTCGCCATAGACAGCCTCGAAGTGGTATTCGAGCTTGCGATAAACACCGTCCAACACCCCGTCCAGCTTCTCACGGGTGACTTTGTAGAACCCCTGAGTCTTGCCTAACAGATCGAACATCCCATGATAGCTGCCGAACTGTGCTTCTTTGAATTCGTGAAAAAGAAAAAGCAACTTCTCGATGTATTTTCGATCCGCCATCTGGCCAACAATATCGGCCGTCGCAACAATCCGTGCCAACATGCGTGAGCGGTCAGATGCGAAGTCGATCTGAGCAAAAGGCCTGAAATGCTCTGTTCCCAAGATCATGCCTTTCACATCCACCAAGATCCCCGTCAGCAACATGCGCTCGCCAAAATAGTTTTCCATGAATTCGACCCCGCGTTGCACATGAGTTTGCGTGAACTGCGCGCCCGTACCGAATTCTTCTCCCTTGCGCTGGGCATAACCGATATCGTGCATCAGAATCGCCAGCATCATCAGCGTGAGTTCCTCGTCCGAAAGATGGTCTCCGGAACGATGCACACCGTGCATCAAACGTACCCCACACATTAAAACTTCGAGTGTGTGCGACAGATCGTGGTACAGCGTTTTGATCGGTGCATATCCGGGAAACTCCCCATAAAACATGCGTATCACGTCCTTGAACACCTTATGTACAAGCGTAAAGTCGTAATGCGGACTCATGTGACGAATCACGGCAGCCAATTGATCCCAAACGATGTTGGGATCGGTATTGTCGAACAGTTTGGAAATCTGGACGGGGGTGGTGGCTGTTTTCATGAGAATCTTAAATTTCGGGCTTTGCTACCAAGCAGCTTCACTGCACGATGCTGGTCGCAGTCTACCCCACAGCCTTCTCTGAAGACAATCGTCCAGAAAGCAAAGTGGAACACACGATGAGCGATGCCCCTACCCAGTCTCGCAATTCCATCGCCTCGTCAGCCAAGAAATAAGATGAGCATGCGGCCGCCACCAATTCGAACAAAAACAACACCACCGCACGATTGGCCGACAGATGGGTGACTCCGTATTGCACGGCGAAACTGGTGGCACACAGCACCAGCCCCATCAATGTCAGCATTAGCCAATACCCCGAATCAATATGCGTGAATTGGACAGATAGCCCGCCCTGCCACAACAAAAACGGCAAAGTCAGTGCTGCCGTACCCAACCAAAGACTGAACGATTTGGCCTCGACGGAAAGATGGGCGGCGCGGCGCGAGGTAACATTGGAAAGGGCAAAGCCCATGCCTGCCGACAACCCTAGCCATTCCGACAGATTTTGCGGAAGAGGCAATCCCAGACTCGGCTCCCACAGCATGATCACCGCCCCTAGCAGAGACAAGGCGATCACACCGTATCCAAAGCGATTAAGGCGCTCCCCCAACAACCAGAACGAGAACAGGATGGTCCACACAGGGGCGAGGTAGAACAGCAACAGCACGCGCATCACCTCGCCATGCAACATGCCCAGCACATAGCCCAGATTCGCCCAGCCTGCGCTCAATATCAACAACAGCGCCCACCCACCTAAAGTCGAACGTTCACGCCATACGCGTGGCAGCATGAATGCGCCGAACCCCATCGCCAAGACGTAAGTGATGAAGGTCGCCAACGCGCCGGACATCCCCGCCTCTTGCAACACGCGATAGGGATACCAGATCAATCCCCACACTAACGCCCCGCTCAACACGCCAACCACTGGCATGACATTTTGTTTTGATGGCACTCACACGACCTTTATAATGCGCGCTCTTTAGAGAACGCTGCGTTTTTGCCAATGAACCAAGACCTCCAAAAGCTCCAGCCCTACCCCTTCCAGAAGCTGGCCAAACTGTTTGGCGAAGTGACCGCGAACGCCACACTCAAACCCATTAGCTTGCACATTGGTGAACCCAAACATGCCACCCCGCAATTCATCAAAGATGCTCTCATTTCGGGCTTGGATGGCCTCGCCAATTATCCCACAACAGCAGGCAGCGATAGGTTGCGCGCCACCATCGCGCAATGGCTGAGTCGTCGTTACGACATCCCTACACCCGATGCCAAGACCCAAGTGTTGCCTGTGAATGGTAGCCGCGAAGCCTTGTTCTCCTTCGCCCAAGCGGTGATCGAACGTAAGCGCCCTCACCCCAACCCTCTCCCACTGGGAGAGGGAGCCTCTCCGGTGGTCATCTGCCCCAACCCCTTCTATCAGATCTACGAAGGGGCAGCCTTCCTCGCGGGAGCAACACCGCATTTCTTCAACACACTGCCGGAAGATGATTTCGCGATGGACTTCGCCCAATTATCTGAGGATGTGTGGCAGCGCACGCAACTCATTTACGTGTGCTCCCCTGGCAATCCGACCGGGCGTGTAATGCCGCTTTCCGAGTGGAAGACCCTGTTCGACTTGTCCGACCGCTACGACTTCGTCATCGCTTCCGACGAGTGCTACTCCGAACTCTATTTTGACAACAACGCGCCGCTGGGCGCGCTGCAAGCCGCACAGCAATTGGGGCGTGGCGACTACAAGAACTTGGTCGTGTTCTCCAGCCTATCCAAACGCTCCAACGTACCGGGTATGCGCTCGGGCTTCGTTGCGGGGGATGCAACCATCTTGGAACGCTTCGCCCTGTATCGCACCTATCACGGTTGCGCCATGAATCCCACCATCCAAGCCGCGACCATCGCCGCCTGGAACGATGAAGCGCATGTCTCCGAGAACCGTCGCTTGTACGCACAGAAGTTCGAGCAAGTCATCCAAGTGCTCGCACCCGTGTTGCCCGTGACCAAGCCCGATGCCAGCTTCTACCTGTGGATACGCACTCCCATCGCTGATACCGCCTTCGCGCAACAGCTTTACCGCGACTATAATGTGTCCGTGTTGCCGGGTAGCTTCTTGGCGCGTGAAGCGCACGGAGTCAATCCTGGAGCGAATTTCATCCGCTTGGCGCTGGTCGCCAATCTGGACGAAACACTGGAAGCCGCAAAACGCATCGCCGAATTCACCCATAATTTGTAGGTCGGATTTCAACCCGACATGTCGGACTGAAGTCCGACCTACATAAAATTTTTAACCGTTAAATATTGACAGGAAACCACCATGCCGCAATTACAAGCCATCATCGAAGAAGCCTTTGAACGTCGCGCCGACATCACGCCGCGTAATGTGGATGCGCAACTCAAAGAGACTATCAACACCGTCATCGAATATCTGGATCAGGGCAAGCTGCGCGTGGCTGAAAAGATCAACGGTGCGTGGGTTACCCACCAGTGGATCAAGAAAGCCGTGTTGTTGTCCTTCCGTATCGAAGACAACAATTTCATCAAGGGCGGTTTCACCAATTATTTCGACAAAGTGCCTTCCAAGTTTGCCGACTACAACTCCAAAGAGTTCCGCGAAGGTGGCTTCCGCGTGGTGCCTCCCGCTGCAGCACGTCGTGGCGTGTATGTCGCCAAGAACGTGGTGTTGATGCCTTCCTACTGCAATATCGGCGCTTACGTGGATGAAGGCACGATGGTGGACACTTGGGCGACAGTCGGTTCCTGTGCGCAGATTGGCAAGAACGTGCACTTGAGTGGTGGAGTGGGTATCGGTGGCGTGTTGGAGCCGGTGCAAGCGAACCCCACCATCATCGAAGACAACTGCTTCATCGGTGCGCGTTCTGAAATCGTTGAAGGCGTGATCGTAGAAGAAGGCTCGGTGATCTCCATGGGCGTGTTCATCGGTCAATCCACCAAAATCCTCGACCGTGAGACCGGCGAGATCATCTATGGTCGCGTACCTGCGGGGTCCGTCGTCGTCAGCGGCAGCATGCCTGCCAAGGACGGCACCCACAGCTTGTACTGCGCGGTCATCGTGAAGAAGGTGGATGCCAAAACTTTGGGCAAGACCGGCATCAACGAGTTGTTGCGCGGCATCTAAAATGCAGGACTGAGGAACTAGGATTGAGGATTGAGCTAATTCAGCCGCTTCGTTCCTAACTCAATCCTAACGCCTCAATCCTAATAGCTTAGGAGAACTCCATGATCGTTACGCCATTGCTGCAACTCGCTGCTGATAAGCAGGCATCAGACTTGTTCTTCTCCGTCCACGCACCTATCCAGATCAAGATCAACGGCGTGGTGATGCCGGTGAACGCGCAGGCGCTGACTGCAGAGAACATCAAGCAAATCGCCTACGAGATGATGACGCCGGATCAGATTGCCGATTTCGAGATGCATATGGAGATGAACTTCTCCTTCCGCGTTCCCGAGATCGGCAACTTCCGCGTCAACATATTCCGTCAGCGCGGTAGCATCGCCATCGTCATTCGTTATGTGCGCAGCAATGTGCTGAATGTAGAAGAGCTGCATCTGCCCTTGGTGTTGAAAGAGCTCATCATGGAAAAACGCGGACTCGTGCTGATGGTAGGCGCGACGGGCTCTGGCAAATCAACCACGCTGGCCGCCATGATCCAGCATCGTAATGAAACCCAGACAGGACACATTCTCACCATCGAAGACCCGCTGGAATATATGTTCCAGCACAAAAAATCCATTGTGAACCAGCGCGAGATCGGCACTGACACAGCAGACTATGGCGCAGCCTTGGTGAGTGCCATGCGCGAAGCCCCCGATGTGCTGATGATCGGCGAAATCCGTGACCGCGATACGCTGAAACATGCGTTGATCTTCGCGCAGACTGGCCATTTATGCCTCTCTACCCTGCATGCAAACAACAGCTACCACGCGCTGAACCGCATCGTGAACTTTTTCCCTTACGATGCGCGCAACAGCATCTTGTCCGACTTATCGCTGTGCCTGCGCGCTGTCATCTCGCAACGCCTGATCCGCAACACGCAGGGGATACTCGTCCCCGCCGTGGAAGTGCTGCTCAATTCCGCACTCATCGCCGACCTCATCAAGAACGACCAGATCGACAAGATCCGCGATGCCATCGAACAGAGCGTCTCGCAGGGTTCGCAGACCTTTGAACAGGCACTGTACAAACTGTACAAGTCCGGCCACATCACCAAAGAAGAAGCCTTGAAGAACGCCGATTCGGCCAGCAACCTGTCTTCGCTCATCGACTATTCGCAGACAAGCAAAGTCAAGGCCTACGACCCGAATGCCAACCCGACTGCGGCCCCATCGACTTCCGCATCGCCTGATTTCGCGGGGATCAAGCTCAACATCGAGATGCCGGGTTCGGGTTCCTGATGAAGTTATACGGCATCTCCAATTGCGATACTGTCAAAAAATCGCGCGCATGGCTCACTGAACATGGTGTCGCGTATGAGTTCTACGACTTCAAAAAACATGGCGTCACAGAAGCGCTACTTTCGGATTGGCTGAAACAAGTCGGCTGGCAAAAATTGCTCAAGAAGACAGGGCCGACCTGGGGCAAGCTGCCCGCCGAGGTCAAGGCTTCTATCAAAGATGATGCCTCTGCTTTATCCCTGATGTTGCAACACCCCAACATCATTAAACGTCCTGTGCTGGTTCGCGACGGGAAAGTATTGATGACAGGTTTCACCCCGAACGATTACGACAATCTAATACGATAAACATGAGCGACACACTAGAACTCACCAAACAACTCGTCTCCCGCAAATCGCTCACCCCAGCGGACGAAGGCTGTCTCGACCTCATCGGCGAACGTCTCACCCCCCTCGCTTTCGATCTGGAGAAGATGCGCTGCGGCGAGGTGGACAATCTCTATGCCCGTCGTGGCAAGGCCTCCCCCATCGTATGTTTCGCCGGACATACCGATGTGGTCCCCACCGGCCCCGTCGCCAAATGGGATAGCGACCCGTTCACCCCAACGGTGCGCGACGGCATGTTGTACGGTCGTGGCACGGCCGACATGAAGGGTTCCATCGCCGCCTTCGTCACTGCCACTGAACGTTTCGTCGCAGCACATCCCCAACACAAAGGCTCCATCGCCTTGCTGCTCACTTCAGACGAAGAAGGCATCGCGGTGGATGGCACGGTAAAAGTAGTCGAAGCGTTACAGACACGCAATCAGATGCTGGATTACTGCATCGTGGGCGAACCCACTGCTGTGGCCAAGGTCGGCGACACCATCAAGAATGGACGTCGCGGCTCGCTCTCCGCCACCTTGATCGTCAAGGGCATCCAAGGCCATATCGCCTACCCGCATCTGGTGAAGAACCCCATCCACAAGGCGGCGCCTGCCATCGCAGAACTGGCCGCGACCGAGTGGGATCAGGGCAATGAATATTTCCCGCCGACCTCGTGGCAGATATCCAACATCCACGGCGGCACCGGTGCGACCAACGTCGTGCCTGGCACGGTGGAAATTCAGTTCAACTTCCGCCACTCCACCGCTAGCTCGGTAGAGAGTCTGAAACAACGCATCCACGCCGTGCTCGACAAGCATGGTCTGGATTACGACATGCAATGGGAGAACTCCTCCGGCAAGCCCTACCTCACCCCGCGCGGTGATCTGGTGGATGTGGTGAGTGAGGCGATCAAACAAGTGACGGGCTTGGATGCCGAACTCTCGACCAGCGGCGGCACGTCCGATGGGCGCTTCATTGCCGACATCTGCAAACAAGTGCTGGAAGTTGGCCCCGTCAACGCGACCATCCACAAGATCAACGAATGCGTGTCGGTGCGCGAGCTGGATGAACTGTCCGAGGTGTATTACTTGACCTTGGTCAAATTGCTCGCAAAATGATGAAGCTGGTGTTCATCCTGCTGTCCGTGATCCTCATCGTGTGGATCATCGTGCGCGCCCGCCGTGAGCGTGACAGGAACAGTGGTGACGGAGGCAGTGCAGGCAGTTCAAACGATTCCCAATCGTCTGGCGCGCACTGTAAAGACAATGACAGCTGCGATGGCGGCGACGGAGGCGGTGGAGATTAAATGGACATCAATCAATATTCAGAGGCGAACTCTTCGCTCAAGACCGTGCGCGATTGCCTGCGCTTCGCGGTCAGTCGCTTCAATGAGACCGAGCTGTTCTTCGGGCATGGCAGCGATGATGCCTATGACGAAGCTGCCTATCTCGTCCTGCACACCCTCCATCTGCCCTTGGATCGGCTGGAGCCCTTCTTGGATGCACGACTCACGCAGTCCGAGGTGTATGCCGTCATCGAGATCATCGAGAAACGGGTGGTGCAACGCATCCCTGCCGCCTATCTGACCCACCAAGCTTGGTTAGGCGATCTGTCGTTCTACGTGGATGAACGCGTCATCGTGCCGCGCTCCTTCATCGCCGAACTGCTACGTGAAGAGCTTTCGCCGTGGATCGAGGATGCTGAAGAAGTGACCAGCGTATTGGACATGTGCACTGGCAGCGGCTGCCTTGCCATCCTAGCTGCACACACCTTCCCCAATGCGAGCGTCGATGCGGTCGATCTTTCCGCCGATGCCTTGGATGTCGCGCAATACAACGTCACGGACTACCATTTAGATGAGCAGATCACCCTCATCGAGTCCGACCTTTTCGCCGCACTGGATGGCAAGTGCTACGACATCATCATCAGCAACCCGCCTTATGTGGATGCCCCCTCGGTCGCCGCACTGCCGCCCGAATACAAACATGAACCCGAGCTATCCCTCGGTAGCGGCAACGACGGTCTGGATGCGACGCGCGTCCTCCTTGCCAACGCGGCGAAGCATCTGAATCCCAACGGCCTCCTCGTCGTCGAGATCGGCCACAACCGCGATGCCCTCGAAGCGGCGTATCCCAATCTCCCCTTCACTTGGCTGAACGTGAGTGCGGGCGACCAGTTCGTGTTCATGCTGCACCGTGAGGATCTGCTGTAAGCGCATGTCTGTAGATCACTACGAGAATTTCCCCGTCGCATCCATCCTGATGCCCAAGCGGCTACGCCAGCCGGTCGCCGCCATCTATCACTTCGCGCGTGCAGCGGACGACATCGCGGATGAAGGCGATCTGTCGGATGCCGATCGCCTGCGACAGCTTGATGATTTCCGCGATGAACTGGATCACATCGCCGCAGGTGAAACACCTTTGCTGCCGCTGTTCCAACGTTTGGCCGTCGAGGTAAAGGCACATGCGCTGCCATTGCAACCCATGCACGATCTGCTGGATGCCTTCTCGCAAGACGTGGTGAAGACGCGTTACGTCCACTACGACGATTTGCTCGACTACTGCCGTCGCTCGGCCAATCCTGTGGGTACGCTGCTGTTGCATCTGTATGAGGAAGCCACGCCCGTCAACCTCGCCTACTCTGACGCTATCTGTGGCGCACTACAGCTCATCAACTTCTGGCAGGACGTCGCCAAGGACATCGCCATCGGCCGCATCTATCTGCCGCAGGATGACATGGCGCGCTTTGGCGTGAGCGAGGAACAGATCGTTGAGGCGCGTTGCGACGATGCTTGGCGTGCGCTGATGAAATTCGAAGTGGATAGAGCACGCGCCTTGATGCTGCAAGGCAAACCACTCGGCACCATCCTCACCGGGCGCATCGGACTAGAGATGCGCATGATCATTCAGGGTGGCCTGCGCATCCTCGACAAGATAGAAGCAGCCGACTACGACGTATTCAACCAGCGCCCGGTATTGCGCCCGTTCGACTGGGTTATCATGCTGACCAAATCTGCTCCCCTCTGAAACCGATGGACTCTTACCAGTACTGCGTAGACAAGACCAAGCAAAGCGGCTCCAGCTTCACCAGCAGCTTCCGTTTCTTATCCGAAGACCGCCGACGCGCGATGACCGTGTTGTACGCCTTCTGCCGCGAGGTGGATGATGTAGTGGATGAATGTTCGGATGCCGATGTGGCACGCACCACGCTCAACTGGTGGCGCAACGAAGTGGCGGCCGTGTTCGGCGGACACCCTACCCATCCAGTCTGCAAAGCATTGATTCCCGTCGTTGCAAGATTCAATCTGCCGCAAGAACATCTGCTGGAGATCATCGACGGCATGGAGATGGACCTCGACCAACCGCGTTATGCCGACTTCAAATCGCTACAACTGTATTGCTACCGCGTCGCCTCCGTGGTCGGTCTGTTATCCGCTGAGATCTTCGGCTACACCGACCGCGAGACCTTGAAATACGCGCACGACCTCGGCATCGCCTTCCAGCTCACCAACATCATCCGCGACGTGGGCGAAGACGCACGGCGCAACCGCATCTATCTGCCGATGGACGAGATGCAACAGTTCGGTGTCACCGCCGCCGACATCCTTAACTCACGCGAGACTCCAAACTTCCAAAAACTGATGGTGTTCCAGATCGAACGCGCGCAACGTTTCTATGACCAAGCGCTCGCCCATCTGCCCGCCGTTGATCGCAAAACACAACGCGCCGGACTCATCATGGCGGCCATCTATCGTGCCGTGCTGGAAGAAGTCGAACGCAGCGGCTGCCATGTGTTGAAAGAGCGCGTCTCGCTCGGCACGGGCTACAAGCTGTGGCTGGCGCTCAAGACATGGTGGCAAAACTGAGAAGCGTTCCCCCACCCCAACCCTCCCCCGTTGGGAGAGGGAGCGATCGTGGCAATCAATCTATAAAACCTGCCATCATCGGTGGCGGCTATGCAGGCATGGCGGCTGCCGCTGAACTGACTTCGCGCGGTATCCAAGTCACCGTCTTTGAAAGTGCCAAACAACTGGGTGGTCGTGCACGCGGCATCAGCACCTCTTATCCAGTATTGAGCAAGAACTCATCCTCTCCTCCCTCTATCCAACTTTCCCCCGAGGGGGGAAAGGGCAATCGCTCCCTAGCGGGAGATTGTTTGACTCTGGACAACGGACAACACCTGCTGCTCGGTTGCTACCGCGAGACCTTGCGACTCATCGAACTGGTTGGCGGCGACATCGAAAAAGATTTTCTGTGCCTACCTTTGCAACTCGACCTGCACGGTCAGTTCTCGCTCAAAGCCCCCCGCTTGCCCGCCCCGCTGCATCTGCTCGCAGCCTTGCTCAATGCAAAAGGACTGACTTGGGTGGAACGTATGAAGGCGGCTGGATTTATGCTCAAGTTGCAACGCGCAAACTTTCAACTGCGCAAGCTCCCTCTCCCACCGGGAGAGGGCTGGGGTGAGGGAACACTCGACACCACTGTCACCCAACTGTTGCGTTGCAACGGTCAAGATGCCGACCTCACACTCAAGCTATGGGAACCGCTGTGCATCGCCGCGCTGAACACGCCTATCCACAAGGCTTCCGCCCAGGTTCTGCTCAACGTGCTGCGCGATGCGTTGAACCGTAAGCGCGCAGATGGCGACATGCTGTTGCCGCGCATCGACTTCACTGCGTTGTTCCCACAACGTGCGGCGGACTATGTTGAGCGGCGGGGTGGCAAAGCGTATCTCTCCTGTGGTGTGGAATCTATCCATCCCCGACAGGATGGCTTCGAACTGGTCACTAGCACAGGCACACACACCTTCAGCCACGTCATCTGCGCCGCCCCGCCCAGCGTCGCCGCCAAGCTGTTACGTCCTATTCCAGAGATGAGTAAGACCGTCGCGCAGATAGAGGCGTTGGAACAGCAACCCATCTACACCGTGTATCTGCAATATCCAGCGCAGGTGCGTCTGCCCCACCCCATGATCGGCTTGCATCAACGCTTCAGCCAGTGGTTGTTCGACAAGGGGCAGATCGCCGCACAACACGGCCTACTCGCGGCCGTCATCAGCGCGGAAGGGATACACCAAGCATTGAGCCAAGAGGCGCTGGCCGAGAAAGTCATCGCGGAGCTGCATGAGGAGCTCGGCATCGCTACAAGACCGGATTGGTTCAAAGTCATCGCTGAGAAGCGCGCGACCTTCTGCTGCTCACCGAATCTGGATCGACCGACCCAACGCACCGCCATCCCTAATCTACTGCTGGCGGGCGACTACACAGCGGGGGATTATCCCGCGACGCTGGAAGGTGCGGTGTTGAGTGGTTTGCGTTGTGCTGAGCTTTGTCTGCCTGAGCGGAAATAATCCGTATTGTCGTAATACGTCGCCACTTCGTTATCCGCACTCCAACCCGGAACCCCTAACAAAGGCACAGGCGAAAGCTCGCGCGTGTCGCATGCGTTCCGCACATCGGCCAGATACGCAGCCAGTCGCTCATCCAATGCCGCCAAGCGTCGCGCCAGCGGCCACGTGAAGAACACCGCCTCCACCTTGAGCAGCAAGCCTTGTCCAGTCATGCCGATGTAGGGGTTCAGCGCCTTTTCGTACAAGCCGTGCCCGAAGAGATAAAAGCCCATCTGCGCTTGGACTCGTTGCCGTTGGTGCCAGAACAACGTCTTCCACTGAAATCCTCGCAATAGTTCTGCCAAGCCATCATCCGCGTAGGGCACGATGACACCCGACTCGTCGAGCAAGGTGATGGCATCACGCACGGCCCCGCGCTCACTCGTCCCTTGTGGCGGGGCGGCTTGAGTGAAGGCGGCGTAGTGCCGCCCGTTGATCGCCGCCTTGGCGTGGGGGAACGTCAACCACACCAGCGCATTCAACAGATCGTGCCAATTGTCCGCACGAGTCGGCACTTCTCCCTTCAAATAGCAACGCGGTTCATATTGCGCCTCGAACTCCAGCTTGCCGTATTCCTGCGGGACGAAGGACAGTGCCGTGCCGTTAAGCACTTGGATGCGCGGCGCGTATGCCGCAAGCAGTGCGTTGCATTCCTGCAAGGTCGGAAAATGCTCCGCAGGCAAGCGGGCGATGACGGGATGCAAAGGCGTGAACGCCTGTACTTGCAGCAACGTCTGTCTGTCCCATTGTGTCTTGATGTCCATGACCGGAGTGTATCTGAAACACGCACCACAACACATACGCAGCGGCTTGTGATAACTTGCGCCCATCATTGAAATGGGAAATAGCCGATGGACGATCTCGATGCAATCCAAGCCAGCTTAGCCAGCTTCACCCAACGCCTCGACGAAGCGTCATCCGATCGCTTCAACGAATTGCGCAAGTGCTCCTTCTTCGACCCCATCCCCAGCGAGTGGCTCACCCCCATCTCAGAACATGCCGAGATCAGGACCTTCGCGCAAGGTCAGGCGATGACCACCGAAGGCGAAGACATGACCTCGTTCTTCGTCATCCTGTTCGGCACCGCCACTGCCTATTACCGAGGTAAAGCCGTGGGCATCATTCATAGCGGCGAATGTATCGGTGAGGGCGTGTTCTTCGCCAACGAAACATTGGAACGTTCAGCCACCGTCACTGCCGACAATCATCTGGTCGTTGCCGAATTCAAGAAAAGTGGTTTGGACAAAATCAAAGGCGATGCCAAAACCTACATTGACAAAGCCTTGCTGATCGCCCTCTTCAAAAAATTGCAAGCCGCCAATCGCAAGATTGAAGAATTGCTGCGCTGACTCCATCAGCCTCAGCGTGCTGTTCCAGCCACCACGCGGCCAGCCCTGCTCTGAAATTTGTCCGACCTCAATCATCTTGTTACACCCAGCCTAGCCAACAGATGTTGTGCGATGTCAGGAATACAGCCGACCTCATGCACTGCCCCCAACGCGATGGCTTCGCGCGGCATACCAAACACCACGCAGCTGCGTTCGTCTTGTGCAAAATTGTAGGAACCCGCTCTGCGCATCTCCAGCATCGCTGCCGCGCCGTCTTTTCCCATTCCCGTCAGCATCACACCGATGGCTTGATTCCCGGCGACTTGGGCAACAGAACGAAACAGCACCTCCACCGAAGGGCGATGATGGTTGACGGGAGCGGAAGAGTCCAAGCGTGTGACAAGATGTTCACCACTCCGTTTCAGTAGGAGATGGGAGTGTCCGGGGGCGATATAGACGTGGCCGGGCAGCAGGCGTTGCTCGTCTTCCGCCTCTCCGACTACGACCTCGCACAATCCATCCAGCCGCGCAGCAAACGATTTGGTGAAGGCCTCGGGCATATGCTGGGTCACCATGATGGGAGGCACATTAACCGGCATTCGCGTCAAAAGCGCTCTCAGCGCCTCTGTCCCCCCCGTAGAGGCCCCCACCGCAATCACGCGGACAGGGGAAGCAGCAAAATTCGATAATCTGGTTGGACTGAACATCGTGTCTTGAGCAGTGAAAATGGTAAAGTGTCCATGCATTCAGGGATGCACTGAATCCGTCGTCCTTGCGGCGTCGGCGGGAATCGGATTTGTTGAGTTAACACGCGACGAAGTGGGATTCTTGAGCGTGTTCCCAGCTTATATGCCCCCTCCGGCTGGCACGCATGGATTAGCGGTAGAAATCCGGGCTTCTTTAGGGGCTGGCGAATGGATCAAGGCTTCTATCCTCGCTTCAATAGGGGGAAACTTCGACGATATTTCCGGCACGCTATCAAGTCTGGCGAAAAACTGCCGAATAACAGTGGGCTTACTTAGCGCGTTTTATTTGGATTAGACCTCAATTAAAGATGTCACACACAATGACAAATTCATTTCACCGTTCACTTGGCCTATGGCTGGTGCTTGGTGTTTTGTC
>Ga0172372_10002854_pt1 | contig 25912 bp, 18 predicted proteins | sample LakKiv5m_2_FD_114544 | JGI IMG/M metagenome (GOLD analysis project Ga0172372, IMG submission 114544) | Freshwater microbial communities from Kabuno Bay, South-Kivu, Congo - kab_092012_9.5m | ecosystem: Environmental > Aquatic > Freshwater > Lake | place: Democratic Republic of the Congo...
ATCGCGGTGCGCGCCTCCACGTCCTTGCTGCCCACGTCGTGATAAGGCTCGCAGGCCGCGTACGAACAGCGGCCTCCGCCTTCCTGCCGGCTGTAGCCGCCTTCGGAATGGGCATCCAGGCAGGGCTGATGCCGCGCACGCAGCTCGTCCCAATAAGCGTCCCACTCCTGTTTGAGGCTGTCGCACTCCGACTTGTCCGGGGAAGACGAAAAGTAGGTTCGGAAAGGCTTGGAAGGTTCGAGGTACGGCGGCGTTGCCGCCGCTGCCAGCGGTTGCGCGAGCAGCAGCAACGCAGAGGCAAGCAGGGCCGGCAAGCCTGCGCGCGAGAAGCCGTGTTGGCGCCCCATCTGCACGAGAAAGCCGCCGATCAGAAGTAGCGGCCGAGATTGAGCGTGACGCTTTCGATGCGGCGCGGCTCCGCCGTCGGCGTCGAATTGGCCGCGTCGTAATGGGTGCGGCGTCCTTCGACGAAGAGCGTCCAGCTTTTGGCGAAGCCATAGCCCAGACGAACCTTGAGATCGTCGATGTCGTAATTCTTCTTGGGCGCCTTCACCCCCGGCGCGGCGAGTTCGTTGACCGAAGCCGAGCCCAACAGATAGCTGCCCTGTGCATACAGCGGCGCCAGGAAAGACCCGGCCGGACCGAGGCGCAGGCGCAGACCTCCGCCCATGGCGACGTACGAGCCGGACCCGCTCTCGTTCTCGTTGTTGGCGTAAGTGGGATAGCGGCCTTCGACAATCAGCATCAGGGCCGCCGGACCGATGCGCCAGCCCACGCCCGTGTTACCGGAGAAATCGAAGACCCCGAAGCTCTCGCTTTTGCCCGCCACACGGCCCGGCCCATCGTATTGGCTGAAGCCCAAGCCGCCGAACCACATGCCGCCACTGTTCTGGCCGCCCCAGATCGTGGTGTAAACGAACTGCAGGTTGTAGGTGAAGCTTTTCTCGACGTCTTCGGCGATACGAAACTCCGAGATGCCTGCTCCGCCTATCAACGCGCTTTCGGCATGCGCGGCGGATACCGAGGCGAGCAAGCTCAATGCACCGAGGGCACGGCGCGCCAGTTCTTTCATGTGGGTTCCCCGACAGTTCTTGGTTTTTGTGGGCAGAGGAAAAGGGGATCAGCCAGATCGTCGTCCAACCGTCGAACGACTCATGCCCGCGCGCCGCCGTGCCTGGACTCGGCAGAACGCAAGAAAGATGAGCTGATGTGTCAATCGAACAGCAAGACGAGGCGCGAACCGCCCGACATACGCATGCTGGCGTAGCCAACCGACATGAACGAGCATGACTCCCCCCGGAAAATGCTCCGGCACATCAACCGAAAAGCCCTGGATCGGTAATAACCGGAGCGCTTCCAGCCGATTTGCCTCCAGCGCAGATTAGAGCGTCCGCTGGGGGCTTTCAATATGAAAGCTCGGCTCAACAAACGTAGCGTCCATCTTTCATTCAGCCGCAATTAATTTCGCAGGCAAAGGCTCTCATCACGCGGCTAATCCAGACCGCGATCGCGTGAGAGGAGATAACAATGAAAGGGAAGCACTATGTAGGCGCACTGTGCCTGTGCGGCAGTCTTTTCGTTACGGCCAGTACCGCCTATGCCAGCAATGCATTGACGGAACTCTACGGAGCCACGGTCAACGGCGTCTCAAATCTAGTGGGCACGGTCACCGATCCATTGGCCGGTGTTCTGATCGGAGCCACCCAGGTCGCGCCGCGCTGGCTACAGCGGACAGTGATCCGCATCCAGGGCCGCACCCTGGAGCTGACGCCGGGCACCGCCGCATTCGATCTCACGCTCGTCCACAACGGCGTTTCACGCAGCATCATCGTGGTTCGCCCCGAGCCCGCAACGAACCGCGCGCCCGTGGTGGTCATGCTGCATGGCAACGGCGGCACGCCGCAGAACCAGGCAAACCTCGCCGAGATTGCGCCCTTGGTCGCCAGCACCGGCACGTGGGTCTTCTTGCCCTCGGCCGTCAACGGAGTCTGGGACGACGATCCTTCCAGCTCGGATCCGTCCAAGGACGATGTCGGCTTCATCTCCCGCGTCATCGACATTGCGGTCGCCGGCTACCAACTCGATGCCGATCGTGTCTACGCCGCGGGGCTTTCCAACGGGGGATTCATGAGCCAGAGGCTGGCCTGCGAGCTCTCCGATCGCATCGCCGCCGTGGGCGTCGTTTCGGCGGCGTTGCGCACGGGCGTGCAATCGAACTGCGCCGGCGGTGCGCCCCGGCCCATCACCCTGATCGTCGGCACCACGGACCCCATCGTGCCGTATGGCGGCATCGGCAACATTCGCTCGGCAGACGCCACGCTGGCTTTCTGGGCCGCGCGTAACGGCTGCGTGAGTTCCGCCGCCATCGTGACCGACCTGCCCAACAGCACCGCCGATGGAACCACCGTGCGCCAGACCGTGCACCAGGCCTGCGCATCGGGCAAGGACGTGATCCGCTACACCGTCAACGGCGGCGGCCATGCGTGGCCGGGTGGATGGCAATACCTGCCGGTTCCCGTCATTGGAACCACCAGCACCGACATCGACGCCAGCGCCATCCTGTTCGGGTTTTTCTCGCGTTATACGCGGTGAATGCATCGAGCCGGAGTTAATACGGGTGCTGCTCCAAATAAACCCGCAGCCCTGTGCTTTTGAAGCAAGCACGTCTGGCCTTGGAAACGTGCTTGCTTCATTTTGAGTGGAAGGCGGGAGTCCCGGCGCCCGCCTTCCACCTTCCACCTTCCACCATCGCCAAAAGCCGAGCCCCTATTCAGGTGGACGCGGGGCTACGGCATACAGCGTCTGGCCTACGCTGAACAAAGCATCAGCTCCACACTATCTCGTAAACTTCACACTGCCCAACCACAATTTGGCTTGATCACTGCTAGAGGGTGCTTGAGGTAGGTTCCAGACGACCATGTCGCTCCAGGACCGGTTGCTGGGCACAGGCAGGGACCATCTGGCTGCAAGCGCGGGGGCGCTGGCAGCTACCGCGCGCAGGGTCCTGGATACGGCTCGGCAAAAACTGGACTTAACACGCTCATCCGTCGACAGGCGGCCGCTTTTCCATTTCGAAGTACATCTGCAAACAAATAAACGTATGAAAATAGCGATTGCTGGCACCGGCTACGTTGGTCTTTCCAACGCGATTCTGCTGGCGCAACACAACGAAGTCGTGGCGCTGGATATCGACGCCCACAAGGTGGAGCTGATCAATCAGCGCCAGTCGCCGATCGAAGATAAAGAGATCGAAGCTTATCTGGCCGAAAAAACGCTGAACCTTCGCGCCACCCTGGACAAGCGCGAGGCTTACGAAGGTGCCGACTTCGTCATCATCGCCACGCCCACCGACTACGACACCAAAACCAACTACTTCAATACCGGCTCCGTGGAAGCGGTGATCCGCGATGTAACGCAGATCAACCCGAACGCGGTCATGGTGATCAAATCCACCATTCCGGTCGGTTTCACGCTCAAAGCGCGTGAAGACTTTCAAACCAAAAACCTGATCTTCTCGCCGGAATTCCTGCGCGAAGGCCGCGCGCTTTACGACAACCTGTACCCGAGCCGCATCATCGTGGGTGAGCGCTCCGAGAGGGCCAAGGTCTTCGCGCAGTTGCTCGAGCAAGGCGCCATCAAGCAGGGCGCTCCGGTGCTGTTCACGGAGCCCACCGAAGCCGAAGCCATCAAGCTGTTCGCCAACACCTACCTGGCGATGCGCGTGGCCTTCTTCAACGAGCTGGACACCTACGCGGCCAGCCACGGGCTCGACACGCGGCAGATCATTGAAGGCGTAGCCCTGGACCCCCGCGTCGGCAACCACTACAACAACCCCAGCTTCGGCTACGGCGGCTACTGCCTGCCCAAGGACACCCAGCAGCTGCTGGCCAACTACAGCAGCGTGCCGCAGAACCTGATCCGCGCCATCGTCGATTCCAACACCACCCGCAAGGATTTCATCGCAGACGAGATCCTGCGCAAGAGTCCCAAGGTGGTCGGCATTTACCGGCTCATCATGAAAGCCGGCAGCGACAACTTCAGGGCGTCCAGCGTGCAGGGCATCATGAAGCGCATCAAGGCCAAGGGCATTGAAGTCATCGTGTATGAACCGGTGCTTCAAGAGTCCGAATTCTTTCACTCGCCGGTGGTTAGCGACTTGAACACCTTCAAGCAGCAAGCCGATGTGATTGTGGCTAATCGTGTTACTGACGATATCCGTGACGTGGTGGAGAAGGTGTACAGCCGGGATTTGTTTGGGGCTGATTGAGCTGCTTGTTGGATACTACGCAGCAAGACGCTCCCTAATATTGGAACATAGTGAAGGAAGCTTGATTTACCGTAATAGTCGGCTGTATAGGCTCCCACGTTACTCAATGTTTTCAGTCCATGGGCATTGATGTAATGGGTTTAGATGACCGACGGGGCGCAGGTGCTGAAGGCACTTTTGCTTGGCTCAGACTGATCAGCTAGTGAGTAGCAGACATATGAAAATTCTTGTAACCGGTGCAGCAGGATTCATTGGTTTTTTTTGTAGCCAGCGTCTCCTGGACGACGGCCACGAGATTATTGGAATTGATAATCTCAACAACTACTATGATGTCCGCCTGAAGCAGGCTCGTTTGGCGCAACTTGAAGAGAAGCCAGGATTCTCATTTATAAAGCTTGATCTGGCGGATCGTGAGGGCATGGCGACCCTCTTCCGCGAGCATCGTTTTGACATTGTGCTTCATCTAGGGGCTCAGGCGGGCGTTCGATACTCGCTGGATAATCCCTTTGCCTATGTCGATAGCAATCTGACGGGTACGCTCACGGTGCTGGAAGGTTGCCGCCACCAAGGAGTTAAGCACCTTATCTACGCATCCTCCTCTTCCGTATATGGCGCAAATACCAAGCAGCCGTTCGCCGTTGAAGATCGGGTGGAGTCGCCGGTTTCACTTTATGCGGCCACGAAGAAGGCTGACGAGCTAATGTGCCATACGTATGCGCACCTCTATCGCTTTCCAATGACGGGCCTGCGATTTTTCACCGTCTATGGGCCATGGGGGCGCCCGGACATGGCTTATTTCAAATTTGCCAATGCCATTTTAGCGGGAAAGCCAATCGATGTTTACAACCATGGTGATATGAAACGGGATTTCACCTATATCGACGATATCGTGAATGGGATTGTTGCCATTGTCGAAAAGGGGCCGGTTTCGAATGATGACGCGGTTCCACATCGCATTTATAACCTTGGAAATAACCAGCCTGAGCAGTTAATGGACATGATCAGCCTGCTTGAAGCGCAACTGGGCATGCCCGCGATGAAGAATTTTCTCCCTATGCAGCCAGGCGATGTGTACTCCACGTATGCCGATATTGACATGACACATAGAGATTATGGTTTCTCTCCTAGCATTAGCCTCGCCACCGGCCTTGAACGCTTCGTCGGTTGGTATAGGCAGTACTACCAGCAATAGATTGACGAAGATTGAGCCGATTTATGAACAAGTTTGCGCCCTATGAGTTCCCCGTTGTACGAGTTGGCGGGTTTCCTACTGCTTCGATAACGCGCGCAGGATTGGCGGACGTCATGGTCCGCGACTGCTTGCAAGCGCGCCAGCAGGGAGAGCAGTGGACCCCGAAAGTGGTTCTGTCATCCAACGGCCAGGGGCTTGCTTTGGCTGGCCAGGATCCGGCTTTTTCTGCAGCCATGAAGCAAGCTGACATCATTCATGCAGACGGCATGTCTGTGGTGTTTGCCAGTCGACTAACTCAGCATCCGCTGCCGGAACGAATTGCAACGACAGATTTCTTTCACGACGCGGCACACGCTGCCGAGGCACATGGCTTGCGCTTCTACATCCTCGGAGCCAAGGAAGCGCAGAACCGCGCAGCAGTGGAAGCAATTCGGCGCACATATCCGAAGGCCGAAATTGTGGGAAGGCGCGACGGATACTTCGGTTCTGATCAGGATGACGCGGTGTGCGAACAAATTCGCAAGAGCGGTGCCGACGTATTGTGGGTTGCCTTGGGAAAGCCGCGCCAGGAGTTCTGGGCCGTGCGGAACCGCGAAAAGCTTAAAGGTGTGGGTTGGATCAAGACCTGCGGCGGCCTATACGCCTTCCTTGCTGGAGATGCGCCGCGTGCGCCTGTCTGGATGCAGAAGATCGGGCTTGAATGGCTCTATCGCGCACTGAAAGAGCCTGACCGATTAGGCTTGCGTTATTTAACCACCAATCCTTATGCCCTTTATAGGATTCTGCGATATACCGGATAAACGTCTTTGGATTATGCGGGCAAACGTGAACTTCCTGGAAAATCACGCAATAAAAATATTATAAGACGTTGACCTTTAAAATAGCCGCTATTTATTTGGGACTAAGAATTCCATCAATTCGGCCGAGAAGTGCCGCTCTGCGGGTAATGCCTCCGATTATATCGTTCCCAAATTAATGACTAACGTCAGCCATAAACGCGTTGCCAAGAATACCCTTCTTCTCTATTGCAGACTGCTACTCACAGTGGGTGTATCGCTGTTCACTGTGCGCATCGTGCTCAGCACATTAGGGGTAGAAGACTATGGTATTTACAATGTGGTTGGAGGGCTAGTAGCCCTTTTGAGTTTTTTACCGTCGGCAATGGCTTCTGCAACGCAACGGTATTTTTCTTTCGCTCTGGGGGCGGGGGATGATCAAAAGCTTCGCTCCACATTTTCGGTAAACTTTGCTCTATATGGGGTGATAGCGATATCGGCTTTGCTAATCCTGGAGACCGCAGGTGCGTGGTATGTACGGGATCATCTTCGTCTACCTGCAGCTCGATTGGATGCAGCATTAGCGCTCTATCACTTCTCAGTATTGACCTTCACGGCCAGTATTTTTACGTCTCCCTTCATGGCGATCATTATCGCTCATGAGGATATGAAGATTTATGCCTATGTCTCAATCATTGAAGCTCTTCTCAAGCTGACTGTTGCCTATCTTCTGACGCACTTGGTGGGAGATAAACTACCACTATATGGCTCATTGTTGCTGGGTGTGGCTATCTTTAATGCAAGTCTTTATATCGGAATTTGCTCGCGCAGATATGCCGAATGCCAGTTCCGCATTTTTCACTGGAACAAGGCACTACTACGAGAAATTCTTGGCTTCACAGGATGGACGCTTTTTGGTCAACTAACGACCGCGGTGCGGAACCATGCTGTTACTATTTTGTTGAATCAAATGTTCAACCCGACAGTGGTCGCCGCGCGTGCTATTGCGCTTCAAGTTGGCACCCAGACCAACATGTTTTCAACAAATTTCAACACCAGTTTATATCCGCCCATTATTAAATCTTATGCGGCGGGTAGAACGGGCGAGATGTATTTGCTGATATTCAATGGCTGCAAAATTACGTTCTTTCTAATGTGGGTACTGGCACTGCCACTGCTCCTTGAAATGAATGCGGTGCTAACGCTATGGTTAAAAAATCCGCCCGGTGATTCGGTGCTTTATGCGCGTCTTGCATTGGTGGAAACTCTAATTATCTCTGTGAGTCTGCCATTGATGACGGCAGCGCGTGCCTCCGGCAAGGTGCGGCTCTATGAGCTAACACTTGGAGCTATGCAGCTGGCGATCCTTCCAATTGCTTGGCTAGTGCTGAAGCTAACGCAGGCGCCATGGACCGTTTTTGGTGTGGCAATTTCAGTAAACGCGCTCATGTTCGGGGCGCGCCTCCTTATCGTAAACCGCCTGGTTGGGTTGCCGGTCCTCGCATTCTTTGGGCGGGTAGGCTTTCCTATACTAGCTGTAGGATCCGTCTCCGCCGTAGTTTCGTTTAGTGTCGCGTATTTGCTCCCGGACAATTTTCTTTATTCCATCGTGGCGGTTATCGCGAGCCTCTTGATCTCCAGTATATGTATTTACTTCTGGGGACTAGACGCAGAATGGCGCATAAAATTGCGTGCACTCGTTTTGAAGAAAATATCAATCCGGAGAAAAGCGTGAGAGTTCTGTTGTTAGGGGGCACTGGCGCAATGGGTAGTCATCTGGCGACCCTTCTTGCGAAAGATAGTGTGGAAGTCACGATAACATCGAGAACACGTTCAGGTGAATCGGGTGGCATTCGCTATCTAAAAGGAAATGCTCACGATGAAAATTTTCTGTCAGAAGTGCTGCGTGAGCCGTGGGACGCTATCGTAGATTTCATGGTCTACAAAACTTCCACTTTTGCAGGGCGAATAAATCAGCTTTTAGATAGCACGGATCAGTATCTCTTCATCAGTTCAGCTCGTGTCTATGCGGACTCTGTAATTCCTATTACTGAGAGTGCTCCGCGCCTGCTTGATGTTTCAACTGATAAAGAGTTTCTAGCGACTGATGAATATGCTTTAACTAAAGCTCGTCAAGAAAATCTGCTGAACTCGTCGGGGCGTAATAATTGGACAATCATTCGCCCATATATAACCTACGGCGAAGCGCGACTGCAGCTAGGTGTATCTGAAAAAGAAGGTTGGCTCTATAGAGCTATCAGAGGAAGAACTATTGTGTTCTCCTCAAATGTTGCGGAAAAGATAACAACATTGACATACGGAGCAGATGTTTCGCGTGGCATAAGGGCTGTTATTGGTCAGTCTTCAGCTTTGGGCGAAGCATTTCACATTACATCAGATAATAAAATAAAATGGAAAAATGTTTTGTCAATTTATTCTGATGTCCTAGAGCGAAATTTAGGGAAGCGACCTAAGGCAATTCTGCAAACAGCCCAAAGCTTCGATCGCACTCGTTCCGCCAAGTATCAGTTTAAGTATGATCGTATCTTTGATCGGGTGTTTGATAATAGTAAAATTCGGCAATATTTGGACACAAGTACGTTCATCGTGCCCGAAGTAGGTTTGAAGCAGTGTCTGGAAGCGTTTCTTGTTGCGCCAAAATTCTCTAATATAAATTGGCGCGATGAAGCTGAGAAAGATCGATACGCTAAAGAAAACTCGTTAAAAGAAATTAAAAGTGGCAAGCACGCAATTCAATATATGCTGTATCGCTACATCATTCACTGATCATGTGATCGAGATATTTCATGAAGAAATTTTATACCAATGAGAAGCAGGTGCAAGTTCTGATCGCGCTATTGAAAGCGCATGGAATTAAGAAGGTTGTAGCATCTCCTGGCGCCACGAATGTAGCCTTCGTTGGTAGCATCCAGGGTGATCCATTCTTCGAGATTTACTCGTCTGTAGATGAACGATCCGCAGCTTACATTGCCTGCGGTTTAGCAGCCGAGTCTGGAGAACCAGTTGTTATTAGTTGTACGGGCGCAACCTCATCAAGAAATTATCTTCCAGGGCTAACTGAAGCTTACTATCGGAAACTGCCAATACTTGCGGTGACTTCCACTCAGGCAGTTTTCAAAGTGGGACATCTTATTGCGCAGGTTACTGATCGTAGCAATAAACCACACGACGTATCGAATTACAGTGTTACCCTGCCTATTGTAAAAGATGCCGACGATCTCTGGGACTGTGAAATAAAAGTCAATAGAGCCTTGTTGACGCTCAAGCATCGTGGCGGTGGGCCTGTGCATATTAATCTGCCAACTATCTATGATCGGGATTTCAGCGTCAAAGAGCTGCCTCCTGCACGCATCATTCGGCGACACACATATGGCGATGAGTTCCCAGAGCTGAAAGGCAGAGTTTCTGTATTCGTCGGTGCACATAAGACTTGGAGCTCCCAGGATACCGAAGCTCTAGATAAGTTTTGTGCAGCTAACGACGCGATAGTGTTTTGTGATCACACCAGTGCTTATAAGGGTAACTATCGTGTACAGTTCGCGCTTGCTGGTTCCCAACAGTATGCGGATAAGGGTCAATTCAAGTCGGACGTATTCATTTTAATCGGCGAGGTTTCTGGCGACTATGCTGTAAAAAGCATGTCGGGCAAACAGATGTGGCGAGTCAGCGAAGATGGCGAACTGCGGGATCCTTTCCGAAAACTGCGCCACGTCTTTGAAATGAAGGAGCGTGATTTCTTTAATCACTATGCTCAGGGCAAAGATGGAGAGAAAAAGTCTTATCTCCAGATGTGTCAGGAGCATTTGGCAGGGCTGCGTAAAAGAATTCCAGAAGTGCCGCTTTCCAACATCTGGTTGGCGTCAAAAATGGCACACCGCATCCCTGAGTATTCCACTATACATTTTGGAATACTCAATAGTCTGCGTGCTTGGAATTACTACGAGCTACCAGCGTCTGTTACGTCCGACTCCAATGTCGGAGGTTTCGGTATTGACGGCGCGCTTTCTACAATTTTGGGCGCTTCCTTAGTGAATCGGAAGAAGCTGTGCTATGTCGTGCTCGGCGATTTAGCTTTCTTCTATGACATGAATGCGATCGGTAACCGTCATCTGGCTCCGAATGTGCGCATTCTGCTAGTTAACAATGGCAAGGGAACCGAATTCAAGAATTATGGACATCACGCAGCTCGCTTCGGGGATGACGCCGAGGAATTTATGTCTGCAACGGGCCATTTTGGAAATCGTTCACCTATATTAGTGAAGGCTTATACAGAAGCCCTGGGGTTCGAATATCTATCTGCTAAAAGCAAAGAAGAGTTTGAACATGTCTACGAGCGATTCCTGATTCAAGAGATCACTGATCGCCCGATGATATTTGAAGTGTTTACGGATAGTGAGGAAGAGAGTAAGGCACTGGAGATGATGATGAAGATCGTAGAGCCGGACGCAAAGGCTAAAGCCAAAGAAACCGTAAAAGGTTTGCTTGGCGACGATGGTGTCATCACTCTAAAGAAAATCCTCAAATGAAAATTGGAGTTCTCACCCTGCCCCTTCATGCCAACTACGGTGGAAATCTGCAGGTATGGGCTCTAATGACAGTGCTGAAGGATATGGGCCACGATGCGTGGTTGATCGACCGCCACCGAAACCATATTCCTGTATGGCGCTTGCCATTGGAGCTCGCCAAGCGCGCCTTGCTCAAATATGGCGCGCGCCGACCGAGCATCAGCTTTCGCAAAAATATTCTTGACCGGAAAGAACGCGAGCTTTATGAGTTGCATGCAACTCGTTTCATTGCTGAGCATATCAAGCCTTCGACTGAGCGATTCCACTCCACTAAACAGATTAAGAGAGGTATCAGCAGGCATCGGTTTGACGCAATCATAGTGGGAAGTGATCAGGTTTGGAGGCGCGAATATGCGCCGACCATTCAAGATTATTTTTTAGGTTTTCTTTCTGACGGTATCTCTACCAAAAGAATTTCTTATGCGGCTTCTTTCGGTACGGATAATTGGCGGCTTACCCCGACACAGACGGAAGTCTGTTCCCGGTTGTTGAAGAGATTCGATTCGGTCTCTGTTCGAGAGAGTTCGGGAATTCGCCTTTGTCGGGACTACCTGGGTGTAGATGCAGCCCACGTTCTTGATCCGACGTTGCTGTTGGATGCTCAGCGGTATCTGCAGCTTTTGCCTGAGAGCCAGCCATTGCCAACTGAGAAGTCAGGAAAACTATTTACTTATCTATTGGATAACGAGCCCACCAAACTACAGACGCTTGATCGAATCGCCAGGTATGCTGGATTGACGCCGACTGATGTAACAGGTCGCTTAGCCGGCCATGCCTCTTCGAAACCGAAAACGGCTCCGCCGGTGGAGCGCTGGATTAGTGGTCTCCGCGATGCCGACTTCGTATTCACGGACTCGTTTCACGGCTGTGTCTTTTCGATCTTGTTCAACAGGCCTTTTGTGACGATCGGCAACCCCAAGCGAGGTCTGGCTCGTTTTGAATCGCTGTTGGAGATATTTGGCCTAAGGAACAGGTTGGTTACTTCGGCCGATGAAGTGACCATCGATTTGGTGAATGCGCCAATTGATTGGGATGAAGTAAACAGAGTCTTGCATGAAAAGCGGCAGTCATCTGCCAGGTTCTTGGCCTCTGCTCTTGCAGAAGCATGAATAAATTTATTGCAGGAGCAATGCAGCTTGGTCATTGATCTGCGGCAAGGAAAATTGTGAGCACCGTTGAGATCGAGCAGCGTCCACCACTCGTTTCAGTTGTTATTGCTGCATATCAAGCTGAGAGAACCATTGCGCGCGCGATCAATAGCCTTCTTGCTCAAACTGTGACGGATTGGGAGGCCATCGTAGTGGACGATGCTTCCGTCGATGGTACTGTTGAAGTTGCGAAAGGCTTGGCTGCAAACGATCAGCGCATCAGAGTGATCTGCGCGGAACGCAATGGAGGCCCTGCGGTCGCTCGCAATCAAGGGATAAAGAGCGCCAACGGGCATTGGATTACTACGCTGGATGCGGATGATGTCTATACCACGACTAGGTTGGAAAAGCTTTTAGATCTAGCATCAACAGGCAATTGGGATTTGCTTTTCGACAATATTTCTTCCTTGCCTGGGGCGGCCGGCTCGATGCGGCCGTACTGGCCCAAATGGAAGAAGATGAGCCAAACACTCTCATTGGCTGAAATGCTGCAGGGCTGTTCTGGGGTAATGAAGAACACCTATGGTGTTCTCAAACCATTTGTAAGACGTTCGTTTGTCGAGAAGGTGGGCGCTTCTTACGATGAGACCCTGAGGCGGGGAGAGGACGTCTTTTTTCACATCAGCCTCATGCTTCAAGGTGCGAAGACAGGTCGGGTTGTCCAGATTGGGTATCTTTATGAAATCCCCGCTGCTAATAGAGTTAGCGCCAGTGTGACTAACCTTCAACATAGCCACGTGGCAACGCTCAAAATAAGGGATGCCGGATGGAGTAGGATGAGCTCAAGTGAGAAGTTTTGGTTAAATGTCCGTTTTCTTAATACCACGCAACCAGAGTTATGGAAGGCCTTTGGTTGCGCCATGAAAGATAAAAGGATATGGAAAGCCACCACATTGGCTCTCTCTAATCCTGCAATCTTGTTAAAAGTTTTTGTTGCCAAGCCATTAAAGTTAATTTTTAGTCTTATGTCTAAGTGATTATTTAATTTTAGCTTATTTTTATGAATCCCCGAGTTGAGCCATATTTAACTGTAGGGATATTTTGTGTTTTACTTCGTTTGATTGCTTTAAGATCTTCGATTGATCCTTTCTGTGTGGCGCGATCTAAGCATCTTTACTATTCTGGGGTTTATTTTGCATCTCACTTTCATCGATATCTGTCATGAGCTCTAACTTCAAAAGCAATGTCACTCGGCATGTGCAGAATCGGCACAGAGCGCTTTACGATTTTTGGACGGGTTCTGGAAAGATGCCCGATGCCACTCTTGAGGCGCATTGCGATATCGTTTATACGCTTTATCTTCTGGCAGAAAGTAAAGCAATATCGCCGGCGGCCATTTCAGAGTTTCTTGCTTATGCTTCAAAATTGGAGCTTCCTGGTTGGAAGGTGAAGTCTGGGAATTCAAACAAGATCTCTGTCCATAACTGCGCATATCTTTTTGGCGTACTGAACTTGCTTCATGAGGACCCTGGGCCACTATATGACGTAGTTTTGGACGGGCGAACTCTGCTAATGAGCGAGATTGTCAACGAGAAAAATAGTTTGCCCGTTTTTCCTCGTAAGTGGGCCCACCATAACTGGCGGGTGAGTCATTGGCTTGGTGGAATACCTTCCATTTTACTTTCAATGGAGCGCAGTGGCTCTAGATATGGCAGGCCATTTTGGGGGATGGCCAGTCGAGTCCGTGACGCTCTAGATTCTGTCATTTCGTCGAAAACAGGACTCATTTGTGCTTATCAAAGTCAGCTGCTGCAGTTACTCTTTCGGGCAGCATATCGCTTAAGACACGACCCAGATCTGGGTGACGTGGGCGGCATTGCCCATATTCTCTGGATCGATCATGCGATGGGGCGGAACTATATCGCAAGAGATGCTTTGTTTGGCCAGGCAAGTTGCTTATTCAATGCGCATACTCCATTTATGGAAAAAGTTCCGTACTGTTTGGATTTTGATATTGTTCAAATTGTAAGGACCGCTGGTGTGCAGCTAAATGCTCATCGGCATGAGAATAAGCTTCGCTCAGATGAGATGATTAAGAGCATAGAGAATTACTTTATTTCACCGGGTGAAGACTATACGCTTCATAAGATTCCAGGTGCATTGGCAACATACCATGAGTGTGCTTTTTTATCAGAAAGAAGGCTTTCATTTACGGCCGACGGAATCCCAATTGATATCATTAAGCGCGCTTACTGGCTCTAAATTCTTGGAATATTTATGTCGAGCCCTATAATTTCTGTTGTCATTCCTAGTTATAATCGGGCAGAGTTAATTGCTAGCACTGTTCGTTCTGTGTTGGCACAGGATTTTTCCGACTTTGAAATTATTGTGGTAGATGATGGCTCAAAAGATGCGACGAAGGAGGCAGTAGAGTCGATTCATGACTCGCGAATTCGCTACATCGGCCAAGCTAACGCTGGAGCCAACGCAGCTCGCAATAACGGCATCCGCCAATCCCGTGGTCAATACATTGCGATGCTGGACGCCGATGACACCTTTCTTCCTACCCATCTCAGCGAGTGCTTGTCTGCGATGCAAAAGCATCCGGGCCATATTATTTATGGGCGAATAGTTGTAGACAGGGGTAATGGCCAGACCTTTCACAAGCCGCCGCGGAGTGTGAATGAAGGCGAGCCCATTTCCGAATATCTAATGTGCGCGCAAGGCTTCGTGCAAACATCAACGCTATTCTTGGCAGCAGACGCAGCTAGATCAGTGGGCTATCTCGAAGGTCTAGCTAACGGTCAGGATATCGATTTCGCTATTCGCCTAGAGGCTGCGGGATATCCCTTTTATATGATCGATAAACCATCCGTGATCTGGCGCGATTTTGCGGATCCGAAGCGTATCTCGTCTGGATCCAATCCTCATGCACGTCTGGCATGGCTGGAGTCCGTTAAGCCACTAGTCACAACGAAAGCTTGGTACGGATACAGAGGCTGGTTCGTTGCCAAGTCATTTGCTCAACAAGGTAAGCTGTCTCAAGCTCTAAGTCTATACTCCCAGGCAGTTTTGAAGAGGGCTTATAAGCCATCACTGGCGGCCAAGATTGGTGTTCAGGTTCTTTTAAGTGGCGGTGGGTATCGCAAAGTCACAGCGATCTATTTAGGGCTGAAAAAAAAGATTCGTTAAAATTATGACTGCAAGAATAGCACTTCCACCGTTGGTCAATCGGATAATAAAGCTCATCTGGTTTTTGCCTTTATTCTGGCTGATTGGCGGAGAGCGATTATTGCTGCCGGTGGCGCTGATCCTTGCAACTTATAAGCACGCGTTACCTCTGCGCTCATTGCCCAGACCCCTTGTTTATCTTTTTTTCTTTTTGGTGGCCTATTTGATCTCTATTGTGGCGCTTGATTCAGGGGCGCGCTATATAACCTTTGTTTGGGATTTTGCGATTTACCTTTCAATGTTTTTTATTGTTTTGGCTTTGGCGAGGCAGCGTCTAAGCTTTAAAGAGGCTGAAATCCTTATAAAGCATGTGGTCATTTTTGTTTTTGCTGCAAATCTTTTGGCTTTTACTTACTTTGTTTTTGGTGGCTGGTCCTTTAGTACTCCACTTGGGTTTATTTTGCCTGGTAGTATTAAGAGTGGCGCGATCGGGTCAAAAATTGCCACCCATGGCGTGGGGCGGGAACTTTATTTTGCAGGCTTGACTACTCGACTGGCATCCTTTTTTGTTTCTTCAATGCAGTATGCTGCGGTCATTTTGATCTCACTGCCAGCCACTTACTATTTTATTTCTGCGGCAAAGGGCGGAAAGAAATTAATTTATATAATACCTTTTGTTTGCTTGCTTATAGCCGGATTATTTGCTCAGGGCCGCACTGCTATCGTGCTAGGCGTTTTGGCTTTAGCGTTCATGGTTCCACTGATGGCTATCTCCAAGACGCGTATTTGGGGGAAGGGAGTATTCAACGCAGTAATACTCGGTATTTTAGGCGTAGCTTTGATTGGGCTTGTACTAAGCTTCAGCTACTTAAGCGCGGAGTTCCAAACTTACTTTGTTGATGCACGGGCATCCAGTGCTTCTGAACGGTTTGAGGTGTATACCCGGTCGGGAGAGGCATTTACCGAGTCTCCTATCATTGGGCATGGCTCGCAAGTGGATGAAGAAGATCTCGCAATCCCATTGGGGAGTCATAATTGGTATCTAGGCGTTCTTTTTAAGCATGGCTTGCTTGGCTTTTTGCCTTTCGTTGCATTTTTACTTTCAGTTCTGATCGCTAGTTATAAGTTGGCATTTGTGCGCGGCCGTGCTACTGACAAAAATGCTCGCGCGTTTGGTTTTATGCTTTTAACAACCGTTGGCAGCCATTGTGCTTTGTGCATAACAGCTGAGCCAGTAGTAGATGCAATTCATATATTTATAATATCTATTTATTATGGAGTCATAATATCTATGTCTCGCTCAGTTGGGCTGTCCGCCCAAATTAATAAATTTGAGAGGCCAGTTGTTCTAGCGAGTACTAGAGGTTGATAGATTTATTTTATTGGCATTGTAGAATATAAGTGGTTCTGATTCTTCGCCGTATGTATTTGCTGCTGTAATCGCAATAATTTCTGCACGCCCAACTTGGGCATTGAAGGAGTTGCCCGCGCGGACTATGGAGGTTCGGTCGTCGAGCGAAGCTTGGTTCAACCTGTCAAGGATGTATGACCCTCTTTTCCACCCGCCTCCCCAGCGCGATATCGCGGCCAAGTTCATTTTCCAGGTCATAATAAAAGGATCTGATAATTTAGGATCACCCTGAGGTGATTCTATTATTGCTATCAGATATTCGGGACTGAATTTGTTAATGTCAGATTTACTTTTCCATCGATAAACCCGCAATGAGTTTTGTCTAGGAAGAGGAGTGCCCCATCGTAGATCGACAATACCAGCATGGCTTATTGCTTCTGGTTTTGGCTTAGGAATAAATGGATTGTGCCGATACTCAAGGTAGTGAGATCTGTCTAGAATCCGCTCCATGTACCAAGAGGTAGAAGGGCTGGTAGCGGTGTCGGACTGCCGCCATATGCCGTCATTTTGCACGCAATTTTTTAGTATATATAAAACAGCTGAACTTATTGCATCGTAAATCTTTGCTTTGTGATCCTTGTCGACAAACGGCTCTGCCCGACGGAGTAATTCTATGGCGTTGCCCGTAACAGCTAGTGATGCGCGTTGCTGGGTTTGATTAGGCTCATTGGTTAAGTTATAGGCAGCTTGTGGCCAACCAGCCTTCTGCGTTGACTGGTTCCTTGCCGTCGCTTGCATGAGGAGCGTTGTATCAACGATCTGTGCCGCTCTAGGGATGTCTGTCGTTGTCAAGCGTCGGTCATCTTGCCGCGCCTTAGAGAGGGGGGGCTGGCGGTCTAGTCCGCGTGATGGAAATAGCCCTTCTATGAAATGGAATGTTATACCCATGCTTTGGGGCGCTGACTTTGAGCCCCAATACCCCGTAGTGGGATCCTGCGCACTGATTACATATTCGGTCAGGTTTTTTAGCCAGGCTTCGTTTATGCCTTCTGGCAGGACACCTGCTTTGAGCCCTCTGTGATAAAGACCGGCAAGGTACATAATTCCATGATTCATCTCATCGGAATCAGTTCTCGCGTACTCAAAGTATTCTTTCAGGCCAGCTGCGGTAGTTAGATCAAAAGGAAGCCCTTTCATCCCAGCTCGCGGGCCCTTTAGAAAGTGCCACGTATGGCGAGTCCCGAGGCCATACCTCAATTGCCCGGTCATGCCGTCATAATAAACATTGGAAGCCGTACTTCCTGTGTATGGGTCTTGCTTTTCGCTGCTTGATAACGGCTTATCTGGGATACTTTTCCATGAAAATTTTGTGAACAGTACCTGTTCGCTTTGCCCCGCTTTTAGCTCAAGTTTTATAGCTCTGGTAGCTGGCGGGACATAGGCGTCGAGGTAATAGCAGTGCCAAGGAAAGGCACCTACGGTGCTAGTTGCAAATGTATCAGTCTGGCTCAGACGATCGCCCTTCTCGTTAAAAAAATTGAGGGAAAAGTTAGGCATAGCGGAGTAGCTATTAGAGGATCGGACATCACCTTCGGCTTTTATCCACGCAAATAGTCGGATTTTTTTTCCGTGAACTAGCGATAGCTCAAGAGGAAGAGCGGTCGGAAATTCAAAGTTCTGCTGTTTCGTTAAAGCCAGAGCTTTAAGAGGAGCAGAAGTGGCAACTGGAAAATTCTCAGAGTCAATATTGATGCGCTTGATGTTTGACGGAGCCTTGGATTTGAGCAGATTTTCTGTCTCAATGGGGGTGGCACTGTAATCGAGTATTCCATGCTTATACAGAGCCCAGCGTTCTGGGCCTTCATGCTCGACGCCCTGCTCCGCAGCCGTTAAAAGAGGTATTGAGATAAATGCGAGCGCTATCAGCGCAATTGAGATAGTTCTCATGGGTGAGATGATTTGCTCAGCGGTTATTAGCTAGACTGACGTACTTCAGTAGAGCTACAACTGTCTATGAAACCACCGCTTAACGATAGTGACCGGTGATCTATCTCGTTGTTTTCCCAGCGAACGAGGTTTACAAGTCGACGCTATTCGGGCTCTGAACGGCGGCTAAGTGGCAGCGCCTTACCCCTAAACCGGTGCTCCAAATTGCTCAAAACCGCACTGCAATGTTGCCTCAGAGCCGGCTCTAGGTAAGTGGCTATGTATAAGCACAACAAAAAAACTAAGGCCCCGCTTGCTGTAAACGCGACAACCGGTGAAATCCCGATCGCTACTAAGGCCTTGATCAAGATGACCCCTAGACTGAAATGAACCAGATACAAGGGGTAGGTGACTAAACCAAGCCGGCGCAGCGGCTCGCGCGCGAAGATTGGAATACTCTGGTCTATCGCCGGCCAATGAGTACTGGCGAAAAGCCCGCCTATGGCGACAGCGAAGATGGTCACCGGCACCTGCCAGATCTGACGGCTACTGCCTGAGATGCCTTCTTCCGCATCTGCATGGGACAATCCAACATAAATCTGACAGCAGCAAGCTAGAAAAAGTGCGACCGTGTATATGGCCGAAGACTTGGAAAGATGGTGTCGGCTTGAAAGCCAAAGATTCATTCCGAGTGAGAAGAAGACGCCGTACCAGAGTGGAAGATAACGACCAATCGTCTTTCGAAAGCTTTCCAACTGCTCAATTTGTACTAAGCCATGGCGATTGCAGGCGACCAACAGGATGAAAGCAATACTGAGAGCTCCCATAGCATTGGAGAAAGTCTCCAGCCGATCCAATCGTTTAGCGAAAATAAGCAGAAAGATTAGCCCGTAAAAAATGATCTCCGCAGCCAGTGTCCAATACACGCCTTCAATCCAGGGGCTCAAAGGGAATAGTGTGATTGAGTGCAAATACCGCCAAAACAGATTCATCACGGGCCGATCGGTAAACGCTAGGAGCGTTACTAGACTGATCGTGGCGCATATCCATGCAGCCGGATACAGACGAAGAGCTCTCGATCGGAAAAATTTATAGGGACTCGCGCTCTGTGCGGAGTTAGCGATGACGAAGCCTGATATGACGAAGAATATTTGAACACCCAACCAGCCAAACCAAAAGATGGAGCCTTCCGGGATGGTGTATTCGCCACGAACGAGGTATTGAGCCCCACTTTGAGGTTGCCATGTCGAATAGCCGAGATGAAACAGCAATACGAGACAAGCCGATGCAAATCGGATTAAATCTAGACCAAAGTAGTAGTTACGATTGCTCGCGTTCTGAATCGGCATAGTGGGTCTTAAGGCGAGAGTCGGAGCTGAACGAAGGGTACTCTGTGCGGATCCCGATTTAAAAGTCTTACCCATAGCTATATTGATGCAATCTAGCAGCTCGGAACATGCCAAGTTAGTGGCTGCTTGAATTTTCATCACGGCTTTAAAATCTTTTACTGGCATAGCCAAGAACCATAATTGCATGCCGTCCACCCGAGGTGCTCGGGCGTTGTTCGCTACTAGGGACTCAAAATTGCAGATGTCTCACTAAACGCTGGAAGTAAGTAGCGATTTGTGGCGCAGCTCAAATTGCAAAAGCTTAGGGAGGATTCTTACTTTCATCTAAGAGTCCGGTCGCCACCCTTAATACTCGGCACTGCGGCATCGCAAAAATAGCGGAACGCTTCGGATGCGTATTATGACGCTTGTATTACGGCGCCGGTGCCTCTAAAACCTGTAGCTTGAAACGAGCGTCAACAATGCATTTGCCAAGGTGATGAGATGAGCTGCTCTCATCGCATATTACTGCAGACCGGCGATTATTTCCGTGTTCACAACTAGACGCTACTCTGTGGAGTGATAACACTTCCCGAGTTATGTGGCCAAGCTATTAGTAGCGGGCTTCATCACTCGGGAGTTCCTATAGCCCGTTAAATTTAACCTTTCTCAGCACTGTAGCGATTTCTATACGAGTAACCATACATGCCGTAACCATAACCATCGTAATAGCCGCCGTACGCAGTTCCCCGTGCGCCTACCTGATTAAAGATCACGCCGCGCGGCTGTACGCCCGCTAATATTAGCCGGCGCATGGATTCCTCGACCATCTTGAGGGGATGCTCCCCTTCTTTCAGCACCATAAATACGGAGCCAGCAAGACGGCCAACAATGCTGGCATCCGTCACAGGAAGAATCGGTGGGGTATCGATAATTACCAGATCGAACTCTGCGGCAACTGCATCCAGCAGTTGCGAGAAGCGTTCGTGCATCAGGAGTTCGGCCGGATTTGGCGGGGTGGTGCCTCTGGCTATTAAGCTCAGGCCATCAACCGCTGTTGGACGAATTACGCTGCGTAGGTCTGCATTGCCGGCCACGTAGTCGCTAAGACCGGGTGAAGCATCTTCACCGATATATTTATGCAAATGGCCACGGCGAAGGTCTGCGTCGATTAGCGCGACCTTTTTGCCGCTGGCTGCCAGTACTGCACCAAGATTGGCCGATACGAAGGATTTACCTAGCCCGGGAGTGGGGCCGGTGAACATGATGATTTGATTGGGCGCCTCCATCAGTGCGAACTGAAGTGAAGTGCGGAAGCTGCGTAACGATTCAATCGCGATGTCGTTGGGGTCGGCGACAGCCAGAAAGTGATTTCCAGCCTGCTTTTTCCGTGCAGCCAGTACCAATTGCTTTTGCCGGCGGGCATAAGGAATCGCTGCGTAAGTGTGAAGCCCCAGCGCGCTTTCGATTTCTTCTGGTCTGCTCACACCATGAAATAGAGCGCGCCGCAGAAACAGAATGACCACTCCAATAAAGCCACCCAGCACTACGGAAGCCGCCAGGATGAGGGATGATTTGGGCTTGGTCTTATTCCTGGGGACGAGGGGGTAGTCAATAATACGTACATTACCAACCGTGCCTGCTTTGGCCACCTGCAACTCTTGCGCGGAGTTGAGCAGCGTGGTGTAAAGCTGCGTGTTTACCTCCAAGTCCCGCATCAGGCTCAGCACTTCTTGCTGAGTTTCGGGGAGCATGGAAGAGCGCTCTTTGATCTGATTTTGTTCGGCTTCAATGCCGCGAATCTGGGCATCAATGGCCTGTATGGTCGGGTGTTGCGAAGTAAAGCGTTGTAGAGCTTGCTGACGCTGCTGCTGCAGTTCAAGACGTTTAGTCTCCAGATCAACGGACTGTTGCAATACCAAATCCGTTTCCTTCGTGACATTCACCGATCCCTGCCGCATCTGATAGGCGTTGAGGCGGGCTTGCGCCGCATCCACTCTGGCTCGAATGTCCGGCAATTGCTCCTGCAGGAATTCCAAGGATTTCTGGGCCTCGGCAGAGCGACGTTCTACGTTCTGTCGCAGATAGGCATCTTCGATTTGACGGACCACCGCTGCGGCACGCTCAGCTCCAAAATCCTCGAACGTCAACCCAATTACGCCCGACTGCTTTCCCTGCTGGGTCACGGTGAGGCTGCCGATCAAACTATTAAGAGCGCTCGCTAGCGAATAGCTCGTCAGTTTGAATTCAGTGCCTGACCTGGCTTTGAGTTCCTTCACAAAAATTTGTGTAGTTCCCTCACTAGCTGCAACGCCTACCTCTCCATTGAGCAATAACTTTCTGTTGGGGTCGAGCAGTTGATACTTTCCTTTATCTCCGGCAATCAATAGCAAATCTTGGCCGAGTAGATTTTCGCCTAAGGTAAGCGTTGAGACCTCAATAACCTCTCCTCCCCAGGCAAAGCTGCCGAGGCCGAGAAGAGGGGGGGCAGGTTCGTCAAGGGTTGCACGGCGGCGCGCAATAAACCCTCCTATAATTGGAAAGTAGCGCGGCTCTGCGGATATCTGCAGGTTAAGCGCTTCAATCACCTTGGTCAGAATCATGCGACTCTGGAGAATCTGAATTTCTGCTTCAGTCACGGTGGCGGAGCCGAACATCAGTCCCATATCACCCAGGGAGGCCAAGCCGCCCCCCTTCTCGTTTTGCTCAACCTGGACGGTGCCATCGGCGCTATACACCGGGCGAGCTGCAGCGAGATACAAACTTGCTAGAAGTACCGCCGCGAACACAGCAAGCAGAACTGTCCACTTGCCGCCCCAAAGCAAAGCGAAGATCCGTCCAAGATCGATCTCGTCTTCCCCCTCACCCCTGATCGGTGGAGAAGGCAGACGCGCTGCGGCTTCAGATGTCATGTCTCGCTATGTTCCTTGAATAAACTCAATGCGAACCAGCGAATAAGCATTCGCGGGCGTGCCATTAAGGTGATAACTGATCGGGTAGCTTGCAGCCGGGTTCTTTACCGAGTCAGCCGGTCGATTTGAAATACGGTCGAGATCGTGGGGAGTATCTGGTTGATCACGAGATTGTATTGAGCGAATGCTGTTGTTTTCACGTATACGACATCCCGAGGCTGCAGGTTGAACTCCCCGGCCAGCAACATTCCTTGAGGTGTAGACATATCCAGCGCATAGATCAGTGCGGTCTCTTGCGGAGTTGGCGGGCGGCGGAAGACAAGCACGCCGGAGTCCTCTGCTCTAAAGCCGTCCATGCCGCCGGATTTAGTCAAGGCTTCAATCAAGCTCATCCGCTGTTGCCCCATCACAAGCGGCCCTTGTTTGGTCAGTTCGCCTAGAACGAATACCTGATCGTTATTGGTGTCCGGCACATGCACAGTATCGCCCGCGTTGAGTTGCGGGTTGATCGAGGGCGTGCCGCCGGACAGTAGGCCGGCCAAATCAATCTGGTAGCTCTTTCCGTCTCGGATCAGTAGTGCAGTGCGGCGGCTGGCCGTAGCGTTGAGTCCGCCGCGCTCATTAATGGCCTCGATGGCGCCTTTTGGCGTGTCATCCAGTGTGATGACGCCCGGATTCTTCACTTCACCGGTGACTTGTATGCGCCTCGAGCGGAAGGCTGCTATGCGCACGTTGACTTGAGGTTTGGTGACCACAGCAGACAGACCGCGCACCAACTGCTCTTGAATCTGCTGCACCGTGAGGCCGCCAGCCTTGAGGGTGCCGACGTATGGAAATGTGACGGTGCCGTCTGCGGCGACTAGCTGACCGGATGCGACAGGATCCCGGTTTGTGGAGCCGAAGGGGTTGGTGAGCTCCTGGTGATCCCAGACGATCACCTGCAGAACATCGCCAGGGCCGACAACGTACTCGTTGAAGTTGTGCAGATCCAGGGAAACAAGGTCTTCGGAGAGCGGGGGCGCCACCGGCGTTTGATTGGCGATGACTGCCGGGGTGATATCGAAGACCGTGTAGGGCGTCGGCGCCGTGGGTTGACTGGAGTGAACGTTTACCCGCAAGCCGGGTACGCAAGCGGTTAACGTTAGAGGGACAGTCAGGAGCCAGAGTCTGGCTGAGAAAAGGGCTTGTGCACGCATCATTTTATCCCTTAATAATTTTGATTTTTCTTTCTGAGTTACGGAAAGCGCCCGTAGCCGACGCCTTCGGTTCACCCGATATGGGGGATGAACCCGAATGTTGGGCTATGGGACGGCGAGTTAGGTCTTCGGTCGGTTAATAAGCGCCGCGCTGACGGAAGGGCACAGCTACGGTTTCGAACAGGTACTTGATGTCTTTCCAGAACGACCACTCGGTGGCGTATCTCACGGCGTGCTCGAATTGCTCGTCGTACGGATGGTCGCTGCGGAAGTACAGCTGCCATGGCCCGGTCAGCCCAGGGCGTAAGCGCTTATAGAGCCGGAAGTAACTCCCCCAACGATCACGCTCATCGACTGCGATGGGGCGAGGACCAACCAAGCTCATTTCACCGACCAGCACATTGAAGAGCTGGGGCAGCTCGTCCAGCGAGGTCTTACGCAAAACTTTGCCGATTTTGGTCACGCGTGGATCGTTGCGAAGCTTGAAGAACTGCGCGTACTCGGCTGCGGCAACCGGGTCTTTCTGCAGTACTTCTTCCAGCAGCTCTTCCGCATTCACCACCATGGTGCGGAACTTCCAGCAAGGGAAGATGCGGCCATGCTGCCCCACGCGGCGCTGCGCATAGAACACCGGTCCCTTCTCCTGCTTGATGGCGAAGTACAGGAACAGGAATACGGGGCTCAGCATCAGCAGGATGCAGAGGGCGCCCATGAAGTCCAGGCTGCGCTTGAGCCACTCGTTCGGCACCTTGGCGGTGTCGGCCTCGTCGCCGATCAGGTCAAGGTCTTCGCCGATCTCGGATTTGTTGAGGCAGCCGTAGCGGTCGCAGAACAGGTACAGGTGCTGGTCGCGATCGTCGACCAGCGTTGCAAGGTCCACCGGCACGCCCAGTGCGTTGAGGGCGGAGGTGCGGACCACTTGGGCTTCCATCGCCAATACCAGGGCCAGGTCGTGGCGCAGGTGCTTTTGGTGCGCGGTGAGCGTGGCCCGGGTGTTGGTGGGCCTGAGCAATGCGCTTTCGATGGCGGAGCGCAGCCCTGCGAAGGTGCGCGTGTTCTCCATGCGTGCGTCGTGCATGGTGATGCTGCGTTCCATGAGCTCCTTGGGGTTCATCTCGCCGCGCTGGCCGGCGAGTTCGGCCGAGGCTACGGAGCACACGGCGGCAAAGCGCCCTTGTACTTCGCTGGCATCCACGCTCGGGGCATGAAGCAAGGCGTCGTAGATGAGCGCCAGGTCAAAGAGTAGGGAATCGTTTTGCGACGCGGGCACGAACAAGCCGGCCCGATAGGTTTGTTTGACGTTGGCTTCGTGGATACGCAGCCGCACGTAGTGCAGCAGTTTGTCCGACGCAGAGTGGACGGCGAGAACCTGAGTTCTAGGGAGGTTTGGTGACATGGAATTGTTTACAGGATCAGTCCTGGAGCCGTGTCCCCCGACACTGGATCCAGACTCCCCTGTCCCCCGCTGGTGATGGTTGGCTGTCTTAACCGCCGTGAATCATAAGCAAGGTGCGGGCAACGATGCGAGCATCCAGCGACAGGCTAGCCCTTTCGATATAGCTGCGATCGAGGGCCAGGCGGCGGCGCAGATCGGTCTCTTCGTGCAGCCACCAGAGGCCGGTCAGGCCGGGGCGAACCGACAGGCTGAAGCGGGCGGCGCGGCCGGCGCCGATGAGCTCTTCCTGCGAAAGCGGGCGCGGGCCGACCAGGTTCATGTCGCCGCGCAGCACGTTGATGAGCAGCGGAAGGTGATCGAGCTTGGTGCGCAGCAGAAAGCGGCCGAACTTGTCCATGGCCGGCTGCAGGCGGCCGGTGGAGGCGTCGTAATGGCGCAGCGAATCCGGCAGCATCGTCCGAAAGTAATAGCTGACGAACAGGTGGCCATGCAGGCCCAGGCGCTTGCGGCGGATGAAGACCGGGCGGCCCTGGCGGGCGAGCACCACCGCGATCACGAGGAAGGCCGGCAGGGAAACCAGTGCGGCCAGCAGGCCGATGGCCAGGCCAATGGGGCGCTTGAGGCTCCAGTACTTGCCGCGAAGCTCGGCAAAGTCTCGATTGGCGACCTCTTGAGCCGTGTCGGTCAATGAAATGGCTCCCATGACCGGGCCGCGCGAAGCTG
>Ga0172372_10002856_pt1 | contig 25901 bp, 16 predicted proteins | sample LakKiv5m_2_FD_114544 | JGI IMG/M metagenome (GOLD analysis project Ga0172372, IMG submission 114544) | Freshwater microbial communities from Kabuno Bay, South-Kivu, Congo - kab_092012_9.5m | ecosystem: Environmental > Aquatic > Freshwater > Lake | place: Democratic Republic of the Congo...
CCTCGCTGAACTCCCGGTTCAGCTACGTTTTTTGCCTCAATCTATCCAAAAACTACTTACAAATATCCTACTTCTTTATATTGACAGAGCACTTCGCTGTACATGACGTCGGATTGTAAAAAAAAACCTAGGTCCCAGGTCTTAGGCCTCAGGTCATGAAATGGCTCGAACAGTTTTTTGTTTTTAACGCCATTTTTGAGTTTTTTGTCTAAAATAAAAAAGGCCGGAATTTTGTAAATGATTGATTTTTAGACATTAATTTCTCCCAATTCCCATACCCTAAAATATCCTAGGACCTAGGTCAATAAAATAGGCGGGGTCCGGTGAGCTATTCGGTCATCAGTATTTCAAGAACATTTTTTTCAATGTTTTCTGAAATCTGATCAGTAGGCAAATCATTAGCATCACTTCCAAAAGGATCTTCGATTTCTTCTGCCAGCAGTTCTATACTGCCAAAAGCGTAAAATACTATAGAAACAATAGGCATTGACCAGTACCCAAACTCTCTGGCAAAACCAATGGGCATGGTAAATACATATATAAAAATAATTTTTTTGAGATACAAACTATAAGAGTAGGGAATAGGTGTTTTTTTTATACGTTCGCAGATTCCTACAGTGTCAGTAAATGATCTCAGTTCTTCATTCATATAAAGCAACTGTTCTGCTGTCATTTTTTTACGTACGAGCAATTGATTGATTTCATAGTGCAGCGCCTTGGCTACTCTGTTGGGTAGGTGATTGGAATACCTGTACCACTCAGTATCATAGATACCGGAGGTACGCAGAGTGTCAGGATGGTACATATCCCGGAGGTGATCTCTAGTTGCCAAGGCATAATTGGTAATAAGGCAGGAAAACATTTCCTTTTCTTGTGTAGACAACGGCAACACAGATAGTTTTAAGGCCAGATTTCTGGAATTATTGACCAGGCTGCCCCATGCTTTTCGTCCTTCCCACCACCTGTCATAAGCGGTATTGGTGCGGAATACCAGAAACAGGGACAAAACCAGGCCCACTAGGGAGTGAACAATGGTTGTGTTTTTGAAGGTGGCATGAAAAACTTCGTTTTCCAGATAGGCAACAGTACCTGTAAAGAGGGCAATTCCTATAATGCCGGGCAGCATCTGGCGAAAGGTATCACTTTTGTGAAATGCAAAAATGAGTTTCCACCAGTCTTTAGGATTGTAGGTTACCATGTGTAATTACGATTTAATTTCCTCGCCTTCCATTTTACTGACTGCTACTGTAGCAATGGCATTGCCCACTACGTTGGTGGCCGTTCTGCCCATATCCAGAAATTGGTCGATAGGCAACAAAATTGCAAGGCCTATTTCCGGGATGCCAAATCCTGCAATAGTTGCGGCTATGACCACCAGGGATGCCCTTGGAACGGCAGCAATCCCTTTGCTGGTGACCATCAAAACAAGAAGCATGGTCAATTGCTGTCCAAGGGTCAGATCTATTCCATAAGCCTGTGCTATCAGCAAGGAACCAAATGTCATATACATCATGCTGCCATCCAGATTAAATGAGTAACCCAGTGGCAGAACAAAGCTGGTGATTTTATCCTTGACACCAAATCTGTCTAGCTGATTGAGTAGTTTTGGATAGGCGGACTCAGAACTTGCCGTGGCAAAAGCTAGGATAATTGGTTCTTTTATATGGGTAAGCAGGCTCCATACCCTTTGCTTGAGAAAGGCATAACCAAAGCCAAGCAGTATAGCCCAGAGTATGAGCAAAGCAAAATAGAAAAGCAATATCAATTTTCCATACTGCACCATAATGCCCAGACCTTTTTCTGCAATAACAATGGATATGGCACTAAATACCGCGATTGGGGCAACCCACATAATCATATTGGTAAGTTTCAGCATTACATGCGCTAAAGCATCCATAGCCCAAAGGATAGGTTTTCCTTTTTTTCCGATGGCAGCAGTGGCCAGTCCAAATAGGACCGAAAATACGACAATCTGGAGCACCATTTTGTGGCTTGATAATGCTACAAATATATTTTCCGGGATAAGCTGGTCAACAAAATGATCCAGTGTAAAGGAATCTGTTTTCGGCAGACTCGCAATGGCATCCTCAGAAATCTGATTGGCAAAATCCAGACCCGGTTTAAAAAGATTTACAATGATCAGGCCTAAAGAAAGTGACATGAGGCTGGCAAAAATAAACCAACCAATGGTCTTGGCACTCATTCGTCCTATGGCTGAGGCATCTCCTATCCCTGCAACACCCACTACAAGGGTGCTTAATACAAGTGGTCCAATGATCAGCTTGATAAATTTTAAAAATATAATATTTCCGTATTTGGCAATATTGATATAAGCCTGAGTAATACCGGGTTCCTGCATAAAATAAATAACGGCCCCGGCAGCAATTCCTGCTATTAAACCTATAAAAATCCAGATTGCAAGAGAATTCTTTTGTGACGACATATGCGATGCGTATTGATTAGTCAAAAATATTTTTCAGAAAAAAGAATGTGCAAGGTAAAGATATGGATAACCCCTCAACATTGGTATGGCAATTGGTAAAGTATTGAGAAAACACAAAAAAGAAATCAGAGCACTTCATGCTCGGTCGTATTTGCTGTTTCAGGGGTATGGTCCTTGTCTTCCTCTTTAGGTACCGGGTTTTTAAAAAAACGACGGTGAAAAAGTAAAATACTAACTACTCCGACAAAAATAGAGGAATCAGCCACATTAAATACTGGCCTGAAAAACTCGAAGTGATCGCCCCCAATCAGTGGAACCCACTCAGGCCAGTAAAAATCGAAAAGCGGAAAGTAGAACATATCCACAACTTTTCCGGTAAGAAACTTGCCATATCCTCCACCTTCGGGAAATATAGTGGCGATTCCGCCATGGAAAAATGATTCTGAAAAAATTAGTCCGTAAAACATACTGTCGAGTATATTACCAACAGCTCCTGCAATGATAAGTGAAAAACAACTCATCAGCCCAAGGGATTCGCCGGATCTGTAGAGTGATCTCAGAATAAAGAGGAGAAACCCAACCATCAATATGCGAAAAATACTCAGTGCATATTTTCCTGTTTCACCACCATACGAGATTCCGAAGGCCATTCCCTCATTTTCAATAAAATGAATCTTTGCCCATGAAAGTCCCAGTATATCAAATCCATCTCCGTATAAGATATGTGTTTTTACCCAGATTTTGGATAGCTGGTCAATCAACAAAACAGAAATCACAATCAGAATAAGAATTGTTTTTTTACCCACAATAATATTATTTATCTTTACTTACAAAAGTATTAATAATATCATAAAGTACATATTTATATCTTTTATTTACCTTTTTGATTTTTTTTGAGTACAAAATAAAACCTTAAAGCTTATAAAGATATTAAATAACCTTAAAAATTTGAGTTATGAAAATCAGTGTTTTGAAATGGCAAACGTTATGTTTACTTTTCTTTGGAGCAGTTATGATTTCCTGTAATAAGGAAGAAGCTATTTCCGAAGATCAACTTGACGATTTTACGGAAGAAACAGTCTACAGAATTCAGGAGTCCGGCAATATGGGCAGATTTGGCTGTTATGAACTAGTTTTTGATATTACCCTTGTATTTCCAGACGGAAGTGAGGTAGTTGTTGCAGATTACGATGAAATGAAAGAGGCACTGAAGGCTTGGAAAAGAGAGAATCCCCGGTCAAGAGTACTTCCTACCATAAAGTTTCCATACGAAGTGGTATCCGAAGAGGGTGAAGTTATTGTAGTAGAAAACAGAGAAGATCAGCTCGAGCTCAGAAGAGGATGTCTGAAAAAATTCTTTGAAAATCATGGACCAAAAGGCCACAACGGCAGACCTGAATTATGTTTCACACTGCAATTTCCTGTCAGTGTAAAGTTGCCTAATCAGACTATAGTGACTTTTGAAACTCCCCGTGCTATGTCAGAGTTTTTAAGAAACTGGAGAAAGCAAAACAGACCTGCTAATGTGAGACCTGAGCTTGTATTTCCTGTAACTGTCAAGCTTGAAGATGGTACTACACTGGTGGTGAATTCCAAAGAAGAAATGAAGGAATTGAAAGATTCATGCGAGTAAAGTGATGTTCTAATCCGATAAAAAGGGGTTGTACTTCAGTGCAACCCCTTTTTTATTTTTAAATTTTTTCGTACCCTCCAGTACTCAACAATACCAGCGTACAGGCATTTTCTGTGCATATGCCCAAAGACTTTGCTTCAAGCTCCAACGAAGTATTTTCTGTGCCGGGATTAAAAATTATCCTTTTTGGTTTAAGTTGCAGAATGTAATCCCTGTAAATTTTTTGTATTTCCGGATTGATATAAAGGGTAATTGTATGTATGTCTTCAAACAATATATTTTCAGTCTCTATCGTTATTCCATTGATTTTTCCGGGTCTGTTTCCTAAAGAAACAACATCATAGCCAAATTTCTGCAACATTAATACAGCTTTATTGCTATATCTGTCATGATTTTCAGACGCTCCGATTACAAGAGTTTTAAAATTGTTTTTTTGCATGATATAACAACAATTAATTTTATCATTGGTTTACAACTTTAGTGTAAGTATTATTTAAAATGTTGAAAGTCAACATATAAAATATTAATTAATAAAATTATATAATATTGATGTAAATTTAACTAATTCTTAGGCCTTTTTCAGGAATTTATATTAATTTTGTCTTTCGTAATTTTGATACACGAAGCTGCTTAATTTTAATCCAATCCCTTGAAAATAAATACTTATCATACCATAATAATTTTTATTGCGTTGCTGTTTTCAGGACGTAATTCTTTTGGTCAGTGTGATTTTTCTACGGTGCCTGATGGCGATATTTGCTCGAAGGCTAAGTACCTTTGCGGTAACCAGCTTGATGGTTTCACAGCGAGATTGCCTCAGACTAATATAACTCCCCATCCCTGGGTTGGACTTTGTAATTATTCAGGCTCTGCCGATAATATCGTATGGTTTGCATTTACTCCATGTGATTCTACAGTAACCTTGCGTATAACTCCCTTCAATTGCGTTGGAGCCAAGGGGATACAGGCAGGTATGTATACCAGATGTCACCCGTCTGCTTCCGTATTTTGCAGTGAAGCACTTGTTCCTACATTTATAGGGATGACGGGACCCTTTGAAATGAAATACGATAAATTTATTCCTGGGAAGGTAGCTTATTTTTATGTCGATGGAATGGCGGGTGAAATTTGTGATTTTAAGGTTGAAGTGATTGAAGGCATTGATACTACTCCGGCACAAAATGTTGATCCGCAGGATCTGAAAAATGGTTCGGTTGATGGTCCCGGTACCTTATTTTGCAATCAGTCCGGGGATACCATAACCTATCGTGTAAATTTGCCGGTATGTAAAATGAATTATGCGCAGACATGTTCGGCAAACAACCCAGTAAATATTGCAGATTCCGTTTGTTATATCTGGCATGTTGACGCTTTCAACGGAGGTCAGTATAGCTTTGTGGACAATGACAGTTCAGGAACTGAAGTTAAAATCATCCTCAATGGAAAAAGCCCGGCGAGATTTAAGTTGTCTATAGATCTGACACTACACCCTTATTATGGAGGTGGTTGTGCCAAAGGTGCCTGTGGCAATGTAACTCCTCTGGATGTCGTTTTTGCTCCGGAAACTGATGACTTACAGATTATCAATCCTTGTCCCGGCGAAACGGTAACATTTTGTGGACAGCAGATTTCAGCAGATAGCCTTGTAGTATGTCAGGATACTTTAAATCCCTGCATTATCAAGCGATATCAGGTTGTATATAAAAAGTATAGAATCATCAATTTAGAGACCCTTTACAAATGTGAGGGAGATCAGGTGGTCGTTGATGGTAAAACGTATACTGTGGATGGAGATTATGATGTGGTTGATAGTGATGAATGTGATTTGCGCTATCGGTTTAAAGTAAAAACAGCCTCACTCCAGATGTCTGTGATCAATGGTGTAAGACAACTTGATTGCAGAAATCCTGAGATTACACTAAATGCGCAGGTTTCCGGAGAATTTGGCCCTGATATCCAGTACGAATGGAAGAATCAGTCCGGACAGGTAGTAGGTATTGCACCTCAGTTGAAAGTAAATAAGTCTGGACGCTACACTTTCCGAACATACGTAGATAACGGTATTGTAAATTGTTCTAAAGACACCATAATAGAGATTTCTTCAAATTTTGAAAAGCCTGTGTTTACACTTCAGGCGCCTTTATTTAATTGCCGGACCAAAAATGGAGCTTTAAGGGCTTCGAGTCTGCAAAATCTGGTCAACGCCCGCTGGACAACACCACAGGGTCAAAATATTTCCGGTATCCAGATTAATATTGATTCTGTGCGGGCACAAATTGGAGGTGAATACAGATTTTTTGCAGAGCGGGCTGACAATGGTTGTTCTGAAGATACTTCCCTTGTTGTAAAAGCGGATTTCCAGCAGCCTTTGGTAAGCATGACAGGTGATGGAAACATAACCTGCGCAAATCCTTCGGTTAGATTGGCTTATTCATCCAATATGACTGCTGATTCCCTTCGATGGACTAAAGGGAATTTCCCCGGTGATGTATACATCAACCACAATATAAATTATTATGATGCCAGCGAGCAAAACAACTATTATGTGGAAGTCTGGGCGGCCCAAAACGGATGTTATGGTTTCAACGGGAAATTTGTTCCTATGGATACCATCATCCCACGAGTAAATCTTGGTGCGGATTTACTTTGGCAATGCAATACAACTGAGATAGCCTTGAATCCAAGTGTTGACCGTGGCAATAATTTTCAGTATGTCTGGCAGTTGAGTCAGGGGGCTCAACTTGGCAATCCGGCCAATGCAGCGGATAACATTGCATTAGCCCCTGGTGAATATATACTTGAAGTTTTAAACCGTAAAAATGGTTGTTTAAAAACAGATACACTCTTTATTGAACGCAATACCGATTTGCCAGAAGAAATTGATTTTGAGTCGCAGGATCCGCTGTGTCACAATGATCGTAATGGTAAAATTAAAATTGAGGGTGTAGATGGAGGAAGTCAGCCCATCCGCTATTTTCTCAATGATAAAGCCATTAGTTCCGAAGAAATTTTAAACCTTGATGCAGGAAGTTACAAACTGACAGTTAAAGATAAATTTGATTGTGAAACAGATACTATCATCGTGCTTTCTGACCCGGAATTACTAACTGCTGAATTGCCGGTTGAAGTTGAGATTACTTTTGGTGAGAATGCTGATCTCGAAGTGATAACAAATTATCCGGATTCAGAAATAAATCAAATCATTTGGAAAAATGCTCAGGGAGCTATCATTGGTACAGGGAAAAACATAAGCTTTACAGAGCAAAAGACACAGTTTATTGAAGTAGATGTGATTAATAATAATGGATGTAAGGCTACAGCACGAGTCAAAATTATTGTGGAAAGTGAGGTTAAATTTATTATATCCAATGCATATCGACTGGGAAGTTCAGGTAACGACAAATTTGTAATTCATAAGAATAAAATTCCTGCAGAACTGATTTCATTTAATATGTATGACAGATGGGGAAACAAAGTTTTTACACAAACATCCAGGCCTTTGACCGATGGTGGTGTAACAGAGCTTGATTTCGATGGGAATTTTAAAGGCTCACCGCTCCATTCAGGCGTGTATATGTATACTATGGTGATAAAGGATCTCTTTGGGAAAATACACTCTGTTAATGGTGATATAACCCTGATCAATTAATCTTTGAGCTTTTCAAATCTGTTTTTCGGATCCTGTTTTTACAGCATGTCCAAAAAGCTCAGGCTTTAATATATACATTATTTCAAATCACGCTCCGTGATGAAAAAACATTTTCAGGAATAAGGAGATGTTAAAATCAACAAGTGATTGTAAGTAGTTCCGATAAATATGGAAAGAGAAAAACCATTTGTACTACTCATAACACCTCCTTTTACGCAGTTAAATACACCATACCCTGCCACCCAGTACATTAAAGGATATCTTAATACCTTAGGCATAAAGTCTTTTCAGGCTGATTTGAGCCTTGAATTGATACTAATGGTGTTTTCCTGTGAGGGACTTTCAGCAGTATTTGATATTGCTTCTTCAGACATAAAATATCTTGATGAAGACAGTCTGATTATGCTGCAACGCAGGAATCGTTATACTGACGTGGCAAATGATGTCATCCATTTTCTGCAGTTTAAAAATCAGACGCTTGCTCATCAGATCTGTAGCAGAAATTTTCTTCCTGAAGGACCACGTTTTGCTCAGCTTGAAGACCTTGAGTGGGCTTTCGGGGCATTAGGAATTTATGAAAAAGCACGACACCTGTGTACGCTTTTTCTGGAAGACATTGGTGACTTTATTTCAAAAAATATCGATCCTCATTTCGGGTTTAGTCGTTATGCTGAACGATTAGGTCGTACAGCTTCTGATTTTACACCACTTTTGGAGGCTATAGACCAGCATCAATCATTGCTTCGCAACTATCTTGATGGTTTGACAGATCATTTACTGTCCATGTATAATCCTGATGCTGTTCTGATTACAGCACCGTTTCCGGGAAATGTCTTTGCTTCTTTTCTGATAGCTGCCAGGATCAAAACTATAATGCCTGATTGCAAAGTTGTTTTTGGTGGAGGGTATGCCAATACGGAGCTGCGTCGTATTTCTGATGAACGTGTTTTTCAGTATTTTGACTTTATAACACTGGATGATGGAGAAACGCCAATAAGGTTGGTATTGGAGTATATTACAGGTAAGAGACACTATAATTATCTGAAAAGAACATTTATGTTGTGGGGTGGGGTTGTATCGTATATGAATGGTGCTGAAGAGAAGGATGTTCCACAGCGTGAGGTTGGTGTACCAGACTATGATGATTTAAAACTGGATAAATATCTTTCTGTGATTGAACTGCTAAATCCTATGCACAGAATGTGGAGTGATGGCAGGTGGAATAAATTGACACTTGCCCATGGATGTTATTGGGGTAAGTGTTCTTTTTGCGACATTTCGCTGGATTATATTTCGCGGTATGAGCCTGTTACGGCATCTATATTATGTGACAGGATTTCGTTGATGATTGAACAAACGGGTGAGACCGGTTTTCATTTTGTTGATGAAGCGGCTCCTCCTTCACTGTTGAAAGACTTGTCTATTGAGTTGTTGCGCAGAAATATCAGAATAACGTGGTGGACAAATATCAGATTTGAAAATGCTTTCACCAGCGATTTGTGTAAACTGATGTCGTCTGCCGGATGTATTGCAATTTCAGGAGGGTTGGAAGTGGCTTCTGATCGTTTACTGGACAAAATGCAAAAGGGCGTGACTGTAGCGCAGGTAGCGCGTGTGGCATCAGATTTGTCATTAAATGGTATACTTGTTCACGCATATCTGATGTATGGATTTCCAACTCAGACTGATCAGGAGACCATTGATTCGCTCGAAATGGTACGCCAGATGTTTGAAGCCGGCATTGTTCATTCTGCCTTCTGGCACCAGTTTGCTATGACAGCACATAGTCCTGTTGGTCTGAAACCTGAAGAATATGGAGTTGTTCAAAAAGGTCCTGATTTTATGGGATTTGCTGAAAATGATTACTTTCATGAAGATACGGAGGGAGCAGATCATGAAAAATATTCAACCGGATTAAAGGTTTCTCTGTTCAATTATATGCATGGCCTGGGATTAGACCAGCATTTATCCAGCTGGTTTGATTTTAATGTTCCAAAAACCAGGGTACCAGTGCATTATATTCAGGAAATTATAGGAGATCGTGTTATGGAAAATCCGAGGGACCACCAGCAAATTATTTGGATTGGAGGAGATTTTATTTTAAGTGAACACAATCCTGAACAATCCATAGTAAAAATTATCTCTTCATCAGAAATCCAGGAAGTATCAGGGCCAATAGTATTACTGCAATGGTTTCTGGGTAAGCTTTCTGAAGTTGATGCCAAAAGTACCGGTTTCCACAAAATGACTGTGAAAGCCTTTGTTGAGGAGTATGATGATACATTTGGTGCTGAAAATGGACCATTATTTCAGACTTATGTTTGGTATCAGTTCAGGCAAATTGGTTTGCTTGTATTGTAAAAGCCAATTATTTATTTTTCTTTTTTACAGGAGGTTTTTTTGGTGCTTTCTGATCTTTTGAAAAGGCGTCCGGTAATTCCTGTGTGATCCATGATTTAACAGTTTCCAGTGGTACCTGGGCAAGTTCGGAAGCTTCCCATTTTTTTCCATCGTTTTTAGGGATTTTGATATTGTTTTTCCCAAACTTAATGTATGGCCCCCATCTGCCATTTTCTATGGCAATTTTTTCTTCTTCCCAGATTTGAATATATCTGTTGGCTTCTTTTATTAGTTTTTCATCAATTAGTGTTGTGGCTTCTTCTATACTGAGCTGATCAAGTTTATATCTCGCCGGAACATTTACAAAAATATCATTCCATTTTATAAATGGACCAAATCTGCCTTTTCCTTTGGTGACAGGCATATTTTTATAAAATCCAATTGGTGCATTTTCGTCAATTTTAGCCTTTATCAGTGTAATTGCCTCATCAGAAGATACCTCCATAGGGTCTATTCCTTTAGGTAAATTGACAAATAATTCCTTGTATTTGATATAAGGCCCATACCGCCCGGTATTGACGGTAATCTCGTGATCTTCGAAATTGCCCAGGACTTTTGGAAGTTTGAAAAGTTCCATAGCCTCATTGAGTTGTATGGACTCAAGTGACTGCCCGGGTTTTAAATTGGCAAATTTTGGTTTCTCGTCCTCTTTTAGTTCATCCCTGTCCCCGATTTGTATAACGGGTCCAAATCGTGTCATTTGTGCAATTACAGAGTGTCCTGTAAGCGGATCCTGCCCCAGAACTCTTTTTCCTTTTGCTCTTTCAGCGAATTCCATGGTGGTATCTACAAGTTCATGGAATGGAAAGTAAAATTGCTTGAGCATTTTACGCCAGTCCAGACCATCTGTAGCTACTTTATCCAGCTTTTCTTCAATATTTGCTGTAAAGGAGTAGTCCATGATTTGTTTGAAGTGCTGATCAAGAAAGTCTGTAACCACCATGCCCATATCACTGGCATATAATCTATTGGATGTTGCACCAGTAATTTCTGTTTTTGTTTCCGAGGTAATGGCACCATACTTTAGTTGCATGATCAGATATTTCCTTTCCACCCCCGGTCTGCTTTCCTTTGTTACATACCCTCTTTCTGCCTCCATAATTTTTGAGATGGTTGGAGCATAAGTGGATGGTCTGCCGATGCCCAGTTCTTCGAGCTTTTTAACCAGGCTTGCTTCGGTATACCTCGAGGGAGGTCTGGTATAGCTTTCTATACCTTCCATCATATCCAGGTTAAGCTTTTGATTTTTTGAAAGAGGAGGCAGCATCCCTTTTGTATCTTCATCCTCTTCGTCATCTGAAGATTCCATGTACACCTTCAAAAATCCATCAAATCTGAGCACTTCACCTTCTGCCTGAAATTGTTTGCCCGGCAGGGTGCTTATATCTATTTTAACAATTGTTTTTTCAATATCGGCTTCACTCATCTGACTTGCAATGGTTCTCTTCCAGATGAGGTCATAGAGACGCTGAAGGTCTTTGTCTGATGAAATACTTTTTCTTTCAATATAAGTAGGACGTATAGCTTCGTGTGCTTCCTGCGCATTTGCTGACTTTGATTTATATCTGCGGGTGTGAACGTATTTCTCCCCAAAGACATTTTTTATTTCGTCTGCGATAGATGCCAGAGCTACTTCGCTTATATTGGAAGAATCTGTTCTCATGTAGGATATAAAACCTTCTTCATAAAGTCTCTGTGCCACCTGCATGGTCCTGTTGACACTAAAACCAAGTTTTCTGCTGGCTTCCTGCTGTAGGGTAGAGGTGGTAAATGGAGCCGCGGGATATCTTTTTAATGGTTTTTTTTCAATACTGGCAATAGTAAAGTCGGCACCGTTACACTGATTGAGGAAATTTTCCATTTCCGGCAGTTTTTCAAGGCGCTGGGGGTATTCTGCCTTAACGGGTACGCGTTCATTTTTGTCATTCAGAACGTGGAACTGCGCTACGATTCTAAAAAATGCATGTGCTTCAAACTGCTGTATTTCCCTTTCTTTCTCTACAATCAATTTTACAGAAACTGACTGTACCCGTCCAGCAGAGAGTTTGTTTTTTACCTTACGCCACAATACTTCAGACAATTCGAAACCGACGAGTCTGTCAAGTATTCTTCTTGCCTGCTGGGCATTTACGAGGTTTAAATCCAGTAGCCTTGGATTGGCAACGGCTTTTTGAATAGCAGGTTTGGTGATTTCGGAAAATACAATACGCTTGGTGGTCATTTCATTCAGACCCAGTTCTTTGCATAAATGCCATGATATAGCCTCTCCTTCACGATCCTCGTCCGTTGCAAGCCAGATATCGTCAGACTTTTTTACCCACTCTTTGAGATCCTTTACTACCTTGGTTTTTTCAGGGGAAACGACGTAAGAAGGTTCGAAGTCATTTTTTATATCGATTGCCTTATTGCCTTTTTCAAGATCACGGATGTGACCATAGCTCGATTTTACAACAAAATCTTTTCCTAAAAATTTTTCTATGGTTTTCGCTTTTGCCGGAGACTCTACAATCAAAAGGTTTTTAGCCATAGGATTTATTTATATTTGGAATTATTGAAATTTGGGGAGCGCAAAACTAACAAATTTACATCTATGATTTAAAATTATTTAACTATTCTTTATCTTATAAATATTTAATATGTTGAATGACAATATTATATGTATAAAATAATGTTTTGATAGAAATGATAAATGACCAGGGTGAAAATCTAATTTCCGGTTTTTCCTGTAAACCTACTGTCCGTAAGTGCTTGTAAAAATGCTTCCAGATCTGTTTTTTCTTCTTCCGTAAGTCCCAGTGGTTTGACCAATAGTGAATCCATCTGTATGGGATTTGCCACAAATTTATAAGGATTGTCATAATATTCAATAACAGACCGGAGAGTCTTAAAACTGCCATCGTGCATATACGGCGCTGTTATACCTATATTGCGCAGTCCAGGCACTTTAAATTTGCCTAGATCAGCGGGATTTTTAGTCACCAGAAATCTGCCCTTGTCGGTATATTTTTTTTCATCGTATAATCCGATATTTCTAAAATCATCACCTGTAAAATCGGGACCAAAATGGCAATCAAAACATCTGGCTTTGTCGCTCAGGAAAATTTTACGACCTCGTTTTGCAGATTCTGAAAGAGCAGTTCTGTCACCATTCATATATCTGTCAAAAGCTGAATTGTCAGTTTCAAGAGTTTTTTCGTATGCTGCAATGGAAGTAGCAATATTTTCAGCAGTAACCCCATCAGGAAAAAGATTTTCAAACCATTTTTTATATTCCCGGTGAGTTTTTAACCTGTTTACTGCAGCATTCATTTGAAGGTTCATTTCGGCAGGGTCTTCAATTGGAAACTGAACCTGATGTGTAAGATTTTTTGCCCGCCCGTCATAAAACATTAAGTCCCTGAATGCCATATTCATAACAGACGGTGCATTGCGGGTGCCCAGCACACCTCCTACTCCCGGACTTATGGCCAGTGTGTCCGCAAAAGCAAAAGCTGGTTTATGACAACCTGCACAACTCAGGGTGCTATCCTGCGACAGGATAGGGTCAAAAAATAATTTTTCTCCAAGTTCGGCCGCAGAGGACGGATTGGTAAATCCTGAATACCTGGAACTCGCCAGAATGAGAACTGAAAGTATCGTAAAAAATAGGATATAATAACGTCCATGCATCTTTCAAACCATTAAAGTGCAAAATTACATAATAAAGATGCAATTTGCCATGACCGGGGTCATCTAATGATATTTTAGGATTATTTTAATGTATGTTTGGCGATTTTATAACCAGGAGAAAGCTGTTTATGATGCTATCACCTGCTGGTGATTGAACTGCTGGTGGCAGAAAGGATATTTTTTTATTTTCGTTTTTCCAGATTGCCATGACAAAGTGATCGGCACAAATTTCATCGGGATGAATAATATAGCCGGTATTTGAAGATATTTTGTGCTGATACGCAGGGAGAACATCATCTGTAAAATCGGAAAATACTTCACCGTTTGTCTGTAAAGTTAATTTTTCATTGCCATTATCCGTAACCGGGAATAATTCCAGTTTTATATGGTCAAAATAGCTGCCGTTTCCTGGCAAATAACTTCGGTACCTGCTCACAATTAGTGGCACGAACCATCTGGGCATGCCTTCTGCGTCAGGCAGTTCAATGGCATAATCTGCTTTTATGCCATCTGGATTGGTCAGCATTTTCTGTCTTAGAAATTCTGGAATTTCTACTTGTCTTGCGGTCTTTTTGAAGCCTATGGTGTGGTAAGTGCTGTCTCTGAATGTTGTGTTGTATCGCGATATGATATGATACAGTTCGTGTATAAGGATTCTTAACTGAATTTCAGGTTGCCAGTTGATGAAAATATTTTCAGGTATGATAATGGTGTTTTCTCTGGTATAATAAACATCATTTCCATACGCCAGTCCTTTTGATTTAATTAAATTAATTTCTTTTGGAAAAAGTTCTGGATTAATTCGGTCCAGCATTTCTTTTGCAGATTGCAAGAGCTTGTGCATAGCTTCGGTTTCTTCCGGCTGCCAGTTACTTACATCTTTCTTTAAAAAAGATCTATATAAAGTAAGTATGCTGTCGCGGGATATGTCCATGCGAGACAATTTCATCTGAATAGCCATATCCGTTTTTCCCGCAACGTTGAAAAAAGAATCAACATTGTCTCTGATTATCAATTCACCGGCTTGCAGACTATCCTGAAAAATGAGGAGGGAATCTCCAAGTTTTTCTTTTTTTGCAGTGGTGGTGCATTGGGCAAAGATAATGCTCCAAAGCAATAAAAATGATACTTTTATGAATACTAAACGGGTTTCCAAAATCAGAATTTAAGTGACAAATTAATTCTTTTACGGTCTGCATCTACGCCGATAACTTTTACCATTACTTCCTGTTGCAATTTAAGCACATCTGAAGGACTTGAAATGAATTTATCCGAAATCTGTGAAATATGGATGAGACCATCCTGTTTTACGCCTATATTTACAAATGCACCGAAATTGGTCAAATTCGTTACCAGCCCTGGCAGAATCATGCCTTCGCGCAGATCTCTGATGTCTTTTATATATGGATCAAACTGAAATTCTTTTGCTTTTCCCCTTGGGTCGAGGCCAGGTTTATCCAGTTCCTTCATAATATCCATCAGGGTGGGCATCCCAACTTTTTCTGAAATATATTTATCCGGTTTAATCTGTTTGCGAAGTTCTGCGGATTGTATGAGCTGTGTAACACTGCTATTCAGGTCTTTAGCCATTTTTTCGACAATAGGGTAGGATTCGGGATGTACTCCGGTGAAATCAAGGGGATTTTTACCTGATTTGATTCGAAGGAAACCAGCACATTGTTCAAATGCTTTCTCGCCGAGTCTGGGAACTTCCCTGAGTTCTGTTCTGCTTTTAAAATCTCCGTTTTCTTTCCGGTATTCTATAATGTTTGCTGCCAGGACAGGCCCCAGTCCGCTCACAAATGTCAACAAGTGTTTACTGGCGGTATTGAGATTTACGCCAACCCTGTTTACGCAGCTAACAACAGTTGTTTCGAGTGAGTCTTTCAATTTGCCTTGATGTACATCATGCTGGTACTGTCCTACTCCTATGGATTTTGGGTCGATTTTGATAAGTTCTGCCAGAGGATCCATAAGTCTGCGGCCAATGGAAATGGCACCTCTCACGGTGACATCCTTGTCAGGAAATTCTTCGCGGGCTATTTCTGATGCTGAATATATGGATGCACCGCTTTCGCTTACCATATAGACTTCGCAGGGCGGGTCGAGGCTGCGGATAAAAGTTTCTGTTTCGCGGGCTGCAGTACCATCGCCGATGGCAATAGCTGCAGAACCAAAGTCTTCGAGCATTTTACGAATAACAAACGCAGCATGTTGAATCTGATTCTGGGGAGGGTGGGGATAAATGGTATCATTTGCGAGCAGATTGCCCCGGGCATCAATACAGATAACCTTACACCCTGTTCTGAACCCTGGGTCGATAGCCAGTATTGATTTTTCGCCAAGTGGGGGAGCAAGCAGTAATTGCTCGAGGTTGCCGACAAAAACAGCTATGGCTTCTTCATCTGCTTTTTCCTTAAATTCACTTTTAATCTGATTTTCGATGCTTGGATACATCAGTCTTTTCCATGCGTCATAAGCTGCTTCTCTTATAATATCTCCTTCCTTACGGCTTGATTTAATAAATTGTCTTTCCAGTATTTCGTGGGCGATTTCTTCAGGTATTGTAATGGAAAATTGCAATAAGCCCTCCTGTTCACCCCGCATCATAGCCAGGTAACGATGGGACGGACATTTTCTTAGGGGTTCGCTGAAATCAAAATAATCTTCAAAATTGCCAGCCTCTTCCTTTTTACGAGGGTTGACTTTTGAGTTGACAATAGCCTGCCTGCGAAATTTATCACGTATTCTCTCTCTTATTTGCTGGTCTTCGTTTATCCACTCTGCAATGATATCCATCGCCCCTTGTAGCGCATCCCCGACTTCCGGCACATCATCTGTCAAAAACTTCTCTGCCTCCAGTTCTATGTCCTGGTTGCGCTGCTGCATAATGAGTGTCGCGAGTGGCTCAAGGCCTTTTTCTTTGGCAATATATCCTCTTGTTTTTTTCTTTTTCTTGTAAGGCAAATACAGATCCTCCAGTTCAGCAGCATCATAGGTTTGCCGAATTTTGGCTTCGAGTTGTGGGTTCAATTTCCCTTGCTCCTGTATGGCTTCGAGTATGGTTTGTTTGCGTTGTTCAAGTTCTGTGTATTTTTTATACCATTTTTGAATGGCGCCTATTTGCACCTCATCCAATGAACCTGTTTTTTCTTTCCGGTATCTGGCAATGAAAGGAATAGTAGCTCCTTCCTGCAGTAGTGAAATGGTATTTTGTACATTTTTAGCGGGGATTCCTGATTGCTGCGCTACCCATTGTTCTATCTTTTCCATCTAATTTCTGTTTTAATTGTCACATTCAGGTAACTTCATTGATTGCAATCCGGAATGTGATGTGCATCCAATAATCCTGTTGGAATATCTCTCATAAAGCAATACTTTATAAGACATATTTACCACAAATGTAATGTATTGCCGGCAGCTTAAAAACGATAATGGATACAAAAAAAAATGGTGACCCCCCAGCCACCATTTCCTAGAATTATTATTCCATGAACATATCCGTAATAAAAAGTGTAAAGTTTCTCAAGCTTTACCACATGTATCTGTAACCAAAATCAATCGTTGCGCTTTAATTTAAAAAACAGTGAGTTGCGTATTACCTGGCGATAATGCCACATCTCACTGTTTAATCCCATGAACATATTTGTATTATTCCTGACTGATTCTTTAATCAATCTTTATGTATAAATAATTACAATACAAAAATGAATATTATCCGCTCAATAAAAAAATACAAAAAAACAGATAAATCACATATAAATAAATATAATATGAATGTTTTTACTTCAAAATCGACTGAATTTCAAAGTGTTGCCCGATGGTGTGCATGCTGAACGGCTGTTTGTACTCATCTTAATAATGGACGGGCAATAACCGGATATCTTAATTTTTCATGCATTTTGTTCGTTTTGAGGATCTTTGGTGTGGATTTTTTTATAAAATAATTAAAACTGCAAACTGGCTTTGTATATGCTCTTCCCTGATTTCAGGCTGGGACAACTTTGGCCGCTATGTCCATATTGTCCCATGGTTTGCTGATTATCAACGATATGAACAAACTATACTTTTTTGATTTGGGTATTTGAAGGCGATTAAATTTTTCAATAAAAAAAATCGCATTAAAGCATCCCGATAAAATATAAATTTCCTGACCTGTAAGCAGGTATGTTTTAAAGATATCATTTGTCCATCATTCCTTTTCCTGTCAGTATATAAGGAATCCATTTTTGAATTCTGCTCACCCTGGTAGCAGATTGCTTTGGCTGTGAAAAATGCAGGATGTATCCCCTTTGTCTTCCCGGGGTAAGCCTGAAAAAAGCTTCTTTTAAATCCGGAAGTTGTACAAAAGCTTCTTCAAGTTCTGTGGGTATAGGCTCGGTTTTGGTAGTTTTAATTAGCTTCTGACCTGACTTTTCTATTTCAATTGCCTGAAGGATAAAATCTTTGATGTGGGGCAGCAAATTTTGTAGATCTGCAGTATTCAATATTTTAACTATTCGCCCATCGTAAGTATTTTCACCTGCTTTTTCCAAAATAGCCATAGAGTCTTTTAGGAGACTTCCCTTGAAAAAAGATATACAGCAATATTCCCTGAAGGCACCAAGCAAAATAATATTTGCTTTATTATACATGTAGCATGGAACACCCCATTTAATGGTCTCATTTAGTCCACAATCCAGCATTAGTGACCTTAAAATAACTAATTCTTCCTTCCACCGGTGCACCTTGCATTGAGGTGTATCATACCATTTACATCTACCGCAACCAGCCAGCAGATAGTGATCAACGCCTAATTCAGGGGTAATCGCTGCCATGAGAAAACAATCACTTATCTGCTTATGTGATAAGCGGTGTACAACTCGACAGAAGGTCCGAAAACAGAAGCATTTCCGGTAAGTCCGTAACTGGAGAGCAGACCTACCCGGAGTTGCCCGTCTCTGGAACCGAATTTATCCAGTATAAAGCCTCCCTGAACTGCCGCCAGCCCTGTGTTTGAATAACCCAATCCTGCCCAGAAGCTATTTTTCATTTCCATTTTAAGGCTGAAAAGTGCATCGAGCAGGTCAGGGCTTACCAGATTTGCGGACAGGGTAGGTTCGATCATCATATTGAAATTGAAAAATTTTGCACCTGCGCTAAAAAATACGTGATTTGTTCTTGTTTGATCTGCATCTGCAATTAGTACATCTGAGGCGAGTAACTGATTGGCAGCAACACCGATATAATAAACATTTTCCTTATACATCCGGGTACTGCTCAGATAAAATGCGCCAACACCTACTGCAGGAAATAACGAGGATACATTTGCATTGTTTAGTCTGATGTCATTTACATCATTAAATACTTCTCCGGATGCATTGAAACTATACTGTTGCACACTTCCTGATAATCCGAGGGAAAGCTGTCCGTATTTTTTTACGAAATTTTTCAGCTTATACGAATAATTCAATTTTGCTCCTGTTTTGCTCACAGGACCAGTCTGATCAAAATAAAGCATTGCTCCACCGCTCATTTGACTATCCAAAAACGGCATCTGAAAGGAAAATATCCCTGTTGCAGGTGCTCCGTTGAAACCTACCCATTGCTTTCTGATAAGACCATCTGCAATCATATGTTCTCCTGTCGCAGTATTGGCAGGATTCCAGAATGCAAAAGATTCTGTAAAATGGCTGCTGTTTGGCAACTGTTGTCCCGATAAATTTGAAGAGATTATAGTCGAAAATACAGCTACATGTATGAAGTGTATATATTTTTTCATCACTGAATATTTTTTAATTGTAAAAATTAATCCCAGATAATTGTTAAGGCATTTTTAATTACCTTATCCTCAAAAATAAGGACGTAGTAATAGGTATCTGCCGGCAATCTTTCCCCATTTTTTGTTCCATCGAATAATGGTCCGAAAGACTGATATCTGTACGCTTCAAATATAAGTCCTCCCCATCTGTTGTAAATTTTGAGAGAGTTGTCCGGGAATGATTCAAGCCCGATAAATTCAAGGGCGTCATTGTCTCCATCGCCGTTGGGCGTGATAATAGTTACCTCTTTGAAATTACTCAAAGGATCCTGTATGACGGTCACCACTACACTATCCACATAATCACATCCATTTATATCTGTGACGGTCACGGAAAACGTCGTTGTTTCTGTCGGCTTTACCTCAGGAGTTGCTGTATTGGGATTGCCAACAATCAGGGATTGATTGTCCCAGATGTAAGATACACCTCCAGTGGCTTTCAATTTGATACTTCTACCGATAACTACACTGGTATCTCTGCCTGCTGAGACGTTGACCGCCGTAAATACTTTTATTTCTACACTTGCAGAAGCCTTATTGCCAGGGCAATCATCACTGACTTCAACAATATAGGTAGTGGTAGTATTAGGTGTAGCAATCGTAACCGCTTTATCCTTTACAGAAAGGGTGTTGCCCGGGTCAGTCCAGGAGTAATACAATCCGCCGGAGGCTGTCAAGGTAACGGGAGCACCATTGCATACGCCGGGAGCATCGCTGGTCACTTTTGCTGTAACCACAGGGCTGATATTGATTTTTATATTGTCAGAAGAAGTACAACCGAAGGTATTGGTAACCGTTACTGAAATGGTTTGAACGGTAAATACTGCGGGTGTACCGGCATTTATTTCAACAGTCCTTGAAGAAGCACCTGTCGACCAGTTATAAGCTTCATGGTTTCCGGCATCAAGCGTGATTTTTTCATTGGGACAAAGGTTTTTATCATTGCCGAGTTCGAGGGAGGGGGCCTGTCTGGAAGTCACCACAATGGTTGCTTCCCTGCTGCAGCCTGCTGCAGTTTTAACCTGTATTTTATAGCTACCCGCCTGAGATATTTTCAGGTCTTTTAAGGTTGCTCCGCTGATGGCGATTCCATCCTTAAACCACTGGAATACCGTACCATTGGTCGTTGGGGTAATTGTTTTTTCAGTGCCTGCGCATAAGTCAAGGGTTGTCGGAACATCAAGAGCCGGCAAAGGATTTACAGTGAGAAACATATCGTCTGAAGCACTGCAGTTAAATGAATTGGTGACCACTACCTTGTAGGTTCCCGGAAGATTTGAGAGGATTGTTTTTGAAGTGGCGTACTGATTATTGTTTAAGGTCCAGACGTAGGTACTGCCAGGATTTCCTGCATCAAGTGTGATTGATTCACCTTCGCAAATTGATTTGTCACTTCCAATATTGACGACAGGAACCGGAAATACTGTGACCTGAATCTGGTCTGTCACCGTACAATTGGAGGGGCCTCCTGTTACTTCAATGGTGTATGTGCCCTGTGTTGATACCATCAAAGTTTTCCCTGTAGCTCCAGAAATGACTTCTCCGTCTTTTTTCCATACGATGGCAGTAGCGTCAGTAGTTGCCGTTATGGTCGCGGACTGGCCTTCGCAAATCTTTACGTCTGGCCCGAGAGAAACTGATGGTCCGGGCTCAAAGGTCACTGTTATCATATCGGTAGAGGAGCAATTGAAATTATTGGTAACGGTAACAGCATAAACACCGGATTGTGTAACGGTGATAATGGCATTATTTTCCGCAAGTGCAGCTCCGTTTCTTGTCCATTTGTAGGTAGTTCCTCCGGTGCCTGCATCGAGTTTTACGTCTGCACCAATACACGCTACCTTATTGTTGCCAAGCTCTACCGATGGATTTGGATTTACCTGGACGTCCGTACTTTTTATGGTGGTACAACCTCCCGCATTTGATGCTTCAAAAAAGTAAACACCGCTTGTGGTGGTATTGTGTGTTAAACCATTGGTTGGGTTGAAAACTACTCCGTTTAATTTCCAGATAAAATTATCATAACCTGAAGCTGTAACCGAAATGGTAGCTGTTTCACCCTGGCAAACTTTGATCTGAAGCGGCATGGATACTACAGGGCTCTGAAAAAATGTAATTCTAACTTCATCAGCATTGGTACAAGCGCCAGAATTTTCAACAATCACATTATATACACCACTTTGACCATCAGGGACGGTGTACGTAGCTCCGGTAGCCCCAGAAATTGCATTTCCGTTAAAGAACCAGGTATATTTTACACCTTCATTTCCTGCGCTGAGGATGACCGGATTTCCCTGACATACATTTCTGTCAGCTCCCAGATTTACGGCTGGGAGACTTACCTGATTGACAACAACTGTTTTTTCTGAACTACAGCCATCGGCGTTGGTAATGAGAAGCTTATATGTTCCTGCCTCGGTAATTTCAAGTACCGGTTGTGTTATACCTGGTATAACCGTATTGTTTTTAAACCATGTTGCCGTACTGAATTGACCGGTAATCACTGCTGTAATAGTGAACGTAGCTCCGATACATAAATCAACATTTGTCTGCATTGTAATGGAAGGCGGATCTACAAAGGTCAGCGTTACGGCATCAGTTTTTTTACATCCTGAAGAATGTGTCACTTCCACGACATAATTGCCGGACATATCTGCTTCCAGGGTGCTGGTGGTATTGGTTAAGGCAATACCATCTCTGGTCCATTTATAGCTCTGTCCGTCATTACCGGCAGAAAGGGTGATTTTTTCTCCTTTACATTTTCTTTGATCTGTCCCTAAATCAAGCGTAATGGGGCAGCAATTTACTGGCGCCTTAAAGAGATTGGTCAGGGTTAAGCTGCAACTCTGAAAATCCGAAAATAATGTTGTGACATTTACCTGAGCACCATCAGAATCCAGACCGGTAAGTATCACGGACTGTGGACTACCCGTGATATCAAACTCCTGCCCGTTAACGACAAGTTTGCCGGTCTGAGGTGGTTTGTTATAGGTGACAATAAGTTCCTGAGTATAGGTATTGGTTCCGGGAACGCAGGGTGTTTGTGTTCCTGTGGTAACAGATATAATTTTACAGGAAGCGGTGATGGTTATGAGTCTGGACTGGGCAGAAACATAAACGCATTCCTGGAGTTCAATTTCCGAAAGTAATTTTCCAATCCAGTTAACCGGATTGATATTGGCAGGTGGTTCTGCACCAGATGACTTATAGGATATGCTGTAAATCCTGTAAACGCCTGCTGCTGCATTTCTGAGGTCAGCATTCTGGCTGACATATGCCACTTTTCCGGTAGCCTGATCTACAGCTATATGGGTAAGGCTGTAGTTGTTGCTTGGATTGGATTTGAGGGCGATAAATTTACCAGGTCCTGAAATATCCGATATAGTAGCCGTAGTCGGTAAGGGTGAATAACTGTAAAATACAATTACATATTCTGTGCAGGCACTTAAATCAACTGAAAGGGCAGAAAACTGATTAACACTGGTTCCGTTACCTATCGGTCCGAGCCATCGGCCTGATGAACCTACAAAAGTGGGGCAGGGGTTGTTGGGGTTGAAGCTGGCTGCTCTGAATACGGATACGAAACCTCCTGATACCTGGAATCTGTATGTTCCGGATTTTTCAACTACAAACCTTCCTGTAGCTGCTGGAAAGCCATTGGGCAGTGCTGCCAGAGAGATACAACCAGGTCCTGTTTCATTCAATACGGCAATTTTTATAAGACTGGACTGATTAGTAATCGTACCAGATAGTGTGCTGACGGGTGACCCGTTTATTGCAGTCATTTTCAACTCCAGGGCAGCGCTGCCTTCTTCTGCAGTCAAAGGTGTATCGGGACAAATGAAATTTTCCTCTGCAAGACAGGAAGAATTGATCGTAAAATTAGTCCTGGATACATTAAAAAACCGGATACACTCAAAATCCATGCATTCTATCATAATTCTGGCTGCAGTAGTAGCAGCAAATGTGGCGGGAAATGAAAAGTTAATTAAGCCACCATCATAGGATACATTTTCAGCTATCGTTTTATTGTAGGTAAGCCCGCCATCCACAGAAAGCAAGATCCTTACCTTATCGCACAGGGCAGCGGTATTGTTGATTTTCCACTTAATGGTAATGGGTGTGCCTGCAGTGATCACTTCACCTCCGTTAGGGAAGTCGACTAAAAACGGGCCATTTGCACTCACATTGATATCGAGAAGATCAGTACTGGCAGCACCACCTGCGGCATTGTTGTCCCTCGCTGTAACGTTCAGGGTTATATTCCTCATGGTATTGGGGAGCACTTCAAAATCACTTGTTCCGGTGACGCCTCTCAGGATTGCGAGTGACGGGAAATAGCGATCAGGTGCCATATTTGGCGGGTAGCTTCTAAAAAGAGGTGCCACGGTGCTGTTTCCAGCCTGATTTCCTGTAAAGCCCTGCGTTGCTGTTCCAATACCGTCTTCGTCAAATTGTTCCCAGCAGTAGGTAATCATATCATTATCGGCATCAGAGCCTGATGCCTTAACATAAAAAGGAGTACCTTTTGGTATGGTTACCTGAGGCGCATTGCATGGATTGGCACTGACAACGGGGATATTGTTGGTTGATGCAGATTCCCCTCCACAGGAATTACCTATGCCTGCTGTAATGTAATTGTACATTTCCAGCAGGCTGGCGTAATGGAAGTAATTGTCCAGTACATCAGAGGAAGGTATATTGTTGTCTGCCTGACAAATACCATTGTATGACATAATAGTCGTGCCACTGGCAATTTCGTAGGCATTATTCTGTGAAATTGCGGCAGTACAGGCTTCGCCTATGCCATTGAATGTATGCTGTGCATTAAACTGGTGTGCAAATTCATGCGTTGCAAGCGATATCCAGCCATTAGAATTGTTTTCATAAGCACCACTCCATCCTCCGCCTTTTAGTTTTCCGGTGCCGAAATCGAAATTGTTACAGACGGAGCCCAACCGCGCAACGCCACCATTTTCCCATCCGTCACCATCCTGGTGTCTGTGAAAGACATGGCCAATATGATATGAAGTTTGATTTGGAAAGGCAGCGGCTACAGCATTGGCAGCCTGAAGTGTCCTGTCGGTGCCAGGAGAGAAAGGATCTGTGGCCGGATCTCTGTTGAGACTGATTCTGGAACCCACATTCAGACTAACGGACAATTCATTTTTAAATATTGCTGAAATACTGTTTACATCAGCTACTACCTTATTTCTGACAGCAGCATCATTATTGCCGTTGGCTACGTAATATTCTCCGGTAGTAACTATGGCTACCAGGTAACTTTTTTTGACGTCGCCAATCATAATACCGGATCTGGAAGGCGTAAACAATGGTCTGCTTCGGCCATCCAGAGTATGGTCATGTCCGCAAAAACTTTTATATTTCTGAAAGTCAGGTCTTATGCCATACTCTACATAATGGAAGTTCGTGAGATTTAAATTTTCAGGATAGATGGATATCATTTTACCATCTTTGAGTATCAGGGCAAATATTCCTCTCGGGCTGATAGTTGCCGAGCCTCTGTATTGCGGATCATCAATACCCTCCAGATCAAATGTGTATATATCTGACTGGATCTGTCTGAAAGCCTCATCAATGACTTGATTTTCCGTCAGGCTAAACTGTTGTTCATGTCCATGTACAGGAAGTGTTATAATTATTTTATTATTTCTAGCTTCTTTACGCGAAACTTCCCTGAACAGGGAGACATAATCGATTATCACTTTTTCTGTGTTCGATACTTCGGATAATGTCGATAAACCGGAATCAGGCATCGAAAGCTGCCCAAAAATTCCGTTTGAAAAAATGCATATTAACAAGCATGAAACCAGGCGCATCATAGCTAAAATGTTTTTATAATTTTGAATTAATATCAAACTTCAAATTTGTATTTGCAATTAATACAAACCGGACTGCAAAATATTAAAAAATTGTAAATATTTACTAATCCTATATGATATTCCTCAATATTAGAGATGTCGCAGAAGTTGAAAATGATAACATCGTATATTTGCATTTTGCATAGACGTTGAGGCTAAGTGTCATACCATGGCCTTTATAATCAGTCAAACCTGGCGTGACAAACTAATATAAACGATGAAATGAGCATGAGGCGGTCACACAAAAAACCATGATTATTTCCCATGCGAATTCCATATGACCATAGAAAACCAGTCACGCAGCGCGTGACGATTTAAAAATAAACATATGAAACTTGTTCCAACAAATGAAATTTCCCGGTGGGATGCATACACGATAGATCAAAGTCCTATAAAATCACATATTTTAATGGAGCGGGCAGCTC
>Ga0172372_10002859_pt1 | contig 25894 bp, 25 predicted proteins | sample LakKiv5m_2_FD_114544 | JGI IMG/M metagenome (GOLD analysis project Ga0172372, IMG submission 114544) | Freshwater microbial communities from Kabuno Bay, South-Kivu, Congo - kab_092012_9.5m | ecosystem: Environmental > Aquatic > Freshwater > Lake | place: Democratic Republic of the Congo...
AGTGTGAAAAAGCCAGACGGACCGGTGCCCCCAACAGCCACCCTACGGGGCTCACCCTGCCAAACGCCTCCCTTGTGCGCTCGGTGAACAGCACAAGAGCTGGCGCGCCCGGGCAGATTCGAACTGCCGGCCTGCGGTTTAGGAAACGACTGCTCCGGCGGCGTAAGTGCTGAAGGCAAAGGACTTGCGACGGCGGAACCTCACCCCTCAGCGGATTCCCCAGCAGTACCCAAGCAAGAGCGTGCGGCGAAGCGGGTGAGATCAGCCTCGCAGATCCTGAGCTCGCTGAATTCGTCAGGCACTGGCGGAGCCTTCCGCCATCGCTGCGTGGCGCTCTCCTTGCCGTTTGTCGGTCAATGCGAGCATCTGCTTCTGGTCCTTCGGGATACTCTTGACGGCTTATCGGTCACCGCGTACTTGGCTGAAACTTGGGGGGGCTACCCCGGTTTTCTGGGCTCACAGCAACTTGGATGAATCGGTTTCGTTCGCCATTTCGAGCGGCAATCGGCCGCTATACCTTCAGATTCGGCACCCCGGGGGCTCTACGGCCGAGCCCGCTGGTTCCTCCAACCCGCCGTAAGAGATCGGGCGGCGTTGGAGGTGGGCGCATCCAACACCTGCTCGGTTGGGCCCCGCTCCACGATCTCTCCATTCTCCAGCACGAGCGCTCGATTGCATAAGCGGCGAACGAGGTCGAAGTCGTGAGAGACCAAGACCAAGGCGAGTTCGTTGCGATCGATAGCACCCTCGATGAGTGCTTGTACGCCTGCGGCCGATTCGGGATCGAGGTTGGAGGTGAACTCGTCGGCAACCAGTATGGCTGGTCGGCATAGAAAGGCGCGAAGCAGAGCTGCACGCTGACACTCTCCGCCCGAGACCTCGGGGGGCCGCCTTGCTAGAGCACCTGCTCGAATCCCCAATCTTTGCGCAAGGGACTCGATCCGCTTTCGTTGTTCGCTGGATACTCGCCTTGATCCGAACGCGGCCAGTGACACCGAGTGGAACAAAGTCAATCTCGGATCGAAGCTGGAAACGGGGTCTTGGTAGATCATTTGAATCCGCCGGCTCGGGCCGTTGAGAGGCCTCCAGTCCGCCCTCTCCACCCTTGACTCGACCGCTCCGAGGCTCGGGCGTATTAAACCAGTCACGACCTTTGCCAATGTCGTCTTGCCCGACCCAGACGCTCCTAGGACGGCGAGGCGATCGTACCGTCCGAGCTCAAGCTGGATCTCTGATAGGACGCTGCGTCCCGCGAGGCTTACGGAGACGCTGCTCGCGGTCAGAATGGAGTCTCCGCGGTCGGCGTCAGCGGAGCTATGCTGAAGGACCACACTCGCCCGGCTCTGCACGTCTTCGGTGGGAAGCGACCAGTCGACGGCGTTGTTGTCCTCAAATTTGACGATCCGTGCAGCCAGCCTCGACAGCAACGGCAGGTCGTGGCTGATCAGCACGAGAGCGAATCCGATGGACTCCTGCGCTGCCTTGAGCGCATCGATCACGAGCGCTTTGTTCCTAGGGTCAAGCGCGGTCGTGGGCTCGTCCGCCACGAGAAGCCTTGGTTCTTTCAGCAGCGCAATCGACATCAGCGCACGCTGCCTTTCCCCTCCAGAGAGCTGGGCCGGGCGGGATCGAATGAGGCGCTCGGGGTCGTCGATGCCAAAGCGCTGCATTATCTCGGCGAGCCGCCGAACTGTTTCCTTTCGATGACTCGTCCACAAAATGGCGCTGGCGAGCCCACCGACGGTGAGATAGGGCGGCATGGACAGGAAGGCGCTCTGAGGAATCAGAACGACTTCCCGTCCTCTGACCTCGCGTGCTCGGGTGCGGTCAGGCAGGATTTCGATTCCTCCGACGCGGACAGTACCGGTGAAGGCGACCCCCTCTGAATCGACGGCCAGGCCAGAGATTGCTCGGGCGAAGATCGACTTTCCCACTCCCGAGGGGCCCGTGATTCCGATGCAACCGCCCTCGGGAACCAACAGCCGGACACACTGAAGGAGCACGCGGTTGCGCAGTGCAATGGAGAGTTTCTCGACTTCGAGCGCGGGTCGATTCATAGCGGGCTGACGTTGCCTCTTCTATCGTGCGCAACCCGGCTCCCGGCGAGCCAAATGAGCGCGTAGACGCTCAATACGAGGACGACCGCGGTGCCCGTTAGGTGTGGATGGGTGAGAGCATTCTCCTTTCCTCGCAGCAAGAGGATACCGATGCTCAACTCGGATCGGTTGGCGGACCCGACAACCGCAATTGCACCGTCGATGGCGACGGCGAGCCCGCAGACCTGAGCCATAACAGGACCCAGCATCGCTGACGAATTCGGCAGCAGGTGGCTAAAGGCGATGGTTGTAGGCGACAAGCGCTGCATACGAGCGGCCTCGATGAAAGGCAGGTCTCCGAGACGGCGAAACTCACCCGCCAACACCCGGATAAGGAAGGGCAAGACCGCGAGCAGGAACACAACAAGGCTAACGGCGACAGGCGCGGCGGGCGTGAGGATGGTGAACATGAGCACCCAGATCACTACCGGCACGCTGTCCACCACTCGGCCTACTACTTCCACGAGCAGTGGCAAGAATTGCAGCCGCGAGAAGGCCACTACGAAGGCTGCTGCAATCGCCAACAGCATCGCCGCCAGAGCGCATAGGAGCCCATAGAGCAGGGAATGAACGCCTGAGATGTAGGCGGTTGCGACGAGATCTCGGCCGAACTCGTCCAGCCCCAAGGGATGAGCCAGCGAGGCTGCGGTCCACGGCTCCCCAATTGGGGCGACGTACTGTCTAGCCACGATATAGAGGAGAACGGCCGCACCCGACACGAACGTGGCCGGGTTAAGGCCAAGAGCAGACCATCGGCGACTAAGTCGGGTTGTTGCCTTTCCGGAGTTCAATCCTGGACTCCGTAGAGCGCGCGCAGGCTGGCAGCAGCGATCCGCGCGATGTTGCTGAGCAGCGCCAGCACCACGATCTGGGCCAAGAGCATGTCGACGTCTGAACGACGGAGGGCGGATGCGAAGGAGGAGCCGAAGCCTGGCAGAGACAGGACGATCTCGGCGAAGATCACGCTCAAGAAAAGCCACAAGAACGTCCTGTCGAGCGAAGGTAGGAGCTTGACCCATGCGTCATGACGCAAGAGCATCCTGATCCGCCACGCGCCGAGCCCCATGCTGCTGGCGAAGACTGCATGATCGGACGCCAATCCTTGGCTCATCACGCTCCAAGCCTGCGCGCCAAGGAGCGCCGAAGGCGCGACCGCCGCGGCCAGGACGGCGCCCCACCAGAGCGATCCGGCTCCGGCAACGTCAAGCGACCCGCCAATCAAGGCGACGAAGATGAGCGCGATGAAAGCATGGAGGTACGGTGGCACCAGACATAAGAAGTCGAGCAGCGGGGCGCGCAGTTTCTTTGGACGCGCCGCGACAAGCATCGCCATCATCACGACCAAGACGATCACCGATGCCGTTAGCAGCCGGGGGAGCGTCTCCAACATCTGAATCCCGACGGCATCAGTAACGCTCAGCCCATCGACGCTCACACCAAAATCCCCGACCAGAGCGCCGCGCAAGGTCTCGGAGTAGGATCGGTGCCCGAGTCTGGCGCGCATCGCGGTGATCGCCGGCTCATGACCGCCGAGCAGCCCCGACATACGCGTGGCCGCATCAGGCAGGACCTTTATCAAGTGATAGGTCAGGGCGTGCGTCGCGATGATCGAAGCGGCGGAGGCCAGGCACAGTCGGGCGAGTCCCCCAAGTACCGTCACCGGACGACCGCCGAGGATTCCAGGCTCTCCTGACCGCTCCTTGTCAGCCGTAGCCCCTGCACGCGTGGCCCAAGTGCGAGCAGGCCTTCTTCGCGAAAAAGAGGAATCCAGTTGCCTTCCGCGTCAATTATGCCACCCGCTTGAGCGATCTCGTCTGCGGTGTCAGGCCTGACGTTCAAGAGGCTGGGCAATGGCTTCCCGAAGAGCAGGAACGGTGCGTCGGGCTGAAAGAAGGCCATCCAGAATGCCGGCGCGTCTATCGTCGCATCGAGAGAGACCCCGATGAGGTCGTGATCGCCGTTCTGAAGGGCGCTGACGATCACTCCAAAGTCGACCGCGCGATAGCGGATTGTTGCACCACCCAGCCTGGATGGGAGGAGCGAAGCGATGAGGTCGGAATACGGGTCGTTGTTGACGAGCAAGGAGAGCGCAGTTCCGTCGAAGGTGGTGCTCTCCTCGACCTGACGCAGAGACTCGTCGGGCGGATTTGGACTGCGGTCCGAAGGAGGGAAGGACGTGAAGAGGGGCATCGCTCGTCCCGGAGCTTGGCGCACGAGAGCGCCTCGATCCACTGCAGCGCTATAGGCACGGCGAAACAGTGCGATATCGTCCTTGCTCCAGCCGCGTCGGACCAGGGCCGGCTCGTTCACGATCAGGATCCGGATGCGCGAGAAGCTATGGCTCAACAACTCCCCTGCTACGCGCAGTCCGCGCTTACCATCTGGGCCCTCCTCGTCGACCAGCATGTCGTACATTTGCGGCGTGTCGATCCGGAGCATGTCGATCTCGCCGGAAGCGAAAGCCTTCGCCGCCACGGCAGGATCGGGAAGGTAGCGAAATTGGATCTTCTCCGCCTGTGGCGCCACAGCGCTCGCGTTGTCACGCCGCGCCGAGAGCACTATGAGAGAGTCTGGCTTGAATGACTCGATCACATAGGGCCCGACACCCGGCCGAAGGCCGTGCGGTTCCGCCTTTTCCGCAGCTTGGACGATCCAGCCGGCTGGTCCCGCGAGAGCTTCGAAAAGCCATGGGGTTGCGACGGTCTCCCGGATCTCAACCGTTTCCTCGTCAACTGCGACTAGACCCGTGCATGCGACGCTTCCGTCTGGTCTGGTCTCGTGGGCGATACTTGCCAGGGACCACGCCCACAGGCTACCAGGCTGCATAGCTGCGGTGAGAGAGCTCACAACGGCATTCGGATTGACCTCGCGGCCGTCCGAGAACCGTACGTTCCGGCGGATCGTGAAGCGCCAAGTATCGGAGTCGCTGCGTTCCCATGAAGAGGCAACTCGAGCCTGAACCGTCCCGTCCAGATCAACCGCTACCAGCCCCGCGTGGAGCAGTGTGGCGATCTTCCGGCTCTCAATGTCGGCCATTGTGAACGGATCGAGGTTTAGCGTGGCGAGTTCGGTTCTGAACCAGAGTCCTTTCCTCGCGTCGGCCGTTCCAATACCCGAGGGACGAAGCAACAGCACGATAAGCGCGCTGGCGACCAGCAACCCCGCAACGATAAGGCCTAGACGAGTGCGCATCGTAAAGCAGTGGAGCGTATTTCAAGGAGATCGAGACCCACCCCGAGTCTCATCAGGAAGGAAGCGGGCGCTTCGTGGGCCGGGCTCCAGACGGGTGTATTTGGCCCTACCCGAGAGAGAACCTGGAGGCCTATCGAACAGGCGCCCGACGGTGTCAGTCTAACCAGACGCTCCGGACTCCCGAGGCGGTGAATCATCATCCGGTTGACTCCGTCAAAGAGATGTCGGAATTGCTGGAGCTCGTCGTCAACGACAAAGCTCACACCGACGGGGTCGCTGCGCTCCCGGAGAAGTTCCAGATCCCGAACCAGAGAGTCACCTTGTTGCACGATTCGCCCGCAAGCGCTCTCTCCGACTCGAATCAGGGGCGTCACGCCAAAGTAGCGCACACCCAAGCGGGCCAAGAAGGGGGGCATGTCATCCAGGTCTTCTCGGCGATTGGGAAGTAGGACCGAGGCGACCACGACTCGATGGCCGAAGACCGTGGACCGCACGGCCGCTCGGATGCCAGCGACGGTCCGATCAAAGGCACCTCTTACTCGACGAAGGGCGTCATGAGTGTCGGCTGAGGGAGAGTCCAGGCTGACCGTGAGATCCTTCAGGCCGAGGGCCGAGAGATCATCCACGCGCGATTCGAGGTGCGTACCATTAGTGACCAAGGATGTTGGGATGCCCAGCTTGGCCGAGCTCTCAAGGATCGCCCTCGTGTACGGCCAAGAGTCGGGAAGCAAAGGCTCGTAGCCTTGCAGTCCTGAAACACGCACGGGATAGACGGAGCTGACCCCCTCCAAGAAGCGCACGTAGTCTTGCGGCCGCAGCACTGCGTTGTCCGCCTCCCGACGCTGCCGGATGAAGCAGTACCCGCATCCTAGGTCGCAGGTCGCGGCGGGTACGACATACGTGAGCGCGAGCCCGTCTTCGGTCGGGTCCATATCGGACGTGAAGGTCTTGCCTACTGCCATCGTGGGTTTGCTCGGTCTGTGATCTAGTGAATCTAGTGGTCGGCTCCGGGAATAAAATCCTCAGCGCTAGCAATCCGCCAGCCCACCCCCTTCATTTGGGCCAGCTCGGGCGACGCGTTGGCTCTGGCCCTCGACGCGCTCGATGACTGCCTAACGGCGCTGTCGGAATGGTTCGCTTGTGATCCGCATTGCTCGACGGATCGGATCAGCAGTTCGTGCGCACTCTTCATCGTCAGGTCCACGCCTGCCGAGATGGGCGAAAATGCGCAGGGCTCCGACTTCGTGTAGCGCCAGTATTCGAGCTCATGCTCTTCAGCCCCCGTTGCGACAATGGCGAACCCGTACTCGTTGAGGTCAGTCTGGTCCTTCCCCCGACACCATCGCTCGGGGGTGCGCCGCGGCAGGAAATCGTCCACGACGAGCTTGTCCGGCCCCTTGTCGATCCCGCCGTCCCCAACCGGAGACGTGCATACGAAGAGGCGCTTCTTGATTTGGTCCCAGGGCGCAAGGCCCATCCAACCCTCGTCGGCAGTCGTCCTCAACAGTTGAAAAAGCGTTGCCAGGAAGCTGCGCTCGTAAACGTATTTCGTGTAGTGGAGGGTGTTTCGTTTGGCTTCGCCCCTAATGATCCAGATGATCCAGACGCTGCTATTCTCTTTCAAGCAGTAGCTCAGACTGAGCCTGGTCCCATCAAGAGTTCTGGTCGGATCCGCGCCATACATGGCTTGGTCGAGGACTGGCAGAACGACCGCGTGTTCCTTGGATTGGCTCTGCAGGAAGGCGGCGGTGTTCACGCCCGGAGATGAAATGATCTTGATAGTCTCTCGAGCGAGGCCATAAATCGGACCAAACAGAAAGGAAGCAACGCGCTCCGCAGCTTCCGCGCAGTCTTTGAACCCAAGTTCACCGACAAGCGGAAGGGCCTCTGCCTTGTCGCCGCTCTTAGTTGCCTCCCAATGCTCGAACATCACCGTTAGCAATCTCTCGGCTTCCGAGAATGTGACTGGTAGGCGTCCCTTGAGCTTGTGCTGTAGCGAGACGATAGGGCCGCGATCTTGCTTCAACCACTCCTCTAGGTTGTGAAGGGAATGAACCTCCGCACTCGTTCGGGCCCTCATCGTTCGCTTCCAATGTCCGTACACACCGTGGAGCAGCGCGCCTGGTTCGACCGTAGCCTCAGTCGGGAGAACTTCGCCACCATCGGTGCCCCTTGCCGAGCGCAGAATGCGGGCCAGGTGGTCCAGCAAGGTCGCTTCGGAGGGGTTCTGTTGGGCCTTCGATGGCATGGGGGTGGGTGTGTGTGGGCGCCTACGAGGGCCGCTTCGCCGCTGAGTTGGTCGGCCTGTCATACCGTCTGGTCACTCTGGCTGGAGAGTAGCGCAGGGCCTTGGAGAATGCCACCTGCGCGCCTGACCCCCCTGTCAGGGACCGGGGGATCACCACTCGTTGACTGCCCTGTCAAGGCTCGGCTGGTCAGGTCCACCTTCAGTTCTGCCAAGCTGGTCCACCCCCCGGGGTCGGCGAGCAGGTCGGTCTGCACTCGGCACCCTTCGCGGCTGTCCGCGGCAAGCTGAAAAGGGACCCTCGTGGCGGGCTGAAAAGGGACCCCCTGGTGGGGGCGCGCGCGGGAGAAGCAAGGACGTAGACGAAGCCCTGCGCGGGCTTCACCCGGGACGCGACCGTCGTCCCGAGTCGCCGAGCCGCAGGGGGTAGGAGTTGATCCGCGTGTCGCAGTGGGCCGAGATCCGTCAGATGCACCTGGTCGAGGGTGTGGCGAAGCGCGAGATCGCGCGTCGCCTGGGGCTGGACATCAAGACGGTGCGGCGCGCGCTTTGGCGCAGCAGTGCTCCGCTGGAGCGGGCGAGCCCGCCGAGCGGCCGGCGGCTGGATCCCTGGCGCGAGAAGATCAGCGCGTGGCTCGCGGCTTAGCCGCGCGTGAGCGCCAAGCGGGTCCGGACGCTCTTGCTCGCGGAGGTGGGCGCGGTCTCGGCGCGCAGCGTGCGCGAGTACGTGGCCGAGCTGCGCGCCGAGCTCTTCCCGCGCGAGGGCTTCATCCACCGCACGCACGAGCCTGGCCGGACCTTCGAGGCGGACTTCGGCGAGTCGTGGGTGCGGATCGGCGGTGCGCTCCGGAAGGCGCAGTACCTGGTGGCGACGCTGCCCGCGTGCAACGTCTACTTCGCCAAGGCCTACCCGGTCGAGCGCCTGGAGTGCCTGCTCGACGGCCTCTTGTCCTTCCCCCAGTGGCTGGGTGGCGTACCGGAGCGCGGCGTGTTCGACAACACCTCGCTGGCAGTGAAGGAGGTCCTTCGGGGACGGGAGCGGATCGAGACGGCGCTCTTCCACTCTTTCCGCGGCGTCTTCCCCTTCGAGGCGGCCTTCTGCGCGCCGGCGAAGGGCTGAGAGAAGGGCTCTGTCGAGCGCGGCGTCGAGTACGTGCGCGCACTGTGCTTCCGGCCGCTGCTGGAGGGGGCCTCCTTCGAGGAGCTCAACGTGAAGATGCTCTTCGAGCTGGAGCGCGACCTCGACCAGCGCGTGCTGCCGGACAAGAGGACGGCGCGCGAGGCGCTGGACGCGGAGCTCGCGAAGCTGCGCGCGCTGCCCGCGCACGTGCCGGAGCCCTGCCGAGTGCTGACGCGCATGGCGAACCGCTTCGGGCACGTGCGCATCGAGCTGACGTACTCAGTGCCCGAGCACGCGCGGCGCGCGGTGACCGCGAAGCTCTTCCCCGAGCGCGTCGAGCTCGCGCTCGGCGCCGAGGTGGTCGCGCGGGCGCGGCGCTCCTTCAAGGCCGGCGACATGGTGCTCGACCCGCTGCAGGTGCTCGCGGCGCTTGAGAGGAAGCACCGCGCGATCGATGAGGCGACAGCGCTCAAGGGCTGGGTGCTGCCCGAGGCCTTCGGGAAGCTGCGCACCGAGCTGCGCGCTCACACCCGAAAATCCGACCAGGAGTGGATCGGCGTGCTGCGGCTCCTGGAGGAGCACCCGCAGGAGAAGGTGGGGGCCGCTGTTCGCGCGGCGCTGGCCCAGGGCTTGCCGCGGCTGGAGACCGTGCGTCTGCTCCTGCGCACCGAGGGCGAGGAGCGCGTCGCGGTCGAGCCGGTCGCGCTCGAGCGCGCCGAGCTGAGGGATCTCGTTGTCGCCGCCCCCAAGCTCGAGCGCTGGGACGAAATCCTGGAGGTGGTGGCGTGAAGGCGCAGGCGATCAGCGAGCCGGCGCACCTCACTCTCGACCTGAAGGAGCTGAAGCTGCCGTCCGCGGCCGTGCACTGGGAGCGGCTGGCCGAGTAGGCGCAGCGCAAGCGCCAGCCGCACCCCGAGTACCTGGCCGACCTGATGCTCGCCGAGGTGAACGACCGGTGCGAGCGGCGCATCGCGCGGCTGATCCACGACGCGCACTTGTGCTGAAGACCCTGGACGGCTTCGACTTCGGCGCCCAGCCCGCGCTCAAGCGCGAGGCGGTGCTGGAACTCGCCGCCGCGCGCTTCGTGTCGGAGCGGCGCAACGTGGTCTTGATGGGCGAGATCGGGATGGGCAAGACGCACCTCGCGATCGCGCTGGGTCTCGCCGCGTGCCAGCACGAGCTGCGCGTGCGCTTCGCCACCGCGGCCGAGCTCTCCAACATGCTGGTCGAGGTCAAGGGCCAGGGCAAACTCTCGCGCAAGCTCGAGCAGCTCGCGCGCTACGAGCTCTTCGTCCTGGACGAGCTCGGCTACGTGCCCTTCGACAAGCTCGGCGCCGACCTGCTCTTCAGCTTTGTCTCGCGCGTCTACGAGCAACGCAACCTCTTGGTCACCACCAACCTGCCCTACGCGCGCTGGGGTGAGGTCTTCCTCGACGCCACCGCGGCCGCCGCCGGCATCGACCGCGTCCTTCACCACGCGACGATCCTGAAAACCGAGGGCGAGAGAGACCGCTTGAAGGACGCCAAGCGGCGTCGAAGAAGGGCCGCGCGGCCTCGTGAGCGCACGCCGCAATTCCTCCGACCCCCTGCCGAGCGCACCCAGAACCGTGCCGCTGCGCGGCGCTCCAGGAGGTGCTCCCGGCCGCGGTCCGACCACAGGTGGGGATCGGACCCTGCGAAGCTTCTGGTGGGAGTTCAACAAGGAGCCGTACCTGAACCTGAAGTTGAAGGTCCCCACCGGCGCGACCGAAACGGGCACGGACGGCTGCTTCCTCGGCCACGGCGCCAAGCCCAGGACGCAAGGCTACTTGCTAGCCCGCGCGCTCACCATCCTTGCTGGACACCGGGAGCACGAACTGTTGCCGGGCCTGGTGGGGATGCTTGCGGCCTTGGGATCCGAGCGACCGAGCCTCCAGGAGCGAAGGGAGTCCGGCGCAAGTTCGGGCACCGTTAGGGCTGCTCGCCGTGACCTGCCTCGGGCAAGAGACCCGATCTGCGGCCGGCCTACTATTTTCCTTGACAGACCGTCCAGACTGTCTCTACGATCTGACAGTACGACCCCCGCCCAACACCAAGGAGCCCGACATGGAAGACGTAGAGATCGCCCCCATGAGCGCAATCGCCCCCACCGTTCGAGTCGAGACCATGACCGCCATTCCCCTGCCCGGAGGCATGACGACGTGGTACTCCTTCTGCGGGCTCCCCAGCCAGATCGAGGACACCGTCGCGATCTTCTTCGGCGGCGATCCGCACGAGCCGCCGCTGGTGCGAATCCACTCGTCGTGCCTGACCGGTGACCGGTTCGAAAGCCTGCTCTGCGACTGCGGTGCCCAGCTCGACCAGGCCGTCGAGCTGCTTCACGAGAACGGCGGCTGGTTGATCTACCATGACGCCGAAGGCCGCGGCATCGGTCTGCGGGCGAAGCTCAAGGCCTACGAGCTCCAGCGCCTGGGCCGCGACACGATCGACGCCAACGTCGAGCTCGGACTCCCCGCAGACGGGCGGGACTTCACGGTCATCGGCTCGCTGCTGCGCTGCATCGGCGTCACGAAGATCAAGCGCCTGCTGACGAATAACCCCGCGAAGACGGAGCAGCTGGTCCGCTCCGGCATCGCCGTGGAGCAGGTCATGCCGACCGGCGTGTTCGTCGAGGACACGAACCGCGAGTACCTCCTCACGAAGCGCAAGCGCTGCGGCCACAACATCAATCTCAACCAGGCCTGCTAGGAGGACGCGATGACCATCCAGCACAAAGGCCCGATCAGCTGCGTAGCGGTTCAGCCCAGCGGCGACCTCGTCGCGACCGCGGGCTACGACAACCAGGTGATCCTCTGGCGCTACGGCCGCGCCATCAAGCGCGTCGTCCACGATCATCTCGCCAACCACTGCGTGTTCAGCCCCGATGGACGGTCGCTGCTGACATCGAGCAGCGACTACACGGCCCGCATGTACTCGTTGCCCGATCTCAAGCTCGTCGCGGTCTTCCACGACCACGACGACGACGTCGAGATGGGCGCGTTCGACGACGCCGGCCAGCTCGTCGCGACCGCGTCGCGCGACGGAAAGGTCCGGGTCTACACACTCGACGGCACGCTTCGGAACGAACTCCACGGCCACACGGCTGACGTGATCTCGGTCGCATGGTCCGGGGACGCCGTCATCTCAAGCGGCGACGACGGAACGATCAAGTGGTGGGATCTGCGCACCAACCGCCCCGCTGCCGAGACCGACCTCGGCGGCGTCGAGACGGACACGATCGCCGTCGACGACGCGGGTCGGATCTACGCTGGCAACGACGACGGCGAGATCGTCATCGTCGACGGCTCCACCCGCCGAGCCGTCCCAGCTCATGCGTCCGGCATCAAGCGTTTGGTCATCGACCGGCGCAACGGCTTGCTGGCGAGCATCAGCTACGATCGGACTGCGAAGGTCTGGCGGACCCACAACGGCGCCCCCGAAGAGCTGCACACGATCCCGCTGCCGGACATCATTTGGCCGCGTTCGTGCGCGTTCCGCGGCAGCAATGAGCTGTTGTTCGGGACCTTCGGTTCACTCTACGCGTCCTACGACCTCGACGCCGGCGAGTGGAAGCTGGATCGGATCGAGGCGGACCCGAGCATCAACGCAGTCACGATTTCGCAGGGGCACGTCTACACGGTCGGCGACGCCGGAGTCGTCTACCAGGACGACGATAAGCTCCGGGAACTCGGCAGCCTGTGCAACTTCGTCCGTCCCTGCGGTTCGCGCCTCGTCGCCGGCGGCCAGGCCGGCCGACTGTTCGACGCCGAAAGCGGCTCGACGCTGTTTCAGCACCGGTCCCCGCTGAACTGCATGGCGACGTTCGACCACGCTGGCGTGCCCCATGCGATCGTCGGCACCTACACCGGGGAAGGACTCGTCTTCCGTCTAACTGACGACGCCTGCGAGCTCGTAAAGACGATCCAACTGCACGACAACGCGATCAAGGGGGTGTGCACTTCGGACAAGCTCATCTTCTCGGTCTGCGCGACGGGCGGTGCGGCCTTGCATGGCATCGGCGACCTGTTGCTCATCAGGCGCCTGCTGGCGGCCCACCCGAAGATCGCGAACGCCTGCGTCACGGTGCGCGACGGCGTCTTCGCGAGCGTCTCGCGCGACCGAATCCTGCGTCTGTGGGACACCGGGCTCGGCTGCACCGAGCACGAGACTCCGCATGAGCACTCGATCAAGTGCATGGCCGCGACCGCGGATGGCCGCTTCATCGCCACCGGCTGCTACGGCGGCGGCGTCGGTGTGTTCGACGTGCGCGAGAAGCGCTACGTTCACTTCGAGCATCCGACCGCGTCCGGGATCTCGTGCTTGACCAACGGCCTGAACGAAGGCGAGTTCGCTGCGAGCAGCTACGACGGCAGCGTCTACGTCGTGTCCGTCTACAAGGAGCCGACCCGTGTCTAGCTTCCCGCACCGAATCGTCGGTCAGATCAACGAGATCGACGAGCGAACCGCGATGGGCCTGCCGAAGCACTACACCGAGTGCACGGCCGAGAATATCAAGACAGCGTTCGCCGCGATGTGCGACCGCGGCCTTCTCGAACTCGTTGCGCTTGTCGAGAACCCCGATATGCCGGTCGAGGTTCGAGTGGCCGCCGGCATCGTCCTCGGGCTTCGCGGGGATCCGCGAATCGACGTGCGGGAACCGACGATGGTCACGATCCCTGGCGGCGAGGTCGCCATCGGCCTCGCCGAGTCCGACGTCGACTCGGTCGTCAAGCGCTACGCGCACGTCGGCGTCCAGCATGACTGGATCGCCAAGGAGACGCCGCGCCACTTGCGCACGTTATCACCGTTCGCACTCGCCCGGTTTCCAGTGACCAATGCTGAGTTCCTCGAGTTTCTGAAGGCAACCGGCCACGACGAACTCCCGTCGTCCTGGACGCACGGACGGTACCCGTTCGAGCGCGCAAACCATCCCGTCCATTCGATCTCAATCGAGAGTGCGCTGCGCTACATCGAGTGGTTGAACCTCGAGACCGACCGCCGTTTCCGGCTCCTGAGCGAATCCGAGTGGGAACACGCGGCCGCTGGCCCGTACAGCTTCGAGTTCCCGTGGGGCGATCGGGACATCCTTGACGCAGCCAATACGCTTGAGTCGGGTCTGCTCACGACCTCGCCTGTCGGATCGTTCCCGCTCGGCCGCTCGTACTACGGTGCGGACGACATGGCCGGCAACGTCGAGGAGCTCGTGGCCGACCGTTACCGACCCTACCCCGGCGGTGCACATGTCCGCGACGACCTCAGCGAGAAGCTCGGCGACTACCCGATCGCACGCGGCGGCTCATACTGCCGGTTCCGCGACCTCGCACGCTGCACACGCCGCCACGGACCGTACCCGAGCCCGCTCTACGCGGTCGGCTTCCGGCTCGCGGAGGACGTGTGATGGCTGCCCTCATCAACACCGAGGTTCTCGGTGTCGTGATCCCGGTTCACAAAGACGGCAAGCACGCCTGTAACCTCGCGGGTGAGCTCTCGCGGCAGGCCGACGTCAACACGGTGCGGACCGAGATTGTCGTCGTCGACAATGGCGGCAACCCCGAGCTCGACCAGCTAGACGGGTTGCCGCACGTCTCGGTCGTCGCCGAGTCGCGACGCGGCCCCGGGCACGCCCGGTCCATGGGCTGCCAGACCCTGATCAACCGCTGGCGCCCGACGCCGCTCGATCGATGCTGGTTGCTCTCGCTCGACGCCGACGCGGCCCTGCCCGTCGACTTCCTCGCCGAGTGGTCCGAGCGCATCGCGACCGCGAACACGCTGCTGCTCGTCGGCGGCCACGAGATGATGACGTTGGGCGGCGACGTGCCTCCTCCGCGCAGCGCAGCGATCGCCGCGGCCTGGATCTGGCAGATCACGTCCCGATGCGAAGACCTGGTCGGTCTTGTCAACGTCAGCGGATCCAACCACGCCGTCCGTGCGGACGCCTACGGATCAATCGGCGGCTACAACCAGCCGACGCTCAGGCTACCCGACGGAACGATAACGCTGCTCGCTGGCGACGACTGGGACTTCGGTCTCCGCGCGCGCATGGCCGGCTTCGAAGCGCAGCGCGTCGCCTCTCCGGTCTGCCACACGTCCGACCGGAGGCTGAGCACGGATCCCCTCGCGTTCTTGACCGGCGACTGCTACGAGCGCGAGTTCGCACCGGTCGAGACCACCGGTCAGCACACGTGGCCGCCGGTGCAGCCGTGGACTGCGATCGCGGCCAAGGCGCAGCGTCGCCTCGTCAGCCACTTCCTGATCAAGCCGCTCTTGTGCGGCATCGACCTCACACCGTCGGCCAGCTGGCTCCTCGGCGACGAGCTCCACGACGAACTGACTGTGCTCTGCCGGATGCCCGGCGAGATCACCGACTGGAACGAGTTCCGCAATGGCCTCGTCGCCTCGCTGTTCGGGCCCAACCTCGTCGAGATCGCCTCTCGCGTCACCCACCGTCTTCAGGGAGTCCGCCGATGAACAAACCTACGCCCCTCCCCGCCGACCTCGAGCGCATCTATGAGCTGCCGCCCGAGTGCGCCGGCTCACTGACATTCCATCTTCCGCTCCAGCTCCAGGCACTGCGCGTGGCCGGCCAGACCCCCGACGTAATGCGCGAACTCGCCCAGCAGGAGCTCGATGCGGCGTTCGCGGCCGGACTCGTCGACCCTCCGTTCTATCGCTGGGCCGTCGAGCATCATCGGCCGATCGCCGACGCCCTACTCGGATCGGACGAAGGCGCCCGCGCACACGCGTGGCGCGCGATCGAACCGCTGGGCGAGGGCCTCGCGGGCGCCGCGTTCCACGGGCTGATCCGCGCCGCGTACGGCTTCATGCTCGGCGACCGCAGCGAGATCGCACGCGGGCTCGCCTACATGCGCTGCCGCCGGCAGGTCCTGTTCTCGCAGACCGCGGTCGCGCAGGACGCGCCGGCCCGAGTGGCCTGGCCCGAGATGCCCGAGCTCAGGGCGACGATCTTCGACCAGCTGAACCTCGTCGCCGGCCGCCCGGGCGTCATCAGCAACGACGATCGGTTCGCTCCGATCCCCGACAAGTGCGAGCTCGTCGCGGCGGCTGTCGCGCAGATCCGCCGGGCGCCCGATTCGTTCGTCGCGATCCACGCGGTGACCGGCCTCCACGCGCTCGTCGAGATCGACCGCCGCTGCGACGCAGCATCCAAGTCGACGCTCGACGCCTGGTGGCGGTCCTACCTGCTCGCCCAGCGCGTGATCGTGTCGATCCTCGATCAAACGCGCGGCGACGCCGAGGCCGACCGCACGAACGCGGTCGTGTCCGAGCGTGACCTGATCGAGCTCGCGGTCGCAAGCCGCGAAGCCCACGCGATCAAGATCACCGTTTCCCTGTTGCGGCTTGCGGAGCTCGAGCTCCTTGACGCGCAGACTGCGCTCCTCGAAGCAGCACGCGCCGTCAGCGCACCGAGCTGCATGACCCCGAACGCCAACCCCTTGTAGGAGAACGAGACCGATGACTACACCTAATGTGAGCAAAGCGATCATCGTCGGCTGCGGACCGGCCGGAGCGACGTGCGCGATGTACCTCGCCCGCGCAAACGTGGCCTGCACGGTAATCGATCACGGCAAGCCGGTCGTGAACAGCGCGATGCTCAACAACTTCCCCGGCGTGATCGCGACCGGGGGCCGCGAATGGTTGCAGACGTTGCACCGTCAACTTGATCACCTCGGCGTCCGCATCGTGAACGACAAGGTCACGAGTGCCAAGGCGGTGGACTCGGGCTTCGTGGTAACGACGGAGTCGGGCCTCGAGCTCAGAAGCCAGGTCGTCGTGCTCGCATCCGGGCAGGGCCAGGCCCGGCTCTGCTCCGAACTCGGCGTCAAGACGCGGCCCGGCGAGCAGCCCTACGTGCGCGAGAACGTGCAAACCGATCGCTGGGGGGAGACCGAGGTCGCCGGTGTGTTCGCCTGCGGCGTTCTGGCCGGCTGGCCGTCCCAGGTCGTGATCTGCGCTGGCAGCGGCGCCAACACGGCGGTCGGAATCGCGAACCGTCTCGGCGGCGAGTACTGGGTCGACCACGATGTTGCTTGATCCGGACCCGCCGACGGGCCCGCGCCTGACCATCACGGTCGACGTCGAGCACCCGAACCTGCCTGTGGCAGACGCGACGGCGTCGATTGAGGCCATACTCGACGTCGCCTGCTCCCATGGGCAGCCGGTGAACTTCTTCGTCCAGGGCCGCTGGGCGTCGAGCTACCCAAGCCTGTCCGAGCGCATGGCCGCGATGGGCTCAAACCTCGGGCTGCACGGCCACGCCCACATCGACTTCCGCCGGCTGTCGAACGAAGGCATCGCGGCCGAGGTCGAAGAAGGACTGGCCGTTTTGAACTCGGTGCTGTCTTACCGGCCGGTGCGCTACTTCCGCTTCCCCTACGGCGCCGGCGCGACATGCTCAGCCGCGCGCACCGCACTCGCCGACCGCGGCCTGACGGCGGTCGGATGGGACTACTCGAGCCGCGACTGGGACTCGTCGGTCAGCGACGAGGATGCGTGGCTTCGCATCGAGCCCGCGACGCGGACCGGCGGCGTTATCCTGTTCCACTCGTGGGTGCCGCGAACGGCCGCGCTGATAGCCCGGCTCATCGCCAACCGGCGCCGCGCGACTGTCGTCGACCTCGACGATCTGCCGCTCGCGCACGAAGGCATCGGCGGTCAGGTCCATCTGCAGCCGGAGGGAGCACTACGGTGACGGCAGCAGCACAGAGCTTCCGCGACGAGCGCCTGATGCGCCGCACGCTGTCCTTGGCACGACGGGGGTTGTTCACGACCTCGCCGAACCCGCGCGTCGGCTGCTTGCTCCTCAAGGACGGCGAGATGATCGGCCAGGGTTGGCACGCTGCGGCCGGCGGCCCTCACGCCGAGGTCGTCGCCTTGACAGACTCAGCGGTCGACACGACCGGGGCGACGGCCTACGTCACCCTCGAGCCGTGTTGCCATACGGGCCGGACACCCGCGTGCGTCGGCGCGCTGATCGCGGCCAACATTGCGCGCGTCGTGGTCGGAATGCAGGACCCGAACCCCTTGGTCGCCGGCCAGGGGATCCAGCGGCTGCGCGACGCCGGGATCGACGTCGAGGTCGGCGTCTGCGAGAACGAAGCGATCGCACTGAACCCAGGCTTCATCAAGCGGATGACGCACGGCGTGCCATTCTTCTGGACGAAGGTCGCAGCCAGCCTCGACGGCCGCACCGCGCTCGAGTCGGGCGACAGCAGGTGGATCACGAGCGATGCTGCCCGCAGAGACGCTCAGGACTGGCGCGCGCGGGCGTGCGCGATCCTGACCGGCATCGGCACGGTGCTGCACGATGACCCGAAACTGAACGCGCGGCCGGAGCAACCGGGTGCACGGCAACCGCTGCGCGTGCTCGTCGACTCCATGCTACAGGTTCCGGAACGCGCGCAGTTCCTCGAGCTCGGACCGGCGATCGTGGTCTGCACGCAGGACTCGAAGAAGGCCGAGCGCCTGCGAAAGACCGGACACGAGGTCATCGTCGCGCCGGCCGACAGCGGCCACGTCGACCTCGCGTGGCTGGCCAGAGAGCTCGGCTCGCGAGAGATCAACGAGGTTCACGTCGAAGCCGGCCCGACGCTCAACGCGGCGCTGCTGTCTGCCGGGCTGATCGATGAGATCGTGCTCTACGTGGCGCCGCGTCTGATCGGGCCCGGGCGCCCGATGGCAAACCTGCCGGCTCTTGCCGGCCTCGAGTCTTCGATCGATTTCGAGTTCCTCGACGTCACCCGAATCGGCAGCGATATTCGACTGCGACTGGGCAAACAATGAGCAAGTTCACTCCACCTCGTTCCCGCGGCGACATCTTCGCGATCGGCGACGCGTTCCACGATTCGGCCGCGCTCCTGTTCGCGTGCGCGCGCGGCCTGTTCGACGGGCTCGTCGAGCCGACGATGGCCGGCGAGGTGGCAGCCGCACACGCATGGTCGGCCTGGCGCACCGCGGTGTTGCTCAACTACCTGACCGCGATGGGGCTCCTCGGCCGTGATGGCGAACGCTACTCCAACGAGCCGATCGCGAACGCGTTTCTCGTGCGAAGCCGCCCGAGCTACATCGGTGCGGCGCTTGAACACCAGCGACTTCAGTGGCAGCTGTGGGACGGCATGGACACCGCGCCGACGGGAAGGAACCTGACGCAGAACGAGCGGTTTGACGATCAGCAGGAAGCCAACGAAGCCTTCAACGAGGCGATGGCCCTCCTCGCGCGTGAGAAGATCGACGAGGTTGCAGCGTTGCCCTGGTTGCAGAACCGGCGGTTCGTCCTCGACCTCGCCGGCAACCACGGTTGCTACCTCGCAGCTCTGGCGCATCGCAACCCGGAAATGCGTGGCGAGGTCTGGGACTTCGCGCGCGTCCGTCAGAGCGCCGAGCGCAAGTTCGCTGAAGCCTCGGTATCTGACCGGCTCACGTTCCGGGAGGCCGACATCTCGTCCCCCGTGAGCTACGCCGGCGTTCGTGCCGACGCTGCGCTCCTAAACGACTGTCTGCACTACTTCGATCGCGCGACGCTCGGCGACGTATTTCAGAGCGTTCACCGCGCTCTCGATCCAGATGGCGTTGTCGTCGTGACGATGATGACACTCGCCGCTAATGGTGTTGAGCCCCACGCCGCCGCCGGCTTCTCTTTGCACATGATGCTGAACACGGACAAAGGCCTGCTGCACCCGACGCCGATCATCGAGCGGGCCCTCGAGTGCGCCGGCTTCGATTTGAAGCATGCGTCCGCGATGAACAGCAGCAGCGGATACACTTCTGATCGTCGCCGTCAAATTGGCAGTGAACTCCTCGAAACCGACCGCAACCTTCAGATCGAAAGAGTAGATCATGAACGACACGAAGAACTCGCCGCCGTTTGTCGACCAGCAGCAGAACCTGGTCGTCGAACTCCACGTCGATGACGTCCTCAAGGCCCACGCGTGGTTCGTTGAGCACGGGTTCGAATCGATCAGTTGCGAGCGGGCCTTCGCCGTTGTCGCTTGGAAAGGCGCGCAACTGATGCTTGGACACCGCCCGCGCCACGTGGAGCGGCCTCAGGGCTGCGTCGGCGAGTTCCGCCTGATGCACGAGGATGTCGACGCCTTGTGGCAATCGATGTCACAGAAGCAGCCCAAGGTCATCAAGGAGCTCTTCGACGCGCCCTACGGACTGCGCGAGTTCGTGATCGCGAGCCCGTTTGGAATCTCTCTGCGCTACGCCACGATGCAAGTCTGATCCAGGCGATGCGTGAGATCGTGAGAGGTCATGTCGGCCTCGGGATCTGCTGGGAGCGCACCGCGGGCCGCGACCGCTCCTACCTGGGCGAGATCGTGCCCGACGCGAGTCGAGTGTATCGCTGCGAGTCCGTCCCCGAGCCCTCGCTGGCTTGGACGCCGACCACGAGGGCGCCGTGGCGGTTCGACGTAGGTCGATCCCGCATGGCCCGGCGCCAGAGAGGCGCCGGACTACAGGTGCTCCCGGCATCCGTCGTGCCACCCTCAACTGCCTCGCGCCAGGCCCCCGGGCACCTCCCATCCGCTGGCCTCCTGGCTGGTGCGGCGGCTGACCCTACATTGCGAATACCTAGCTAGGCCAGCGACTCGCCCCCCGCCGTTTGTCCCCAAGGGCGGCGACGGGCTACTGTACAGGACGGGTACTGGAGGTAGACTCCGTGCATTCTGCTCTTTCGAGCAACTCTCCCCTCTCCGCACAGGGGTCCCAACCTGCGGTTCCGCAACGAAGCCTGTCGACCTCATGCCCGTGATGTCCAGGTGAGCATGCCGTCCTTCGGGGCTGCTTGCTCACTTCAACCTTGATCAAGGAGGACAACATGAGCAGACGTAGAAACTGGCGCCGTTATGGAAGATCCCACGGTGTCGTCATCAATGCCCAACGGGTGATCTTCACGCGTGACGACGAGAACGAGCCACCACCATCCTTCGCGGTGCTGGAGTTCATCCTCGGCGGCATGGCTGGAGCTCTTCTCCTGAGGCTGATCGACATCGGAAAGGTCATCGTGCTCCAGTAGCACCTGAGCCATCCCCTTCGGGGTGGCTCTTTTCATTTCGGCGCGCCGCTACAGGATGCCCAGGACCCTGAGGATGAGCGGGACGCTCATGCCGCAGAGGAACCAGTAGCGACGCCAGATCGAGTACTCACGCATCCGCCGACGATAGCACGGATAGCGACGCTACACCAGCCCCGCCGGCGTCAGGGCGAGAGCAGGCCGACCTCGACGAGCACGTCGCCGAGCTCGAGGAGGAGGTCCTGCGCCTTGCGAGCGGTGTCGCGCGCGCCGGGCTTGTTCTTGAGCCAGGCTTCGAGCGGCTTGCCGACCATGCGGTCGTCCTTGGACCAGCCGCCTGGGCGGTCGTTCTTCGGGTTGGCGCCGATGTGATAGAGCTGGCGCATGCCCGTAGGGCTTGGATCGAGAGCACCCTCTGCCTTGATGGCCGTCAGCGAGATCCCCGCGGCGTCCCGGTCGGGCTGCGCGCGGCCAGGTTGCCAGTAGCCCTTGCCGACGAAGGGCGCGAGCGCGGTCGCGACCTCGCGTGACTTCGCCTTCTCGCGGAGCCGGTTCTTCTCGGTCTCCGCGGCGATGCGCTCGGCCTCGAGCTCCTTCTCGGACTTCTTCGCGGAAGCGGCGGCCTCCGCGACTTTGACCTCGGCCTCGGCCAGTCCGGCCTGGCCGCGCAGCTCGGCGATCTCCTTCTCGAGCTGGGCGTTGAGGATCCGCACGAGCTCCTCGTCCTTGGCCTTCTGCGCGGCCTCACGCTGGTCGTGGAGACGCTTGATGGTGTCCTGCTGCTGGTCAAACGCGCGCGTGGCGGCATCGGCCTCGATCTTCGTGTTCTCCTCGGCCTCGCGCGCGGCGATCTCACCGATCTGCCGTGCTGCCTCCTTACGGCCACGTTCCTCGGCGTCGGCGAGGGCCTTCTGACGTTCCTGCGCGGCGCGCTGGACTCGACGCGCGAGCGCCTCCTGGATGTCCACGTCGGCGGCGGGCACGCCGTCCTCGACGGCCTCCGCGGCGAGGGCGCGCACGGCCGGCTTCGATGCCGTCTGGCTCTTCAGGGCCGCCGTCGTTTCGGCCAGGGCCGTGTCGACGCTCTGCTTGAGCTCGGACGAGGGAGCCGCCGGGGCGCCGTCCTGCAGGGCGAGCGCGGCGCTGCGCGTGGCCGCGGTCGCGAGGAGCGCGCGAACCGCGCCCGTCTCGAACTGCGGTGCTGGGTGCTGGCGCTCGATGACCTCGTACTTCGTGAGCAGCTCGTCGCGGGCCGGGATCTCGCGCCCACTCGTGGCGAGGAGCTCCTCCCGCTCGCGGCGCGCGGCCTCGAAGGCGTCGATCTGCTTCTGGGCCTGCTCGACGACCTGGGCGAGCTTCGCGTACTCGGCCTTGTGCTGGGCGCGGCGCTCTTCCTCGAGGGCCTTGTCTGCCTCGAGCCGAAGACGGGTCTGCTCCGCCGCGGCTTCCTGCCGGATCTTCTCCATCGCGATCTCGTGAGCCTTGTTCTGCTGCGCGAGTGCGAGGTCGAGCTTCTTCGCCTCGCTCTCGGCGCGCATCGGGGAGTTCATCCACCAGTACCCCGCGATCCCGACCACGAGCAGGGTGCCGAGGGCGACCAGGAAGTACGGGAAGAGCGCCTGGTGCGCCGGCTTCGCCTGCACGAGCGGGACGCTGTGGCCGTGGAACGCGGACTCCTGTGGCTTGGTGGGATCGACCTCGGTCATGGGGACTCCTCTCTCGGGGATGGCGGTGCGTGTTGGTCGAAAAACGTCTGGAGCATCACCCCGCGCTCGCGGCGCTTGGGGTGTTCCTTGGGCGGCTTCTCGGGCTCGCTCGCGGCCGGCTTCGGTGCCGGGGGAGGCGGCGGCGGCGCGTTGCGAACCGGCTCGCTCGGAGGTACGGCCGGCGGCACAATTGCCGGAGGCCACACGGTGCGCCGACGCGCGCCGTACTCTTCGTTGTGCATGCTGTAGAGACAGCGGATCGGTCGCGGCCGGCCGCCGAGGAGCGTCTTGCCGGCGTCGCGCTTCGAGTGCACGAGGCACGCCCGGTCGACGAGGCTCGCATCGAGGATGTCGTTCGCATCGAGGCCAGGACGGACGGTCTCGCTGCGTCCGACGCTCACGCGCCAGTCCCGCGAATCCGTCGTGCCGCGGGCCTTCGCGGTGCCGTGCGACTCGCCTTCTTGACTGCTTCCGCCGGTGCTCTCGCCTTTCGACTGGCTCTCCTGGGAGCTGCTGTTCGACGTGCCCCCCTGCGGAGTGCTGCCCGTCCCGAAGCTGTGGCCCCACATCCTGCCGAAGAACTCACCCCAGTTCTTGCCCTTCGATTCGCTGAAGGTATCGGTGTCCGTGGTCGTCGTGAGAGTGGACCGTGAGCCGCCGCGGGCACGCTGGCGGCTCTGGGACCACACGGTCTTCTCGCCGGAGAGCTTCTGGAGCTCCTCGATGTCGTCGCCGTTCGCGACGCTGAAGAAGAGACGCAGGTTCGCGTTCGTCGTGACGTGGTCGCGGATGTCCGTGCTGCCGACCTTGAGGTTCTGCACGGACTGGTTCGCCATCACCATCGAGAGCCCCACGCCGGCGGAGAATGTGAGCAAGCGTCCGATGTTGAACGACGCGACCTCCTCAAACTCGTCGATGATCGCGTAGGCGCGGCGCTCGCCGCGCGTGTAGTGGCGCTCGGCGACGGCGTGCATGAACGAGTAGAGCGCGAGGCGCGCGATGTCGAGCCCGGCCGTGCTGCGCAGGACCGGGATCCAGAAGTAGAGGACCTCGCGCTGCTCGATCGCGGTGGGCATGTGGATCACGCGGGCGGGGTCCACGCCCTCGCGACGTTCGAGCCGCGCGGTGAGCTCCGGCCGCACGAGCGGCGCGAGCGTGGCCTGGGCCTCGCGCGCGTCGTGGCCGGTCTTCTTCGAGGCGGTCGTCTTCAAGGCTTCGCCGAAGGACTCGAGCGTCGGTGCGCGCCCGGTCTGCTCGCGGGCCTCGTCGACGGCGCGCACCATGGCCTCGCGGTTCTCCTTCGAGTAGTAGCCGTGTCCGTAGCCGGGCCCGTGGAACACGTCGAAGGCCTGCGCGAAGAAGCCGCCGAGGTCCGCCGGCGTCGGGATGAGCGAGGCGAGGCTCCCGAAGACGTCGAAGACGTGGCTGTCCTTCTCAGGGTGCGTCGTGAAGTAGTGGAACGGCCGGCCGCGGCGCTTCGCCTCGAGCCGCGCGGTGTGGAAGAGCGCGAAGTCGCCCTTGAGGTCGATGATCAGGATCGGCGGAGGCGGCCCGACGAGCTCGCCCGGCCGAGGCGGCTCATCGGAGCCACGGATGAGCTGCGTCACGAGCGGGATGAGCGCGGCGCTCGTCTTGCCGGTTTGCGTCGCGCCAACGACGTGCGCATGCGCGTGGAGAAGCGGCCGCGACAGCAGGATCGGGTCGGCGGTCACCGGCTCGTACCCGAGCAGGAGGTGCTGCGACGGGGCACGTTCCGCACCGACCTTGAGTCGCTCGAGGTGGGCTTCCCACGGGAGCTCTTCCCAGAGGCGCGTCGTGTTCGGCACGAGCCGCGGCGGCTCCGGCTCGGCCGGCGGCGGGCCCGGGTCGACGGGCGGCGCGACATCGTGACGCGGCATGAGCGGAACGCGGTCCACGAGCCGACGGAAGAGGTCCTCGTTCAAAATCCGCAGGATCTCGCGTGCCGGCGCGAGCTCGAGGTGCAGGTGCAGGCTCGGATCCTTGGCCAGCGTCTCGGTGGTCTCGTCGGGGTTGTTCGACTCGAGCGCTCCCTCCTCCATGCCTCGCGGAGCGAGCACGCGCTGGAGCAGCGCCGCGAACACCTCGGGCGGAATCGGGATCCAGCCCGGCATGAACAGCGGCGCGTCTTCCTTCGGAGTTGCCGCGGCGAGCGACGCGTTCGCCCGCTCGGCAACGAAGTAGGCGATGGCCTCGGCGAGTCCGGCCTCGTCGCGCACGCGCTGCCCGCGCGTGTACGTGACACGGTATGTGTACAGGAACCTGTTGTGCCGCGGGACGAGTCGCAGCAGCCAGCCTCCGAGTCCGCGGCGAAGCCCCTGTTGTGGGACCGACTTCGGATCGAAGGCGATGGCCGTGCCGCCTTTGCGAGGAAGCACGACCGTCTGCCGCGATGCGGAGTGGACCTGGACCCACGGCTCGAGGTGCTGGCGCAGGATGGCCGCGAGGTCCTCGACGAAGCGCGCATCGACGCGCAGGTGGACGCGCACGATGTCACCGGCCCTGCGGCGTCGTGCCTCGAGTCGCAAGAGGAACGCGTCGTAGAGCTTCTTCTGTTCCGCGAAGGCCGCGACTCGCGCCGCGTGTTCCTTCAGTCGATCGCCGTGCTGCTCACGCGGGTGCAGAAACGCTTCCCACGCCTCCTCGTAGGCGCGCAGTGCGTGCCTTGCGTCGGCGAGCTTCTTCGCCTGTAGGCGCTCAAGCTCCGTTGCTTCGTCCGTTTCGATCATGGAGGAAGGCGCGCAAGGTTGCGGGTCCGGGGGCCAGCTCGACGGCAATCGACGTGAAGCGACGCAGTTCCGCTTTGCCGATGCGATTCTTCAGAGTCGCTCGTCGATCTTCTTGTTCGACGAGCACTGCGAAACCCAGGTTGCGGCTGGCGATCCTGACCTGACCCCCTCAGACCGGTTTAGAACTCATCATAGAATCTGGGCCCCAACCTCAGGGAGTCACGATGGGACGGAAGCGACGCCACACCGACGAACAGATCATCCACAAGCTGCGTGAGGCCGAGGTGGCCTTGGCGCAGGGCAAGACCACGAAGGATGTTTGCAAGCAGCTCGAGGTCACGGAGCAGACCTACTACCGCTGGCGCAAGGAGTACGGCGGGTTGAAGGTCGACCAGGCCAAGCGCCTGCGCGACCTCGAGCGCGAGAACAGCCGACTCAAGCGCATGGTTGCGGACCAGGCGCTCGACATCTCGAGCCTGCGCGAGGCCGCCTCGGGAAACTTCTGAGCCCGCAGCGGCGCCGACTCGCCGTGCAGCATGTCCAAGAGCGACTGGGTGTCTCGGAGAGACGCGCGTGCCGTGTCCTGGAACAAGCTCGCTCGACGCAACGGGCCGATCTGCGGGCAACGGACTTCGAGCAGCGCCTCGAGGCTCGAGTCATCGAGCTTGCGAGCCAGTACGGACGCTACGGATACCGACGAATCACGGCGCTGATGCGCCGCGAAGGCTGGCGAGTGAAC
>Ga0172372_10002861_pt1 | contig 25885 bp, 26 predicted proteins | sample LakKiv5m_2_FD_114544 | JGI IMG/M metagenome (GOLD analysis project Ga0172372, IMG submission 114544) | Freshwater microbial communities from Kabuno Bay, South-Kivu, Congo - kab_092012_9.5m | ecosystem: Environmental > Aquatic > Freshwater > Lake | place: Democratic Republic of the Congo...
GGCGTCCCGCAGCAGGGACAGCATCGGCGCCAACCCCGCGCCACCGGCCAGCATGAAAATGCCGGGCTCCTGCCGGTCTTCCAGGCACAGCGCGCCATGCGGCCCATCCACAAAGGCGCGCGCACCAAGCGGCAGCGTGCCGATCTGGCGGATGAAATCGCCAACCTCCTTGACCAGAAAGCGCAAGGCTCTCCCATCCGTGGGCGCCGAGGCGATGGAGAATGGATGCTCCCGCACCGAAAAGGCCGAGCAATTCAGGCGAAGCCAGGCGAATTGCCCGGCGCGATAGGAAAGCCCCGCATGGCCATTCGGTTCCAGCGTTAGCGACCACAGCCGGTCGCCGACGCGTTCCAGCCCCGCAATGCGCCAAGGCCGACGCGCCAGCCGCCAGGGCCGCAGCAGATAAACCGCCAGCAGGCTGCCCAGCGCCAAAGCCAGCAGCAAGGCCCAATAGGCCATCAGCGCCGGCACGTCCGAATAGCGCCCGGCCGAGATGGCATGATGCAGCGCGAAGCCCGCCAATAGCGCCGCGCCAAGCCCGTGGCTGACCCGCCATACCTCATACCGATAGGGCAGATCATCGCGCCGGATCGCCGTGATGGTAAGCAATCCCAGTAACAGCCAGGCCAAGGCGCCGGAGACCAGCGAAGCGGCATCCAGCCCCAACGTGAACGCATCATGCAGATCATCCGGGCGATGAAAGGCCGCGCCAAAGGGGCTGGTGTAAAACACCGGATGCAGCAGCGCGGCGATGGTCAGCGCCTGCGCAAACATCTGATGCCAACGCAGGCTGCGATCCATGCCAATGCCGGCGCTAATCAGACGAAAGCGGCCAGAGAGCAAAAATTCCAACAACAGCGCTGCCGTTGCCATCATGGCGATGGCGCTGGAGGCTTCTTCCACCCATGGCCGCGCGGGGCCGATCAGCCACCAGCCAAGCGCAACCGGTAGCGCGACCAAAAGGGCATAGGCGGCAAGGATCACAAGGGCAGGCAGGGCGGATCACCTTTGATCACGCGCGCAGCCTATCACCGCGCATGCCGCTCGTCTTGGCTTTGACGCATGCGCGGATCGGGCCTTGAATGTCGGGGCACGTGAAGGAAGCCCTGCATGACATTCTCCCTGCTTGGCCGCTGCGCCCGCACTGGGCATTTCGGGGCGGCGGTCACCACATCCTCGATCGCGGTGGGCACGCGCGTGCCCTTTGTGGCGCCGGGGCTGGGCGGGGTGCTGACGCAGCACCGCACCGATCCAAGGCTTGGGCCACGCGGGCTTGATCTGCTGCGTTCCGGTTGTTCGGCTGAGGAAGTGGTCGCGGCGCTGGCAGCTTCCACCCCGCATCATCAATGGCGTCAGCTTGCGGTGATGGATCGCAGCGGGCGCACCGCGCATTTCCACGGCGCACGCGTGAAGCCCGCCTTTTGCGTGGCGCATGGCAAGGATGTGGTGGCACTTGGCAATATCCTCGCGAATGAAAGCATTGCCGCTGCCATGGCTACGGCTTTTGAATCGAGTTCCGACCAAGCCTTGGCAGAACGCCTGATGCGCGGGCTTGAAGCGGGCGAGGCCGCGGGCGGCGAGCATGGCGATGTCACCTCGGCCAGTTTGCTGGTGATGGCGGAATACAGCTTTCCTTATGTGGATTTGCGCGTGGATAAAGCGCGCACACCGCTTGCGGATTTGCGCGCGCTTTGGGTGGAATATGCGCCGCTTGCGGATGGCTTCGTGCAGCGCGCGCTGGACCCCGATGATGCGCCGATTATTTGAGAGCCGCTGATGAAACGCGCCCCGCTTTTTGACCCTGCTGATTTTCGCATCGCCCCCGGCATTGCACATCTTTGCGCTGCCGGTGAGACGCCGTTTCTGCGCCAGCATGACGTAGCCTTTGCGGCTTACGCGGCGGATAAATCGGATGGCCCCGCCGGGCGCCATCGCCAGGAAGCCATGATGGAAGCGGCCCGCGCCCGTGCCGCGCAATTGTTTCGTGTGCCGCCCGCCGATATCGGCTTTGTGTCTTCAGTGGCTGAGGGCGTTTCGATGGTGGTGGAAAGCCTTGATTGGCGTGCCGGCGATACGGTGCTGGTGGACCCGGATGAATATCCCTCCGTCGTCGCACCGCTTAGCTTGCAACGCCAACCAAAGGTAACGCTGCGCTTTGCCAAGGCCGCCGATCCGGCAAGCTTCGCCGCCGCGATTGATGGCTCCACGCGCATGATTGGCGTGAGTGCGGTTTCCTTCCTGAATGCCGCACGGCATGATTTGGTCGCCTTGCGCGCGGCAGCGGATAAGGTGGGCGCGCTGCTGGTGGTGGATTTCACGCAAGGCGCGGGCTGGATGCCAATCCATGCCGAGGTCGCGGATTTTGCTTTCTCTGCCTGCTACAAATGGCTGCTGGGCTGCACCGGTGTCGCGTTGGCCTATTGGAATCCCACGCGTCAGCCAGGCTGGGTGCCAAGCACGGCGGGGTGGCATTCCATCGCCTCCATGGGACGGCCGGATTGGTCCGAAACGCCCGCCTTGCTGCCTGGTGGCGCGCGCTTCACGCGCGGCAATCCATCGCATCTTGGGCTTTATGTTTTGGACTCAGCGCTGCGCTATTTGGAAGCCCATAAACCTGAGGCGATTGAAGCCCATGTGCAGCGCCTGACGGTGGGGTTACTCGCAAAGCTGCGCGATGCCGGCATTCCTTCCACTACGCCGCCCGATCCGCGTTGGCATGGTGCGAGTGTTTGCGCGGAACACCCGAAAGCCGCCGCAATTGTGGAAGGCATGGCAAAGCGCGGTGTGCTCGCCTGGAATGGGCGCGGGCGCATTCGCATTTCCTTCCATGGCTATAATGGCAGTGACGATATGGACCGCGCCGCCGATGCGCTGATTGCCGAATGGCGCGCTGCCGGTGCAAGCTGAGAATTAAGATTACCAGGAGGAAGCGCCGATGCGCATGAAAGCCGCCATTCTGTTCGAACAGGGCCTGCCGCGCCCCTATGCCAAAACCCGCCCCTTGGTGGTGGAGGAGGTGGAGCTTGACCCACCTGGTTCCGGTGAAATCCTGATTGAAATCGCTGCTGCCGGGCTTTGCCATTCCGATCTTTCCACTATTGAAAATCAGCGCCCGCGCCCGCTGCCGATTGTGATTGGCCATGAAGGTGCGGGCATTGTGCGCGAATGCGGCGCGGGTGTTACGAACCTGAAGCCCGGTGATCATGTGATTACGGTATTCGCTTCATCCTGCGGTACTTGCCGCTATTGCGCGCGCGGTCGGCCCAATATCTGCCCCAGTGGCAATGCCGCGCGCGCGGCAGGGTCGCTCGTGAGTGGCGCCAAGCGCATCAAGCGGCTTGATGGCAATTACGTGAACCACAATAGCGGCTTGTCATTATTCGCGCAGTTCGCCGTGGTGGCGCGGCGTTCCGCGGTGAAGATTGATAAGGATATCCCGCTTGATGACGCAGCGATTTTCGGCTGTGCGGTGATGACCGGTGCGGGTGCCGTGATCAATACTGCCCGCTTGCAGCCAGGTGAGAGTGTTGCCGTGGTGGGGTTGGGTGGCGTTGGCATGAATGCGCTTTTCGCTGCTGTGGCATCGGGCGCTGATCGCATCATCGCCGTTGATACCAATCCGAAAAAACTGGAGCAGGCCAAGGAATGGGGGGCAACCGATGTCTTTCTCGCCGGCAATGATGATTGCGCGGCGGCGGTGCGTGATGCGACCGATGGCGGGCTGGATACGGTGATTGAAACCGCCGGCACCATTCCAGCCATGCAGCTTGCACTTGCCATTACCGCACGCGGTGGCAGCACCATCAGCGCTGGCTTGCCGAATGTGAATGCGTCAGTGTCTTATTTGCATGCGTCTTTGGTGTCGGAAGAAAAGAGCATTCGCGGTTCCTATATGGGGTCCTGTGTCGCGGAACGCGACATTCCGCGCCTGCTCTCGCTCTATCGGCGCGGCAAGATGCCGGTGAATAAGCTCAAAAGCGGCGTGGTGAAGCTGGAAGAAATCAATGAAGGCTTTGATCGCCTGTCCGATGGCACGGTGCTGCGGCAGATGCTGAAGCCGAATGGGTGAACTGGAGCATTTTCAAGCCAAGTGGGATCACTTGGCGACTCGGAAAATGCGACCAACATAAAATTTAGTGGGTGTCCGGTGGACAAAGGTGAACTGGACACCCACTAAATATTCCCATCCTTGGCGGGCAGGCGGTTGAAAATCGCGGCTCGCCAGGAAATCGGCAGACTGCCCGCAAAGCGCGCCAGCATATAGGTCGGCCAGGGATAGGCGATGCGGGTCTTTCCGCGCGCCAGCCCCGCCAGCGTGCGCCGCGCCGCTTCACCCGCATCCATCAAAAACGGCATGGGAAATTTGTTGCGATCGGTCATGGGTGTGCGGACATAGCCGGGGCAGATCGCATGCAGCCGAATACCGCGCGCGCGTTCTGTCGCGTCCAAGGCTTCCGCCCAGCGCTGCACTGCGGCCTTGGTCGCGCAATAGGCCGGCGCGCTTGGCGCGGCGACAAAGTCGGCGACGGATGCCACCACCGCAACCCGCCCGCGCAACCCATCAGCGTCGGGGGATTGCGCGGCCATGACTTCAAGCGCGGGGAGCGCCGTGTTCAAGACGCCGGTGACATTAACCTCAAAAATCCGGCGCGCCTGAGCGCCCGGCTCCTTCACCCCGCCTGTGCCGGCGGAAATGCCGGCATTGGCAATCACCAGATCAAGCCGCCCGGCGCCCGCGATCCAGCCCGCCATGCCCTCAGCGTCGCAGACATCGAGCACACGGGGCCGCACCTCAGCCCCGCATGCGCGGCAGGCAGCGGTGGCTTCTTCCAGCCTAGTGGTGTCGCGGCCCGAAAGATGCAGCACCACGCCAGGCGCGGCACAGGCTTCCGCCAGGGCGTGGCCCAGGCCGGATGAGGCGCCGGTAATCAGTACATTTTGCCAAAGCGCTTGCATAACATCTCCTCTGGGGCAAAAACCGCGCATGGCCAAGCTTGCATCCATGACCGGTTTCGCCCGTGCCGATGGCACCCTGCCCGATGGCGCTTCCTTCCTGTGGGAAGTGCGCAGCGTCAATGGGCGGGGGCTCGATTTGCGCCTGCGCCTGCCCAATGGGCTGGATGCGCTGGAACCCGCGCTCCGCGACGCGGCGGGGAAGCTGTTCAAGCGCGGCAATATCTCAGCCACCTTGAACATCAAGCGGGAGGAAAAGGCCGGTCCTCGCCTGACACCAGACCCTGCCGCCCTGGATCAGGCTTTGCGTTTGGCGCTTGATCTGGCGGCACGCATTCCGGGTGCGCCACCACCGCGCGCCGAGGCACTGCTAACCCTGCCCGGTGTGCTGCGCGCGGAAACCACGGAATTGGACGAGGCTGCGGAAGAAGCGCGCCGCGCTGCCGTGGCGGCCGGCTTTTCCACCGCCTTGCAAGCCTTGGCGAAGTCCCGCGCGGCAGAAGGCGCGCGGCTCGCAGAGATCCTGACCGTGCTGATTGATGAAATCGCGGCTTTGGTGGCGTTGGCCCGCGACGCGGCGGCGGATCAACCCGCGCAGCAAAAGGCGCGCTTGCTGGAAAGCCTGGCCGCGCTGCTGGAAGGTGAGCGCCGCGTGCCGGAAGAACGCCTTGCGGCGGAAGTGGCGCTACTCGCCGCCAAATCAGATGTGCGGGAAGAGATTGACCGGCTGAACGCCCATATCGCCGAAGCGCGCGCGCTGCTTGCTTCCGGTGACGCGGTGGGTCGGAGGTTGGAGTTTCTGACGCAGGAATTCGTACGTGAAGCCAATACGCTGTGCAGCAAATCCGCGAGTGTCGCGCTGACGCGTTTGGGGCTTGATCTGAAAGCCGCGATTGAGCGCCTGCGCGAACAGGCAGCGAATGTGGAGTAAGCGCCCATGACCCGTCGCGGCCTTTGTCTGGTGATTGCGGCACCACCTGGCGCGGGCAAGACCAGCGTTTCCCGGGCGTTGCTGGAAAGCGAAGCCGCACTCACGCTTTCCGTCAGTGTCACCACCCGCGCGGCACGCCCCAGTGAACAGGATGGCGTGCATTATCATTTCCGCGACATGGCCGAATATCAGGCCATGATTGCGCGTGGCGATTTGCTGGAACATGCCATGTTTCTGGGCCGTGGCTATGGCACGCCGCGCGCCCCAGTGGAAGCCGCTTTGGCCGAAGGGCGAGACGTGCTGTTCGACATTGAATGGCAGGGCCATCAGCAATTGAAGGCCAGCATGCCGGCTGATGTCACCAGCATTTTCCTATTGCCGCCCAGCATGGCGGAGCTGGAACGCCGCTTGCGCAATCGTGGCCAGGATAGTTATGCGGAAATCACGAAGCGCATGGCGGCCGCGCGTGAAGAAATCACCCATTGGGATGAATTCGACCATGTGCTGATCAATCAGGATTTCGACGCGACCGTGGCAGCCGCGCGCGCCATATTGCACGCCGCACGCAGTACGCGCGCGCGCCAGCCAGGCATGGCTGATTTCATCAAGGGCTTGCTTGGCGCATGAGTATTGTTCTTGGCATTGTCCTGCCGGTCTTTGCCATTATTGCGCTGGGCTATGGGGCTTCGCGCTGGCGCTTTGTGGATGATGGCGGCTTTCGCGGGCTGAATTTCTTCACCTTCTCCATCGCCTCACCCTGCTTGTTGTTCAATGGCGGCACATCGGGCCATGAAGGCGGCGGGCCGGCGGCTTTCGCGTTCTTTATTGCCTCCATGCTGATTTATGGCATTGCGCTTTGGCTTGGTCGCGCCAGGTTGCGGCAAGGTATTGGTGCGGCGGGGCTATTCGCGCTGAATGCCAGCTTTGGCAATACCGTCATGCTCGGCATTCCGCTGATCACGGCGGCTTTTGGTCAGGCGGGGCTGACGATTTTGCTGGCGATCCTCGCGCTGCATTCCATGGTGTTGCTGAGTGTCGCGACGGTGGTGGCGGAGATCGGGCTGCATAGCCAGGCACCGCTGTCGCGCGTCTTGCGCGCCACTTTGCTCGGCGTACTGCGCCACCCGATTGTGATGGCGGTTTTCCTTGCCTTCGTTTGGCAAGCGCTTGGCATTCCCGTGCCGGCACCAATGCGCCGCGTTTTGGAATTGCTCGGCGGCGCCGGGCCACCACTTGCGCTGTTTTGCCTCGGCGGTTCGCTGGCGGGATTTTCCCTGGCCGGCGCGCGGGCCGAGGTTGGTTTTGCCAGTCTCCTGAAACTCGCACTGATGCCGGCCCTCGCTTGGGGCGCTTGTTGGGCGCTTGGGCTGTCACCCTTGGAAACTGCGGTGGCGGTGGTGACATCTGCGCTGCCGACTGGCGCCAATGCGTTTCTGCTCGCGCGGCGTTATGAAACCGGCGTGGGTGCTTCCGGGGCGACGGTGCTTCTTTCCACGCTGATATCCATCGCAACACTTTCCGTATTGCTCGCCTATTTCAAAGCCTGACTATTCGGCGGCGGTCATGGCCGCACGCCGCCGCCGTGCCAACCGCCATTCCTGCCCAATCGCCATCACCGCCGTCAGCAGCATGAAGCCCGCGGTGGTGACGAAGATCAGCCGCGGCTCGCCCGCTTCCAGCAACCAGCCATAAAGCGGCGGCCCCACCATGCCGCCGATATTGAAGCCGGTGGAGACAATGCCGAACACCGCCCCCGCCTGCCCCGGTGGCGCAGCGGCACGCACCAGCATATCCCGCGATGGCATGATCATGCCGGTCAGCAGGCCGGAAATGATCATGGCCATCACCAGCGCATAGCCCTGGAACGTGCCATTGCCGACCAGCAGCATGAGCGAAGCCGCCACGATAAAGCCCACAGTCGCCACCAGCCCATGGCGTTTGGTCCAATCCGCAATATAGCCGCCGGCCAGAACGCCAATCGCACTCGCGAACAGATAGCCGGTCAAAGCCCCATTCGCGAGTTCCAAGGTCATGCCCTGCGCCACCCAGGCCGCGACGGAAAAGCTATGAATGCCGCCATTGGCCAGTGCGAGGGTGATGAAGAAACCCATCATCGCCATCACGGCCGGGGTCAGCACATGGCCCACGCCGCTGGCTTCGGCTCCGCGCTGCGCGGCGGCTGCCGGGCGGGGTTTGGCCGCATCGCGCCGCGCGGCGAATATCAGCGGTATTGCCACCAGCGGGCCAACCAGGCCGCCGGCAATCATCGCGGAGGACATGCCACCCAGCGCAGCCACACCCAGCATGAAGGCGGGCGCAATCGCGCCCCCCAAAAACCCGCACGCCGTATGCAAGGAAAAGGCGCGGCCCACGCGGCCTTCACTGATATCCGAACCCAATACCGCGTAATCCGCCGGGTGATAGACGCTATTGGCAAGGCCAGCCATGGCGGCGGCCACCAATAGCATGGGCCAGCTTGGAAACAGCCCAAGCAGGATAAAGGCGGAACCACCAAAGATCAGCGCTGCCGCCAGCATTTTGCGCGGGCCGACACGGTCCACCACAAAGCCCATCGGCGCCTGCGTGAAGGCCGAGACGATGTTGAAGACCGTCAGTGCCAGGCCGAGTTCGATATAGGAAACATCCAGCGCTTCCCGCAGCAGCGGAAACAGCGGCGGCAGCACCAGGAAATGCACATGGCTGACGAAATGGGCGGCGCAGATTTGCGCCAGCGTGCGTTTTTCAGTGCTGCTCCAGCCCGATGCCATGTTCAATGCGCCTCTGCCCAGGAATGGCCCTGCCCGACTTCAACCGAAAGCGGCACGCGCAATGTGGCGACCGATTCCATGATTTGCCGTACGAGCGCGCTGGTGGCTTCCACCTCAGTCTCCGGCACTTCAAACACCAATTCATCATGCACTTGCAGCAGCATGCGCGCCTTCAGCCCAGCATCGCGCAAGGCGCGCGGCAGGCGCACCATGGCGCGCTTGATGATCTCTGCCGCGCCACCCTGGAAGGGCGCATTGATCGCAGCGCGTTCCGCCCCGGCGCGGCGCACCGGGTCACGTGTTGCGATATCCGGAATCCAGAGCTTGCGGCCAAAAGGCGTGCGCACAAAGCCATGGGTGCGCGCTTCTTCCTTCAGCCTTTCCATTTCCTGCCTTATGCCCGGATATTGCGCGAAATAGGCGTCAATAATGGCGCGGCCTTCGCCCGGCGGAATGCCCAGCCGCGTCGCCAAACCGAAAGCCGACATGCCATAGATGATGCCGAAATTGATCGTCTTGGCACGGCGGCGCGCTTCCTTATCAACCTTGTCGCGCGGAATACCGAAGATTTCGGACGCGGTGCGGGCATGAATATCCTCACCGGCGGCGAAGGCTTCGCGCAATGTCGGCACATCGGCCAAATGCGCGAGCAGCCTCAGTTCAATCTGGCTGTAATCGGCGGCTACCAGCACATGGCCTTTCTCCGCAATGAATGCGCGGCGGATGCGCATGCCTTCCTCACTTCGGATCGGGATATTCTGCAAATTAGGATCGGTGGAAGAAAGCCGCCCGGTCGAGGTGATCGCCATCTGATAGGATGTATGCACGCGCTTATCCGCGGGATCTATTTGCGCGGCGAGCCCTTCCACATAGGTGGATTTCAGCTTGGCCAATTGACGCCATTCCAGCACCTTGCCGGCCAATTCCACACCCTGCACGCTGAGTTCTTCCAGCACCGCCGCATCGGTGGAATAGGCGCCAGTCTTGCCCTTGCGCCCACCCGATAGCCCCATTTCGTCAAACAGGATCTCGCCCAATTGCTTGGGTGAGCCAACATTGAAGGCACGCCCAGCAAGCTTATGGATCGCCGCTTCCAGGACCGTGAGGCGCCCGGCGAAATCTTCACCAATGCGCGCCAATTCCGCGCCATCCACCTTCACGCCGGCGGCTTCCATGCCGCGCAATACGGGGATCATGCGGCGTTCGATTTGTTCGTAACTCGCCAGCGCCCCATCCGCGCGCAAGCGTGGGCGCAGCAGCAGCCAAAGCCGCAGCGTCACATCGGCATCTTCGGCGGCATAGGCAGTGGCCTTGTCCAAGGGCACTTCGCTGAAGGGTAGGCGGGCTTTGCCGGTGCCCGTCACCTCATCAAAGCTGATTGGCTTATGGCCTAGATGCAGCACCGAAAGCTCATCCATGCCATGCCCATGCCGCCCGGCTTCCATGGCGTAGGACAGCATCATGGTGTCATCAATCGGCGCTATTTCAGCGAAGCCGCCATTCTCCGCCCGCGCCAGCACTTCCAGATCATATTTCGCGTGCTGAAAAATCTTGAGCACAGCTGCATCGGTGAAAAGCGGGCGCAACAGCGCAAAAGCGACATCTGGTGCAATCTGCTCCGGCGCCGGCGCGGCCAGCATATCGCCCGTGCTGCCATGGCGGATCGGCACATAGCAGGCGCGGCCTGGCGCAATGGCAAGCGAAAACCCAACCATATTGGCGCGGCGCGCATCCAGGCTATCGGTTTCCGTATCCACCGCAACAACGCCCGCTTCACGCGCCAGCGCAACCCAGCGCGCCAAGGTGGCTTCATCGGTTACGCAATCATAGGCGCCAAAAGGCGCGGCAACATTGGCTGTCTCTGCCGTGGGGGCTTCGGGCGCCGTGGCGCGACTTGCGGCGCGATGCGGTGCGCCATTTGACTCGCCAAAACCCATGCGCGCCAGGATGGAACGGAAACCCTGCGTGCGTAAAAACGCTTCCAGCTTGCCATCGCCCGGCGCCTTGGCTTCCAGCGCGGCAATCTCCAGCGGCAGCGGCGCATTGTCATCAAGCGTCACCAAGCGGCGAGAAATCCGCGCCATCTCGGCGTTTTCCAATAGCGCCTCGCGGCGCTTTGGCTGCTTGATCTCGCCCGCACGCGCCAGCAGCGTTTCAAGATCACCATATTCGGTGATCAATTGCGCTGCCGTCTTGATGCCGATCCCCGGCACGCCCGGCACATTATCTGTCGCATCGCCGGCCAGCGCCTGCACATCCACCACTTTTTCGGGCACGACACCGAATTTTTCCATCACCTCCGGCGCGCGCAGCGGCTTTTGCTTCATGGGGTCGAGCATTTGCACTGCAGGGCGGATCAATTGCATCAGGTCCTTGTCGGAAGACACAATCGTCACATGCCCGCCCGTTGCCTCAAACGCCTTGGCATAGGCAGCGATCAGATCATCCGCTTCAAAACCTTCCTGCTCCACGCGCGCAACGCCAAAGGCATCGGTAGCATCGCGGATCAGGCCGAATTGCGGCACCAATTCCGGCGGAGGGTCCGGGCGATGCGCCTTATAGGCCGCGTAAATCTCATTGCGAAACGTATGCCGCCCGGCATCAAACACCACTGCGATATGGCTGGCCGCATGACGCAGCAGGAATTGGGAGAGCATATTGGTGAAGCCAAACACCGCATTCACCGGCGTGCCATCCGGGCGCGTCATTGGCGGCAGCGCGTGATAGGCGCGGAAGATATAGCCCGAACCATCCACAAGAATCAGATGGCGTTCGCCGGGCTTGGTCTCCGGCAGGCCCTCGGCCCCCGCAATCGCCTCGCTCAAGGCCTTGCCATGCGGGCGCGCCGCTTCGGGGCCGGTGCCCCCTTCAATGGCCATGGTCCTCGCCGGCGCCTTCGGCCAGCGCATAGGTGATGGAACAATAAGGGCAGGTCACATCATGCCCTTCAATATGCAGCCAGATCCGCGGATGGCCGAGCCCGCTTGCCGCTTCCCCATCGCAAGCCACCTTGCGGGAATGGACCGTGACGCGCTGTTCGGGCGTGACACCCACCACGGGCTTCGGGCCATAGCCGGTCATTTGCTGGTCGCGCATCTGGGTCCTCATTCGGTAGAACTTTACCGCATCATACCGGGCCAGGGGGTGATGGACCAGCCTTGCCCGCCACCCTATCTGACAGCAATGACCATGAAGCCCCTCATAACGTCGCGGCGGGCGCTGCTGGCTGGCCTGGCTTTGGCTGGCTGTGCCGAGGCCCGCGCGCCCATGGGGCCGGTGGTGACCAGGCCCGCCGTGCTGGATGATGCGCTGGTCATGGCCGATGGGCTGCGCCTGCCGCTGCATGCCTGGCGACCGGATGGCCCGCCGCGCGCCGTAATGCTCGCCTTGCACGGCATGAATGAATATGGCCGATCCTTCGCGGAAGATGCCGCGCCCTGGTTCACCGCCGCCGGGGTTGCGCTTTACGCCTATGACCAGCGCGGCTTTGGCGGTGCGGCGCCGCGCGGTGTTTGGCCGGGGCATGAGACCCTGGCGCAAGATGCCATTACCGCTGCGGGCTTGATGCGCGCCCGGCATCCTGGCCTGCCGCTATTCATGATGGGCGAAAGCATGGGGGGCGCGGTGCTGGTGCTGGCCGGCAGTAAGGCCGCCATGGCGGATGGGCTTGTGCTTTCCGCCCCGGCCTTGCGCGGGCGGGCCAGCCTGGGTTGGCCCATGCGCTGGACATTGGATGTCATGGTGGCGCTGACACCGGGGCTGGAGCTTTCATCCAACGCTCCGGTGTTTCGCCCGACCGATAATCTGGACGCCTGGCGCCGCTGGTCCCGCGACCCGCAATTGATCAAGGCAACGCGGGTGGATGCCGTGGCCGGCCTGGTTGATTTGATGGATGCCGCCACCGCCGCCCTGCCGCGCTTCACCGCCCCTGCCTTGGTGCTCTACGGCGCAAAGGATGAACTTGTGCCACCAAAGCCGATTCGCGCTGCCCTGGCGCAATTGCCGCGCGGTGCTGCGCAGCGCGTGGCCTTCTACCCGGAAGGCCATCACATGCTGTTGCGCGATTTGGGCGGTGCCGCGGTGGCCGGCGATATCCTGGCCTGGATGGCCGATCGTGACGCGCCCTTGCCGAGTGGCGCTGATCGGGCGGCGGCGGCCTGGATCAGTTCTGCCTGAGCGGGCTTCCAATCCTGGCCGCGCATGGCATGGTGGGGCAGGTGATTTCTACGAGGGAGGCATAACCCCATGCCGGTCAATGGCCTTGGCCCCTATGATGACAGCAATATCTTCGCGCGCATCCTGCGTGGCGAGATTCCGGCGAAGAAGGTGCATGAGGATGATCATGCGCTGGCCTTCCATGACATCGCGCCCCAGGCGCCGGTGCATGTGCTGGTGATCCCGAAGGGGAAATATGTCTCCATCGCCGATTTCAGCGCAGAGGCCAGTGCGGATGAAATCACCGGCTTCTGGCGTGCGGTGGGCCAGGTGGCGAAGGGCCTGGGCTTGGAGCCCGATGGCTATCGCGTGCTGATGAATATGGGCATGCATTCCGGCCAGGAAGTGCCGCATTTCCATGTGCATATCTGTGGCGGGCGCCCCTTGGGGCGCATGATTTCGCAAGGTTGAGACCAAGAAGAGGAAGCGTGATGTTCGATACGATTATTGTGGGCGGCGGTTCCGCCGGTTCCGTACTGGCGCATCGGCTATCAGCCCGCAGCGGCCATAAGGTGCTGCTCTGTGAAGCCGGTCCTGATGCACCGCCTGGCGAGGAAGCCAAGGAAATCCGCGACAGCTACCCGGGCACGGCCTATTTCGATCCGCGCTTTCATTGGACGGAACTCCGCGTGCATACGCAGATTGTCTCCCACAATAATCCTGGGGAACGCCCGCCCTTGCGCAAATATGAACAGGCGCGGGTTTTGGGTGGCGGTTCTTCGATCAATGGCCAGATGGCCAATCGCGGCGCGCCGACCGATTACAATGAATGGGAAGAGCGTGGCGCGACGGGTTGGAATTGGGATGCGGTGCTGCCCTATTTCAAAAAGGTTGAACACGATCTTGATTTCGATGGCCCCTTCCATGGCAAGGATGGCCGCATCAAGGTGCGCCGCATCAAGCCCGAGAAATGGAACAACCACGCCAAGGCCGCTGCCAAATCCTTTGCTGCCGCCGGCTTCAAGGCTTTGGAAGACCAGAACGGGTTTTTCGAGGATGGCTATTTCCCGATCACCATTTCGAACGCTGAGGAACAGCGTGTTTCAGCCGCCATGGGCTATCTGGACCGTGAAACGCGCAAGCGGGAAAACCTGACGATTTCCTGCGAAACCCAGGTGAAGGAATTGATCTTCGAAGACCAGCGCTGCGTTGGCGTGGTCGCCCTGGTACGCGGGCAGGAACAGCGCTTCATGGGGCGGGAGATCATTCTGTCCTGCGGCGCCATTCATTCGCCCGCGCATTTGCTGCGTTCGGGCATTGGCCCTGTCGGGCATTTGCGTAATCTGGGTATTCCGGTGCGTATGGCCTTGCCGGGGGTGGGCCAAGGCCTGATGGATCATCCTTCCATTGCGCTATCGTCCTTCCTGAAGCGCGGCGCGCGGGTGGATAATCAAACGCGCCGCCACATTCTGCTTGGACTGCGCTATTCATCCAAGCTGGAAGGCGTGCCGGCAGGGGATATGTTTGCTGCTGTGGTCAGCAAATCCGCCTGGCATGCGGTGGGCGAACAAGTCGCTTCCATGCTGCTTTGGGTCAACAAGACCTATTCGGAAAGCGGGCAGCTCAAGCTCGCTTCCAGCAACTGGCGCGATGAACCGATTGTCGAATTCAATCTTCTGTCAGACAAGCGCGATCTTGACCGTCTGATGAGTGGCTTTCGCATGATGGCCGCGATCCAGATGAGTGATGAGCTGGGCAAAGTCACGGATAATCACTTCCCCGCCAGCTATAGCGACCGCGTGCGCAAGCTTGGCGTGGTGAATGACAAGAACCGCATGCTGACCAATTTGATCAGCCTGGTGCTGGATGGGCCTGCCTTCCTGCGCAAATATTTCATTGACCGTTTCGTGGTGGAAGGCTTCCGGATTGATCAGGTGTTGACCGATGACGCGGCACTCGAAGCCTTTATCCGCAAGGCAACCATTGGTGTTTGGCATGCTTCCTGTTCCTGCCGCATGGGCCGGCCGGAAGACATCATGTCGGTGGTGGATAGCAATGGAAGGGTGAAGGGGATTGAGGGGCTGCGCGTGGTGGATGCCTCAATCTTCCCTGTCGTGCCCTGCGCCAATACGAATTTCCCAACCCTGATGTCGGCGGAGAAGATTGCCGATGCGATTATTGCGGGGCATTGAAGGGCGCTATTCCTTCACCCCCGGATAAATCGCCCCGTAATACCGCCGCAGCTCCGCAATCTGCGCCGGCGGCGGTTGCCCATAGGCGCCGCGCCGGCTGGTGAAACGCCCACCCATGGCGCGCCTGAGCTTCACCGCCGCCTGTGCCTGTTGCATCAGCGCCAAAGGCCCGCAGAGCACCGGCGCGCCGCGCGCGGTTTCATGCACGCCCGCTTCAAAAAGCAGCACCATCGCGACACCAACCGCTGGGATCACCACCTCTGCCCCGCGTGCCACGCAATCCTCGGCCGCCTTGTGGAATTGCGCGAGCACGGAATCGCGCACCGCACCTGGCGCAAAGGCAGCTTCCAGATCGGTCAGCTTGGCCACATCCATTCGCGCCGTGGCGGCCACCCGCCCGGCCAGACCATAGCTCAGGATATTTTCTGCCACGCGCGCCTCATGCTTGTCGTTGGAGAAGACAATGCCGATGGAAGCACCCATCTGGCAGGCGGTCAGCAGTGAGGCTTCGCATAAGCCAAGCACGGGGATGCCGGCGATCTCCCGCGCAATGCGCAGCCCAGGGTCCACGATATTGCCAAGCAGCACGGCATCGAAACCCTCAGCCTCGGCGCGTGCTACATTGTCCAGCACCTCCGCAGTTTCGATAAATTCCAGGTAGCGATACTGGTCGCCAATGCCGCCGCGCCTTTCAATGCCATGGATGGCGATTTCCGTGCCCGGATCGGCGCCCGCATCCAGCACGCGCCTGAGCGCCTTGGCATAGGTCGGCCAGGCATCCGGCCTGGTCAGGGATTGGTACCAAAGCCTCATTACAGCCCCCGTCATATTCGGCGCCATAGCGCCCGATTCCGCGCACGGCGTCCACCCCCGGCCCCCTCGCGCGTACGCCGTTTCCTCTGGTATAAGGCGGCATGAGCATGACCCTGGCCGATATCCTGGCGCCCATGTCGCCGGACCGCTTCTTCGCCGAATATTATGATCAGCAGCCGCTGCATCTGCCGGGCGCTGCGGATAAATTCGCCCATGTGCTGGATTGGGCCGGCATCAACAGCCTGCTCGGCATGACGCATATCTGGTCCGAACGCAGCCTGAAGGTGGTGCTGGACAGCACCACGATCCCGCCCGCGCAATATAGCCAAAGCGCCATGTCGCGAGATGGTGCCAATTCCCTGCAACCCATCCCCGCCAAGGTGCAGGAATGGGTGGCGCGCGGCGCTTCCGTGGTGATGAATGATGTGGATAGCCTGACGCCAGGTTTGGCGGGCGTTTCCGATGCGCTGGAAGGGGCTGGCCTCGGTAAGGCGCAGGCGAATGTCTATATCTCCTGGCAGAGCCACAAGGCGTTTCACGCCCATTATGACACGCATGATGTCTGGGCCGTGCAGGTGGAAGGGGAAAAGACCTGGAACATCTGGGAAGGCCGTGCGGAATGGCCGGTGGCCCATGCGATCTTTCGCAACCAGGGCCAGGAATTTCACGAAAAAGCGAAAGGCGCGCTGCGCTTCAAGGCGCATCTGAAGAAGGGCGACCTGCTCTATCTGCCGCGCGGTTGGTATCATGATGCCTTGGCCGAAGCGCCCAATTCAGTCCATATCGCCTATGGCGTCCATGCGCCGATGGGCGTTGATTTCATGGGCCTGCTGACCGAACGCGCCTTCCATGATGCGGAATTTCGCAAGCCCCTGCCGCGGCAGGATGGCACACCAGCGGCAAAATACGCGCTGACGCAACGCGCTGCCTTGCTTGGCCAGCGCATTGCCGAATGGTCGCGCGACCCGAAATTCCTGCAAGCCGTCGAAAACTTCCTGGCGCAGTATCACTATGAACGCGGTGGCTATGATCTGCTGGCAGCGCGCGGCGCGGCGCCGACAACGGAAGCCGGCAGCGCGCCCGCCTTTCGCGTGCGCCCCAATGTCAAAACCGTCCGGCGTGGCGCGGATTACGGGCTGCGCACCGAAATGGGTGTCTTGGCGATTACCGCACAGGAAGTTGAACCTGCCGCCTGGATTATCACCCAGCCCAGCATTACGGAAACCTCGCTTGCTTTGGCCTGCCCCGGCGTCAATGCGGCGGCACTGATTGAAAAGCTCCGCGCGGCGGAAATTCTGCTGCCTGCATGAAACGCTTTGCATTGCTTGCGTTTGGCATCACGCTCGCCGCGCTGACCGTGCCTGCCCAGGCGGTGGGATTTTCCTGTGTCGGCGCGGAAAAACTTGAAGATGATGTGTTTTCCATCCCCTTCCCGCGTGGCAGCGCCAAACTCCCTGAAGCGGCGCGTTCGCCGCTGGCGTCGGCCATCGAAGCGGCCTTGGCGGAACCAGGGCGCAATATCTGCATCCTGGGCCATGCGGGGCAGGAAGGCGGTGCCACAACCTCCATCCAATTGGCCGCGCAGCGCGCCCGCGCCGTGACCAATGCCCTGGCGGACCGCGGCATCGGGTCGGCGCGGCTGAGGTCAGAAGCGCGCAGCGCCCAATTCAGCCCGAGCGTTCGCGCCGCCGAGCCCCCATCGCGCACCGTCACCATTGTGCTGATGCCGGCCCAGTAGGCCATCAAGGGGCTTGCCCCATCCAGCGTGCGGCGCCAGAAGAGGGCAGGAAAACCGGGGCCGATTCGCCCCCTATGCCAAGGAGAAACGCCGATGCTGTCGCGTCGTTCCCTATTCGCCGTCGGCGGCGCTGCCCTTTTGCTGAATGGCTGCGCGCAGGTGGCGCCGGAAGGCGGGCCGCCGCTGATGGATGTGCTTGGCGGGGATTCCAATCTGTCCAGTTTCCGCGCTGCGTTGCGCAGTTCTGGCCTTGCTTCTGAATTGTTCGACCGTCCGGGCATTTACACCGTGCTCGCGCCAACCAACCTCGCCTGGTCCGGTGCGCCGGAGCGCATTCGTAACGGCGAACGCGAAGGGCTGCTTAGCCTGATCGCGGGCGGGCGGCTGAGCCTCGCGGATATTAAGGCACGCGGCGGACGCATCCGCATGTTGAGCGGGATTGAGGTGCGTGTGGTGGGCGGTACGGCTGACAGCCCGCGTATTCAGGCGGCGCGGCCGGGCCAGGCGCCTTCCGGTGCTTCCGCAAGCATCATCCGCGCCAATGTGATGGCGAGAAATGGCGTGGTGCATGTTGTGCAAGGCGTGCTGCTGCCCGCGTGATGCGGCGCCGCGCCCTCCTTGGCGCGCTGTTTCTTGCGCCGACACTGGCCTCTGCGGCCAGTGACGCGCAGCGGATTTGGGTTGTCAGCAATGGCTGGCATAGCGGCATTGTGCTGGTACGCGCCGATGTGTCTGAAAATGTAATTCCGGAAATCGCCGATTTCCCTCATGCGCGGTTTTTCGAATTTGGCTGGGGCGATGCGGAATTCTATCCGGCGCGCGAAGCCGGCGCTTGGCTTGCCTTGCGCGCGGCTTTTCCAGGGCCGGCGGTGATGCATGTGGCAGGCCTGCCGGATCATCCCGCGCGCATTTGGCCCAATGTCACCATCCTGCCCTTTGCCGTTGATGCCGATGCGCTGCGCCGATTGCTTGATTTCCTGCGCCATAGTTTTGACCGTGCCGGGGCGGGGCGCGCGGCGGTGACGGCGCGCGGCATCTACCCTTTCAGCCTATTCTATCCGGCAACCGGGCGGTTTCATGTGTTCAATACCTGCAACACCTGGACCGCGCAGGCGCTGACCGCCACGGGGCTTGGCGCATCGCTTGGCGGGGTGAATACGGCAGAGGATCTGATCAGCCGCATCCGCCCCTTTGCGATGGCGGAATAAGTCAGTCCTTCTTCGCGTCGCCAATCGGCGCGGCATCGCGTGTCATGCCGGCAAGCACTTCCGCCACATGGCGCACCTTCACCGAAGACCCTTCGCGCTTCAGCCGCCCCGCCATATTCAACAGGCAGCCCATATCACCCGCGAGCAAGGTACCCGCCCCGGTCGCCTGAATATCGCGGCATTTATCGGTGACCATACGCACTGAAATATCCGGATATTTCACACAAAACGTCCCGCCAAAGCCGCAGCAGATTTCCGGTTCTGCTAATTCAATCAGGCTGAGCCCCTCAACGGTCTTGAGCAATTTGCGCGGCTGCGCCTTCACGCCCATTTCCCTGAGGCCCGAACAGGAATCATGATAGGTCACGCTACCATTGAGCCGTGCCGCGACCTTTTCCACACCCATCACATCGGTCAGGAAAGACACCAGCTCATGCGTGCGCGCGGCAAGCGCTTCCGACTTTCCACGATAATGCGGGTCATCATCGAACAGCGCGGGATAGTGATGCGCAATCATGCCGGCGCAGGAGCCAGACGGGGCCACCACATAATCATAGCCCTGGAAGGCATCCACCACCGCGCGGGCCAAAGCCTTGGCATTGGCGCGGTCGCCGGAATTATAGGCGGGCTGGCCGCAGCAGGTCTGGCTTGGCGGCACTTCCACCTGGCAGCCGGCTTCTTCCAGCAGCTTGATGGCGGCAAAGCCGACGCTTGGCCGATAAAGGTCCACCAGACAGGTGACGAAAAGGGCAACGCGCGGGCGGGCTTGGGTCATGGGAGCAGTTTAACCCTACCGATGCGCGCTGGCGATATGGTCAGCGTCAATTCAGGCGCTGGCGCAATTCGCCAGCAAGCGCGCGCACGCGGGCAGCGGCTTCGCCTTCCGGCACCAATTCCAGAAAGCGATCCAGGCAGCCGAGTGCCGCGCCAATCCGTTCCAGCCTTTGGTTCATCAGCCCCGCTTCGCGCCACAGCGCCGCATGATCGGGTGCCAAGCGCAGCATGTCTTCGGTCGCCGAAAGCGCCGCCTTCACATCACCGCCGCGCAAGCGCCGCAGCTTGATGTTGTTTTGCAACCGCAGCAGCACTTCGCGCCGCGTCATGGGGCGCAGCACACCGGGGCGGAGTTCCGCCTTTTCGCCCTCCACGCGCTTCAGCAGCGCGCGCAAATCCTGCGCTTCCAGAACCTTGCCGCCGGCAAAGACATCCAGAATGAGCTTGCCCTTGGGCCCTTCCAAAGCCAGCAGGAAATGGCCGGGGAAATCCACACCAAAAGCGCCCCATCCGGCAGCATCGGCGGCATGCAACCACAAAATACCAAGCGCCACAGGCAGCCCGCGCCGGCGTTCCACCACATGGATCAGATTGGCATTCGCCATATCCTCATAGGTTTCAGAATCGCCCTGATAGCCAAAATGCCCATGCAGCGTTTCCGCAAGGATCAGCCGACGCGCTTCCAGATCGCCGCCATCGGCCTTGCCATCCATGCTGGCGGCATCCACCACCTTGCGCGCGATGTCCGAAAAATGCGCCGCTACCCTGCGCCAATCGGCCTCAGGCGCATCCACCCGCGCCAATTGCAAGGCGACGGTCGCGATATCAAGCTCCAGATCCGGCAGGCTGCCGGCGGCTTCGATCGCGCTGCGTGGTTCGGGGGCATGGGTGATCGTCATCAACCATATTTTTACGTCTTCTTCAGGAAGGATCAAGTTTTATCAACGGAGCAGCAGCGGCAGCATGGAATCCAGGCGCAAAAGCCCCTCCGCGGTTGCGCAAAGCTGGCCATTTTCGCCCCAGAATAGGTAATCCTCGTCCAGGCAGGCCGCCAGCATGGCCGGGTCCACCACCTCGGCAAAGGCAAGCCCGGCGCGGGCTTCGATTCGGGCTGGGTTTACGCCTTCCGTCAGGCGGAGCCCCATCAGCATCGCCTCCCGCCCCACTTCCGCGGGGCTCAGGGTTTCCACATCCACTGCCGCATGGCCTTGGGCTTCCACCAGGCGGAGCCATTCCTCCGGCGCGCGATGGCGCCGCGTGGCGTGGATGGCGCCCCCGCGCAACACGCGCTGATGCGCCCCGGCGCCGATGCCCAAGTAATCGCCATAGCGCCAATAAGCCAGATTATGCCGGCTTTCCGCACCCGGCTTGGCGTAATTGCTGATTTCATAGGGCTTCAGCCCAAAGCGCGCCGCTTCTTCCGCCGTTGCCAAATAAAGCCGCGCCGCGTCATCTTCTGGCGGGAGCGCAAAGGCACCACGGCGATAGAGCGTTTCAAACTGCGTGCCTGGTTCAATCGTCAATTGATAAAGCGAAAGATGATCAGCCGCGAGCGCCAAGGCCTGCCGCAGTTCGGAACGCCAGGCGGCTTCCTGCTGGCCGGGCCTTGCATAGATCAAATCAAAGGAAAGGCGTGGGAAAATGCCGCGCGCCGCTTCCAGTGCGGTGATCGCCTGCGCCACGTCATGCTTGCGGCCCAGAAAACCCAAAGCCTCGGTATTCAGGGATTGCACGCCAAGGCTGGCGCGATTGACCCCGGCATCGCGAAACGCCGCGAGCTTCGCCGCTTCCACGCTGGTGGGGTTGGCTTCAAGCGTGATTTCGATATCGGGCAGCGGGTCAAAAAAGCGCGTTGCGTCTTCAATCAAGGCCGCGACCGTTTCCGGCGCCATCAGGCTTGGCGTGCCGCCGCCGAAGAAGATACTGGCAAGCGGGCGGCGGCCGATCAGCGCCGCCTCATGCGCCAATTCGCGCCGCAAGCCCGCGCGAAAGCGCGCCTCATCCACCCGGTCACGGACATGGGAATTGAAGTCGCAATAGGGGCATTTGGCCGCGCAAAACGGCCAATGGATGTAAAGCGCAAGCGGTTCCACGTGGGGTCTATAGGCTATTCCAGCTTCACGCCGGAAGCCTCCACCACCGGGTGACACTCAATCCACAGCGAAGACCGCGTCAATCTCCACCGTCGCATCGAGCGGCAATTGCGCCACGCCGATTGAGGTCCGGGCATGCCGGCCATTCTCACCCCAAAGCGCGATGAACAGCTCTGAACAGGCGTTGATGACCTTGGGATAATCACCCATGCCGGGTGCCGCGGTGACGAAGCCACGCACCATCACCACCTGACGGACGCGTTCAAAGTCGCCACCAAGCGCCGTGCGGAGCGTGGATAGAAGCTGCAAACCGATCGCGAGCCCACCAGCGCGCGCTGTCGCAAGGTCAATATCCGTGCCATAAACCCCGGTGGGGTAGGGCGCACCGTTGCGTTCGCAGATCTGGCCCGCGAGGAAGATCAAATTGCCCTCTCGCCGCCACAGGATGAACTCCGCCACGGGTGTGGCCGCAGGTGGCAGGGCATGGCCCAGGGCGGTCAGGCGAGACAGCAATTCGGCGTCAGTCGGCATCACGGAGCATCCCCGATAGGTCAAAAAGGACGGCGCAGCGCGCGTATTTGTGGTCAGCGCTTATCTTGCATGCGTGAAACCAAGCAGCAAGGCGGGGCTTTTGATCTCTAAACGCCACGCTGACCCCGCAGTTTGGCTTCACGTTGCAGGGCAAAGCGCATTTACCGTGCATCTTCGTTCACGGAACATACTCCAGGACTTTGTTTGATCGTATTTTCCGAGTCGCCAAGTGATTCCACTTGGCTTGAAAATACTCAGCGCTTCTTCCCACCCACCCTTTGGATGGAGGCAATACGCAAAGCAGCCTTGCCGGACGCCTTCGCGATTTCATTGTCCTGCGCTTCAATTTCCTTCTGCGCCGGCAAATCGCCGTCAAGTCCGCCGAGCAATTCCGACGGTACCTTGCGGTTGGAACGGCGGCTGCCATCCTCATAAAGCACATCAAACAGCACGAAGCGCGCTTGGGTTCCTGGCTTATTGGCCATGGTGTTCTCCTGTATTCTTCAAGTCTTTCTCTACGTCGGTCTCGGCATCATCCCGCGGGTCTTCGCCCGATTTGCGCCGCGCCACCGCTTCCTTCAGCGCTGCAAGCTTTGCTTCCTTGCGCGCCTGCTTGGCCCGGTTCACATCGGCCCGGTTCTGCCCGTAATTCGGTTTGCGCGCCATGTCGCTTCTCCAAATGCGAAAAGAAAACGGGGCAGCAAACGCCGCCCCGCCCCAAAAATCGCGGTGCCACGGAGCATTTTCAAGCCAAGTGGAATCACTTGGCCACTCGGAAAATGCGACCGAATCAAAGTTTAGAGTGTTACCGGTAAACGACTATGAACCGAAAACACTCTATGCGCCGCACATCAAGATCAGATCTTGCGCAGATTGCCGGCAGAAATCTTACCCTGCTGACCCTTCTGCAATTCGAAATCAATCTTGTCGCCTTCATTCAGGCCCTGAAGGCCAGAACGCTGGACATCGCTGACATGGACGAAGACGTCCTTGCTGCCATCATCGGGCTGGATGAAGCCATAACCCTTGGTGGCGTTGAACCATTTTACAGTGCCGGTTGCCATGCTGTTTACTCCGGTTGAGAAACTCCGACGCGCGGAATCGCGCTACGGGCCGACCATCGCTACAGCCCAACCATGGGAAGGCACGGGAAGCAGGTTTGAGGATACTCGCCAAACCTTCATGGGGCCGGGCCGAAACGCCCAAACCGGACGAGGTGACACGGCTCATATGGGCCTTTCGGAGGCCAATCGCAAGTTTTTCCTTAAAATCAGCGAAAATAACCCGCGCTATTCCAACCAATGCCGCGCCGCGGTGATCACCACGCCATTGGAACGCCCGCCCGCGAAGGTCTCAATTCTTGAGGCATAGCCCTGCGCCACAATCATCGCGCTTGGCAGATCAATCGCAATCCGCCCAGCCATGGCGATCCGCGCCTCCTCCCCTCTATTGCCAAGCCGGCCGGCCAATTCCACGGCGCAAATCGCCACCAGCACTTGGCGCGCTTCAATCCGCGAAAGCCCCTCAGCACGGCAGGTCACGCCGCGCGGGCTATCGGGCACGGGCAATTCGAAGGTCGCACCAACAGCGATGCGCCGCGCCGTCAGGCTCCAGCTTTCAAAATGCCGCCGCCAGGGAAGCAGAGCGCCATCGCGCGCCGCATCGGGCGGTTCATGCGTGAAGCTGGTAATGCCGCCATCATCGCGGCGCAGCACGGCAAGCCTTTCACCGCGCAACGCCTCCGGCGCCAGCATAAGGCGCGTCGCACGCGCCGGCGTATCACGCTCCACCCCCGCAACATTCAGGCAATCGCGGCGCGGTGCGCGGTCCAGCCTTTCCCATTGCTCGCGGCAGAGCTTCCGCCACGGCCCCCAAGCCGCGCCACCAATCGCCACCGGCGCCGTGGCCGGCGTGACAGGAGCACTTAACGGCAAGGGCGGCGCCACGCTGCGCCAATCCGGCGCTTGCGCATAAGCACTCGCCCCGCAAAGGCTCAGTGCAAGCAGCAGCAGGCGCAGCACGCGCTAAAACGCGCCCGGCGTTGGGATGGCATTGATGCCAAGGCTGCGTGCCGTATCGGCAAGGATATCCCAGGTGGTGGCATCAACCGGGATGCCGCCGGCCAATCGCGCCGCGCGGGTTGCTCTTTCCTTCTCACCGGCCACCAGCACGGGCTGATCGGGATCAGCGGGCGGGGATGCTTTAACATGCGCGATCACGGCAGCCATTTCAGAACGGAAGGCGGCCAGGTCGCCAAAGCGCGCGGGGTCAATCACAAAGGCAAGCCAGCCATTGACGATGCTGCCATCCTTTGTGTGATGCGGCGCTGCGGTCACGCCGCCGATCAGCGCCCCGGCCAGGATTTCGCACATCAGCGCCAGCCCATAACCCTTATGCCCACCAAAGGGCAGCAGCGCGCCGCGTGGCTGGTCCCGATACAGCACACCCGGATCATTGGTGGGCTTGCCCTTGGCATCCACCAAGGCGCCATCCGGCACTGGCTTGCCGGCATTGAAGGCCACACGGCATTTGCCAAGCGCAATCGCGGCAGTCGCGAAATCCAGGATCAGCGGGTGTTCGCCCTCAGCCACCGCTGGCACGGCAACGCAAACCGGGTTGGTGGACATGCGCCCATCACTCCCGCCAAAGGGCGCCACCGCACCGGGGCCGGATACGCCATTGACGAAATGCACGGAAATCATCCCAGCGCGCGCCGCCTGTTCACCGTAGGAGCCGATGCGCCCCAGATGATGCACATTCCTCAGCGCCATCACCGCATGGCCATGCTGGCGCGCGGCATTGATCGCCCAATCCATGGTGATGCGCCCGATGCGCTGGCCATAACCCATCTTGCCGTCAAACACGGCAAGAGACGGCTCCTGCCGCACCGCTTCCGGCATGACACCGGCATTGAGTTTGCCGGCGCGCAGATTTTCCACATAGCGCACCAGCAGCATGATGCCGTGGCTGTCATGGCCTTGCAGATTCGATTCCAGCAAATGATCGGTCACCATCGCCGCTTCATCTTCCGCGCTGCCGCCAGCGCGGATCATGGCATGCACCAGGCCGCGCAAGGCAGCGGGATCAACGCGGAGCATCGGGGCGGCTTTCATCGGTATTCTCCTGTAGTGGTGCGGGCGCTTGATTGGGCGTGGGTCACGGCACTTCCTTCAAAAAACCCGCAAGCTCCTCCCGCCAAAACCGCGCCTGCCCGGCGGTGCCATGGCCGGCGGTGTCCGTGCTGCCGGGGATCAGCAGCAGCCGCGCCTGCGGAATGCGTGCCATGGCTCCTGCCATCAGCCCGGTCTCGTGCGGGTTGCGTTCATCATCGGCAGAATTGATCGCGAGCACCCTGGCCCTGATCCGCCCCAGCAGCGGTTCCGGGTCATAATCCCGCGACGCCTCATACATATAAATAAGGTCATTGGCATCCGCCGTAGCCGGCTGGGCCAGGCGCTGATCCAGGATGGCATCGGCCGCGGCCCTGGTCGGGGCAGCCTTTTGCAGCGCCTGAGACCCACCATTGGTCGCGATATTGAAGAACAGGAAGGCCTGAGAAAGCGAAGCCGGCTGGCTGGTGTAATTGCCCCCCTGATAGGCTGGGTCGCGCCGGATGGTTTCGATCATCATGCGCCGCAGCATCCAATTCCGCCCGGACATGGCGGTGGGCTGGGCGGCCATGGGCACAATGGCGTCCATGAAATCCGGATAGGTCACCCCCCAAAGCCA
>Ga0172372_10002863_pt1 | contig 25862 bp, 26 predicted proteins | sample LakKiv5m_2_FD_114544 | JGI IMG/M metagenome (GOLD analysis project Ga0172372, IMG submission 114544) | Freshwater microbial communities from Kabuno Bay, South-Kivu, Congo - kab_092012_9.5m | ecosystem: Environmental > Aquatic > Freshwater > Lake | place: Democratic Republic of the Congo...
ACGGCGTGTGGTTCGGAAGTCGCCGTCTCGCGCACGACGACCGAGATCGATTCGGGTGTGTGGCCCGGTGTCTCGAGGATCTGCAGGTGAACGCTGGAGTCGTCGTCGCCGAGCACGATGGTGTCGCCGTCGTTCATGGCCTCGATGGGAAAGTCGGTGCGACCCGCCGCGGCACGCCCGAACACGATCGTTGCCCCGGTGGCCGTGGCCAACTCGAGATGACCGGACAGGAAGTCGGCGTGGAAGTGGGTCTCGATCACCCAGTCGATCGACAGGCCGGTCGCGCGTGCATCGTCGAGATACTGCGACACGTCACGTTGCGGATCGACGACGACGGCGACGCCACTGGCGGTGTCGCCGACCAGATACGACGCGTGCGACAGGCACGCGAGGTAGTACTGCCTCAAGAACAGGGACACGACTCGTCGTCCTCGTTGTCCGTCAGGCGAGCTTCAGGAACAGTTGCTCGACTTCGGCCAGGTCGAATCCGTTGGCGGCGGCTTCCTCCGGGTCGGCGAGGCACTTGCTGAGTCCGGCGGCCAGGAGCTTGAAGCCCACCTGGTCGAGGGCCTTGCTGGCCGCCGACACCTGGGTGACCACCTCGCGACACTCGCGGCCCTCGGTCAGCATCTGCTGGATACCGCGCACCTGCCCCTCGATGCGGCGGAGGCGCTTGGTGAGCTCGATGACGACGTCCTCGGGAAGTTGCATGTGCGCACCTTATACCCCCCTGGGTATTACCGCAAGGGGATCGATGTCGGGTCGAACAGGAACGTCGGGTCGAACAGGAACGTCGGGTCGGTCAGGACCTTCTGGCCACCGACACCGGTACGTCCGCCTGACGTGCCGAACAGTCGGCCATGCGCACCGGCGGCACGGTCTCGGTGACGATCGTGCGCGCGATGTCCCGAAAAGCGTCGGCGGCCGGACCGACCCGCGCAACGACACCGGCTCGCCGGCGTCTCCGCCCGCGGCCACGGTCGGTTCGATCGGAACCCGACCCAGCAACGGCACCCCGATCTCGTCGGCGAGGGCCTGACCGCCACCAGCACCGAAGAGCGGATACGACTCGCCGTGATCGCACACGAAGGCGCTCATGTTCTCGATCACCCCGGCGATACGCAGGAACGAACGACGCGCCATGTCGGCGGCGCGAATCGCCACCTTCTGTGCGCTCACCGCGGGGGTGGTGACGATCACCATGTCGGTGCGCGGCAACAGGCGCGCCAGGGCCATCTGCACGTCGCCGGTCCCGGGCGGCATGTCGATGAGCAGATAGTCCATGTCGCCCCACGCCACGTCGCGCAGGAACTGCTCGAGAGCCTTGGTGAGCATGAGCCCCCGCCACATGAGGGCCGTTCCTTCGTCGTCGACGAGGAACCCGGTCGACACCACCTTCAACGAGCCGCGACCGACCGCGCGAACGTTGGGTCGGATGCGTGGACGTCCGTCGTCGCCACGTTCGGCCTCGAGACGCTGGTCGATGCCGAGCATGCGCGGCACCGAGAAGCCCCAGATGTCCGCGTCGAGCACACCGACGGTGTGTCCTTCGGCGGCGATGGCGGCGGCCAGGTTCACGGTGACGGAGCTCTTGCCGACACCCCCCTTGCCCGACGAGATGGCGAGCACCCTCGTCGTCACCGGAATCTCGGTGTCGGGGGCGTTCTCGCGGGCGTTCCAACGAGCCTTGGCCATCGTGGCCGAGCGTTCCTCGGAGGTCATCTCGCCCCATTCGATCCGCACGTCCCGCACCCCGGGATGCGTGGCCACGCGGGTCTCGATGTCCTTTTTGATCTGGGCGCGCAACGGACATCCGCCGATCGTGAGTTTGACGTCGATCACCACGAAGCCGTCGTCGGAGATCGAGCGACACGAGGCCATGCCGAGATCCACGACGTCGCTACCGAGCTCGGGGTCGACCACGGCGCGCAGAAGGTCGGTGACCTCGGCCACCGTCGGTGGCACGATCGGCGAGGGTGACATGAGCGAATCGTACCCGTGGCTCCCGATCGGCGGCCCGGCGGGGTCCCGGGTATCCTGAGAAAGTCCGTTCTTCGAAGGAGATTCATCGTGATCACTCTCACCGACTCGGCAGCCGTCAAGGTGAAGGAACTGCTGGAAGCCGAAGGAGCATCCGAACTGGCCCTCCGCGTTGCCGTTCGGCCCGGTGGTTGCAGCGGCTTCTCGTACGAAATGTTCTTCGACGGTGACATCGCGTCCGACGACATCGAGGCGACCTTCGGAGAGAAGGTGCGCGTGGTGGTCGATCCGGCATCGGCACAGCTACTCCAGGGTGCCACCCTCGACTACAAGGACGGCCTCACCCAGGCCGGGTTCAATATCACGAACCCCAACGCCAGCCGCACGTGCGGCTGCGGCCAGTCGTTCAGCTGACCGGCGACCGTTCAGGCGGCTGACTGTTCAGGCGCTGACTGTTCAGGCGCTGAGACGGTCGACCGCGGCTCGCAACTCGTCGACGTTCCACACCGCGTCGAGTCGTTCGACGATCTCGCCCGCAGTGTTCGCCACGAAAGCAACTGGCTCGAAGGTGAGATTCAACGCTTCGACCGCGGGGGCCACGTCGGTCGCGGTGTCGTCGGTGTACACGTCGGCGTGGACGATCACGGCTCGTTCCGCGAGGTCGGTCGCCGCGATCAACTGCTCGAGCACCGGTCCGCACACGCCGGTGCTGCAGTGAGCGGGAGTTCCCACCACGTAGATCACGGGTCGTCCGTCCGCGAGTGCCTCGGTGAGCGTGAGTTCGTGGAAGGGACACGGCTCGGGTTCGCGCGAACAGATCGGATCGACCCCACGGGAATCGTCGAAAGTCGGTGTGTCGAAAGCCGGCAGAGCATCGCCGATGCGTGGCACTTGGAACTGCTCGGATTCGAGCAGTTGGAACGTGGCTCCATCGCTCGGACCTCCGTCCACCACCAACGAGTACAGCCCCGGTTCGTCGAGTTCGACCCGGAAGACCCAGAAGGGGACCGATCCCGCGCCGAGCGACACGCGGTCGGCGACCAGGCTGGCGATCTTCTCGCCTTTGTCGTACCGCAGCACGTCGGCGAACACCCGATCCGGCCCGGGATCGATCATTCCGTCGGTGTTCGAGAACGAGACCGGTAGGCGCACCGTTCCGACCCCGAGCTCGGTCGGTATCCAACGGGTGGCCATCTGCACCCCGTCGGGAAGCCGGGAACCTCCGGACGAACCACCCGACGTGCCACCACAGGCGGACACGAGCGTCGGTGCGCCGAACAGCACGCCCGCACCCCATCGCAACACGGTTCGTCGATCGACCGAGCCGATCGACGCCCGGTCGGATGTGAGGCGTACTCTCATCGGGGCGACGCTACGAGGCGGAACGGGTCCGGCGGAAGTCATTGGGCGGCGGTCACAGTCGAGCGGCGCTCGAACCGGTGCGAGGAGAGGAGGTGGTCGTGTCGTCGGTGCGGTTTCAACTGAACGGTGTGGATGTCGAGGTTCCGTCGGACGGCACCCTGCTCACGTCGTTGCGCGAACGTCTCGGAATTCGGTCACCCAAGGACGGTTGTGCTCCCCAGGGGCAATGCGGATGTTGCACGGTGTGGGTGGACGGGCAGCCGCGCGTCGCTTGCGTGACACCGGTGGCCCGCGTCGCCGGCCGAACCGTCACCACGCTCGAGGGATTCGACGACGCCGAATCGTGGGCCCGAGCGTTCTGCGACGCGGGCGCGAGTCAGTGCGGTTTCTGCACGCCCGGAATCATCATGCGATTGGCCGCCGAGAAGACGTCGCCGGAGACGACCGATGAGGACGTCGCCAAGTCGCTGCTCGCTCATCTGTGTCGATGCACCGGCTGGCAGACGATCGGAGAGGCGGTGCGGCGTCGGTCCGAACCCTCGCCTCGCCGCGACCTCGACGCGGCGAGCGCGAGAGCGACGTTGGAAGGTGGCACGCCGCAACTCGTCGGCCCGGAGGTGGCGCGTGGCGACGGCGGGTTCGCCGACGACACGGCGCCGACCGCGGCCCGGGTGTTCGTGTTGGCACCGAACGGAGAGTGGGTCGCCGGAGCCGATCCGGCCTCGGCACGGCACGAGGCGGGAGTCGTGCCCGGTCGCAAGTCGACGGTCGGCCTGCGCTGGCCGATCGCGTTGCCCGAGCCATCCGGGTGGTCGCGCACACTCGTCACCACGTGGGTCGAACCGGCACCGCTCGAGCCGGATGCCGCATGGTGTCGGCCAGGAGACGAACCAGTGGGACCACTCGGCAATGGTGGGGCCTTCGGTGGCAAGACCGGATCGTGGCTGGCCACCGAGGCCCGTCGTCTGGCCGACCGCGAGGGCGAACCGGTGCGCCTGTTGATGTCGCGCGAGGACTCGGTACGACGAGGTGTGAAGCGACCACCGCTGGCCGCCGGAGTGAACCCCGACGGTTCGGGGACGATGTGGGTGCGCTCGACTCCCGGCGTGGAGGAGGCGGTTCGGCAGTGGGCTCCCGATTGGCGGGTGCACGAGGTCGATGTTCCGGGACCTCCCACCAGCCTCGCCGTGCGGGCCGCGGTGTGGGCCGAGATCGCGGTGTTGCGCGCGTCGGTGACCGAGCCGGGCGAGGACGGAGATCATGTTCGGGCACCGAATGGCGGGGACGCGTGGGCGCGCATCGACCCCGACGGAACCGTGCGGGTGCGCGTGCGGGCGGGTCGGGTGTTGGACGACGAGGTGCTGCGTTCGTACGCCATCGGTGCCGCGCACATGGCACTCGGTTGGGTGCGTTCGGAGGGCATCGCGGTGGACGAGTCCGGTCACGTGCACGACCTCACGATTCGGTCGTTCGGAGTCTTGCGAGCCGTCGACATGCCGCGAGTCGAGGTGCTGATCGACGTCGACGCCAGCAACCCGGTGAACGGCAGCGACGCCGTGTTCGCCGCGGTGGCGGCCGCCGCCTGGCGAGCGGACGGCTTCGGGCCGCGGTGGCCGTCGCGACGTTGAGCGACCCGTCGATGCGGACGGAGTCGGGAGTGACCTCCGGCTCGACACGAATGCTCGATCGGCGGCGGGTGAGGACGGCGGGTGACGGTCGCTGGTGTCGCGAGTAGATTTCGGGTATGGCAACCAAAAAGGCAGCAGCACCCGTCGGTCCCTACACCCCGGTTGTACGTGCCGGCGACTGGGTGATCGTCTCGGGTCAACTCGGCATCGCGGACGGTGTTCTGGTGCCGGGTGGGGTGGCCGGTCAGACGGCTCAGGCCGTCGTGAATCTGAAGGCCCGTCTCGCCGAAATGGGACTCACCGTGCATGACGTGGCCAAGACGCTGTGCTTCCTCACCGACATGGACACCTTCGCCACCTTCAACGAGGCCTACGTGGCCGGTTTCGACGGTGCTCGCCCGGCTCGTTCGACGATCGGTGTCGCGGCCCTTCCCTTCGGTGGTGTGGTCGAGATCGAGGCGTGGGCTCACAAGCCGGCCTCGGAGACGGTGACACGATCCACCGCGACGAAAACGCCGGCCGCAAAAGTGCCGGCCGCCACCAAGCCGGCGAAGAAGTCGGCCGCCACGAAGCCGGCGAAGAAGCCGGCCGCCAAGAAGCCGGTCGCCACGAAGCCGGCGAAGAAGTCGACCGGCAAGGCCGGCCGCTCGGGTCGTCGTTAGGATTCGCCCGTGCCCGGTGCAATCGTCCTCGTCGTGATTCTGTTCGCGTTCCCGATCGTGGTGGGCCTGTCGACCGCGGCCATCGCCGCTCTGCTCGGCCATCTGCTCTGGAAGGACGGCGAGGTTCGACACGAGGGCAGCGAACTGCTCGACCTCAACACCTGAGGCCAACCGCCGTCTTCGGCGACGGGCTGGTCGGCGGGCGAACCGGCGCGACCTTCGAACGCGTTTCTGAGAGAGTGTGAATCGTGCACACCCCCGACGCCGCCCTGTCGCGTCTCGCGCGTCTCGCGCTCACCTACTCCTTCGAGCGCATCCACATGGACCCACCACCGCTCGATGCGCCGATTTCCTACGACGAGATGCATCGTCGCGTCGGAGAGACGGTGACCGCCGACGGCATCGGAGGTGACGAGGCGTTGCGCCTCTTCATGAACGTGCTCGCGCCGGCCTGCATCTCGGTCGATCATCCGGCGTTCCTGTCGTTCGTTCCCGGCGCTCCCACCGAGGCATCGGTGATCTTCGACATGGTGGTTTCGGCCAGCGGCATCTACACCGGCTCCTGGCTCGAGGGCGCGGGTGCGGTGTACGCCGAGAATCAAGCGCTGCGGTGGATCGCCGATCTGGCCGGTTTCCCCGAATCGGCCGGTGGTGCGTTCGTGAGCGGTGGCACGGCCGGGAACCTCTCGGCGCTCATCGCCGCTCGACACCGCTGGCGCGAGCGCGCCGATGGTCGGGCCGACCGCTGGCGCGGACTCGTGGTGGCCTCCGAGGGTGCGCACTCCTCGGTGAAGCAGGCCGCCCGAGCCATGGATGCCGACGTCGTGACGGTCGAAGCCGACGAAACCGGCCGACTCACCGCCGAGCGGCTTCGGACGGCGGTCGACGGACTGCATCCCGACGACCGAGCGCGAGTGTTCGCCGTGGTGGCCACCGGGGGCACCACCAACCTCGGGGTCGTCGATGATCTGACGGCCGCCGCCGACATCGCCGGCGAACTCGACGTCTGGTTCCATGTCGACGGCGCCTACGGCGCGGCGGCACTCTGTGCACCCTCGGTGCGTCACCTCTTCGTGGGTGTCGAACGCGCCGACAGCTTGATCGTCGACCCGCACAAGTGGTTGTTCGCGCCCTACGACAGTTGCGCGCTCGTGTACCGGAACATCCACGACGGACGCCGGGCCCACACTCAGCACGCCGAGTATCTGGACGTCCTGCACGGTGGAGAGGACCCCGATCGTCCATGGCTCGAGATGAATCCGGCCGACGTCGCGCACCACTTGAGCCGTCGCGCTCGCGGATTGCCGCTGTGGTTCAGCCTCGCCACGCACGGCACCCGCGCCTATTCGGAAGCTATGGAGATCACTCTCGACGTCACGCGCGACGGGGCCGACGAGATACGGCGTCGGCCGTACCTGCAACTGTTGCTGGAACCCGACCTGAGCATCCTCGTGTTCCGGCGGCTCGGATGGACCCCCGATCAGTACCGGCGCTGGAGCGACGAGCAGTTGCGTGCGGGTCGATCCTTCGTGGTGCCCAGTTCGTGGAAGGGTGAGACGGTGTTGCGCTTCTGCATCGTGAATCCCCGAACCACACGCGAGCATCTGGTGACCATCCTCGACTCCCTCGCCGCCGACCCCGCTCCCGCCGTACGCTGACCGGGTCGATTCGACGACTCGAGAACCATGGAACCCCGACGCGCCGACCTCCTGATTCGCAACGCCCGGCTGGTGGCGACGATGGACGACGAGCGTCGCGAACTCGCCGGGGGTTGGGTGGCCATCACCGATGGTCTGGTGTCGGGTGTCGGAGCATCGACCGAGCCGATGCCGTCGGCCGATCAGGTGGTCGACGCATCGGGATGTCTGGTGACACCCGGACTGGTGAACACTCATCACCACATCTACCAGAACCTCACGCGGGCCTATCCGCCGATGACCGACAAGCCTCTCTTCGGATGGCTGCAGTCGCTCTATCCGATCTGGCGCGGCATCGACGAGGAGGCGGTACACGTGTCGGCATTCGTCGGCCTCGTCGAACTGGCGATGTCGGGATGCACCACATCCACCGACCACCTCTACCTGCACCCTCGCAAGGGCGGCGATCTGTTGTCGGCCGAGATCGCCGCGGCCCGCGAACTGGGTGTGCGGTTTCATCCGACGCGGGGTTCGATGTCCCTCAGCGAGAAGGACGGTGGCCTACCACCCGACGATGTCGTGTCCGACGACGACGAGATCCTCGCCGCGTCGCAGGAGGCCGTCGAACGACATCACGACCGTTCGTTCGGGGCAATGGTTCGCGTGGCGCTCGCACCGTGCTCTCCGTTCAGTGTCACCGAGGAGTTGATGGTGCGCTCGGCCGAACTCGCCGAGAAACTCGACGTTCGACTGCACACGCACTTTGCCGAGAACGCCGAAGACGACGAGTTCTCGTTGGCCACCTTCGGGTGTCGACCGATGGAGTACCTCGAGCGCACCGGCTGGTGCAGCGATCGGGCATGGGTGGCCCACTGCGTGATGCCCGAGCCCGACGAGGTGAGTCGACTCGGTGCGGCCGGAATCGGAGTCGCGCACTGCCCGAGCAGCAATTTGATCCTGGCCTCCGGAATCGCCCCGGTGGTCGACCTGCGGGCGGCCGGGGTGAAGGTCGGACTGGGAGTCGACGGATCATCGTCGGCCGACTCGGCCTCCATGTGGCTCGAGGCGCGCACGGCGATGCTGGTGGCCAAGTTGCGCAGCGGCGCGCACGCGGGAACCGCGCGCATGGCTCTCGAGGTGGCGACGCGCGGCGGTGCGGGATGCCTCGGACGCGAGGGTGAGATCGGCGAGTTGCGTGTCGGAGCGGTCGGCGACGTCGCGGTGTGGCGTCTGGAGGGCCCGGCCTTCGCCGGCGCGATCGCCGACCCCGTGGAGGCCTGGTTGCGGTGCGGTCCGATCGGTGCGTTGCACACCATCGTCCACGGTCGATTCGTGGTGCGCGACGGACGACCGGTCCACTCCGATCTGCCCGACATGCTCCGACGTCACGACGCCATCAGTACCCGCCTGCAACGACTCGCTCCATGAAACCCGCCGGCCGGCCCCGAGCCGTGTTGTGGGACATGGACGGAACTCTCGTCGACACCGAGCCCTACTGGATCGAAGCCGAGTACGCGATCGTCGAGGCGCACGGTGGCACGTGGTCCCACGAACACGCCAAGGCGCTGGTCGGTTCCGACCTGCTCGACTCGGGTGCCTACATTCGACGACACGGGGGTGTCGATCGCGATCCCACCGAGATCGTCGAGATGCTGCTCGACATCGTCGTGGCCAAGGTGCGCGAGGAGGTGCCGTGGCGTCCCGGCGCCCGCGAGTTGCTGGGTGGCTTGCGCGCGCTCGACGTACCCACGGCGTTGGTCACGATGTCGTGGAAGCGTTTCTCCGACGAGGTGGTCCGTTGTCTTCCCCCCGAGAGTTTCGTCACGACGGTGACGGGAGACGAGGTCGATCGGGGCAAACCCCACCCGGAGCCCTACCTTCTCGCGGCCCGGAGACTCGGTCTCCGACCGGAGGAATGCGTCGCCATCGAGGATTCACCCACCGGTGTTCGTTCGGCATTGGCGGCCGGTTGTCGGGTGATCGGCGTTCCGCACGTGGTGGAGATTCCGAGCGCGATCGCCGATCTTCCCGAATCGATCGGGCAACTCGCCCTCCTCCCCACCCTCACCGGCCTCACCCCTGTGAATCTGGTGACGTTTTTCGACCCTATGGGTAGATAATCCTCACCAGAACAACAGGGGGTCAGTTGCCCCAGCGCGACTGACCGAACCGGTAGCCGACGCTGCGGACGGTCTGGATGAGGTTGGCGTGCTCCTCGCCCAACTTGGCGCGGAGTCGTCGAATGTGGACGTCGACGGTCCGGGCACCGCCGTAGTAGTCGTAGCCCCAGACTCGCGACAGCAGCATTTCGCGGGAGAACACCTTGCCGGGATTCAGCACCAGGAACTTCAGCAACTCGTACTCCATGTAGGTGAGATCGAGAGGCGTGCCGTCCACCGACGCTTGATAGGTCTCGAGGTTGAGGATCAGCGCGCCGTAGTCGACCAACTCGGGACGCGAGGCCCCGGCGTTGAAGGAGAACAGGTGCCGTAGACGAGCCTCGAGTTCGCGTGGATGGAAGGGCAGCAGGCAGAAGTCGTCGAAGAGTTCGTCGCGCAGCGTCAACTCGTCCAGCTGCGCACCCGTGACCAACAACAGGAGAGGCACCACGAGAGAATCGCGTTTGCGCAACGAGCGACACACCGCCCACGCCGCTTCGATGTCGCCGTCGGTACAGACGATGGCTCCCATCCAGTTCTCGGTTCCCTGGGCCTTGCCAACGGAATCGGCCGAGGCGTAGCCCTTCCAGCGGTAGCCCGCGAGATCGAGCGTACGCACCAGATCGGGCGGCGGAGACTCGGGGAAGACGGCGATCAAGTCCACGACACGGGCCTCAGACCGACCTCAGGTATCTCTGCAACTCGAAGGGCGTCACCTGCGTCTTGTAGCCGCGCCATTCGGAGCGCTTGTTGCGGAGGAACCACTCGAAGATGTGCTCGCCGAGCGCATCGTGCACGAGACTCGAGTTCTCCATGACCCGCAGCGCGTCGGCGAGGGATTGCGGCAGTTGGTCGATGCCGAGCTTGCGCAACGCATCGTCACCCATCTCGAACAGGTTGGCGTCGGCTTCGGCCGGCAACTCGTAGCCCTGCTCGATGCCGCGCAAACCGGCCGCCAGGATCACCGAGAAGGCGAGATAGGGATTGCAGGCCGGGTCGGGCGATCGATACTCGATGCGGGTGGCCAGCGGATTGGCGCGCTTCGGAACGGGCACGCGGATGAGTCCGCTGCGATTGTTGCGAGCCCACGACACGTGAACGGGCGCCTCGAATCCGGGGACCAGCCGCTTGTAACTGTTCACGGTCTGGTTCGTGATCGCGGTGATCTCGGCGGCGTGGAAGAGGAGCCCGGCCATGAACTTCTTGGCGGTGTCGGAGAGGTTGTACGCGTCGTCGGCGTCGTAGAACGCGTTGCCCTCACCGTCGAAGAGCGAGAGGTGAAGGTGCATGCCGCTGCCCTGGACGCCCTCGAGCGGTTTGGGCATGAACGTGGCGTGCACGCCCTGAGCCGCGGCGACCTCCTTCACGACGAGACGGAACGTCATCACGCTGTCGGCCATCGAGAGCGCGTCGGTGTGCCGGAGATCGATCTCGTGCTGCGAGGGGGCGTCCTCGTGGAACGAGTACTCGACGGGGATGCTCATCGTCTCGAGCGTGCGGATGGTTTCCTTGCGCAGCGATCCGGTGACGTCGGTGGTGGTGAGATCGAAGAACGAAGCCTCGTCGAGGGGACGGGGAGGCTGACCTGGCTCCGGGGGTGCGAAGTAGAAGAACTCGATGTCGGGAGCGATCAGGAAGTCGAGTCCGTGGACGCGCGCGGCCTGCAGGTTGCGACGAAGCACCTGGCGCGGATCGCCGCCGAACGGAGTGCCGTCGAGGTGGTGGATGTCGCAGAAGACGCGGGCCTCGGGGGCCTTTGAATCGGCCCACGGCAACATCACGAACGTGTTCGCGTCGGGAGCGGCCAACACGTCGCTCTCCTGAACGCGCGAAAAGCCGTCGATGGAGGAACCGTCGAAGGTCATTCCGTCCTCGAGAGCGTTCTCGAGTTCGGCCGGACTGATCGCGAAGCTCTTGAGATTGCCGAGGACGTCGGTGAACCACAGACGAATCAGCCGGACCTTGCGCTCCTCGACGGTTCGCAGCACGTAGTCACGCTGTTGTTCCAGCATGTTCATGTCCCCATTCTGCCGAGGGCTGGCGTGTTTCCGTTGGGCGGGAGTCGACCGGTCGAGCCGGGTTCGATCGGGGCCCGGTCGGGACACGGTCGGGACACGGAACCCGGTCACGAAGTAGGGGCCGGGTTGCCCCGGCCCCTACGACGATTCGAATCCGTTCGTGGATCAGCCGCAGACCGTCTCGACGAGCAGACGAGTGACGGTGTAGGGATCCATGTTCGCGTTCGGACGACGGTCCTCGGCGTAGCCCTTGCCGGTCTTCTCGACCTGCCACGGGATACGGATCGAGGCGCCGCGGTTCGAGATGCCGTAGCTGAACTTGTTCCACGGTGCGGTCTCGTGGTGTCCGGTGAGGCGGCTCTGGATGTCGTGACCGTAGTTCTCGACGTGGAGCATGACCTTCTTGCTGAGGGCCTCGCAGGCGGCCTTGATGGCCTTCATGTCGCGGTCGTTGCGCATCTTCTTGGTGGAGAAGTTGGTGTGCGCTCCGGCGCCGTTCCAGTCGCCCTTCTGCGGCTTGGCGGCCAGCGAGATCACCACGTCGTAGTCCTCGGCGATGCGGTGCAGCAGCCAGCGAGCCACGGTGAGGTGGTCGCTCACGGTGAGCGCGTCGGCCGCACCGATCTGGAACTCCCACTGGCCGGGCATCACTTCGGCGTTGGTGCCTTCGATGAGGAGACCGGCATCGAGACACGCCTGGGTGTGCTCCTCGATGATCTCGCGACCGACGACACGACCGGCGCCGACGCCGCAGTAGTACGGGCCTTGCGGTCCGGGGAATCCGTCCTTGGGGAACCCGAACGGAGTCCCGTCGAGACGCATCATCGTGTACTCCTGCTCGATTCCGAAGATCATCTCCTCGGCGGCGTGCTTCTTGGCGGCCTTGGCACACGCGGCGCGGGTGTTGGTCGGGTGCGGCTTGCCGGACTGCGCCAGCATGACCTCGCACAGCACGAGAATGTTGTTGCCGCCACGAATCGGGTCGGGGCAGGTGAAGACCGGATGAAGGGCACAGTCCGACTTGTCGCCGGGAGCCTGATTGGTCGACGAACCATCGAAGCCCCAGATCGGCGCCTTCTTCACGTCGTCGGCGAGGATCTTGGTCTTCGATCGCAGGAGAGGTGTCGGCTCGGTGCCGTCAATCCAGATGTATTCCGCTTGATAGGGCACTTGGGGTCCTTCCAATGTTCCACCGGCCGCAGCCGGTCCTGTAGGGGCGTCGCCATTCTGTTACCTGACGGTCCCGGAGTCGTTGCCCGAATGTGAACGCTGTGTGAAACGCCCCGCTGGGGGTGCTGGGGCCGGGGGTGCTGGGAACGGGTCGGTCGGCCGACCGACACCACGGGGATTCGGCCGCTCGGGAGACCGCCGTTAGCCTCCCCGAGGTGGCGACGATCAGGATCGGTTTGGCCCAGATGAATCCGGTGCTCGGCGACCTGGCCGGCAATCGGGCGCAGATCCTCGACGTTTACCAGCAGGCCGAAGACCGGGGTTGCGACGTCGTGGTGTTCGGCGAACTCACCGTGACCGGGTATCCACCCGAGGATCTGGTGCTCAAGTCCGGCTTCGTGCGCGACAACCGGGCGGTTCTGGCCGACATCGCCGCCCGCACCGGTCACTGCGTGGCCGTGGTCGGGTTCGTCGACCCGGGTGCGGGAATCGATCCGGCGTCGGGTCGACCGGTCATCCACAACGCGGCGGCGATTTGTTCCGGCGGGTCCATCAGGGGCGTGTATCGCAAACGACTGTTGCCCAACTACGACGTGTTCGACGAGGAACGCACCTTCCAACCGGGTCGGGGGGATCACCATCTCTTTGAGATCGCCGGCGTGAAGGCCGCGGTCTCGATCTGCGAGGACGTGTGGCGCGCCGACGGACCGGTGGCCCAACAGGCCGCCGGTGGAGCCGCGCTGAACATCAACATCAACGGCTCGCCGTTCCATCGGGGCAAGGTCGTCGAGCGCGAGCGCATGCTCGCCGCGCGAGCCCACGAGAACGATTGCGCGATCGTCTATGTCAACCAGGTGGGGGGTCAGGACGAGCTGGTCTTCGACGGGGCGTCGATGGTGTTCGACGCGAAGGGTCGTCTGGTGTGTCGACTCCAGCAGTTCCGATCCGGCCTCAGCGTGATCGATTTCGACGTTCCCGAGCGAACGGTCACCGGCCCGACCTTGCCGGTCACGTCGATCTCGGCGACGTCGCGCGCCACCGGCGAGCGGATCGAGCCACCGGTCCGACCGTTGCTGACCTCCGAGTCCGAGCTCTACGAGGCTCTGGTTCTGGGCACGCGCGACTACGTGCGCAAGAACCGATTCACCGACGTCGTGATCGGGCTGTCGGGAGGCATCGATTCGTCGCTCGTGGCGGCGGTCGCGGTCGACGCCCTTGGCGCCGAGCACGTGCACGGGGTATCGATGCCGTCTCGGTATTCGTCGGAGGGTTCGCGGTCGGATGCCAAGGACCTGGCCGACGCGCTCGGCATCGACCTTCGAACCGTGTCGATCGAGCCGGCGTTCGCCGCCTATCTCGACATGCTCGCGCCGTCGTTCGACGGTCGACCGGCGGATCTCACCGAGGAGAACCTGCAGAGCCGTTGCCGTGGACAGATCCTGATGGCGTTGTCGAACAAGTTCGGCTGGATGGTGTTGACCACCGGCAACAAGAGCGAGATGGCGGTCGGGTACTTCACGATCTACGGCGATTCGGTGGGTGGTTACGCCGTGATCAAGGACCTGCTGAAGACCGACGTCTTCGCGCTCTCGCGCCACGTGAACGAACGCGCCGGGCGGATCGTCATTCCGGAGTCGGTTCTCACCAAGCCACCGTCGGCCGAGTTGCGCCCCGACCAACGCGACGATCAGAGCCTTCCTCCCTACGAGGTTCTCGATCCGATCCTGCGCGAGTACGTCGAGAACGACCGCACGGCGGCCGAGATCGTCGAACTCGGCCACCCCGACGAGATCGTGCGCCGAATCGCCCGATTGGTCGACCTCAACGAGTACAAGCGCCGTCAGTGTCCGCCCGGAGTGCGCGTGTCGGAGAAAGCGTTCGGCAAGGACCGGCGACTGCCGATCACCAACGGCTACCGCGGCTGACGGATCACGCGGCCGTACGACCAGGTCGCTCCGATGCAGAGCACCGCGCAGGCGGCTCCCATGAGCGACGCCGCACCGATTCCGTGCGCGTCGTACAGGGCGGTGGCCACGACCGACATCGTCGCGCGCCCGAGCGTCCCGCCGCCGATCGCCCAGCCGAGACCCCGTCCGGGTGACTCGGGAATGACGTTGGCCGCGAGCGGAAGAAGACTGACGATCGCAAACTCGAAACCGAGCAGATACACGGCGAGCATGGCGATGCCGGCCGCTTGGACCTCGGAGAACACCACGAGCAACAAGGCGGCGGGAACGATCAGTCCGGTGCCGAGGATCGTGCTGCGTTCCTTGCCCCACACGTCGGTGCGTCGGGCGCTGGTGACCGACGCCAGCAACTCGAAGGCGCCCAAGCCGAAGGCCACCCCCGCGATGGCGGCCTCGGAGTAACCGAACCCGTCCTCGAGCCACGAACCGAAGGTGACGAACATGCACTGGCTGGCCGCCATCAGGAAGTACATCGCCGCCACCACCAGGAACCCGCGCCGTGGCATGGGTCTGCGCGTCGGTGATTCACCCGTCGGATGCGGCGAGGCCGCCCCCTCGCCCAGACGAAACGCCAGCAGGATCGCCATGGCGATCACCACCACCGCCCCGACCACGTAACCCCATCGCCACGACGATGCCGAGGCCACCAATCCGAGACTCGTGACGCCGAGCAGGAGTCCGAGCGCCCACGACGTCTCGGTGATACCGATCACCCGACCACGCCGCTCGTAGTCGACCTGATCGTTCACCCACGCCGTGAGCCCCATGTCGAACACGAACTTCGAGAGACCGAGCAGCATGATGCCGATCACGAACATCCAGAGAGCCGAACTCGTGGCGGCGATCACCGACGCGACGGCGACGCCCGAGAGTCCGACGACCATCGACGTCCGGCGATGCATGCGGTCGACGACCGAACCGAGAGCGGGTGCGGCGCCCATCACCAGCTCGGTGAGCATCAGGGCGACGCCGATCCGACCGAGGGTCGTGCCGAAGTCGTCGGCGATGCTGGCGAGAAACGGAGGAGCGAAGCGGAACGCGGCGTTGGCCGCGGTTCGCGCCGCGGTCACCTCGACGACGTGACGTCTGGTTTCGTCGGGGAACGACTCGTCGAGCAGTCGTGGTCCGAGACCGCGAGGGTGGGTTTCCGATGAGGACGGCTCGCTCGCCGGAGATCCACTCACTCCGGCGCTCCGCTGTTGCGGAGATCGTCGGCGGCGAGATCGAGTGGGAACAGCAGCGAGCCGACTCGCCACTGCGGCGGGGAGATCGGGTGAGGTTCGCTCTCGAACCACGAGCCGGCGAGATTCGGGAATCGGTTGTCGACGCCCGCGAGATGTTGACGCATGACGCGGATGACCCCTCCGTGGGAGACGACGAGCACGCAACCGCCGGGCCATCGATCGTGGATCGCCACGAGGGCCCTCGACGCCCGCGACCACGTCGACGTCGGCGTCTCGAACCCCGGGGGACGCCGTCCGGCCTCCAGCCAGCCGGGCCACTGCTCACGAATCTCGCTCGCCATCAATCCCTGCCACTCGCCGGCATCGTTCTCGCGCCAGTCGCGGTCGGAGACGCGAACCTCGCAGCCCACGAGTTCGGCGATGGCGTCGGCGGTGTGAACGGCGCGTTGCAGGTCGCTGCTCACCACGGCATCGAAGGAAGGACACTCCGTCGTCAGCAGTCGCCCGGCGATGTGCGCCTGCTCGTGACCGAGAGCGGTGAGTGGCGGATCGGCCTGACCCTGCCATCGGCCGGTTGCGTTCCATTCGCTCTGACCGTGACGCAGCACGAGGACACGGGTCACGGACACGAGTCGTCACGGTACCGCCGGTACGCTCGCCCCGATGGCGATCCTCCGACTGTTCGCGCAGGCCCGCGAAGCGGCGGGCACCGGACGAGATTCGGTCGACGCGCCCACGGTGGCGGCGGTGATCGATGTCGCCGTGGCTCGCTACGGGTCGCGTTTCGCCGAACTGTTGCCGACCTGCCGGATTTGGCTCAACGGCGAGGAGGTTCCTTCCGACACGCTCGTGACCGACAATGATGAGGTGGCGGTGCTACCGCCGGTGTCGGGAGGGTGTCGATGAGTCAGTCGGGTCAGAATCACGGGATCGCCAACGACGACCCCGCGTCGCTCGACCTGTCCGCTCTGCGGGCCGAGCGCGAGACCCTTCGCTCTCGCGAGGACGCGGTGTCGTTCGTGCGCCGACTCGCCCAGGGTCGCATCGATCTCGTGGCCACCGTGCGCGCGAATCGGGCGTCCGGAGGAGCGGAGTCGGTCGCCGATGTCGTGCGATCGGCGGTGGGTCCGGCACCGAGCACCGGATCGGCGCGTCCGCCACGCGATGCCGAGGTGAGTGCCGACCATCCCTTGGTGTCCGAGTTCGAGGCGGTGAGCGAGCGGCTCGGATTCGACGATCTCGGATCGCTCGACCTCGACGGACTGGATCGGCTGCACTCCGGTTTGGTGGATTTCGAGGCCGCGCAGAGTGGTTTGCGAAAGGCACTTTTCGATCGGATCGACGCTCTGACGGCCGAATTGGTCCGCCGTTACAAAGATGGCGGGGCCTCGGTCGATTCGCTGCTGCAGAACTGAGCGGATAACTTCCCCACATTGTGACTCGTGTGGCGGTTCTCTCGTTCCACACCTCGCCTCTCGCTCAGCCGGGCGTCGGTGACTCGGGCGGCATGAACGTCTACGTCCGGGAACTCGTCGCGGCGTTGGCCCACGCCGGTGTCGAATGCACCACTTACACCCGCGCCTGGCGTCCCGGGCTTCCCGACGAGGTGTTGGTCGAGCCCAACCATCGCGTGGTCCATGTTCCGGCCGGCCGTTTCGATCTGGTGAAGGAGGAACTCGAAGCAGTGGTTCCCGAGTTCACCGAGCGAGTGCTCGCCGACATGGCGGGGCGTCCGGCCGACGTGGTGCACGCCAACTATTGGCTCTCGGGTATCGCCGGTCACGCGATCAAGCACGACGCGTCGATTCCGTTGGTCACGACCTTCCACACGTTGGCTCGCGTGAAGGCCGAGGGTGGCGACCCCGAACCGGAGCGACGCGAACGCGCCGAAGCGTCGGTGATCGGGTGCGCCGACGCGATCTGCGTGTCGTGCGACGAGGAAGCCGATCAGTTTCTCCGGCTCTACGGTCGTCCGCTGGGGCGAATGGAGATCGTCGCCCCCGGAGTCGAACACGCTTTCTTCATGCCCGGCGATCGCAACGGGGCTCGCACCGCGCTCGGCATGGGATCAGGACCGGTGTTGTTGTTCGTCGGTCGGTTGCAGCCGCTGAAGGGAGTCGACGTCGCCGTTCGCGCGTTGGCGGCTCTCGGTCGCAACGATGCCGAGCTGTACGTGGTCGGCGGTTCGTCGGGCGCCGAGGGCGACCATTACTCGGCCTCGGTCAGGAGGTTGGTCGACGAGTTGGGTCTCACCCGTCGGGTGCACTTCGTGGCGCCGCAGCCGCACCACATCCTGTCCACCTACTACCGGGCGGCCGACGCGGTGTGGGTCCCCAGTCGGTCCGAGAGTTTCGGTCTCGTCGCCCTGGAGGCCGCGGCGTGCGGAGTGCCGGTGATCGCCAATGGCGTCGGAGGGTTGCTCTCCCTCGTCGATCACGACCGAACCGGCTTCCTCGTGGCCGACCGGGATCCCGAGGTCTTCGCCCGACACACCGCCGAATTGTTGGCCGACCCCGTCCGCGCCGCCGAGATGGGTCGCGCGGCGGCATCACGCGGTCGGGCCTACACCTGGAGTTTCGCGGCGGCGCGTTTGCGGCGTCTGTACTCCGACGTGACGAGTCGCGCGCTCGTCTCCTGCTCGTGAGCGATCTCCACGACGACGGCGCCTTGGCCGTCTTCGAACGACAAATCGACGAATGGTTGTCGGCCATGCGGTCCAGCAATTCGGCGATCGTGGCGGTCGATCACGCGGAGCCCGATCCCATGTTTCGTGCTCGCTGGTACGTGCGAATGAGAGGCGAGGCCAAGGACTTCACGACGGTTTGGATCACCCTCGGGCAACGAACGCTCCGCTACGAGACGTACGTGATGCCCGCGCCCGAGGAGAACGTCGCCGAGTTCCTCGAGAACCTCCTCCGCCGCAACGAGAAGTTGATTGGTGCCCACTTCTCGATCGGTGCCGAGGACGCCGTGTTCCTGCGCGGCGAGATTCCACTGCTGGCGCTCGCGGAATCCGAACTCGATCGCATCGTGGGTTCGATGTTCGCCTACGTCGAACAGAGCTTCCGGCCGTTGTTGCGGCTCGCCTTCGCGTCCCGCTTCGCCGACTGACGTTCGTCCCGAATCGTCGGAAGTCACCGGGGTCGGAGGCGGTACGGTGATCCCATGTCGAGCAACGGCGGTCGTCCGGCCACTTTCCGTATCGCCGTGGTGGGTGGCGGCAACATGGGCTCCGCTCTGGTTGGGGGTCTGCTGGCGCGGGACGTCGTGACGGCGGCGGAGTTGGTGATCGTCGAGGTCGACGAGTCGAAGAGGACGGAACTCGGCGGGCGCTTCGAGGGTGTGACCGTGGTGGCGGAGACACCCCGGTGCGAGTCGGCGATCCTCGCGGTGAAGCCGCAGCACGTGGAGGAAGCGGTGCGTTCCGTGGTGGCCGCCGGTGCCCGTCGGATCCTGTCGATCGCCGCGGGAGTCACCATCGCCCGACTGGAAGCCGCGGCCGGTCCCGAGGTGGCGGTCGTTCGTTCGATGCCGAACACTCCGGCTTTGGTGGGCGAGGGGGCGTCGGCACTGAGTGCCGGAGGAAGAGCCCGGCGGGACGACGTCGAATGGGCGATGCGGATTCTCGGATCGGTGGGAGTGGTGGTGGAGGTGCCCGAGGAGCAGCTCGATGCCGTCACCGGATTGGCCGGCAGCGGCCCGGCCTATGTGTTTTCGATGGCCGAGGCTTTGATGGAGGCCGGACGTGGCGTCGGACTTCCGAACGATGTCGTCGACGTTCTGGTTCGCCAGTTGCTCGTCGGGTCGGCGGCCTTGCTCGCCGAGGGAGACGATCCAGTTGAGTTGCGACGACGAGTGACGTCGCCCGGTGGCACCACCGCCGAAGGAGTGAAGGAACTCGAAGCGCGCGATCTGCGCGGTGCGATCGTCGCGGCCGTCGAAGCCGCGACGCGTCGAAGTCGCGAACTCGGCGCCTCCTGAACATCCTCGGCAAGGATTTTTTGCTCAACTTCGAGCGTCGTCCGAACGCTTCCGGAGAGTCGTCGCAGGTCAGCTATTTAGCGCAAAACAAGCTGATTTCTGCACACTGCAAGCAACGAAAAATTTCCCCGTCGGAAACTTTCATTTCGTCGAAACGAGGACATAAGGTGCGACACGGGTCACATGACCACCGGGACGTCGAGAGACATCGACCACCGGGAGACGCGCCCGCAAGGGCAGCGCCGACAGGGCCGGTGCCATCGGGGGGTTGGCACCGGCCCGGTCGCTTTTCCGGGATGAAATGCGCCAACTGCGCATGGCACCGGCCCGGTGTGATGACGGTGCCATCGGGGGGCCGAGTCGTCGGCACGACCGGCCCGGTCGCTTTTCCGGGATGAAATGCGCCAACTGCGCATGGCACCGGCCCGGTGTGATGACGGTGCCATCGGGGGGCCGAGTCGTCGGCACGACCGGCCCCGTCGCTTTTCCGGGATGAAATGCGCCAACTGCGGCGCGCTCCGATTCTCGTCGTCGATGGCACACTGTCGTCGTGCACCGCACCGTTTCGTTGTTGTCGGATCTCGGACATGATTCCGAGCAGGTGGGAGTTCTTCGGGCGATTCTCCGTGATCAGTGTCCCGATGCGACGGTCATCGACATCACCCACGCGATCGCACCGTTCGACGTTCGAGGGGGGTCGCTCGCGTTGGCCCGCGCGGTTCCGTATCTGCCCGAGGGAGTGATCGTGGTGGCGATCGACCCCGGTGTCGGTGGCGACCGACGCTTGGTTGCCGTCGAGGTGGGCGACGGGGCCGGTGTCTTCATCGGTCCCGACAATGGGGTGCTGGGTACGGGAGTGGCGATCGCCGGTGGAGCGGGTCGCGCCGTTGTGCTCGATCGTGTCGAGTTCCATCTGGATTCGCCAGGTGTCACCTTCGCCGCGCGCGACGTGCTCGTTCCGGTGGCCGCGGCCTTGTGCAATGGTGTCGATCTCGCCGACCTGGGCACCGCCGTCGATCCGGCCGCGTTGTTGCCGAGCGTGATTCCGGTCCCGCGCGAGGAGAACGGGGCACTCGCGTGCGAGGTCCTGTGGGTCGATCGATTCGGAAACTGTCAGCTCAACGTCTCGCTCGACGATCTTCATTCGACGTGGGGAGACGTGAACCGCGTTCGGGTGCGCATGGGTGACACGGTGCGCAATCTCGCGGTTCATGTCGCCTTCGCCGGAATCGGTGCGGGTGCGGCTGGTTTGGTGGTCGATTCGTCGGGCTTGCTGGCGATCGCCGTCGAGCGTGGATCGGCCGCACTCGAGTTGGGTATCGCCGAAGGGGACCAAGTCGACCTCTCGCCCGGTGACGACGAGCCGGCGGTCAGCGTCCCGGTGTCGCTTCGACACTAGGGTGGCGACGTGCGGCCCGCGACCACGCTCACGGTTGCCCTTCTGTTGTTGGGCATCTTCATCGCCGGAATCGTGTCGCTGTTGAGGCTCTGAGATCGGTCGCGTTCCATGAATCTCGCCTCCATCATCGACGGTCACGACGCCGACAAGATCGCCATCATCTCGCGTGGTCGGTCCACGACGTACGGGACGCTCAGCGAGCAGATCGAGTCGTTCCGGGGCTCGCTCGTGGCACTGGGGGTCGCATCGGGTGATCGGGTGGCGCTTCTGTGCGGCAACGGCCGGTGGTTCGTGGTGTCGTATCTGGCGACCGTGGGTCTGGGCGCGATCGCCGTTCCGCTGAACCCGCTCAGTCCGTCTCCGGAACTCGAGCGCGAACTGGCTGTCGTCGATCCGGTCCTGGCCGTGGTTGAGGCATCCGCCGTCCCGTCGTTCTCCGGGATCCGGGTCTCGGACTCGAACTCGTTGCGCCATGTCGTCGTCACCGATGCGTCGAGCGCCACGACGCTCGGCTCGTTCGGAACCGTTCACCAGTTCGACGACCTGTTGACCGGGGCGCGAACCCCCTGGAGCCACGTCGAACCATCCCACCCGGCGGTTCTCATGTTCACCAGTGGAACCGCCGGTGCGCCACGAGCCGCCACGTTGTCGCACGGCAACCTGCTCGAGAACATCTGTCAGAACAACTCGACCTCCGATCACGTCATGAAGGACGACGTGGTGTTCGGTGTGCTCCCGATGTTCCACATCTTCGGACTCAACGTCGTGCTGGGCATGACCCTCATGGCCGGAGCCACCGTCGTTCTGGTGCAGCGATTCGATCCGGTCACCGCGGTCGAGACGATCGTCGAGCGCGGAATCACGATCTTCCCCGGCGCGCCTCCGGTCTGGGTGGCGCTCTCGTTGCTGGAGGGAATCGACCCGGGTTCGTTCTCCACGGTGCGCCTCGCTCTCACCGGCGCCGCCCGCATGCCGGACGACGCCGCCGAACGTCTGAAACGCAAGTTCGGTGTCGAACTCCGCGAGGGGTACGGACTCACCGAGGCGTCACCGGTCGTCACGAGTTCGGTCGGGGTCGACAACCGTCGTGGGTCGGTCGGCCGAGCCGTCGAGGGCGTCGATGTCCGGGTGGTGGACGAGAACGGCGACGACGTCCTGGCCGGCGACAGCGGAGAGGTCTGGGTGAACGGGCCCAACGTCTTCCTCGGTTACTGGAACGATCCGGAGGCCACGGCGAGGGTTCTCGACCGCGACGGATGGTTGCACACCGGTGACATCGGAATGGTCGACGACGACGGTTACCTCTATCTCGTCGACCGGGCCAAGGACCTGATCATCGTGTCGGGATTCAACGTGTTCCCGGCCGAGGTCGAGGAGGTGTTGACGCGACATCCGGCCGTGACCGAAGCGGGAGTGGTGGGTGTGCCGCATCCGCACACCGGCGAGGCCGTGCGCGCTTTCGTCGTGCTGAAACCGGGTGCCGAGACCGACGAGGACGCGTTGATCGACCATTGTCACGATCACGTCGCGCGCTACAAGTGTCCGAGCAAGGTGTTGATCGTCGACCAGCTACCGCACAATGCCGTCGGCAAGTTGCTGCGCCGTTCGCTCGACGCGCCGAACTGACGACACCAAAAATCCCGCGAAGAGGATCACGACACCCACCAGCAGCGTCACCGAGAAGGCTCGATCCTCGCCGAGCCGTCCGGCCAACGTGCCGCTCGCCGAAAGCACGAGTGTTCCGAGAGCGATGAGCGCATTGCTCGCCACCAGTCGTCGGGGATCGACGACGGGCCGACGATTTCCGGCCAGACCCGGGTTGCGACCTCGGTGCAAGCGGGCGATCGACCACAGGGCACCGATGAGGATCACGAGTGCCGACAGGCCCGATCCGACGGCGGCGAAGACTCGCGGGGCCACGCCGAAGATCTCGCTGCCCTTCGGAAGATCGTGCGCGTCGACGCTCACCGCTCCAGCGGGTGCCGACGACACGACTCCGATGGCGGCGCCCGACGAACACACCAGCCACCACCTGATCCGGTCGCCCCAGCGACGACCCGCCAACAGGTACACCGAACCGAGCGCCAGCCACGGCACGTTGAGAACCGCGCCGGCCAGGAAGAAGACGCGAAACGAGACGATGCTCCAGCCGCGCGCCTGGGCCCACCACAGTGCGCCCGCACCGACGACGAAGATGCCGAGCGAGATGCTCCACGCGAGATCGTGGGGACGTCGTCGACGGAGCCAGCGATCGAAGGTGCTGATTCCGAACGCCATCGCCACCACGGTGGTCGCGGCCGCGAGTGCGACGTTCATACCCACGAGTCGTCAGGCTAGGCGCAACGCACCGATCAGACGGCACGTGGGGCAGACGGCACGTGGGGCGTGCGAAACCGTTCGATCCACGAGGTGACCAACGACCGTCACCGAATGCGGAGTCGACGCTCGGCGACTTCCTTCCGTTCGAAGGCGAGACATAGCGTTCACCTCGATGCCGGACCGACCTCGCCGCCGAGTACCCGATGCCACCGTCTCGCGATTGCCGGTGTATGTGCGCATCCTCAACGATCTGGCGGGTGAGGGCGTCGACCATGTCTCGTCCGATCGACTCGCCGAGTTGGCGGGTGTGAACGCCGCCAAGGTTCGCAAGGATCTGAGTTATCTCGGGAATTACGGCACGCGAGGTGTGGGGTACGAAGTCGCCTATCTGGTGTACCAGGTCCAGCGCGAGTTGGGTCTCAATCACGATTGGCCGGTGGTGATCGTCGGCGCGGGCAACCTGGGTCAGGCGCTGTCGGGCTACGGCGGTTTCGGTCAACGCGGATTTCCGGTGGCGGGCGTGGTCGACGTCGACTCCTCGAAGATCGGATCACTGATCGCCGGTGTCCGCGTGCGGCACATCGACGACCTACCGCAGATCGTCGGGTCCCGCAAGGTCTCGATCGGTGTGGTCGCCGTTCCCGCCTCCGCCGCGCAGGAGGCGGCCGATCGGCTGGTGCGAGCGGGAGTCACGAGCATTCTGAACTTCGCTCCGGTGGTGCTCTCGGTTCCGCACGGCGTCTCGGTGCGCAAGGTGGATCTCGCTCTCGAGTTGCAGATCCTGAGCTACTACGAGGAACGCCGTTCGAACACCTTGAGAGTCGTGAAGGGCTCCGGATCGAGCGCCACCGCCTGATCGTGACGTCACCCGGTCCCGTGATCCGGGACTCGAATCCTCGGGCGAACACCTCGGAGAACCACCGCCTCGTACGATCCATCCGTGCGTCAGTTCTGGTCGTGGAGAGTCTGGGCGGCGTTCGGAGTGGTTCTGTTGCTGCTGCTGGGCCTGACCACCTGTCGCGGAGACACGGTGGTCGAGGAGATTCGCTCGCGTGAGTCGCGTCGAATCGATCTCATCGCGCTCACGACGACGGTGCGGTCGGAAGCCCCCTGGTCGGTGAGCGGGGGGCGGGTGGTCGGTAACGCCACCGCGGTGTTGGCCGACGGCCGAGTGATCCAATTGCTCGACGGAACGCTCGGGCAATCGACGTGTCTGTTCCCCGATGTTCCCAACGCGTGCGTGATCCTGGCCGACACCCTCGGGCAGGGCGTCGTGTGGTTCACGTTGGTTCCGGCCCCTCCGAGTGGTGGCACCGAACTCGAGTTGCCGTCGATCGAACAGCTGACCGATGGAGTGACCTACGCACGACTCACCAACGGTCTCGAGGTTCCGTTGCTCGACAAGGTCGAACGACGTTGCGACGAGGAGACCCCGAATCTGTCCGCGTTCGTCCAACGCTTCGACGGGCGGCACGTCACCATCGTCGACCTCGACGCGACACAGGTGTCCGCGGTCGAGTGCGTGGCCGACTAAAGCGACCAAACTCGTTCAGGAGTTCAGGAGTTCAGGAGTTCAGGAGTTCAGAAGTTCAGAAGTTCAGAAGTTCAGAAGTTCAGGCGTTCGGTGCGAGACGAACGATCGCCGACGCCGCCTTGTACGCGGCCTCGGCGGGACCGATCTCGTCGGGTCGCAACAGATTCGCCATGATGCGCAACACCCACTCCATGAGGGTGCGACTCTGCATGCCGACCCGTGAGAGTTCGCGCATGATGAGTGGGCGTCCGATGATGCGAGCGAAGAGTCGCGCCACCTTGAAGTATTGGCCGTACTCGTCGTCGAGAAGCGACTGGTACCGCTGTAGCGCCGCGGGATCGTTGGCATCGATCGCCTCGTGCAGGATCTGCGCCGCCATGCGGGCGGTCTCGTAGGCGTAGTCGATGCCTTCTCCGTTGAAGGGGTTGACGCTGCCGGCGGCATCACCGATCACCAGATAGGTGGGTCCCGACTTCGGGCCGACCGATCCACCCATCGGGATGCGACCCGACGTCGCGCGACCGGTGGGATTGTCGGGATCGATCTCCCAGCGGTCCGCCACCATGTGCGCGTACTCGTTGAGGAGGTGCGTCGTGTTCACGTTCTTGAAGTCACGGAACGTCGACAGGAGTCCGACACCGATGTTCACGGTGCCGTCGCCGACGGGGAAGATCCATCCGTATCCGGGCAACGGATTGCCGTTGCGGTCCTTCACGTCGAGAGCCGACTCGATCCACGGTTCGGCGTGACGTGGCGTCTCCCAGTAGGTGCGGATGGCGGTTCCGTAGGGCCATTCCTTCGTTCGGAAGGTGCCGAGGGCTCGTCCGAAGCGACTGTTGGCGCCGTCGGCCACGATCACGTA
>Ga0172372_10002865_pt1 | contig 25857 bp, 23 predicted proteins | sample LakKiv5m_2_FD_114544 | JGI IMG/M metagenome (GOLD analysis project Ga0172372, IMG submission 114544) | Freshwater microbial communities from Kabuno Bay, South-Kivu, Congo - kab_092012_9.5m | ecosystem: Environmental > Aquatic > Freshwater > Lake | place: Democratic Republic of the Congo...
AATTCATGACAGTTTGCGAGAATGTACGAGAATCGAAGCGGAACGTCATCCCAGTCCATCAGAAGCCATAATCGATAGTCAAAGTGTAAAAAGTGCGGCGATGGTGAGTCAGGAAGTAGGATATGATGCAGGCAAACAAATCAAAGGGCGGAAACGGTTTATGACCGTTGATACATTGGGATTGATTCTGCGGGTGTTAGTCACCGCCGCCAATGTGCCAGAGCGAGCTGGCGGCAAACAAGTACTCAAGCGCGTCAAAGGAATGGGATCTCAGGTTTCTCGCTTGACGACTATTTGGACTGATGGTGGGTTTGATGGTCCAGCCTTCATGATGTGGGTCATGGACATTTGTCGTTGGATTGTGCAGGTGGTGCTGCGACCAGAGCAAACTAAGGGGTTTGTTTTACTCAAAAAGCGATGGGTTGTAGAACGCACTTTCGGCTGGCTGATGGGGTGTCGCCGATTGGTCAGAGATTATGAGTTATTACCGGAAACATCAGAGACTTTTATTTACCTTGCCATGATCCGGATCATGGTGAGGCGATTAGCATAAAATTTTACCCCTCAAAACTTTTCAAACACCCTCTAAAGCACTGGTAGCTTCGTCTAAAATAACATATTTGGGTTTGGCAACTAAAAGCCTACCAAAGGCTAATCTTTGCTGTTCCCCCAGGGAAAGAATTTCACTCCAATCTTGGATTCTTGCGAAGTTCCATTGTAAAAGGCTATGGATTCAGAATTTTCCCGGATGCGAATTATTTTTCACCTTCTAACCAATAAAGTTTGGCGATCGCCCAAAATTGTGACACTGCTTGTGGTTTAAATTTACTCATTTAATTAAGTAGGGAGGCACAATTATTTGTAGGATGGGTTACCCATGCGGGCGTTGGGTTTCATTTTATGAATCTTCCACAACTTCATTAGCGGAGATGCTAAACTTATCCTTAGTTTCTAAATTGTTATCTTTACAATTAAAATGGATATAGAAAATAATAGACAGAAAAAATAGTATCATTCCCGCCATAATTATCAAAAGTCCAATCCCCCTTCCTTCACCAGTCCCTATAATTGACCCCATACTAGTAGACAGTAAACCACCTTCTAATAACATCGGTTCAAATAAGTCGTCGCTCAAAGGACTAGCAGTTAGATTACCAATAGCTAATGCTAACCCTACTACTGTGTTAAATAAAGCAAGAACACGACCTTGAATATTGCCATTAATACTAGACTGCCAAATCGTGCTATTGGTGCTAAGAGTAATTGGTAAGGAGAAAAATGATATAAAAATACCAAGTGCAATAATGGGAATAGAGGGGGAAATGCCTGCAACTACCAATCCTACACCATTTAAAGCTGTAAAAGTAAACAGTGTAGAAGTATGTTTTTTCCCTCCTCCCCAAAGGGTCATGGTTAAACTACCACCTACCATTCCACAAGCAGCTATTGACATAATAACACTAAAACTCTTGGTGGAGGAAAATGATAAAACTAGAGGGTTTATCAAAACCGTTGTCATACCATCTACTAAAAAATGAATGCTCATGAATGCTAATAAGATTAATAAAGTATTATTCTCTAAAACTGCATTCCAACCATAAGCAATATCGTGAATAATCGTATTAAATTTCACACTCTGATTCGATTTGATTATAGGTTCCGGTTGAGGAATATCAATAATCAAAAGGGTAAGTAGTCCTACAAAATAGGAAGATAAGTCAACCATCAGTAACCCCTGGATTTGTATATTAGCGAGGAGTATTCCCGCTAAAATTGGTGCCGTTAGTTGTCCCAGAGCTGTACTAAAGTGAATTAACCCATTTGCTCTCCCTATTTGGTGTTTCTTAACCATCATTGGTAAAGCTGCACCTTTAGCAATCATTTGAAAAGAACCACACACTGAAGTGCAAAATGCCGTTATGTAGGTGTGCCAAATCTGTAAATTGTTTGTTAATAGAAGCACTATAAGCGTTAGCGTTACGGTAGCTGCAGCTAGGTCACTAAAGATTATGGTCCACTTGCGATTCCATTTGTCTACTAATGCACCCACAAAAGGGGTGATTAATACCCCAGGCAAGGTTGTAAAAAAAACAACTAAGCTTAATCCGGCAACCTCATGAGTATTTTGATAAACCCAGATTCCTAACCCAAATCCCGTTAAACGGTTCCCAATTTCTGATATGGATTGTCCTAGCCAGAAAATAATGAAATTGCGCAGTTCATGAACTGTTTGCAGTAATTTAGTAGTATGAATCACCTATTTTAGCAACTTAGACTTCCATACTACCATATCAAATATCACTCATCAATCGCCTCTCTGGCTAACTTTCCCCCCCTACAACCACGTCTCTAATGCGTAAACTGGGTCCACCACAACCTACCGGTAACCCATTCTGTCCCCCCTTACCACATCCACCAGATTCATCCCAGTGAAAATCATCCCCAATTCCTTCTATATCTGCTAAAGTCTGAAAAACATTGCCGGATAAGGTTACATCTTTTACCGGTTCCCCTATTGCACCATTCCTAATCATCCATGCTTCACCCGCACTAAAGGTAAACATTTCTCCATTGGTCATTCCTCCTAACCAATTACGCGCATATACTCCTTCTTTAATATCTGTAAATAAATCCACCACTGGTGTTTTACCTCTTTCTATCCAAGTGTTGGTCATGCGCACAATAGGGGAAAAATGATAATCTAAACACCGAGCATTACCTGTGGGTTTTTCTCCTAATTTACCCGCAGTTTCACGGGAGTGCAAACGTCCTACTAGTACGCCATCCTCAATTAATTGGGTGGTTGTGGCGGGCGTTCCCTCATCATCGTACAAATAACTACCCCGATGACCTGGAGATCCTGCACCATCAAAAATTTGTAGTTCCTCTGGACCAAAACGTCTCCCCAAGGTCATCACTTCCAGTAAATCTGGATTCTCATAGGCCATGTCCGCTTCCGAAAGATGACCGAAGGCTTCATGCACAAATAATCCTGTTAATATGGGGTCAATAACTACGGTGTAGGTGTTACCTTTGACTGGTGGTAGGGATAAGGCCGTGACTGCTCTTTGGGCAGCTCCTTGTATTATGGTATCTAAGTTGACTAAGTCATCATAATCTTTACGTGAACCTACTGTTTCCCTTCCAGTTTGTACTGTGTCCCCATTCCTAGCTGTGGCAGCAAATCTCATTTCCATATCCACCCATGACTGCTCTATTAGGGTTCCTTCAGAAGTGGCAATTATTACTTTCTGACTACTATCGTTGTAACGAACGGATGTGGTCGTGATCCGAGGATCAACGCTCTTTAGTATTTCCCGGTAGCGATCGCATAATTCTTTTTTCTTTTTTAAAGGAACTGTGGATGGGTCAATACCAGTTATGCCCAGTTTGCAAGTGGATTGAATAACAGGAATAGGAGCGAGAATGGTTTGTTCATCTCCCACTGTGCGTGCTGCGGAGATAGCCTCTTGGATGCGTTCTTCAATATCGGCAATGTGGTTGAAGCTAGTTAAACCCCAACCCCCTTTATGACAAGCCCGAACATGGGCACCCATAGAAACGCCCTCGCTAAGAGTTTCTACTTTATCACCACGCAATAAGATATCGGCTCCCTCTGCTTCTTCCAGTCGAATCATTAAGTAGTCAACCTGATCTTTATAGCGAGAAATCAGGTCATTAAGTAAATCATGGGTGTCCTTGGTTAGTCTAAACATCTTTCTAGTTTTGTTTATAAGCTTGGCTATAATTATTCAACCATCTTGATTAGATCTAAAAACATATTTTTCAGCCACCTTCCAATAACGGGAAAATCTTTTCAGGTCAATAAAACCATCATAATCAAAAAAGGGTTCCACTCCTAATACTTCCAAATCCAAATGGGGGCGAATCAGATCACAAATTTGTGCAAATTTGGGACTAGGACTCTTGGTAGTGATAACTAAACCGGTATTGTTTTCTCTAGCAAATCTAATCACTTCCTGTGCTATATCTCCCCGGCGAATTTCCACTGGTAACTCTATTAGACATTCATAAATGAAAGTTATTCTTTTTAAACTAAGTTGCCATTCTGCAATTAAAGCATCATCCCAGACCCAAATTGCTGGACTATCAGGATATTTCTTGAAAGCAGGACTGTGGGGACTTAAGCAGTCTCCGTTAACCCAAATTATTGGTTGATTCATACTCAATTAAATATATATATTTACTAATTCAGCTGTTTTAGATGGTGTCAACTCCTGAACATTGGTCAACAATATATTTGCACCTGCTTGCAGCATAATTTTCTGATAAGCATCTCTGTGGGATGGAGTTTCCTGGACATGGGGTGGTAAAACCCCCACAGCTACCCAGGTTCGAGAACTATCCAAAATTTTGGCTTTAGCTACAGTGTGCATATCCGCTACTGTATCCCCCACATATATAACCGGTTGTTTTTTATTTTGGTCTTGTTTGGCAATTTCTAAAAGATTAATAGTAGCAAAAAGTCCTGTAGGGTCAGGTTTACCAGGTGCATCTTCCATGGCGATTAAAACTGGAGATTTTAAACCTAAGCGTCGCTCTAACACATAACTAGCAGATCCACGGGTTGCACCACTAAAAAATCCCCAGCTGATATTTGCCTGGGTCAGGGACTCTAAATAACTTGGTTCTAATAATAGGGGTTCATCACAAATATAACCATTCCAGTTTTCTGTATCAGTACCGCGATAACGGGATTGAAAATAGGCAACAATGCTCTCATAATCTAATTGTAAGTCTTCCCTTTGCTGACCCTGACTAACAAAGTAACGGTAAATCAACTCTTGGGAACCCTCCCAATCATTGTTCCATATCCCCTCAGATTTCAGGTCGTCAATATCCGTAACCGTAGGACGATAGGCATATTTAGTAAAATATTCTACTGTATCTGCCAAAGCACGGCGGTAAGAACCACTCACATCCCGAATTACACCATCAATATCAAAAACAACTATCATACTTAGGTCAAAAACTAAATACAGCTAGATATACTAAATCAAATTCTAAGATTATTTGGTAACTTTCCACAACTGGAGATCTTTGTCAAGACCGGATATTTGGATGGAAACAAAAAATATTTAGTTGCACAACCTCTGATATTATATGTATGTAGCCAGGCGAAAACTATAAAATTAAGGTGTGGAAACATGTTTAAAGTTTACCCCAAACAGCTATTAACCTACTACCTCCAGGAGCAATTTAGGTACTACCATGTAGTTTTTCTAGGGTTACTAGCATTATCAGGAGCATACTCAATCACCTACCTCATGGGGCAAAATCAAGTTAAAAGTTCATTGAATCCCCCATCTGTACAGGTAGCTAAAGTGGTAACGAACAGACCCGGTTCCATAAAGGTTGCCGTCGTGAAGATCAATAAACAAAAGGCGGTCAAATCTGTTTGGAACTTACCACAAGTACAACGGAAAGCCAAGGAGATTAAAACCCTTTCCCAAGGAGCTATTGATGTGGGTGTAGTTGTTAGCAGCTATCCGAAAACTAGTCAACCATTTTACACCGTCAAAGTTCTAGAAAATCACCCTGACAGCACCACCAGTCCGGTTTATTGGTTTCGAGTTTCCAGCTCTAATGGTGCAATTCAACCCCTGGATTTAGTAAGTAATAAATACACAACTTTGGCAAACTGGAATCCCGATGGTATTTAACCAACTAATTCCTAACCACTTTCAGCCTTTGAGTAATCATGGTAACACCATCATCGCGAACAATGACGGCGGAAATCCATTGATTTACTGGTTGTAAGGGAGCAGTGCCAGTTTTAAATAACCCCCCCGTACTAAGTAATTCCAAGTTTATTGGTGTAGGATTAAGATACTTATTAGGTTTGATAGTTTCTTCCATAGCGGTTCCCAGGAGGAAGTTATTACCTAATGGTTCCTTCACAATAGCATCAAAAGCATATTTCTCACCCACCTTCACTTGTTGTGGTAACCTAAATTCCACCTGGGGAGGTTTTTTGCCCGATGTCATTTGAGTTCGTTCTGACAAAATTTCTTGATGGGTAATTTGCGCACCTGTAATGTGCTGTCTTGAAGTGATAGCCGCATTTATGGCAAGAGGGCTAGTCTTGTCGGAGGATTGACCCGTGATCCGGGTTACAGTTTCCGCAATGATAGTCTTACCGTTTGACTTCCAGGATTGTAATTTTGTTTGATAGCTCAATTTTGGGTATCTTTGCCAAAGGGATTTTAAAGACTGCTCCATAGCTTGTCGGGTTAATCCATCCCCATGGCTAAATTTAGAACTATAAAATCCCATAACTCCCTTGATGTCACCACGACTGGAAGCAGCATCAATTTGAGCAATCAGCTTTTTCAGTTGGGGGGGTGCATTATCTAGAGTATGTGGATTTACTGTTTGTGCGTATGCACAATTGCCTGTGTCCAGACTCAACAGGAGTGAGAGGAAAGAAATACTAAAGAGTAGTTTTTGGTTTGGCTGCATGAATAAATCAATAAGTTCAAATAAGTTTAGTGAATTTAGTTAATAATAGCTAACAAAAGCTACCACTAGTAATAGTTTACTAAGTTCTCTACACAAGCTCAGGAATTTCTGATCCCCCGCTAGGATGGGAAAATTCTGTGTTAAATAACGGTAAATAACAGGATATATGGTGATCTATATTGTATCCCATTGTAGAATCCTATTATAGGACCCAATCAAAAAAAAATGCAGTAACTACAAAACAATTTAAGGAATAAACGGTATAACGGTAATGGTAAACGGAAGGTTAAAACTATTAGTAGCTGCTAGTGGTACGGGTGGACATTTATTTCCAGCGATCGCCCTGGCCGAAAAATTGACGGAATATGATATCGAATGGTTAGGAGTACCCGATAGACTAGAAACCCAGCTAGTACCAAACCAATACCCCCTACATACTATCCCAGTGGAAGGTTTTCAGAAGGGTCTGAGTTTAGCTTCTTTAACTGTCATCTGGAAACTGGTTCAGTCCATTTTTCGGGTGAGACAGATTCTTCATCAAGGTCGGTTTCAAGGAGTATTCACTACAGGTGGCTATATCGCCAGTCCAGCTATTATTGCAGCTCGTTCTTTGGGTTTACCAGTTATTTTTCATGAGTCCAATGCTCTACCTGGAAAGGTGACCCGATTTTTTGGTTCCTATTGCACTAGGGTGGCTATAGGATTTGACGTAACTACCAAATATTTACCTAATGCTAAAACTGTCTATGTTGGCACCCCCGTGCGATCGCAGTTTTTAAACCGAAAAACCAGTTCTCCACTAGAGTTACCCATACCCGACGAAGTACCCTTAATTGTAGTTTTTGGGGGTAGTCAGGGAGCAGTAGCGGTGAATCAATTGGTTAGACAAGCAGTAATTGCTTGGTGTAATGCGGGAGCTTATGTTGTCCACTTAACGGGAGATAGGGATCCTGATGCTAATAGTTTACAACACCCCCAATACATAGTTTTGCCCTTCTATGACAATATGGCAGGCTTGTTGGGTCGAGCTAATCTAGCCATTAGTCGCTCTGGAGCTGGGAGTTTGGCTGAGTTGGCAGTTTGTGGTACTCCTGCTATTTTAATTCCCTATCCCTTTGCAGCGGAAGATCATCAATCCTACAATGCTGCTGTTTTTACCAAGGCGGGTGCTGCTTTAACTTTTCAACAATCAAAACTGACAGCAAAAACTTTACAAAACCAAGTTTTAGAACTATTAAAGTCGCCAACAATCTTACAAGAAATGAGTCATAGCGCTCAAGCTATAGCTGTTGTCGATAGTGCTGAGCAATTGGCTGACCTGGTGAGACAGATTTTTAGTCCCAACCAACTCCAAACCAAGAGTTCACAAAAACGAGAAATTTTCCACTGATTTTAACTCTTTACTTCCCCACTAGTCAAGTTTTAGATTAGAATGGGAGATTGCAAACCATAGCAAGTTATAGCCGGATTTTCCCCGGAGGTACGATTGACCAAATTTATCTTAAAAATTCTCTGGTTAGATGATAATGTAGCCTTAGCAGTGGATCAGGTTGTCGGTAAAGGTACTAGTCCCCTGACTAAATATTTCTTCTGGCCCCGTAATGATGCTTGGGAAGAACTCAAGAAGGAGTTGGAATCCAAACACTGGATCAGTGATCCTGATCGCGTGGAATTACTGAACAAGGCCACAGAGGTGATTAATTATTGGCAGGAAGAAGGTAAAAACCGCCCCATGTCTGAAGCACAGTTAAAGTTTCCTGAAGTTGCTTTCACTGGTAGCACTTGATTGCCACCAATTAAACCTGCATGATGGTTACTACCACCATGCAGTCTGTTGTTTATTTTAGCCTCATGCCATACCACCAGCAGCTTGAAAACGAGCTCGAGCCCGTTTTAATGCTGCCCTAGCCTGTATCTGGGCTTGCCTGTCCCCTGCTGCAACCTGGTTAATTTTGCTCTGGGCTGCGTTAAACTCTGAACGAGCTTCCTCTAAATTAATAGTGTCACCACGTTGGGCTCCATTTACCAGGATGGTTACTTCATCTTCTTCAACTTCGGCAAAACCACCTAAAAGAGCTATGGACTGCCAACTGGCATTTTTTTCTGCTCTCACACGCATTACCCCTGTATCCAATGCAGTTAACATGGGAGCGTGACCACTTAGTACACCTAATTGACCAGTAGTGCTAGGGAGAATTACCTCGTCAGCAGGGCCATCCCAGACGGTTTTGTCTGGAGAAATTACACGAATGGTTAATGTCATCTGTCTGTTTTCCTTGATTATTTCCAATTTGTCAGTCACTAGTCTCAAGAACTAGTGACAAGTGACAATGACTAACCCTTCAGTTTTTGAGCCTTGGCGATCGCTTCGTTGATATCACCGACCATGTAAAAAGCTTGTTCTGGTAGGTCATCCAACTCACCGGCGAGAATTTTTTGGAACCCTTTGATGGTTTCTTCCAACTTCACATACTTACCGGGGGATCCAGTAAATACCTCAGCTACAAAGAATGGTTGAGACAAGAACCGCTCAATCTTACGAGCGCGTGCTACGATTAGACGATCATCTTCTGATAACTCATCTAAACCTAGAATAGCAATAATATCTTGTAACTCTTTATATCGCTGTAGTGTAGACTGTACGGAACGAGCAATGTCATAATGCTCTTTACCAACAATACTGGGCTGTAACATTGTAGAAGTAGAACCCAGGGGATCCACTGCTGGATAAATACCTTTAGCTGCCAAACCACGGGATAATACTGTTGTACCATCCAGGTGAGCAAAGGTAGTAGCAGGTGCGGGATCGGTTAAGTCATCTGCAGGTACGTATACAGCCTGAATAGAAGTAATAGATCCTTCAGTGGTAGAGGTAATACGTTCCTGTAAAGCGCCCACATCAGTACCCAGGGTAGGTTGATATCCCACAGCGGAGGGCATACGTCCTAGGAGAGCGGATACTTCAGAACCAGCTTGTACGAACCGGAAAATGTTGTCAACAAATAACAGTACGTCTTGCTTGTTCACATCCCGGAAGTATTCTGCCATAGTCAAACCAGACAAACCAACCCGCATTCTAGCTCCGGGTGGTTCATTCATTTGCCCGTAGACCAGGGCAATTTTAGACTCGTTGAGGTTTTCTTTATTGATTACCCCAGATTCGATCATTTCGTTATAGAGGTCATTACCTTCGCGGGTGCGTTCACCTACACCAGCGAATACGGACACACCACCATGTTGAGTAGCGATGTTGTTAATCAACTCCATCATGATCACGGTTTTACCAACACCAGCTCCGCCAAAGAGACCGATTTTACCACCACGTCTGTAGGGGGTTAACAGGTCTACAACCTTGATACCGGTTTCAAACACAGAAGGTTTAGTTTCCAGATCTGTAAGTTTGGGGGATTCGCGGTGAATAGGTAAGGTTTCCTCATTGTTGACAGGACCTTGATTATCTACAGGTTCGCCTAAAACGTTGAAAATACGTCCTAAAGTAGCCTTACCTACAGGTACACTGATAGGTGCGCCCGTATCTACAACTTCCAACCCACGAACCAAACCATCAGTGGTACTCATAGCCACAGCTCGGACTTGGTTATCGCCTAAAAGTTGCTGTACTTCAACGGTGAGGTTGATTTCCTGTCCAGCTTCGTTAGTGCCGTTAATAGTCAAAGCGTTGTAGATTTGGGGGAGTTTACCGCCAGGGTATTTAACGTCTACAACCGGACCAATTACTTGGGTAATGTAACCTATGTTTGTTTTTTCTGCGGTGGTGACCATGCTGCGCCTAATAAATGAAGCTATTTTTGGTCAAGTTGGTCTTCAAAGACCACAAGATCAAGCAATATCATCTTTTAGGTTAGCACTTAACGATCCCATCTTTGCTCTAAATTCATCATTTGCCAAGAATTTCCTTTGGAGAAAATCTCTCCTCCTATTTCTTGGTCGCTATGGCCAATTTTACTCCTTCCACTTGTCTTATTTGATCCATTACCCCTACTACCTGCCCATGAGTGACGGATTTGTCTGCATTAATTACTACAATTAATGGCTGTGATGGTTTTCTTTGTGATTTTACTTCTTTTGATAACTGCTCTAAATTAATTTTTTGTTCATTCAAAAAAATCTGTCCCTGGGGATCAATTGTCACTGTTATTTGCGGAGGGGGACCAGCTTGGGTTGTTCCTGCTTGAGGCAAATTCACAGGTAAACTATTGAAACGAGTCAAGTATAAAGATGACATGATAAAAAAAGTCAAGATTGCGAATATAACATCAATCATGGGCACAATATTAATTTGTGCTGGTATATCCGGTTCATCTGGTAGACGCATAGGATTTATCTCCCCGTTCATAACGACGACGGTATAATAGTTCTAGTTGTCCCCCGTATTCTTGTATTAAGGCTATTTGCCTTTGGTAAAGACCTCGAAAGGAATTGGCAAATAAGAGAGTGGAAATAGCTACAATCAGACCTGTAGCAGTAGAGACTAAGGCCTCGCTAATACCACCGGTAACACCCGCTGTTTGAGTCCCTCCCACATTGCCAATGTTTAAAGAAGCAAAGGAATTGATTAGTCCCAGTACGGTTCCCAATAATCCTAGTAGGGGGGCCAGGGCAATAATGGTGTCAAAAACTGTGGTGAATCGTTTTAATAGGGGTATTTCCGCCTGAGCTTCAGTTTCTAAGGCCAAACGAAATTCCTCCGGGTTGGGTTCTTCTAGTTCTAAAGCAGTCAAAAAAATCCGGGCGATGGGTAAGTCAGCATTCTTTTGCAGAACATCAATGGCATTAACTAAGTTATTTTGACGATATAGATTCAATACGTATTTAACTACTCTTTCTTGTCGCCTGGTAATTTTTGACCAGAACCAAATACGCTCAATAATTAGTCCTACTGCAATTATGGAAGATAATAGCAGTGGCCACATGACCACGCCACCAGCTATAAATAATTGTTTAATATCCATACTGATTCTTCATACCTTCGCTGAACACAAAAAATAATCTACCTCGTGCTATTTTCCTATATACCAACCATAAAAAGCAAACAAATCAACTATATGGTAATCTCCAGGTTAATTAATGGTTATTTTTTGTTTGATATATTAGAAATATAAATAAGAGATTAGATTACTCATGATCTGGCCGTTTAAACCCAAGTTTCGTAAACAAATCGCTCGCATTGAAATTACTGGTGCGATCGCCAGTGGCACAAGAAAGCGAGTATTGGAAGCCATAAAGACCGTAGAAGAGAAAAAATTCCCTGCCCTGTTGTTACGTATTGACAGTCCTGGTGGTACGGTAGGGGATTCTCAGGAGATCTATAGTGCCCTCAAGGAACTGGGCAAAAAAACTAAAATCGTCGCCAGTTTTGGCAATATATCGGCTTCAGGTGGGGTCTATATAGGCATGGGGGCGGAGCATATTATGGCCAATCCGGGAACAATTACAGGTAGTATAGGTGTAATCCTACGGGGAAACAATCTAGAACGCTTGTTAGAAAAAGTTGGTGTTTCTTTTAAAGTAATTAAGTCTGGGCCATACAAAGACATTTTATCCTTTGATAGAGAACTGACCCAACCAGAGGAAAATATCCTGCAAGAACTGATTGATGTCAGTTATCAGCAATTTATTCAAACAGTAGCTCAGGCGCGTACCTTACCTATAGAAACTGTTAAGACCTTCGCTGACGGACGTATTTTTACAGGAGAGCAGGCCTTAAACTTGGGAGTTGTAGACCGTTTGGGAACAGAGGAAGATGCTCGACGTTGGACCACCGAATTGGTAGGACTTGATCCCCAAAAAACTCCCTGCTATACCTTAGAAGAGCGGAAACCATTATTGAGTCGAGTTCTACCAGGTAGTCGCTATCCCAAATCAAGTATTAGATCTGGAATTGATTGGCTGGAGTTTGAAATGTCTACCAGTGGGTTACCACTGTGGTTATATAGACCTTAGAAGGTTATGTCATTCGTCAATGGTCAGTCGTAAAAATTGGCAACTGACGACTGACCGCTGATAGTAATAACTGATAACTAGAAAAGGAGGAACTTGGAAGTGGAATGGCAAATGCGGGCAATTCGTGGCGCGACAACTGTTGGGGAAAATAGCATAGTGGCAATTACAGAAGCAGTGACGGAATTACTTAATGAGTTAGAAGACCGTAATCAACTAGGACCTACGGAAATTTTGAGTGTTACTTTCTCTGTTACCCGTGACCTGGATGCTATCTTTCCAGCAGCGATCGCTCGCAGTCGTCCTTTATGGGATAGCGTGGCCATGCTAGATGTTCAACAAATGTATGTGGAAGGAAGTTTGCAGCGCTGTATAAGGTTTTTAATTCATGCCTATTTACCCGCTTCTTCCCCCATACACCACGTGTATTTACGTCAAGCAGCTAAATTACGTCCCGATTGGGGATTTGTGGGAGTTCAATAATTTAACGGATTGCCAGGTATTAACGTTTTGGGGCTGCAGCTACTATTAAACAATTTAAAACTAGTCGTGAATCGGTCTTTATTTCGCCTTTTGGTGAGTACTTATGCTTAAAAAATGCTGGTTTTTAGAGTAACAATGGAGGAAAAAAGATAATAAATTCTGAAATCTATATAAATTAATGCTTTCACCTACCCACTTTCGGCTACAAGACATTAGAATAATTCATTGAAAAGTCGAGCTGATCTGATGTACAGGGGTTGGGAGTGTAAATACTCTTAACGAACGATTTTTGTAATTCTACCGACAGAGATTTCCGTAAGGATGCGACCGGATTTCATCTTGCAGCAAATCTCAAGTAAACCTCAAGGAGTTTGATATGAACAAAGGTGAATTAGTAGATGCAGTGGCCGAAAAAGCCAATGTGACCAAAAAACAAGCGGATGCTGTCCTCAGTGCTGCCATTGACACTATTGTTGAAGCGGTTGCTTCAGGTGATAAGGTTACTTTGGTTGGTTTTGGTTCTTTTGAATCACGGGACCGTAAAGCTCGTGAAGGTCGTAACCCTAAAACTAATGAAAAAATGGAAATACCAGCTACGAGGGTTCCCGCTTTCTCCGCTGGGAAACTATTTAGAGAAAAGGTAGCACCCCCAAAAGAGTAGTTTCAGTTCTAGGAAGTACAGTTTTGATGCAACACAAAGCACATGGGGGAAATCTAGCTTGGGCAGCGGCATTAGCTGGCTGTTCCCCAGAGGCTATTGTGGACTTTTCTGCTAGTATTAGCCCCTTGGGACCGCCTAAAACCGTAATTCATGCGATCGCCTCCCAATTGGCTAGTCTAAAACATTATCCCGACCCGGATTACATGGAACTAAAACTGGCTCTGGGTCGTTTCCATGAACTACCACCGGAGTGGATTTTACCGGGTAATGGTTCGGCTGAATTACTAACCTTATTGGGTAGGGAACTGGCACAACTAAGAGCAACTATATTAGTAACTCCAGCTTTTGGCGATTATTACCGCACCCTGGCGGCCCATAATGCCAAAGTGTTGGAGTTTCCTATGGATTTAAGTTGGGAGAGGGGGTTACCCCCCTTTTTATCTTCTGGTTTGTCTGTTTCTGGATTAGGGGAATATGGATTGTTGCTGAATAATCCCCACAATCCAACGGGTAGGTTATTTTTACGGGAGGAAATTTTACCCTACTTACAGGATTTTGCCCTGGTGGTGGTAGATGAAGCTTTTATGGATTTTCTCACCCCCGAACAGGAGCAAAGTTTGATAGGGTTAGTTCAGGAGTATAGGAATTTGGTCATATTGCGATCGCTGACTAAGTTCTACAGTTTGCCAGGTCTGAGATTAGGCTATGCTATAGCTGCACCTGACTTGCTACAAAAATGGCAGTGTTGGCGAGATCCCTGGCCCGTAAACAATTTGGCTGTATGTGCTACTATAGCTGCACTTCAAGATCGGGAATTTCAACATCAAACCTGGACCTGGTTACCTGAAGCCAGAAATCAACTTGTACAAGGTTTATCTAGTTTACCCGCTCTTAAACCTTTGCCAGGTGCTGTTAACTATTTATTGGTAGAGTCCCAAATTTCCACTTCTTGGTTACAAGAACAGCTACTAGTAAAACACCACATCCTCATTCGTGACTGTTTGAGTTTTAAGGAACTAGGCGATCGCTATTTTCGTGTTGCTGTGCGCTCCATACCAGATAATCAAGGTTTAATTACTGCTCTGGAATCCATAACCCAAAATCATCTATGAAACTGGACTATGATATAATAATCATTGGTGATAGTATAGCGGGATATGAAGCTGCTTTATATGCAGCTCAACTACATGCGAAAGTAGCTTTAGTAAAGTCCCAACCTACTTATCAACTAAACTATGTTTACCCATTGAGGGAACTAAGCAGGATCTCTCATCAGTACTTGGAAATGATGGGTTTAGGCATTTGTGCCGATCAACCTTCTAGTACGCAGGTACTAAAGCAGCTACAACAGCCAGAAAGATGTTTAATTTCTTCTTACCAGCGGGCAATATTTTATGCCCAAGGTATGGAGTCCCAGTTTAACTTAATAAATTCTCTCGATAATTTAGCTACTCAAGGAGTAGATATAATTATTGGTAGGGGGGAGTTTGTCAATTCTAGAAAACCCAGTTTTAGAGTTCAAGGTCGAACTTTAAGGGGGAGCAGATACTTATTGGCCTGTGGTTCGGTGACTAAAGTTCCCGACATAGAAAATCTCGCCACCACTGGTTATGTTACCCTAACCAATATTTGGCATTACCTAGTTAGCACCAATCTACCTAAACACTGGGTAATTATTGGTGGTTTACCCCAAAGTATAGAAATCGCTCAAACCCTAGCTCATTTAGGTTGCCATATAGATTTAGTCCTCAACCATCCCACGGTTTTATCCCATTTGGAGCCAGAAATAGTTGAATTACTCATCGCCCAACTAGAAGCTGAAGGGGTAAGTATTTTCCGAGAACAACCGGTCACCCAAACAACAAAAATTAAAGGTCAAAAATGGGTACAACTAAAAGACCAAGCTATAGAAACTGACGAAATTTTAATAGCTAATCACCAACAACCCAAAATAGAGAACCTGAACTTAGCCAGTCCGAGAATTAAATCCTCAAGCGATCGCCTGATCACCAACGACAAACTACAAACCACCAATCCCAATATTTACGCCTGTGGAGATATTATAGGTGGTTATGATATGGAGAACATTGCCAAATACGAGGCAAAAATAGCTGTGAAAAACGCCCTATTTTTTCCCAGACATAGGGTCAACTACAGTGCCATTCCTTGGATAATATCTACCCAACCCATAGTAGCACGGGTAGGAATCACCGAATTACAGGCCAAAAAAACATATAATAAAAATCGAGTTCTAGTTTTTAAAAACTACTTTAAGACCACAACAGCAGGTCAAATTAAGAATGAGACCACAGGTATTTGCAAACTAATTGTTTTAGAAAACGGCAAAATTTTAGGGTGTAGTATATTTGGTCAAGAAGCAGAAGAAATAATCAACCTCATTGGCCTAGCAATAGCTCAAAACTTGAAAATTGATAACTTAGAAAATTTAGCCGTCGTCTACCCTAGCTGCTCAGAAATTCTCACCCAAACCGCTAGGGAATGGAGCACCAAAAAACTGCACAAAAACCACCTGTTACAAGAGTTCTTGCAGAGTTTTTTACATTTTCGCCGGGAATGGAAGTTTTAACCTCCATCCCAGCAAAAATATGCCCCTATCTAACGAATATACTCCTTGAGAACACTGTTCCGATTGGGATGACGCAGTTTCCGCAGAGCCTTGGCCTCGATTTGTCGAATCCTTTCCCGGGTAACATTAAAAATCTGACCGATTTCCTCCAGGGTTTTCATCCGACCATCATCCAAACCATAGCGCAGTCTCAAAACATCCCTTTCTCGGGGACCCAAACTATCTAAAACTCTTTCTAGGTCTTCCCTAAGAAGACTTTTAGAAACCTGATCCTCAGGTGTTTCACCATCAGATTCAATAAAATCTCCTAAACGGGAATCCTCCTCCTTACCAATAGGTGTTTCCAAAGAAATAGGCAATTGAGCTGATTTAGCAATAAACCTCAGTTTTTCAATGGTCATTTCCATCCGGGTCGCAATTTCTTCCTCCGTGGGTTTGCGTCCCATTTCTTGAGATAAAAGTTTGGTAGTTTTCTTAATCCGTGATATAGTTTCGTAAAGGTGAACGGGTAAACGAATGGTTCGAGACTGATCAGCTATTGCCCTTGTAATTGCTTGACGGATCCACCAAGTTGCATAAGTAGAAAACTTATAGCCCTTTTCATGGTCAAATTTTTCGGCGGCCCGAATCAGACCTAGACTTCCCTCCTGAATTAAGTCCTGGAATGACAAACCCCGATTCATATATTTTTTGGCAATGGAAACCACTAACCTTAGGTTGGATTGTACCATTTTATCCTTCGCCCTGCGCCCCACGTGAAGACGATAGCGGAAGGTTGGTAAGGGCAATTTTACCGCCTCGGCCCATTCCCTAAATTCTGGTTCCCTTTCTAGCTGTTCGTATAAATCATCTCTAACTCTTTCTAGCTCCAGCAAATCAGCTATTTTTCGTGCCAACTCAATTTCTTCATCCGCCCGTAATAGTCTAATTCGACCAATCTCTTGCAGGTAAAGACGAATTGAGTCCTCAGTAAATGGCTTCTTCTTAGTCTGAGTGCGACGACGCGATTTAGCGGCTTTTCCAGACTTTGCGTCGTCCTCATCAGTCTGAGGCTCTAAAAAATCATCAATATCCCCGTCATCAACTAGCAGTAAGTCCTCTTCCTCCTCGATTAATAAGAGTTCTTCTTCTATCTCGGGCGGATTTATCATTTCTAGCTCAGGCTGATAAATGCTATCGAGTACGTTGTTAGCCTGGTTCATGCCGCGTTCCTCATGCTCCTTGCAGAATCAATTTATGGAGTTAAATACCCAAGGGGGTTTCACTTTTTTTGCCTTTTGTCAAGGCATTATTTTAACTTTTGACGGATCCACTGATGTTTTGCTGAAGATAGTTCAGTAACACTCCTGATTCTCGTCATTATCCACACACAATTCCCAGTTGACCCCGTCCCCACCTCATAGATATGACTGGTGACAGATTTATTTTGTCAACTCTTTTCTAATTGTAACCTCTTTCACAGAAATTGCACTTTTTTTGTGTATTAACCATGAACTCATTTCCTCATGGAAGGCCACCTTTATCAAAAAGACATTAAAACAGGTAGTCACACCATTAAATCTTATTGAAAACTTTTTGCTTGATCAGTGGCATTCTAATTAAAATGAAAGGAGAAAGGGCCAGAATTATTAGAATCAAAAGTCCAGCTTTGGTCAGAACGCCAACGGGGTTGAGCTAGACAGGCGTTCTGGTTCACCCACCCTTATGGGGGGACAGGTCTTGAGTTCATTTTTTTTCAGCCTTATTAACACATTAGCGCAATGTGGAAATTTCAACCCTATGCAGCTTGACAAACTGTTCCTATTGTATAGGATGATATTTCTGTCTGTTGCTATCTTTCTTTGGAGGACTAGATATCTAAGTCGGTTAGGTTCAGCTTAGAACCATAAGTTTCAATAAACTCCCTCCTAGGAGCAACCCGATCGCCCATTAATATGGTAAATATTCTGTCAGCTTCTGCTGCATCCTCTATTTCCACCTGTTTCAGGGTTCTGGTTTCAGGGTTCATGGTGGTAGTCCACAGTTGTTCTGGCATCATTTCACCCAACCCTTTGAATCGCTGAATTGTGTAATTAGCGTTTCCTGGTAAGGTACTGATGTGTTGTTGTAGTTCTCGATCGCTGTAACAGTAATGATAGTTCTTTCCTCTCTCTACTTTGTACAGTGGTGGACAGGCAATGTAGATGAATCCCTGTTCAATTAATGATCTTTGGTATCTATAGAAAAATGTCAGCAGCAAGGTACGAATGTGGGCCCCATCCACGTCCGCATCTGTCATGATGACTACCCGATGATACCGCAATTGTGAAGCGTCAAACTCTTCACCTTTCACCCCTAGGCCTAAAGCCGTAATTAATGATTGTACCTCATTATTTTTATAAATTTTCGCATCATCGGTTTTTTCTATATTTAAAATTTTACCCCGTAGAGGCAAAATTGCCTGAGTCCGGCGATCGCGTCCTTGTTTGGCACTATTATGGACAAAAACTCCTGCTGTTAAGGCAAAGTTATGGGTATGTGGAACTTCTAAATCATAAACATCAAATTTTTCCGCTAAACTTTCCACACTTACCACCTGGTGGTTATAGGTGGTGACAGCACTCCGCATGACAGCAGGTATAGACTGGTCATAATAGGGCATTAAAGAATCCTGTGGAGTGAGCAAACCAGCAGCTTGGTAATTTCCATCCCGCAACATAAATAAATGGTCAGGAGTGCAAATCAAAACCTGGTCATTATCCAAAGTTACCCTAACTACCTCAGCATTGGTTTTGGTTGTGCGGACATGAAGAATTTTTTCTATCCCCACCTCACCATTTTCCTGTATGGTATAACAATAGTTTTGTTTACCTGCTGCTTGTTCAGCTATCAAATCCGTAAAAGTAAGATTACGTCCATCCGTTAGGGAAACTAAAGTATTCCCCACAAAACAACCACCCGCACTATCCCCTTCCACAATAAATATTTCCGACTCAGCAGGATCTCGAGAACTGCAATCAGCTAATTTACCAGGTAAAGGGGAAGATTCCAAAACAGACTTTCTGCGAACCAGCTCCCGTGCATGTCTAGCTGCTTCTGCGGCTTTAAAAGCCTGGATAGCCTTATCCAAAATAGAATCCGCAATACCAGGGTGAAATTCCAGGTATTCCGTCAGCACCTCTCCCACCAGAGAATCCACAATACCACGCACTTCCGTATTACCCAACTTAGTTTTGGTTTGTCCCTCAAACTCCGGATCAGGAACCTTCACGGAAATAACTGCAGTTAAACCTTCCCTCACATGTTCGCCACTGAGATTGGATTCACTCTCCTTAATTTTATTGCGCTTGCGGGCGATAGAATTCAAAGTTCTTGTGAGAACAGTCTTTAAACCTTCTAAATGAGTACCACCATCAATAGTGCGAATATTGTTAGCAAAACCTAAAACATTATCAGTATAAGCATCTGTACACCATTGTAAAGCCACCTCCACTTGAACATTATTGCGCTCACCTTGGACGTAGATAATTTCCTCATGTAAAGCCTGCTTATCTCGATTTATGTAGGATACATATTCCTTAATTCCCCCCTTATACTCATAAGTTTCTACTTTAGGGGTATCAGTTTTGAGGAGTTCCAAACGATGATCAGTAAAACTAATTTTCACCCCTGCATTGAGATAAGCCAACTCTCGGAGACGACCGGCCAGAGTAATATAATCAAATTCAATACCAGTAGTAAAAATTTGGACATCTGGTTTAAACTTTACGGATGTGCCAGTACGGGAATGTTGGTCTGGTTCTACCTGCAATTCAGTTGTAGGTGCACCTCGTTCATAACGTTGAGTATGAACCTTATGCTCTCGCCAAACCGTAATATCAACTACTTCCGATAGAGCATTAACCACAGACACACCCACACCGTGTAAACCCCCAGAAACCTTGTAACCACCGCCTCCAAATTTACCGCCAGCGTGGAGTACAGTTAACACAGTTTCCAGAGCGGACTTACCGGTTTTAGGGTGAATATCAGTGGGAATACCTCGACCATCATCAGTCACCGTACAGGAACCATCAGCATTGAGTTCTACATCTACATGGGTACAGTAACCCGCCAAAGCCTCATCAACAGAGTTATCAACTACCTCATAAACTAGATGGTGCAGTCCTCGCGGTCCGGTAGAGCCAATATACATACCCGGTCGTTTGCGGACGGCTTCCAGACCTTCCAGAACTTGAATCTGATCGGCACTGTAACTGCTCGTCATGAAAATTCTCCTGATTTAAAGGGCGTTAATTCGCTAGAAACATAAAAAAGTAAAATCACCCCAGAATTATAGCACTAAAGCCTTGGTGTCGTGTTTAGCACCATTTAGTGATAAATTGATATGAGAGGGGGGGATGAGGTAAATGAGTAAATCAAGATGGATCAATCAATTAAGTTAGATAGGGCTGTTAAGCTCATAGTGATTTGTGGTGCAACAGCAACGGGGAAATCTGGACTGGGGGTGAGTTTAGCACAAAGACTTGGTTGTGTCATTCTAGGTGCTGATTCCCGTCAGGTGTACCGTGAATTTAATATTGGAACAGCCAAGCCAACGGAGAAAGAACGGGGGTTAGTGCCCCATTATCTCATAGATATATGTGAACCAACAGAAACCTTAACAGTAGCAGATTATCAAGAACAAGCCCAACGGTTAATTGATAATTTGCCAGTTTCACCATTATTTTTAGTTGGTGGTACAGGTTTATATATTCGGGCTATTGTCCAAGGCATGAAAATTCCCAGAGTATCTCCACATCCCCAATTGCGCTCCCAACTAGAATCATTGGGTCAACATCAACTTTATCAGATGTTGCAACAGGTTGATGCAGTTGCTGCAAGAAAAATTCACTCCCATGATTTAGTCAGGACTTTAAGGGCGTTAGAGGTGTATTATGTCACAGGTTTTCCCATATCTGAACAGCAGGGAGAGAGACCACCCACCTACCCAATTTTACAACTTTATTTAGATTGTGAACCAGATGTTTTGGATTTGAGAATTTATGGGAGGACAAAGCAAATGATTAAAGATGGTTTGGTAGAGGAGGTGGAGTATCTATGTCAAAGGTATGGTGTGGATTTACCTTTATTAAATACATTGGGATACGCAGAGACTAAGCAATATTTGGCTGGAGAGATTAGTTTAGAAGCGGCAATAGATTTAATTTCTTTACACACCAGGCAATTTGCTAAGCGCCAGCGAACTTGGTTTAGACAGTCTTCCAATTTAGAATATTTTGATGTTAATAGTCCGGACTTATTAAGTAGTATTTGCAAAAGGGTAGACGACTTCCTTTGGGATTGTAGCAGCTAGGTTGGATTGTTTTATTAATTTTTATGTGCGATCGCCTTGTATAGTTAAAATTTTGTGTTGACTTAACGAAAAAATTATGGTACAGTACCTATCGGTATCTGTATCTCACCTGAACAGGTTTTAGACTATGACCATATCTATAAAAGAAAAACAGCCCAAACCCAATCTCAACTGGCAATTGCAACGCTTTTGGGAAATTCTATATGTTTTGGTGGTGCGGACTTTAAAGGTAAGATATCGGGGTTCAATTTTGGGTGTTTATTGGTCATTGCTTAACCCGTTAATTATGACGAGTCTATACACAGCGATTTTCGGTGCTACTTTTTCTGCCTACTATAATAATTCCATCACCAATTACGTGCTGGCGGCATTTACGGGACTGGTGGTGATAAATTTCTTTTCAGCATCCACGACCCAGTGTCTTTCTAGCGTAGTGGGTAATGGAACATTATTGAATAAGATTCAGTTACCGGTTAGTATTTTTCCCGTTTCTATGGTAGCATCGAACGTGTTTCAATTTTCTGTTAGTACATTTCCCCTATTGGCAGTAATGACTTTGATCAATGCCAAGAGTATGGTGAATGTGGCAGCACTGATGTTTCCATTTTTAGCTCTAGTTTTAGTTTGTACGGGGGTTGGATTTTTGGTTAGTGCACTGTATGTGTTCTTCAGGGATTTACCCTACTTTTATGAGTTGGTCGTGTTTGTGCTTTGGATCAGCAGCCCGGTGTTTTATCCAGCAGCTATTGTGCCACCACAGGTTAGACCTTTTCTTAGCTTAAATCCCCTATCACCAATTATTGAGAGCTTGCGGCAGATTACATTGTCGGGTTCACCTCCAGATTTAGGGTTAATATGGGGTGCCCTGATGGCTGGGATGATTATTTTGTCATTCGGATGGACTTGTTTTCACTTGTGGCGTCATCAATTTATGGATATGCTCTAATTATGTATATAGTAATTATGTATATATTATATAAGGTAAGAATTCAATGAACTTACATGGGGTCAATGTCTTAGTTGACGGTTATAACATACAAATGGTTCAAGGTACTGGAATTAAGACTTATGGATCAAATTTAGTCAAAGTTCTCATTGAATTACAAGCTAATGTAAATTTGTTGTGTAGTAGATGTACCAGTATTGACGATAAAAACCCGATTTTAAATGAGTCTCTGTTTTTTGATACTAATAAACATGCAAAAGATAACGATTTAGACATCAAAACTATTCTTAGTGCACTTACTCAAAGAGTACATGGTGCTAATGAGGTAAGAGTTAGTGAATTTGTGATTAAACAAGACGGAGAGTTTATTTTTGACTACCTATCTAGATCAGGTAAAATATTCAATGTTTACAATGGCTATAAAATTGCCAACAAAATATATAAACTATTCAACTTGCCAACTGTAATCAATGTACCAAAAAAGATTGATATTTGGCATGCAACCTATCCCATACCTATCAAGATAAGAGGTGCTAGAAAGATAACTACTATTCACGACTTGATTCCTTTAAGACTTCCCCAAACAACCCTGGACGATAAAAATTTGTTTTTTAATTTAGTCAAGGATGCGATTAAAACCTCGGAAATTATTCTGGCAGTTTCAGAAAATACGAAAAATGACATTTTATACTGTTTTGACGTTAATCCAGATAAAATTCACGTAACCTATCAGCCGGTATCAAATAACCTACACCTGATTGAGAATGAGCAAATAGAAATTCAACTTAGAAAATACAATATTAAACATAGTAAGTATATTTTGTTCGTAGGAACCATAGAACCAAAGAAAAACATAGGTAGATTAATAGATGCATACTTATCATTGGATACAGATATGCAGCTAGTAATTACTGGTAAAAAAGGATGGCTATGGGAAAATGAGATTGGCAAATTAGAGTCTTTATTGGGTAAAAATTTTTCCAGAAAAGTTAAACTTTTGGAATACGTGAGTAGAAGAGACTTAGTATACTTGTACAGTGGGGCATTTTGTTTTGTTTTTCCATCTTTGTATGAGGGATTTGGTTTGCCACCACTAGAAGCCATGTCATTGGGATGTCCTGTAATAACATCTAATGTGTCATGTTTACCTGAAGTTTGTGGGGATGCAGCTCTTTACGTCGATCCTTACAGTTCAGAGAGTATAAGACAGGGAATTGAAAAGTTAATCAATGACCCCGTTTTAAGGGAGGAATTGATAAAAGCAGGTAAGGAAAGAGTAGATTTATTTAGCATGGAAAAATATGCCCACACAATTTACAAATCTTATAAAAGCATCATATAACCTCCCGGTGTGATAACTTGATATACTAGCATGGTGAATTTCTGTAACTTAAGGATTAATAAGGTAACGATATGGCTTTCCCAAACAATGATAAATACTGGAATAGCACAGTAGACTTCCTAAAATCAGTAGTTGCTGGTGGGGATGGGATAATAGCACCAAATGAATTCAAGGAAAAACTTGACAATGTTTTTTCTTATGCTCCGAGCATGGGTGATTTGTATGACCATTATTCATGGATTGTAATTCATAAAGGAATGATGGAGACCCTAGAATATAGTTTTCTGGAAAATATTTCAGAGAAATACGCACCAGTTTTCGCCAATGAAGTTTTTGTCATTTTCACTAACAAACCTAACATGAAAAATACCAAAGACGATAACAGCCATCTAAAACCATTCTGGGAAAAAATGAAATCCCTAGGTGAGAGTGTGCGCGATAAATTGTCACCAGTAGTACGCCAGATATCTAATGACAACTCCATTTATTTCAACATTAAAGAAATTTGTGCATCAACAAGAAAACAATTAGAGACAAACAGTCGTAATAATTCTCAAGCAGTTTACACAGGAAATAATGTAATCCTATGTCGAGTTCTAACAAAATATATTTGTTATGTGGACTCCCAAGACCTAAGTTTAACTCCTCATATGTGTCTAAACGGATACTGGGAATCTTGGATTACCCAAGCAATGATTCGGGTTGTTCAAAAAGGTTTTTATTGTTTGGATATTGGAGCTAATTGTGGTTATTATTCCCTAATTATGGCTGACATTGCATCTGAATCTGGAAGGGTAGCAGCTGTTGAAGCTAATCCAAGATTAGCCTCTCTTCTGAGCCAAAGTTTAGCTGTTAATGGTTTTCAAAAACATTCCCAAGTAGTACAAAAAGCGGTGTCGAATACTAGTGGAGAAAAGGTAAATCTAGTAGTTCCCAAAAGTGGTTATTTGGGCGATGCAACAATAGCTGGATTAGCCGAAATGGCAGGAGACAGTGTGGCTGAAGTTGAAACAATAACAGTTGATGAGTTGACCAAAGATTGGCCCAGGGTTGATTTAATTAAGATAGATGCTGAAGGTGCAGAGGATTCCATTTGGTCTGGAATGGAGAAAACAATTAGCAGAAACAATGGTATAATTATAATTATGGAGTTTTGTAGTGATCGTGGTCACAGTTACCGTGGATATGATCCTAGAACCTTCTTAGAAACTATAGAAGCATCTGGGTTTTCCATTCAACATATTGACTATGACTCTAAAATAAAGCCCTTGAGTATTGAAGATTGCCTTAATGCCAGTTCCGGAGCATATTGGGATTTGTTTTTACAGAGAAAATAATGAATACCATATCGTCCTTTTCATCTGCTTTATCCATCAACCTATCGGTTATACTCCCCCAATCAACAGGTATTAGCAACTATGCTCTAAATCTCATTCCCTATTTAAAAACACTCCAACCGACCCTACTAATACCTAAAAAATACCCCGATTTTAACTGTTACCCTGTCCCCCCTAATCTCACCCCTGCACAGGGAATAAAAGGACATTTAAACCGTCTAATTTGGACCCAATTGCAACTGCCAAAAATCTATCACCAGCTGAAATCGCAACTTCTCTTTTCCCCCATTCCCGAAGCACCTATCTATACTGACTGTCGCTTCATTGTCATGTCTCATGACATGATACCCCTACGTTTTCCCCGACCCTTTTCTCCCCTGACCTTCTACCACCGTTACTATACTCCCCAGGTATTGAAGCAAGCCCAACATATTATTTGTAATTCTCAAGCTACTGCTAATGATATGATCAAATTTTATCAAGTCCCCAGTAGCAAAATAACACCTATTCCCTTAGCTTGTGACTCTTCCCACTTCCAGTTTCTTAACCTCCCAACTCGTAACTATTTTTTATATATTGGTCGTCAAGATTTATATAAAAATCTTCGGCGTCTAATCGTCGCATTCTCCACCATACCCCATAGAAATGATTATGAACTCTGGTTAGTTGGCCCTACAGATAAACGTTACACTCCCTTGTTACAAACCCAAATTCAAACATTG
>Ga0172372_10002867_pt1 | contig 25846 bp, 24 predicted proteins | sample LakKiv5m_2_FD_114544 | JGI IMG/M metagenome (GOLD analysis project Ga0172372, IMG submission 114544) | Freshwater microbial communities from Kabuno Bay, South-Kivu, Congo - kab_092012_9.5m | ecosystem: Environmental > Aquatic > Freshwater > Lake | place: Democratic Republic of the Congo...
GTGTTCGCCATGATCGACGGTGGTCGGCCCGGCGTGTCGCGAGCCTGCCGCGAGCTCGGCATTGTGCAGATCGGCAATGTCCTTGACTGGGTCGCGCGAGACCCGGAGGTCTTTATCGCATCAGCCATTGCCGATTCAGGTTCATGCGTCGAACAGGCGATCAGCGACTGGCTGGGCGGGCGCTGGGAGGGAGGCACACGGCGCGTGTTCGGCGTTGCCCACCGGGAATTCGTTCGCCTTCATATGCGAGCTGATATCGAGGCGCGTCATCGTGCCGTGATCGAATCATGGTCAGCGCGACTTGCTGCGGGTGATTACGAACCAGCGACGGACTATGACGGGCCAGAGGTATCGTTGGTTGATAACGGATAGCAGGCCGGGCACTCAGATTTCGTTGACCGCCTCGGTCGGGGATTCGCCCGGCCACATGGGGGGCGACAGGCGTCCCGCCCGCTGGGTCAGCGCTGCGCCCGCGAGCAGCATCACCGGCCCGCTGCCAAGCGCCCCTGCGAGCCGTGGCAACTCGGCGAGGGTTCCGCGCCAACTGCGCGAATCCGGGAGCGATGCGCTCTCGAAGAGCGCGATTGCGGTGTCTCCAGACCAACCCGCAGCGGTCAGTTGCTGCAGGGTGCCTTCGGCATCGCCGGCGGCCATGTAGAGGGCAAGGGTGTCGGCCGCACGGGAGCTCCGAGCCCAGTCATGCGACTTTTGACCCGCGCCCACCAGATAGACGCGGCCGGGCAGGGTCCCCTGGACTACGTCGGAACTCATGCTGGCTGCGACCCGCTGCTCCAGCGCCGCCTGAAGAGCGGCTGCGGTTGCGACACTGACGCCTGGTACGCTTCGCTGAAATCGGCGAAAGCGCGTAGCGCCTGCTCCGGATCCTGTCCCGCTTTCAATGCGAAGGCACCAAAGCCGACTCTGGAGAGATAAGGGATCTGATCGCGCTGAATGTCCCGATGCTTGAGGTAACACTCGATCAGACATTGCACCACGCCAGGCACTTCATGGTCGGCGAAAGAAGGTCCTATGATCCGGCCGATGGCGGCGGATCGCCCTGCGCCGTTTCCGCCCTGATGGCCTCCCAGAGTCACCTGATAAAACTCTGCGCCATTCTTGTCGACGCCAAGAATGCCGATATGCCCCACATGGTGGTGGCCGCAGGAGTTGATACAGCCGGAAATATTGAGGTCGAGTTCGCCGATGTCATGCACGAAATCAAGATCGTCAAATGCTTCCTGAATGGCGTGCGCGACAGGTAATGATTTGGCGTTGGCGAGCGAGCAGAAATCGCCACCTGGGCAGGCAATGATGTTGGTCAGCAGTCCGATGTTGGCCGTTGCAAGTTCAAGCTCACGCAACGCGAGCCAGAGTTCATGCAGGCGCAGTTGTTCAACATCGGCAAAGAGCAGATTCTGCTCGTGGGTCACACGCAGTTCGCCAAAGCTGAAGCGCTCGGCCAGGTCTGCGATGGCGCGCATTTGCGCGGCCGTGGCGTCACCAGGTGGGGTGTCACGGGTCTTGAGTGACAGTGACACCGCTGCATAGCCGGTCACGCGGTGCGGGTGCACATTGCGCTTGAGCCAGGCTGCAAAGGCAGGCTGGCTGGTACCGATTACGTGCAGCGCGCTGGTTTGATCGGGCAAGCTTCGATACGCCGGATGAGTAAATCGTCCTGCCACGCGCTCCACTTCGCCGGACGTGAGCGTTGAGGGACTGTTCTCGAGGTGACGCCACTCGGCCTCGACCTCGGCGGTAAAGCCCTCCGGCGTTCTATCCCTGACCAGAATCTTGATTCGCGCCTTGTACTTGTTGTCACGCCGACCGTAGCGGTTGTAGACGCGAAGAATTGCCTCGGTGTAATTGAGGAATTCGGTCCAGGGCAGGAACTCTCGGATCACGTGGCCAATGACCGGCGTGCGGCCCATTCCGCCACCCACAATCACCTTGAAGCCAATCTCTCCCTCGGCATTCAGAACGGCGAGAAATCCGATGTCGTGAAGAAATACCGCAGCGCGGTCTTCTGGCGATCCGCTGATTGCAATCTTGAACTTGCGTGGCAGGTAGGCAAACTCGGGATGAAAGGTTGACCACTGCCGAAGCAACTCGCACCACACCAGTGGATCGACGATTTCATCGGGAGCAACGCCTGCAAAGTGGTCACAGGTGATGTTTCGAACGCAATTGCCCGAGGTCTGAATCGCATGCATCTGCACCTCGGCAAGTGCAGCCAGAATATCGGGACCGTCTTCGAGCCGGGGCCAGTTGTACTGGATGTTTTGTCGGGTGGAGAAATGTCCATACCCGCGGTCATACCGCTCGGCAATGAAAGCGAGCTGGCGAAGTTGCTGCGCGCTCAGCAGGCCGTAGGGAATTGCCACCCTGAGCATGGGCGCGTGACGCTGAACGTAAAGACCGTTTTGCAGGCGGAGTGGCCGGAAATCGTCTTCGGTCAGTTGGCCAGCCAGGAAGCGGTGGGTCTGGTCGCGGAACTGCGCGACGCGCTCGTCGACCAGGCGCTGGTCAATTTCGTCATAGATGTACATGGAAAACCGCGACGCGTTCAAAAACGGAGCCGCACTGTAAACAGGGCGCCAAAGCAAGGGAACGAATCAATTCAATCAGCTGAAAAGCGATGGTTATGAGCGGCCTCAAGGGATTTGCGGGCCGCTTGCAGCCGCGTCGTAGGATGATGACGGCTTCGATTTGAAGGCGATGCCCATGAATGGATGGATTCTGTTTGCGCACGGTTCCAGCGATCCGGACTGGGCGCGGCCCATGCGTGCCGTGGCCGAGCGGGTTGGGAACAAACTCGGCCCTGAAGCGGTGGCGCTCGCGTTTCTCGAGCGTCAGCAACCCTCGCTCGAAGATGCAGCGGCCGGGCTGATCCGGTCGGGCGCTTCAGCCATCACGGTGATTCCGATGTTTCTCGGAATCGGGGGGCATCTCAAGAAAGATCTTCCCCTGCTGGTTGAAGCGATGCGCGCCAGGTGGACGGAGATCGAGTTCCGGCTGACCGCGCCAATCGGTGAGTCCGCGGCGGTTGCCAACGCGATTGCGGATTTCGTAATGGGTGCGTCACAGGGGCACGAAAGCGCGGCCGTTGCGCAGTCTGTTCAATAGGGGAACAGGGTGTTGCTCGGTAGCCGGACAGCGCAAACGAAAGTTGGTGGGCGATCGCTAGAGCCTGAGGAAGGCGCTGGTCAACTCCAAAGGCGAGATCACCCGCGTGCGGTCCCCGATCGGCCAGCCCTCACGCACCGGTGCAACCACCCAGGCCTCGTGTACGCCCACGTCCTCGCAGGCCTGCCAGAATCCGCGTGTGACCTTGGGCGCGGACGAAAGCTTGGCCTCAACGCCAATCAGACGCCCGTCCAACTCGATCACCAGATCCAGTTCGGCGCCCGCCGCGGTGCGATAGAACGCGATCGGTACCCCTGACGGCAGTCGGGCACAGATTTGCTCGATCACAAAGCCCTCCCACGACGCACCTGCAGACGGGTGTCCTGCGAGTGCCTCTGCGTCGCGAATGCCGAGCAGGGCATGGAGCAGTCCCGCATCTCGCACGTAGACCTTGGGCGATTTCACCAGTCGTTTGCCGAGGTTTGCGGACCATGGCTCGAGGCGACGCACCGCCAGGGCATCGACGAGGTGGTTCAGCCAGCGGCTGATCGTGGGCGAGGAAACGCCCAGGGAGCGCGACAAGGCCGATGCGTTCAGTAGTTGACCGTGGAGGTGCGCAAGCATCCGCCAGAAGCGGCCCATGCTGGGCGGATCCACTGCGATGCTTAGGCCGGGAAGATCGACGTTCAGGAAATGCCGGACGAAGTCCTGCCGCTATTGCCATGAGTTCTCATCGGATGCCGCGACGTAGCTGGGCGGAAAGCCGCCGCGAACCCAATGCGATTCGATATCCTCAAAGCGACTGGCCACTTCGGGAAGTAGCAGCGGCGCCATGTCGATTATTTCGAGGCGACCAGCGAGGGTCTGCGCTTGTCGGAGCAGACGAAACGACGCGGAGCCCAGCAGCAGAAAGCGGCCCGGTTGACGATCTGCGTCGATCTCCGCACGCAGCTCGGAGAACAGCCCGGGCGCGTTCTGCACTTCGTCCAGCACCACCAGGCGATCGCGTCGCGAAAAAAGGTAGCGGGCGGGGTCGGTCAGCTTTGCCAGATCGGCCGCCGTCTCCAGGTCGAGGAAGACCGAACCGGCGCGGATCGCGGCCGCCTCCCGGGCAAGCGTGGTTTTGCCCACCTGCCGCGGGCCGAGAACCTTCCGCTCGTGCCCTCCCTAGCGCGGGCGCTTTGCCACTACCTCACGCCACAACGCCATGTCTTTAAGCAGATAGTCCTGGAACTGGGCCGGCGTCATGGCGGTCATCACGATGCCGCTGCGGCGGGTGAGGGTCTCGAGCACGGCAGGGTCGGCGAGCGCGTCGTTGACGCTGCGATTGATCTGATCGATCAGCGCGGAGGGCGTCGCCTTCGGTGCCATCAGTCCGTAATAGACGCCCACGTTGAAGTTGTAGCCGAGCTCCTTGAAAGTGGGGACATCTGGCGCAAGCGGTGAGCGATCTGCGCCAGTCATCGCGAGCGAAATGATCCGGTCCGATTTCACGTCGCCCAGCAGGGGGTTGATCAACAAATCAATCTGTCCGCCCATCAGCGCGGTGAGCGCATCACCCCCTCCTTTGTAAGGGATGTGGGTCATGCGGACACCGCTGATCTGCTCAAAAAGCACCGTGGCCATGTGTGGCGTGCCACCTTCGCCTGATGAACCGTAGTTGAGCTTGCCGGGGTTTGCACTGGCGCGCGCCACCAGATCTTTAACCGAATCAATACCAGAGGATTTGCTGACCTTGAGGATGACGGGTCCTATGCCCATGAAAGCGATCGCTGACAGGTCGCGCATGGCATCAAAATTCTGGCTTGGATACATGGCCGGACTGATCGCAATGCTGTTGGCAACCACCAGCAGGGTGTGGCCATCGGGTCGGGCGCGCGCGACCATTTCGGCGGCGACATTGCCACCGGCGCCCGGCTTGTTTTCCACCAGCACCGGGTGCCGAAGCGTCTGGCTCATCTGCTTGGCGACGGTACGGGCGACCAGGTCAATGCTGCTGCCGGGAGAAAAACCGACCACCATCGTGACCGGACGCTCTGGAAAGCTGGTTTGTCCCCGCGCCTCAGCGATGAAGAGCGCAAGGGGAAGCAGGGCGGCTGCTAGCGGGCGAAACATCTTCATGACAACTCTCCGTGATTCGGCGACTCGCTGTGGTCGCCGGAGGATGATGACCTTATCTTAAGGGGCGGATGTTCGGCGCACCGAACCCACCACCCCCAGGGGTTCGAAGTACCACTTCATCTCCCGGCATGAGCACCTGGGGTTTGCGGCTGTCTATCACTTTGCCGTTGATCAGCACCGCGCCGGGCGCGCCGTCGTTGCCGCCCCGAAGACCTGGCGCCGGGATCCTGATCCGTTCGGTGAGAAACACAATGGCCATCGGGCCGCTGTGGCGGCTCACAAAGCAGAGCTCCTCGCCGTCGCCGCCACGATGCTGACCTTCGCCCCCCGAGCCTTTCACCAGGCGCTTGTAGCGGATGAAAAGCGGGGCGTCGCGTTCGGCGACCTCGGTCGGGGTGGGCGAAATATTGCTCGGCCAGGACATGGCGCTCTCGCCATCTGAGCTTGCGGTGGCTCCCATGCCACCGTTCTGGAACAGCACGGTAGCAAAGGGCCGGCCATCGGCGCGAAGTCCGCTCATGTTGGCAATCCAGATTGGCGAGCCCGCGCCCGCCATCACTCGGTCGGGAAGGATGTCTGCCAGCGCGCCGAAAATCGCAACCGGCACATAGTGCCCGGTGCACGAGCGGCCACCCACCGGCGCGGGTGAGATCGGGTTGAGAATGGAGCCCCTGGGGGCGACGACTTCAATCGGCCTGAACATGCCCTCGTTGTTGGGGAGATCGGGCAGAAGCAGTGACTTGATCGCATAGACCGACATCGCGCGCGTGTAGCCCAGTACGCAGTTGATGGCGCGTGGCTGCTGTGGCGATGAGCCCTCAAAGTCGCAGCGCAGGCGGTTCCCCGAAATAGTGACCCGGAGCCTGAAGTGAAACGGCTCATCGAAACCATCGGTTGGCATGTCGTAGTGATAGTCGCCATCGGGTAGGGCGCCGATAGCTTCTTGCATCGCAGCTTCACTCCGGGCAAAGAGCGCCTCGGCGAGTTCGTCGATCGACCCCAAGCCATATTCCGCCAGCAGGCTCGCCATGCGGCTGGCCATGAGCTCAACTGCGCCCACCTGAGACCAGATATCGCCCACCGTCTGGTCCGGCGTTCGAACATTGGTTCGAAGCAGTCTCAACAGGCTTTCATCGGCCTGGCCGTTGGCAAGCAGCGGCATGAGCGGGATATGAAACCCTTCTTCGAACAACTCGCGAGCATCGACCGAGCGAATCTTTCCGCCTATGTCGGGTACATGCGCGGCGCTGGCGGAAAATCCCACCAGCTGTCCGGCGTGCACGATCGGCTTGACCAGGCAGATATCGTTGAGATGACCGGTGCCTATCCAGGGATTGTTGGTGATGAACACATCACCCGCCTGAAACGGTTGTGCGCGCTGTTCCGCGATCAGCGCCCGAACCGTCTGCGGCAGCGTCCCGATGAATGAGGGAATGCTGCCGCTGTTTTCGGCCAGGCACTGACCAAGCGAGTCGGTGATCACCACGGCGAAATCGTTCGCCTCGGTTGAGAGCGTGGAAAACGAGGTGCGCATGATCAGCTTGGCAGCCTCATCGGCAATGGCGCGCACCCGCGTCCAGAAAATCTCCAGGAACAGCGGGTCGTTGTGGCGTGCCGCACCCGAGCGGGCAGAACTCGATTTCATGATTGGACCGGCTCGATATCGATGATCAGATTGCCGCTAGTCGAGAGCAGGACGCGAGCCTGCGGCCCCAGCACCAGGGTGCTTCCTGCGTCTTCGATCAGCAGCGGGCCTGCAGCTGAAAAGCCCGCCGGGAGCGCGGCACGGCGGAGAATGACCGTATCGACGAATCCGCCGAGCTCGGGGAAAAATACCGAGCGTGTGGCCGTGTTGGGCGGCCCTCCCGAATCGGCCGTTCTGTTTTGCCTGGACAGGGCATTCTGGCGCACAGGCGCACGGGCCGATACCCGCAATGTGACCAGTTCAACCGCAACCTGGGGAGGTGTGCGACCGAATTTCCGCTGATATCCGGTCACGAAGGCGTCGCGCAGCCGGGTTCGAATGAGCGCTTCGCTCGCGGGATCGTGCTGGGGCAGAGCATTGTTCTCGCGTGACGCGTCGCCCGCTTGAGGGTCGCCATCGGCATAGGGGCCATCAGGCAGGTCTACCGTGAGGTTAAAGGCCTGGCCCACGAATCGGCCATCGGCCTGCCGATGAAGGCTGACCGGCCCGAAGTCAGTCAGCAGGTCCTGGAGTGCGGAACACGCATCGGCCTCGAGTTCGGCGAAGGTGGATTCCAGCCGCTTGAGTGAATCAGTGTCGGGTTGCAGGCTCACCGTGCGGGCACGGTCGATGCGGGCGGGGGCGACCAGCAGGCCGAACGCGGATGCGACGCCTGCGTCGGGTGGGCATACCAGCCTTCGCACGCCAACCTTTTGCGCGACCCGATAAGCGTGCAGGGGACCGCCGCCACCGGTACAGACCAATACGTGCTCAGCCGGATCACGGCCGCGCTCGGCGATGTGGACCCGAGCAGCGCTCGCCATATTCTCAGCCACGATGTCGTGGATACCCCAGGCAGTGTCTGTCGGGGACAGGCCAAGTTCACGGCCGAGCGCAGCGAGCGCGCGCTCGGCGCGACCCCGATCCAGTGGCAGTGAGCCGGCAGCGAAAAAGTCGGGGTTGAGATAGCCGAGCACCAGATTGGCATCGGTCACCGTCGGCTGATCGCCACCCCGTGGATAGCATGCGGGCCCAGGGTCTGAGCCCGCGCTCTCTGGCCCCACCTTGAGGAGCCGCATTGAATCGAGGCGAGCGATGCTGCCACCGCCCGCACCGATTTCGATCAGGTCGACGGTGGTGATTCGAATCGGCAGGCCGCTGCCTTCTGCAAAGCGCTTGCGTCGCGCAGCCTCGAAACCGTAGGCGATTGCCGGTTGCCCAGCCTCGATCAGGCTCAGCTTGGCCGTCGTGCCGCCCATGTCGAAGGCGAGCAGCTGAGCGAGGTGGTCGCGCGCGCCCAGACTGGCGGCTGCAATGGCCCCTGCCGCGGGTCCCGACTCGAGCAATTCGATAGGTCGCGCGCGCGCCTCGCGCAGATGCGTGAGGCCGCCGTTGGACAGCATCATCAGAACGCGAGCGTCGAGCCCGAGCGCAGCGAGACGGGATTCGAGGGTGCCCAGATAGTGCGTTGCAAGCGGCTTCACATAAGCGCTTGCAACGGTTGTCGACATACGCTCGTACTCGCGGATGACGGGCGCGATATCGCAGGAGAGCGTGACCGGAAGATCGGGAAATGCGCGGCCGATATGGCGGGCGAGTTCGCGCTCGTGGCGGTCTGAGGCCCAGGCGTGGAGCATGCAGATGGCGAGGGAGTCGACCCCCTGCTCAAGGAGTTCGCCGACCACTTTGAGGGCCTGAGCAGGATCGAGCGCTTCAATCTCGCTGCCCTGTGCGTCGAGGCGGCCCGTGACGCCGACGCGCCATTGCGAAGGGACCAGGGGCGGTGCACGCTCGATCGACAAATCGTAGAGGTCGTACTTTCGTTCGTTGCCGACCGCGAGTACATCCTCGAACCCATGGTTGGTGAGAAGCGCGGTCCCTGCGCCGCGTCGCTCGATCAGGGCATTGGTGAATAGCGTCGTGGCATGGACCACCCGCCTGACGTCCGATGGGCAGAGACCTGTCGCCTGAATCAGGGAATTGATCGCGTTCACGACCCCCAGCGTGGGGTCATCGTGAGTGGTCAGAACCTTCGCACTGTGCTGACTGCCGTCGGCCTGCGCGATCGCAACCACGTCGGTGAAGGTACCGCCAATATCGATGCCGATGGACCAGGAAGCCACGGTAATCCTGTGGGGTAATAGAGCGTTGTCGCGGGCGATCGTAGCACCATGTGACGAGCGAGTTGTCAGTTCGACCGGAGACACCACAATGACCATGCTCAAGGGCTTTGCCTGGATTCTGATTTTTCAGTGCGTCGGTGAGGTGGTCGCGCAGGCAGTCTCAGGCCTCTGGCCCGGACCGGTGATCGGCATGCTGACTCTGGCGTTCGCGCTGGCCTATCGACCATTGCGCGAACCGGTGTCGAGTGCAGCCAGTGCGCTGTTGCCGCATCTGTCTCTGCTCTTTGTTCCAATTGGTGTGGGTGTGCTGTTGCACACCGAGCTGATCGCGCGTTCGGGCTGGACGCTGCTGGGCGTGTTGGTGGTGTCCACCTGGATCGGCATGTTGGTGACGGCGCTGGTACTGCGGGCGATGTGGGACCCGCCCACAGGCGAGGCTCAACGTGACTGACTTCGTTGAACTCTGGATTTATTTGTCGGCGACGCCGTTGTTCGGGCTGACAGTCAGCCTGTCGGTTTACGTTGCGGTCCATTCCCTCTACACGCGTCTTAACCAGACGCCGATCGCCAACCCGGTGCTCTGGTCAGTGGTGGTACTTGCGGGTCTGTTGCAGATGACCCGTACGCCCTATCAGACGTATTTTTCCGGGGCGCAGTTCATCCATTTTCTGCTGGGCCCGGCCGTGGTGGCACTTGCCTGGCCGCTGTGGGAGCGCCGCGCCGAATTGCGGTATCGCGCGAAGGCGCTGGTGCTGGCTGCGACAGCTGGGGGGTCGGCCGCAGCGGGGTCGGCTGTTTTGTTTGGCTACCTGTTGGGGCTTCCGGACGAAGTGCTGAGGTCGCTTGCTCCCAAATCGGTCACTGCACCGGTTGCGATGGGCATCGCTGAACGAATCGGGGGCATTCCAGCGCTGGCGGCGGTGTTCGCAGTGGTCACCGGTATGCTGGGCGCGTTGAGCGCCCGGTATCTGTTCGATCGGTTAGGTATCCAGTCGCCAGCCGTGCGCGGCTTTGCGCTCGGAACAGCGTCGCACGGCATCGGTGCGGCGCGTGCGATGCAGGTGCATCCGGACGCGGGCGCTTATGCTGGGCTTGCGCTTGGGATTCAGGTGATTCTTGCGTCGCTCACGTTGCCTCTGGTTGCGAAGCTGTTTTGAATCGTTTGCTCACCATATCCCAATCTTGACCCCGCCGGCGGCGGCCGGGCTGGGGCGCCGGTCTACCGCGGCGTCGGTCATACCCACCCGGTTTCGCCGCTCGCGCATCCATTCGAAAGCCAGACCGTACAGGTCGTCCCGGGCGGATCGCGCAGCAGTGCCGTGATCTCTCCCCAGATCACTCAGCTCAAGAGGATCGTCCAGCAGGTTGAACAATTGCGGCGGCAGATCGCGTCCGAAGTGAACCAGCTTCCAGTGTTCGGAGCGCACCATGAGCATTCGAGCGTCGCGAGCCTTGAGCCCCAGTTTCCGTGCGGTGGGATAGATGGCGTAATCAAGTTCAGCGAAGGCCGCTTCTCGGAGGCGAACGGGCTGGCCGCGGAGCAGGGGGAGGAGGGAATGCCCCTCCACGATATGTGAGGGGATCTCGAGGCCCAGCGCGTCAATGAAAGTGGGGACCAGATCGACTGCGGATACCAGCGCGTCGTTCACGTTGCCACGCAGTGCGCCCTCGGAGGGGTCGACCACGATGAGGGGAACACGCACTCCCTGTTCGTACATGAACTCTTTTTCACCCTGCCAATGATCGCCAAGGTAATCGCCATGATCGGCAGTGAAGACAATGAGGGTGTCCTCAATGCGGCCCGCCTGCTTCAGGAACGACATCAGTCGCGCAAGGTGATCATCAATCTGCTTGACCAGACCCATGTAAGCGGGCATCACATTGCGACGTACGTCGTCTCGCGAAAAAGTCACCGACTCGGGGTGGTCCTGAAAGCCTCGAAAAATCGGATTCGCGCTGTCCGAACGCTCAGCCTCCGAACGGACCGGCTCCAGGCAATCTTCCGGACCAAACATGTCGTGATAGGGAGCGGGTGCGATATAGGGCCAGTGCGGCTTGATGTAAGAAAGATGAAGGCACCAGGGGCGCTCGCCCTGCTCGGTAATAAACTCCATGGCCCGCTTTGTCGTGTAGGCGGTCTCGGAAAATTCCTCCGGCAGGCGGGTGGGTCGGTGTGAGTTGCGCAGCAACCATCCGCTCGCCACGTTGCCTTGTTCATCAGCGCCGGAATTAGCCCATTCATGCCAGGGGTTCGCCCCCCCGAAACCGTTTGCGCGCAGGTATTCGTTGTAAGCCAGATCAGCGGGGGTGCTGTGATCGGGGTGCACGCCATCATCGCGCCAGACTTCTTCAAAGCCACCGGTTGCAACCAGCCTGCCCGCTCCCTCATGCGGAGACAGGCCCAGCCATTTCATGCCGGCCACATCGGGTTCGAAGTGAGTCTTGCCGGTGACTGCCACCCTGAGCCCCGCTGGTCTCAGGTAATCGCCCAGTGTTCTCTCACCCACCGGCAGTGGCACGAAGTTCCAGGTTGCCCCGTGAGACAGTGTGTAGCGCCCGGTGTAGTAGGACATGCGGGAGGGACCGCAGACCGGCGCGGTAACGAATGCCCGCGAAAACAGGGTGCCACGCTCGGCCAGTGCATCGATCGCAGGGGTTTGAAGTCGCTTGTGGCCGTAGCAGGACAGGTGGTCAGCGCGCAGCTGGTCGCACATGATGAACAGGATATTTCGAACTTTTGACATGCTTTTGTCCGTGAATGGCTGGATTGTCTGGCCGCCTGGCGGGTTCACAGCGCGGGTGGGGCAATCGGGACTCGGAAGAATCAGGGTAAATGCGATTGAACCACAAACTCTCCTCGATTCTATGATCCCTGCTTGACGCCTGAACGGACGATCACTTACCGTTTCACCAGGTGGAACGAATGTCCTTCATGGAGTCTCGCTGATGAAGCCGATTCGAGTCTTGCAGCGGGCAGCCGAGGTGCTTCGCTGCCTGGAGGCTCAGCCGGGTAGTGCGCTGGCCGACCTGTATGCGAAGACCGCAATTCCGAAACCAACGTTACTGCGCCTCCTCGCAACGCTTGAGCGCGAAGGCATGGTTACACGTGCGATGGCCGATGGCCGGTACCGGACCCGGGTGTCGATTTCAAGACCGAGCCGAGCCGATCACCGGCATCTCCTTCTGGCCGAGGCGGCCGCGCCCCATCTGAGCGCCCTTCGTCGTCGTGTCGTTTGGCCTTCCGACCTGACCGTACGGCAGCGTCATCACATGAAGCTGATCGAAACCAGTCGGCGTGAAAGCTCGCTCGGTCTTCACCGCGACTCGATCGGCTTTCGGGTCGATTTGCTGGTTTCTGCGGTGGGACGAGCGTATCTGGCTTTTTGTCCGGAATCGGAACGCGAGCGTCTTCTGTCGCATCTTTATGCCCATCCCCAGCGTTACCCGAGTGCGGGGGTGCTGAGCAGGCGCGACATGCAACGTGTGCTGGTTCAGACCCGTGAGCGTGGATATGCGATTCGCGACGCGCGGTTTGGCGGACTGGGCTGGTTGAGCGAGCAGGACGACGACCAGTTGGCCGCGATCGCGGTCCCCGTCGTGTCGCACTCCAGAGTGCTGGCCTGCGTCAACATTGTCTGGCCCCGGCGGCTGCATGCCGAGGCTGATGTGGCGAAGAAATATCTCGCTGATCTCAGTCTGTGCGCATCTTCCATCGCGCTTTCATTCGCATCGCAGCCCACCGCTACTGAAACGCCCTGAGGTCGCATCGTCGGCCGTTTCACCCAGTGGAACGAGGCTCTGTGAGCCTCGAGCAGCGCCTGCTCTGCGTGCTACCGTAAGCATCTGTCGCCTGACTGATGTGCGGGGAGTGCAATGAAAGAGATTGATATACCGGTACTGATTGTCGGCGGGGGCGGATGTGGTCTGTCCATGTCCATCTTCCTCTCCGATCTTGGCGTTGAGTCGCTCACCATTGAGCGCAATGCCGAGACGACTGATCATCCGCGCGCGCACATTCTGAACACCCGCACGATGGAGATCTTCCAGCAGCATGGCCTCGCCGATGAGGTCTACCGCCAGGGCACCCCTGCATGGGGAATGGAGCGCATTTCGTTCAGAACCTCGCTCGGGGGCGATGGTCCGCTTGATCGCCGCCGAATTGGCGATCTCGACGCGTATGGTGGTGGCGCATTGCGCGCGCGCTATGAAGCCGACAGTGCATTCAGGGCTACCAACCTTCCGCTGATGCAACTCGAGCCGCTTCTTCGCTCGGCGGCTGGTTCGCGAGCACCCGGCCAGGTAAGGTTTCATCACGAATTGATCTCGTTCGAGCAGGACGAGTCGGGCGTTACCGCTCGGGTCCTCGACCACACGGGTTCGGAGCATTACCTCGTTCGGGCCCGCTATCTGGTTGCGGCGGATGGCGGAAAAACGGTCGGCCGCTCGCTCGGCGCGGAAATGCAGGGGCCGCGTCGGCTCCGCCGGATGGTGAACACGTATTTCGCTGGCGATTTGTCACCCTGGATCGATGACGACGGCGCCTTGATGCTGTATTTCATCAACCCGGATGGGCGGGGGCAGTGGTCGGGTGGTGGACTGGTCAAGACCGGCCCCACCCGTTGGGACCGTCACTCCGAGTCATGGGTGTTCATGCGTGAACTCGCCAACGACGAACCCGATGTGATCGATGAGACCAACGTGGTGGTTCGCATGCGCGAACTGCTGAGGCTTCCTGAGAGCTTTCAGCCCGAGGTGCGCAAGATTGGGCGCTGGGATGTCGAAGGCGTGGTGGCGAAGCAGTATCGGTTCGGGCGGGTGCTGCTCGCGGGCGATGCGGCGCATCGACATCCGCCGGTCAGTGCGCTGGGGCTCAATACAGCCTTTGGCGATGCGCACAATCTTGCTTGGAAGCTCGCTTACGTTTTGCAAGAGCGAGCGCCTGATCGCCTGCTCGATACCTATGAGGCGGAGCGTCAGCCCGTCGGGGCGCGCGTTGCGGAATGGGCACTTAACGGGTTTCGCATGCGCGGGCTCATCGATGCTGCAATCGGTTTGTCACCTGGCCAGACCGAGGCGAATCGGCAGGCATTCGAAAGGCTTTATTCCGACACCCCGGGTGGGGCAACGGCCCGCGCCATTCTTGCCGAGGCCATGAACATTCAGCGAATTGGCCCCCAGGCGCACGATATGGAGATTGGCTACGCTTACGAGCGCGGTGCACTGGTGCCCGATGGCAGCCCGCCCGTGCCCCGCGATCCGATGGCGGGCATCTATCAACCGACCACCCGCCCTGGCAGCCGAGTTCCGCATGCGGCGCTTGAAGATGCAGGCAAGCAGGGCGTGCGGCTCAGCACGCATGAATTGCTGCGTCCGGGACGTTTCATGCTGTTGGCCGGCGCCGCCTATTGGCGTGCAGCGGTCCGGGCCGTGGTGCGCAAGACCAGACTCCCCATTGACATCGTGGTGATCGGAGCGCGGGGTGATTACCAGGACGTTGATGGGCTATGGGCGGGCCTGCGGGAAGTCAGCACCGGCGGCGCGGTTCTGGTGAGACCCGATGGGCACGTGGCCTGGCGCTGCGCGGACCGTCAGACGGATCCTGTTGCAGCACTGGAGGGGGCGCTGAGCCAGAGCCTTTGCGGCCTGCTCTGATGCGGTGGCCCAGCTACCACGCGACATCGGTTGGATCTGGTTCCTGGGGCGCGGTACGGCGGATCCATTGCAGCAGCTTCTGTGCAACCGGCGTGAGCGGCTGATTGGCGCGCACAATGGTTGATACGTCGAGTCGGGGAGTGAGGCCGCGAATCGGCAGGACGATCAGCCTGCGGTTTGCGATCAGGCTCTGGATCAGCCGCTCGGGCAGCATCGTGAGCGCATCGGAACGCTCCAGCAGGGTCAGGGTGGCGATGAACGACTGCGAGATGATGCTGGGGCTGGGCGGAGGAAGCTGATGTGCCTTGAAGACCGGCGCATACATGGCACCTGGCCCTTCCTCGGGCCCGTGCAGCAGCCAGTCGCAATCGAGCAGCTCTGAAAGGGATCTGGCATGTGCCTTGGGGTGACCCGTGCGCCCCGTCACGACCAGCCGGTTGAAGTACAGACGTGTCACCAGAAACTCAGGCTGCTTTCCCGCTTTGATCTGAGGGTGGGCACCGATTGCGATATCGGCCAAGCCCTCGCGCAGCATCTGGAGCGTGTCGGGAAACACCGCCTCACGGATTTGCAGACGAACCTCTGGGTGTTCCTTTCTGAATCGCGCGAGAGCCCTGGGCAGGATCACCACCGCGGGGCTAGGCGATACGGCGATGCTCACCGTTCCCTGTGAGGCGCCTCTCATCTGCCCAATCTGCTCGCGTAGCCGATCAACCTCCTGTGCGATCCCCCGGCCGCGTGTGACAACCGCCTGGCCAAAGGCAGTGAGGTTGACGCCGCGGGAGGTGCGGTGAACCAGCGGGACGCTGAGCTCCTCTTCGAGCGACTGCAAGGCCTTGCTTAATGCCGGCTGAGTGACACCCACCCGGGCGGCAGCGGCCCGGATGCTGCCGGTTTCGGCGATGGCCACCAGGGCGCGGATTTGCGTGAGCTTCACAAGACTGTTTGGTGATTAGATTTGGTTATCGCCAAAAACAAAGATTTTCTTGACCTGGATCAAGGCCAATCCTACGCTTGCAGTCATGGAAATTCAAAACCTCAAGGTGGTCGCACGACGCGAACTGGCCCAGTCTATTGTCGAGTGGACACTCGCTGACCCTAACGATCGGTTATTGCCAGGATGTCATGCCGGGGCGCATATCGATGTTTGCGTGGCGCCGGGCATCGTGCGCGCATATTCGCTGGTCCAACCCAGCGGTGGCGCGCCAACTCCGTCCTATGTGATCGCGGTCGCGCTGGACCCGCAGAGCCGCGGCGGCTCCGCCCGCTTGCACCAACACCTGAAGGCGGGCGATCTGGTTCAGGTGGGTATCCCTCGCAATCACTTTCCGCTTGCCGACAGCGAAGCGCCAGTGCTCCTGATTGCAGGCGGTATCGGCGTGACTCCGTTGCTCGCGATGGCTCGCGAGCGGGCGGCCAGCGGTCGCCCGTGGCGGATCGTGGTTGCGGCCCGGTCGCCTGAGCACGCCGCCTACATGCCAGAACTGCAGTCCTTGCCAGGTGAACTCATCACGTACTTCGATTCCGAACATGGTGGGCGACCGCTTGACATTCCAGCGCTGTTTCGTGGGGTAGACCACTCAACCCATATCTATTGCTGCGGCCCGAAGCCGATGATGGATGCGGTTCGCGAGTGCGCACAAAGCGTTTCGCATCCGGAGTCGCACCTTCATTTCGAATCATTCTCAGGCGTAGCCGCGATTGCCGAGGGTGATCAGGGCTTCGTGGTCCGGCTGTCCAGTTCTGGGCGTGAGATCGAGGTACCCCCTGACTGTAGCATCCTGGATGCACTGGAAGATGCCGGCGTGATCGTGCCTTCGGTCTGCCATGAGGGCAATTGCGGAACATGTGAATGCACCGTGCTCGAGGGCGAGGTTGATCACCGCGACCAGATCCTGAGCGAGGACGAACGTCTGGCCAACCGGAGCATGATGATTTGTGTCTCCCGAGCCAGAGGCGAGCGTCTGGTGCTTGATTTATAGCGCGTGTCACCGCCAGGGGAGTCAGCCGATGCGATCACACTTCGAGCACCTGCTCGACATGAAGTGGGGCGATCTGGACCGAAGCATTTTCTCGGACCCTCAGATTTTCGAACTCGAGCTCGAACGGATTTTCGCCCGATGCTGGCTTCTGCTGGGCCACGAGTCGATGCTGCCCAAGCCCAATGACTTCTTCACCACCTACATGGGACGCGACCCGGTGATCGTCACGCGAAAAGCGGACGGTACCATCGGTTGCTTTCTCAACATGTGTCGCCACCGCGGCAATCGGGTGTGCCGCGCCGATGCGGGCAATGCGCGGGCGTTCAGTTGTTCATTTCACGGCTGGACCTTCGGAAACGATGGGCGGCTGACGAACGTTCCCGGCTACAAGGAAATCTATCTCGAAAAACTCGACCTGGCTGCGCACAGTCTGGTGCCCGTGGCAAAGATAGACAGCTATCGGGGGCTGCTGTTTGCCACCTTCGACAACAACGCGCCGTCGTTGTCTGATTTTCTTGGTGACATGGCCTGGTACCTGGATATGGTGCTCGACCGGCGTGATGGCGGCATCGAGTTTCTGCCTGGTGTACACAAGTGGCTGGTCCACACCAACTGGAAGTTTCCGGTCGACAACTTTATTGGCGACAGCTACCACGGGCCGGTCAGTCATAAATCTGCCTGGGTGTCAGGTTTCGAGGGAATGCCGCGGCGCAAAAGCGGCTACGGATACGAAGGCTTTCAGGTCAATCCTGGAGGCGGGCATGGGTTCGGCACGCGCTGGGCGGAAAACCGCGACCAGGTTTTTGAGATGTCCTTGCCCGAGTTCCTGGATTACGAGAAGGGCCGCCTGGATGAGTCAATTCAGCGTCTGGGCAAGCTTCGTGGCCTGCACTTCTCGCCTATGCATGGCTCCATTTTTCCAAACGTTTCCCTGCTCTGGCAGGGAAGCGCGATCAGAGTCTGGCACCCCAAGGGCCCCAAGCTCACTGAAGCGTGGGGGTGGTGCTTTTTGGACAAGGCTGCGCCCGATGACTACAAGCGGGAGAAGGCCCTGCACATGCTGCAGCGGCACGGCACGAGCGGTACCTGGGAAGCAGACGACGTCGATAACTGGGTGCAGTGCCATTCGGCGAGCGAGGGCTATGTGGCCCGTCGCTACCCGCAGAATCTCGAGATGGGACTGGGGGATGAAATCGATGATCCCCGCAGCATTCACCCGGATATCCGTGGGCGGCTGGGGAAATTCCAGTCGGAGATCAACCAGCGGGCGTTTTATCAACGCTGGGCGGAGTTGATGGATGATGTCAGCACACCCGCCGTGCCCGATATGTCCCGCAAAGCCTGCCAGGGTGAATCGGTATGACTTCCATGGCCCATCCCGATATGGCCCTCTGGTTTCGCGTGCAGGCTTTTCTTGTTCGGGAAGCACGCCTGCAGGACGATCAGGATCTGAGTGAATGGCTCTCGTTGTTCACCGACGATTTGCGCTACTGGATGCCCGTCATCACCAATCGGGTTGGCCGCGACCGTGGGAAGGAAATCAGTCCATTCGGTGCCGTGGCTCATTTTGACGACGACAAGACCAGTCTGAGCAACCGGGTCAAGCGCTTGCAGACGGGCATGGCCTGGGCGGAAACGCCCCCGTCACGGACCCGGCACCTGATTGGTAACGTCGAAATTCTGAATGTGCACCCGGATGGCGAACTTGAGGTTCGTAGCACTTTCCTGGTCTACCGCTCTCATCTCGAGTATGACCACGAGATCTTCAGCGGGTATCGCCTTGATTTTCTGAGGCCGCATGAGGATCAATGGAAAATTCGACGCCGTGACATCGTTTTCGACCAGTCTGTTGTCACTCAGAAAAATCTCGGTCTCTTTTTTTGACGGTCATTGAATGGTCGCAACTCACCCACAATCGCTGCTCGGCCGGATTTCACTCGCCGGGCGGGTGGCAGTGGTCACCGGGTCTGCCATGGGGATAGGCAGTGCCATTGCGCGTGAGCTTGCCGTGCTCGGCGCCCGGGTGGCGCTGGTCGACGTGAGCGAAACCGGGGCGACAGAAATGGCCCGCACCCTGTGCGAAGAGGGTGCCGTGGCGATGGGCGTCGGTTGCGATGTGAGCGACCTCGCGCAGGTTGAGCAGTCGGTGCGGCGTATCGAAGGCGTATGGGGATCGATTGATGTACTGGTCAACTGCGCGGGGGTCGCGTCGGCCGCAGGTCAGCCCTATACCCGTTGTCTGGCCTCCGACTGGCGTCGCACGCTCGATATCAACCTGATGGGTGCGGTGCACTGGTGCGGCGCGGTGCGCGAGCATCTGCTTGCCTCTGAGGCTGGACGCATCATCAACATTTCCTCGATCACCGGCGTGATCTCCGCGCCTTACATGCCTGCCTACAGCGTATCCAAGGCGGCGCTCATCTCGCTCAGCAAGGTTCTTGCACGCGACCTGGCTCCGTCGGCTGTCACGGTGAACGCGGTCTGCCCGGGATATATCCGCACGCCGATGTGGGGTGAGCTGTCCCGGCGTCGTGCAACCGACGATGGAGACGTCTTTGATGAACGCGTCCGCGTTCACGTACCCATGCAGAGGCCGCAGACCGTCGAAGATGTCGCGGCCTGCGTAGGATTTCTCGCAAGCGATCTGGCCTGCAACATCACCGGCCAGGTGATCGGAGTTGACGGTGGAGTCACGATCTAGCGCCATGACGAACGCACGAAAAGTCAGGAACGTTCTCTTCATCATGTGCGATCAGCTACGGGCTGACTATTTGTCGTGCTACGGTCACCCGCATCTTCAGACCCCGCATATCGACGCGCTCGCTCGACGCGGTGTGATCTTCGATCGCGCGTATGTTCAATCGCCCGTGTGCGGCCCCTCGCGGATGAGTTACTACACCGGTCGCTACATGCACTCGCACGGGGTGAGCTGGAATTTTGTGCCGTTGAAGGCGGGCGAAATGACCATCGGCGATCATCTTCGCCCGCTTGGCGTTCGCAGCGTCCTGGTAGGCAAGACACACATGCGCGCCGACTACTCGGGCATGTCGAGAATGGGTATCGATCCGGCATCAGCCATTGGTGTGCGTATCGCCGAGTGCGGTTTCGAACCGTTTGAGCGTGACGACGGTATCCATCCGTATTCCGGCCACGACCCGGATCCGAGTTACTCCGACTATCTCAGGCGGCAGGGCTTCGCTGGCGATAATCCATGGGAGAGTTGGGCCAATACGGTTGTGGATCACGACGGCACCCTGCGCTCGGGCTGGTATCTGAAATACAGCCACCTGCCGGCGAGAATTCCCAACGAACACGCGGAAACCCCGTACACCACGCGCCGAGCCATTGACTTCATGCGTGAGGCCGGCGATCAGCCCTGGCTCCTGCATCTTTCTTACATCAAGCCGCATTGGCCTTATGTGGTGTCGGCCCCCTATGCCGGCATGTATGGGCCGGAGCATGCCCTTCCTGTCGTGCGCAACGACGGTGAATTGCTGAATCCGCATCCAGTCTATGGCGCATTCACCCACCACCGGGTTTCCCGCAGCTTCAGTCAGCCCGAGGTTCGCGACGCGGTCATGTCAGGCTACATGGGGCTGGTGAAGCAGATTGATGACAGCATCGGTGATCTGATCGCTTTCATGCGCGATTCGAAGCTTCTCGAACACAGCATGATCGTCTTCTGTTCAGACCACGGCGACTATCTGGGTGATCACTGGCTTGGTGAGAAGGAGTTTTTTCATGAGCCATCGGTTCGCACCCCCCTGATCATCGTTGATCCTGATTCGAGGGCCGACAGTACCCGTGGGTCGCGCTGCGACGCGCTCGTGGAATCGGTTGATATTCTCCCTACTTTCATCGACGCCTATGGCGGACCTGCAGTGCCCCATGTGGTGGATGGTCGCTCACTCAGGCCTTTCCTGTTTGGTGAGCCGCCGGTTGACTGGCGCCACGTTGTGGTGAGTGAGTACGACTACTCGTTCCAGGATGCCAGAATCGAGCTGCAAACACCGCCTCGTGATTGCTGGCTGCGCATGATTTTTGACGGGCGCTGGAAATATATTCTGGCCGAGGGCTATCGGCCCATGATGTTTGACCTCGAACGCGACCCGCATGAATTTTGTGATCTGGGCGAAAGCGCTGCGCCTGAGCATGAGTCGGCACGCCAGCGCATGCGAGAGCTGCTGTTTCAGTGGGCGCGCCAGCCCAGGCAGCGGGTGACTGTGCCCGATGGCCTGATTGCCAGCACCGAGGTTCAGGCGCGTATCACCGAGTCGGGTGTCCTGATCGGTTATGTTGACGAGCAGGACCTGATCTCGCAGCGGCAATCCTTCAAGCCGCGCTTTGCTTCCAGTAACCCACTTGTGAAGAAAACCCTGGATCGACTGACCCAGCCTATCGAATCCAAGCCCCGGGAAGATGTGAAATGAGCGTTGCCGAGACTGCCGATATCACCCGCCACAACCAAAGTCTGGATGGCGTCAGCTGGAATATTCTCGGGCAGGTTTACACGCCCAAGCAGATCACGAGCGACAGCTTTTCGTGGCATGCCGTGTTTCCCGAGGAAACCTTCGTCCCGCCGCATACACATGCCGACCAGGACGAATACATTTATGTGCTCGAGGGGCGGATCGATCTCATTCTTGACGGTGCAACCCAGTCGGCCACTGTCGGCGACCTGGTACGTATGCCGCGTGGCATTCCGCATGCGTTTTTTAATAACTCAGGCAAGCCTGTCAAAGCCCTGTTCTGGGCCGCACCCGCAGGCAAGCTGGTGGATCTCTATCGCCGCATTCACAATATGTCGAGCCCAGCCGAAGTGGTTCAGGTTGCGCGCGAATACGGTGTGTTCTTTGATCCGCCCGTGTCATCGGCCGCATGAGCCACTATCGTTTATTCAAACCAAAGAGGAGACACTCATGAAACTTCGACGTGCAGTCATCGCTCTCAGCATCCTGGGTCTCGGGCTGGGCCTGGGAAGCGCGCAAGCCCAGCAGCAAAAACTGCTGATGAACACCTTCATCGGGGTGAACCACCCGATCACCACCCAGATTCTGAGACCCTGGGCGAACGACATCTCAAAGGCAACGGAAGGGCGCGTGATCATCGATATCGCCCCCACCAGTCTGTCGGCGCCTCCCCAGCAGCTCGACGGTGTCGTGAAAGGCGTCTTCGATGTTGCATACCAGTTTCATGGTTTTCTCGCCCCCAAGGTCAAGCTGACCAACGTTGCGCACCTGCCTTTCGTGAACAGCACGGCAAAAGGCAGTTCAGTCGCGCTGTGGCGCACCTATGAGAAATTCTTTGCTGCAGCCAACGAACTGCCTGATGTCCAGGTGCTGGGCTTTTTCGTAGGCGCGCCAGGTCCGATTTTTCCAATGAAAAATCCCGTCAACACCCTTGGCGATCTGAAAGGCACCAAGATGTATGCCCTTCCGGGCGTCCCGGCGCGGCTCTTCGAGGCCGCAGGCGCGGGTGTGGTGGCGGCGCCTGCGGTTCGCAGTCACGAAATCATCTCCGGGGGCACGGTCGACTCCTTCGCGGGCTACTCGCTGATGGACGCTGACGCCTTCAAGACGCTGCAATACGCGAAGGAAGTGATTGATCTACCCGGACATCTCACTGTGCCGGCGTTCGCTTTCTTCATGAACAAGAAAAAATGGAGCGCCATCTCGGCCAAAGACCGTGAGGCCATCATGAAGCTTTCTGGCGAGTCCTTCGCGCAGCGCTTTGTCGTCTATGACAATGCTGATCAGCGCGTACGCGCGGAGTCAAAGGCCAAGGGTCTGGTCTTCAAGACGGCCAGTCCGCAGATGGTGGCCGAGTTGAGGAAGCTCGCCGAGCCCCTCGAAGCGGCGTGGCTCGCTGATGCGGCCAGTCTGGGTGTGGATGGCAAGGCGGCGCTCGCATTCTTCAAGGAAGAAGCGATCAAGAACCAGTAACAACAAGTGTCACCCACCGGCCGAGAGCCGGTGGGGTGCCTTGCGCTGATCACAGGAGACGCGCGTCATGAGCGAATCGAATAACACGCCGCCGGATGCGCGCACGCTGGACCGCTGGCTGGGGCTGATGTCCTCACTGCCGCTGGCGCTGATCGTAGTTCTCACCTTTCTCGACGTTTTTGCCCGCTACCTCATTTCGTCGCCGATCCGGGGAAGTCTCGAGATCATTCAATTCGCCATGGCGCTCAGCATTTTCGCTGCGCTGCCACTGGTCACCCGTCATCGGGGACATGTCACGGTTTCGCTTATTGACGGATTACTGAGCCCCACCGCCATGCGCTTGAAGACAGTGGTGTGTGACGTGATCAGCCTGCTGGCTCTGGCGCTGATCAGCTGGCGGCTGTGGATTTATGCCGGCGAATCCATCGAACAAAAAACACAAACCATTGTGCTGGCCCTGCCGCAGGGGCCATTGGTTTACGCCCTCGCGGCGTTCGCCCTTCTTACCAGTGCGCTGGTGTTGATCGACCTGAAGCGGCAGATTGCTGGCATGGGAGCGCGATCATGAGCATGGCGCTAATCGGTTTTCTGGCGATATTCGCACTCGCTTTCTGTGGAGTGCCGCTGGGTTTTGCCATGTTGCTGGCGGGCGTGGGTGGCTTCGCAGTCATTCGGGGTCTGGATGGCTCACTCGCGATGCTTGCGCAAATCCTGGTGGATTCATCCGCCAACTACGGCATGTCGGTTCTGCCCATGTTTGTGCTGATGGGCATTTTTGTTCACAAGGCCGAAATCAGCGAAGACCTCTACGATGCGGCCAACGCCTGGCTGGGTCATTTCCGTGGCGGATTGGCCCACGCAACGGTTGCCTCCTGCGCACTGTTTGCCGCCATATCGGGAAGCTCGATCGCGACCGCAGCCACCATGAGCCGGGTAGCGATTCCGCCCATGCGTCGACTCGGGTACCACGACCGCTTATCGACGGGTTCGGTTGCATCGGCGGGCGTACTGGGTGTGCTCATCCCGCCGTCGGTTCCGCTGGTGGTGTTTGGCCTGTTGACCGAGACCGATATTCGAAAGCTCTTCATTGCCACCGTCATCCCAGGCGTTCTTCTCACGCTGTTTTTTATTGCAGCGGTCTGGGTCACGGTTGCCCTCAATCCTGCGCTGGGACCTCGCGGTCCGAAGTTCACTGTCAAGCAGAAATTCATTGCGCTGAAAGGCGTGTGGTCGGTGATCGCGCTCTTCGTTTTTGTGATGGGAGGGCTTTATTCCGGGATTTTCACCGCCACCGAATCGGCGGGTATCGGTGCGATGGGGGCGTTCCTGTTCGCGGTGGCCCGCCGGAAAATGTCGCTTTCGGTTCTGCTGGAGTGCCTGGTCGAAACCGGCAAGACCACCGCAATGATTTTCACGATCATTTTTGGCGCACTTGCCTTTGCCAATTTCATCACCTTGACCGGGATGACGGTGCAACTCGTTGAATGGATTCAGCAGCAGGGGTTCGGCGCGTACGGCGTGCTGATCAGCATGTGTGTGATCTATCTCGTTCTGGGTTGCCTCATGGAGGCAATGGGCCTGATGCTGCTGACCGTGCCCATGTTCACTGCCGTGGCGGTGGGCATGGGGATCAATCCGATCTGGTTTGGCATTTTCGTCACCGTGATGATCGAAGTTGGAATGCTCACACCCCCGGTTGGCATGAACGTTTTCACAGTCAAGACCCTTACCCCAGATGTTTCACTCGCCACGATTTTTCAGGGGGTCATGCCTTTCCTGATTGCCAACCTGCTGCTGGTGGGCTGCCTGATCGTTTGGCCTGACATTGCCCTGGTGGCGCTGAAGTGGTTCGGTTGACCCGCAGTCCTTGAAGGAGTCGCGTTCGATGTTCATTCGTAACTGCTGGTATGTCGCCGCCTGGGACCATGAAGTGCCCGTTGAGGGATTCCTCAATCGCACGCTGTTGAACGAACCCGTTCTGCTTTATCGCGACAGTTCGGGACGCGCCGTAGCGCTTGAAAATCGCTGCTGCCATCGATCTGCGCCTCTGCATCTTGGCCGCAAGGAAGGTGACTGCGTTCGCTGTCTGTATCACGGCTTGAAGTTTGATCCGACGGGGGTGTGTGTCGAAATTCCCGGTCAGGAGCGCATCCCTGACAAGGCTCGAATCCGAAGCTATCCGATTGTGGAGCGTGACCGTCTGGTCTGGATCTGGATGGGTGATATCTCCAAGGCGGACCCTGGGCAGATTGTTGACTATCACTGGCATGACCACCCGGATTGGCGGATGAAGCCCGGCTACATCCACTATCAGGCGGGCTATGAGTGGGTGGTTGATAACCTGCTCGACTTTACGCATCTCGCCTGGGTTCATCCGAATACTCTGGGCACAGAGAGCGCCTCGGGTCTCAAACCCCAGATCGAGCGCGATATCGAGGGGCTGGGTACGCTCACGATCAGTCGTTGGTACCTGAACGACGACATGCCAGAGTTGCACCGCAAGGTGGCCAGCTTCCAGGGCAAGGTAGACCGCTGGCAGATCTACAAATGGTCCCCGCCTGCCTTGTTGCGCATGGATGCTGGGTCAGCCCCCACAGGCACCGGCGCGCCAGAGGGGCAGCGTGCGAGCAATGCGGTGCAGTTCCGGCATACCTCCATTCAAACGCCCGAGACCGATACAAGCTGTCATTACTGGTTCTGTCAGGCTCGTAACTTCGATCTGGAAAACGAAGCCCTGACCCAGCTGATCTATGACAGCGTGGTGGTGGCCTTTGAGGAAGACCGTACGATGATCGAGGCGCAGCAGAAGAACATCAGTCTGGTACCAGAGCGGCCAATGATTCCCATCTGGGCAGACAGTGGGCTGGGGCAGGCGCGCTGGCTGATCGAGCGTGCGCTCAAGGCCGAAAGCCAACCCGCTCCCGGAGTCTGACGCCATGACACTTCAAGACAAGCGGGTGATCGTCACAGGGGCTGCCTCGGGTTTTGGTGCCGCCATCGCGAAGAAAATGGCGAAACTCGGCGCCCGTGTGCTGGTTGCCGATCTCAACTCCAGGGGTGCGGCCGATATGGCGCAAAGCCTGATCGCTGACGGTCACGTTGCTCTCCATTGCACCGTGGATGTGTCCAGGCAGCCCGATGTGGAGCGCATGGTTCAGGCGGCGGTGGAGGCCTGGGGTGGGCTGGATGTGCTGGTCAACAACGCCGGCACCACCCACA
>Ga0172372_10002868_pt1 | contig 25846 bp, 24 predicted proteins | sample LakKiv5m_2_FD_114544 | JGI IMG/M metagenome (GOLD analysis project Ga0172372, IMG submission 114544) | Freshwater microbial communities from Kabuno Bay, South-Kivu, Congo - kab_092012_9.5m | ecosystem: Environmental > Aquatic > Freshwater > Lake | place: Democratic Republic of the Congo...
AACTCTTCTCTTGCAAGTCGTTCATCATCAATAATTAAGGTTCGAAATGATTTCATTTGTTATTTTTTAAGATCGTTAATTTTGCTATCACATTTCCATCTTCTTCGAACAGATCCAAAAAAGCCTGACCTTTGAATTGAAGATCAAGTCTTCTTCGCGTATTGGACAAACCAATTCCTGGCTCTGCTGATTGCACGATGCTTCCTGTATTTTGAACTTCTAAAAAGATTGAGGTTGCTTCATTTGAAGTTCGAATTCGGATGGAGCCACCATTTACCAGATGGGAAATACCGTGTTTAATGGCGTTTTCAACAAGTGTTTGAAGTGAAAAAGGCGGAATAAGCAGATCATTGATGGTATCATCGGTGTCCCAGCTAACAGAAAGTCTTTCTTCAAACCGGACTTTTTCCAATTCAAGGTAGTGGTCAATCATTTCGAGTTCAGCAGACAACGGCACGAGTTCTTCTTTCCCCAGCGCAAGTGATTTTCGTAACAATGCCGACAATGTCGTAACGGCATCCTTTGCCTTTGCTGGTTCAATGTCAATGAGGGCTCGAATACTGTTTAACGAATTAAAGAGAAAATGAGGGTTCAATTGGGACAGCAGGTTTTTCAATTCGATCTCATTCCTACTGGCTTCCAATGAGATGTTATTCAATTCTTGTTGTCTCGATTTTTGAAAGAAATGAAAAGTAAAGTAAACAGAGTTCCAAAAAAGAATGAGAATCAACAAGGCAAAGACATTAATCAGGGTGTCCAGCCAGTTTAAATGTTTGCCCGAATGATTCACATAAAACGAAATTGCTTGTGTTGTCAGCGAAATGATCGCAGAACAAATCAGAGAAGACAGAAAAACACGAGGTATTAAAGGGAATAATTTCAGCTCCAACCATCTTACTTTCAGGTAAAAAGTCCTCATGGCATGTGTCGTTAGAACCCCCATAAGTATGAGCGAACCGATTTTTATAAAAAATGGAAGATCTAGTTTATCAGGATCCTCGGCGTAGGCAGCCAGAAAGACCAATGCAGCATAGGACGTCCATCCAATGAGCTGCGCAGACCAATAAAGCTTTCTGCCTCCCATGTGAACAAAAATAAGTGCTTTACCCTTGTTGAACATGGACTTGGTATGATTGGACACAGAATTACTCGAAAGGTTCATTTCCTGTTTGGAATGTTTTTTGTCAACTTTGCGCCATGCGGATCAAATTTTTCTGGTTTCTTCTACTCGCTTTTCCCTCAAGGGCTCAAATCTTTAAAGCCCCTGAAACTGGATGGTCTGCCGGAATTTCCCTTCAGTTTGGCACGCACATTAATGGCATTGGTATTCAATTCAATACCTACTTCACAGATCGCTTTTATCAACTGAACTTTGGAGAACAACTGATGTTCCAGCTATCCGATATCGGGCAACGAAAACACTTTTTTAATTCCAGAACTTCCACAGGTCTGGTGCTTCTTGCAGGCAAGAAATCCACACAAAGAGACTTTCAACTCAACGGATTGTCACACAATACCAACTACAATTATGGATTAGGCTATAATTATTTGTGGTACTTAGACAATGTAGGTTCATCTCAACGGTCCGGTGGCTGGGGATTGCATCTAAAAAAAACAAGTATTCTTTTTGAGAACGACATTTTCGGAGGACAAGGCAAAGATCGCTTCCGAACAGGACATCTGGCCATCACTTATCGTGATTCACTTTGGAAATTCAACGCAGGTTTCTCCATTTGGACAGGTGAAACCGCAGGGACAGACTGGCAAAAAATCTCGTTTGAAGGATGTCCAAATGGCTACCGAAGTTTGGAGGATAAGTCTTTTGGAAAAACAAGTCACGGGATCGCCTACGTCGGTTTTGATTATGGTTTTGGTAATTTTCAATGGCTGAGCTATAAGATCGGAGTGGATAGTGAAAAACTGCGTCATCAACTTCAAAATCGATTCATGCATGATCTCATCTGGCTTCCTAAGAGTCTTCCCAGAAACACGCCCCACTACCCTATGCTTGATAAAAATGGTTGCCCGGTATTCAATAAAACGGAAGCCAGAAAAAGCGAACTGTTTTTTCAGGGGAGCATAAACTCCGGCTGGTCCTATTAGATTGTGAATATTATTTGAGAAATACACTAATTTCTCTGTCGAGTATCGCTTGAATCTACTAACTTTGCGCCCCGTAGTTACAGTTTTTCTCTATGTCGAATTCTACGAAATACGTTTTTGTAACCGGGGGTGTTACTTCTTCACTTGGTAAAGGGATCATTTCCGCATCTTTAGCAAAATTACTTCAGGCGCGTGGCTATTCAGCGACGATTCAGAAGCTGGATCCATACATCAATATAGATCCGGGAACATTGAATCCCTACGAGCACGGTGAGTGTTTTGTAACTGATGATGGCGCAGAAACGGATCTGGATCTTGGACATTATGAGCGTTTTCTGAATGTGCCGACATCTCAAGCGAACAATGTAACAACCGGTCGTATCTATCAATCTGTGATCGAAAAAGAGCGTCGTGGAGAATTCCTTGGAAAAACCGTTCAGGTGATTCCTCACATTACGGATGAAATCAAGAACAGAATCCAGATCCTTGGTAAAAGCGGAGAATACGATATCGTAATCACAGAAATAGGTGGAACAGTTGGTGACATCGAGTCGCTTCCCTATGTAGAGGCTGTTCGTCAGATGCTATGGGAATTTGAGAACGATTGCATCGTTGTTCACCTAACGCTTGTTCCCTACCTTGCAGCTGCAGGAGAACTGAAAACAAAACCAACGCAACACTCTGTAAAGCAGCTGCTTGAACTAGGTGTTCAGCCTGATATTCTTTGTTGTCGAACAGAACACGAGCTGGATCTTACCTTACGTAAGAAGATCGCGAAGTTTTGTAACGTCAGCATGAATGCCGTTATTGAGTCCCGCGATGCAGAATCGATCTACGATGTTCCATTGCTGATGCAAACGGAAGAGTTGGACAAAGTGGTTTTAGAGAAACTTGGACTTTCTGCTAAATCAACGCCAAAACTCGACAACTGGAAAGAATTCCTTCGCAGATTGAAAAACCCTACAGCTGAAGTGAACATTGGTTTGGTAGGAAAATATGTTGAATTGAAGGATTCCTATAAATCGATCAGCGAATCCTTTATTCATGCCGGTGTTGCCAATGAAGCACGTGTCAATGTGAAATGGATTCATTCAGAAAAATTAAGCAAATCTAATCTGGAAGATGAATTAAAAGGACTGGATGGCATCCTTGTCGCTCCGGGTTTTGGATCCAGAGGTATTTCAGGAAAGATCGAAGCCGTGCGCTACGCACGTGAGAACAAGATCCCTTTCTTGGGAATTTGCCTAGGAATGCAGTGTGCGGTCATTGAGTATGCCCGTCACGTACTTGGTTTTGAAGATGCACATACCACCGAAATCTCTGAAGATTCCAAGTATCCGGTGATCAGTATGATGGAGGAACAAAAGAACATTGAAGAAAAAGGCGGCACCATGCGTTTAGGAGCTTATAACTGTCAATTAAAACCTGGTTCAAAAGTAGCCGCAGCGTACAATACCGATAAAATCTCGGAACGTCACCGTCACCGCTACGAATTCAATAATGACTACCTGGAAGATTTTGAAAAAGCAGGTATGATACCGACTGGAAAGAATCCTGAAACCGGACTTGTAGAGGTCGTTGAGGTTGAAGGCCATCCTTGGTTTGTTGGTGCTCAGTTCCATCCGGAATACAAAAGTACTGTAGCCAATCCTCACCCACTTTTTGTTGCATTCATTGATGCAGCGATCAAAAACAAAAAATAAGAAATGGATAGAAATTCAACTATTGGGCTTGTGCTCATCGGACTGATCTTGTCGATTTATGCGATCATGAATCAGCCAACTGAAGCTGAAATCAAAAAGCAGGAAAAAGAGATTGCGCTTCAGAAGAAAAAAGAAAAAGAAACGTCAGATAAAAAAGAAGCCGATAAAAAGGCTTCGAACAAAACATCATCCGATACAAAGAAAGCTAATCAGACACCTGCAAAGAAGGAGGCTTTCATTCGCCTAGAAAACGAAAAACTGATCATCGAGCTTTCTACAAAAGGAGGAATCGTTTCTGCGGCACGATTGAAAGAATATGAGACCTATTCAGATTTCGCAGAAAAACGCACTAAAAAAGGCAAAACCAAAGACATCAAACCTCTTTTACTTTTCTCAAATGGAGATGCCGTCAATCAGTTACGCTTCCCAATGAACGGAAAAACGCTCGCGACTGGAGGAATGGATTTCGAAGTGATCTCAAAAACGGATCAGTCAGCCACGCTTCAAACGACTTTAAAAAACGGAGAAAAGATCACCTTTACGTATGCACTTAAGAAGGACGCATACGACTTGGATTACACCGTTAAAATGGAAGATTTTGATGGTAAAGTGACCCCGCAAAATGTTCGTTTTGGCTGGGAAACGGCTTTTAGAAGAACCGAGCGTTTATTTTCTGAACAACGTCGCGTTTCAACCGTTTGTTTCAATCAGGAAAAAGAAGGTTTGGATTACCTTTCAGAAATGGGCAATGATGACGCTACAGCTGAAGACAACATCAGTTGGATCGCCTTCAAACAAAGTTATTTCTCATCGATTATTCGTCCGGATAAAGCATTCGATAAAACCGGAACAAAGTTTATCGTTAGAGAATATAAAGATGGTCATGAGCGTCAGTGGACACACTTAAAAGGATTTAAAGCTGATGCCGGACTGGGATTCACCAGTGCAGACAACATGACCATGCACATGAACTGGTTCTTCGGCCCTAATGATTATGAAGTATTGAAATCGTACGATCAGGGTTATGATGACATTTTGAACTTTGGTTGGGGATTGTTCCGTTGGATCAACTTGTATGCGGTTCAGCCATTGTTTAATTTCCTTACTAATACCGGAATGGGCGTGGGAATCGCTATCCTGATGTTAACATTGATCCTCAAATTCATATTAATGCCGATTCAGTGGAAAATGTACGTTTCCTCTGCCAAAATGCGCATCCTGAAACCGGAGATCGATGAATTGAATTCGAAATATCCGAATCAGGATGATGCAATGAAAAAGCAAATGGAGATGATGACCTTGTACCGCGAATCAGGCGCAAGTCCTTTGTCTGGTTGTGTCCCGATGCTGATCCAGATGCCCATCTTGCTCGCCGTATTTCGCTTCTTCCCTTCTGCTTTCGAGTTGCGTCAAAAATCATTCTTGTGGGCCGAAGACCTTTCTTCGTATGATTCCATCGCAGATTTCGGGATGAACATCTGGCCTTATGGTGACCACGTAAGTTTATTTACACTGTTGATGTCTGCAACGACCTTGATCTACACCTACTTGAACAGTGGTAATATGCAACAACCACAGCAACCGGGCATGCCCAATATGAAAGTATTGATGTACATCTTCCCTGTAATGATGATCTTCTTCTTCAACAACTACTCTTCCGGGTTAAGTTATTATTATTTCATTTCCACCTTGATCTCCATCCTGATCATGGTATTGATCAAGCAATTCTTTGTCGACGAAGAGAAGTTGAAATTGAAAATGGCCGATCGCAAAGCAGCAGCTGCGGCTAATCCAAAAGTGAAAAAGAAGTCAAAATTCCAAGAGCGCTTAGAGCAAATGCAGAAGATGCAGCAAGAGCAACTGAAAAACAGAAAGAAATAAGAAGAATCCCGGGAAACCGGGATTTTTTTTTCCAATCTTAAAGATTAACATGGCGATATATATCTTCGCGTATGAAATGAACATGCATTTCTTCAGCTTAATGATGAACGCTTTCACAAGAATTGATTTAAATGAGTAAACTGAATCTTTTTATTACAGGTACGATTTGCTTGATATTGAATTTATCTATCGCACAAAATACCATGATAAAGGGGGTTGTCATAGATAAGTCGATTGGAATTTCTTTAGAGAATGTTCTTGTTAGTATTGAAGACTTACATAGTCATAATCATAGCGACGCAAATGGTGTTTTTTACTTTTCGAATCTACCTCTAGGGTCCTATGAAATGGAATTCGAAAAAGTTGGCTATTTCACACAGCATTTTAAGTTAGAGGTAACTTCAATTGATACAATTCTTCTAACGATCCAACTGGAATCAACGGCTCTTAAACTGTCACCTATTTCAATTGCTACAGACAGGCCTGTTTCTGCAGCATCCTCGACTTATATCAGTCAATCTACTTTTGAAAACAGACCAAAAAATTCTGCCCAAGATTTATTGCGACTAGTTCCAGGACTTTTCATTGCTCAGCATGCAGGCGGAGGTAAAGCAGAACAAATTTTTATTCGTGGATTTGATTGTGATCACGGGACTGATATAGCTACTTTTGTAGATGGAATGCCTGTAAATATGCCCAGTCATGGTCATGGACAAGGCTATTCTGATCTACATTTTTTAATCCCCGAAATAGTTGAAGGAATGAGTGTTTTTAAAGGCGTCTCATCCCCACTTTACGGAGATTTTGCAACAGGCGCAGCCGTAGGATTCAAAACTTACGATTCATTGCCAAATAACCTTATTCAACTTGAAGGTGGCTCTGTTCCCAGTACAGAAAGATTGACAAATAGTCGGACTTTGGCGCTAATCAACGTTCCTATCAAAAACGACAAGGTGAATTCCTATTTCGCGGTAGACAATGTAAATAATAGCGGTTATTTTGATATAAACCAACATTTTAAACGAATGAGTTTGTTTTCAAAAACCACAATTAAGTTGAATGAAACAAGTAAGATTCAATTTTCAGCAGGGGGATTTGGGTCTACATGGAACGCTTCAGGTCAAATCCCAGAGCGGGCTGTGACAGCAGGAATAATATCGCGCTATGGAAGTATTGACCCAAATGAGGGCGGAACAACTCAACGAAACAATTACAATTTGACTTACAGCACCAAACTGGGATCTGGAGAATTTGAGACACAGGCCTACTTTAGTACGTACCGCTTTAAACTTTTTTCTGATTTCACCTTCTTTTTGAAGGATTCCGTCAGCGGGGACATGATCGAGCAGGATGACAATAGGTTTGTCCAGGGTGTGAACACAAAATATTCAATTGGACATACGTTATTTCACTGTAACAACAAATTTACCATCGGTGCATCTTTCCGCTCAGATGAGATTGAAAACCAACTATGGTACTCCCCGAAAAGAGAACGAATTTCTACTTGTGCGCATGCCTTGATCCACGAGAGATCGAATGCTATCTTTGTGAATGAAGTGTTTCGTTTCAGCAGTCATTTAAGGGCAGAAATTGGTTTGCGGTATGAGTATTTTGTTTTTGATGTTGAGGATTATTTACCGACGGATTCGTTACACACTAACTATTCAGGATACAATTACCAGACGGCCATTCTACCCAAATTCAATTTGATTTATTCTGCGAATGATAATCTTCAGTTGTTCTTTAATTCCGGCAGCGGCTACCACTCCAATGATGCCCGTTCATCTGTACAGAATAAAAACAACCACCGCTTACCTATTGCGGTAAGTAGTGAACTAGGAACGTTATTTAAAATTAAAAAGACCGTCATTTCAGCTGCTTTTTGGGGAATGGACATGAATAACGAGTTGGTTTATATTGGTGATGAGGGAACGACAGAGAATAAAGGCGCCAGCAGACGTTATGGAATAGATCTTAGTGTGAGGTCACAACTCTTGTCCTGGTTAGTTGCCGATCTAGACATTAATTCATCTAAAGGTCGGTTGATCGATACACTATTCGGAACACAGTTGGCCAGTAATTACTATATCCCTTTGGCTCCAACCCTGACGTCTGTTGGTGGACTAACTGCAAAATTCAAAAAGGGGATGGAAATTGGGTTGAGATACAGGTATATAAAGGATAGACCTGCAAATGAATCGAATACAGTTATTGCTAAAGGGTACAATGTCGTTGACTTCACAGCCAACTACAAAACAACTCATTACAAAATTGGTTTTGTCATTGAAAACCTTCTTAATACCCAATGGAATGAAGCACAGTTCGCTACAGAGACACGCTTAAAAAGTGAAACGAAACCTGTAGAGGAACTTCATTTTACCCCGGGCACACCTTTCTTTGCAAAGGTGGTATTCGGCTACATTTTTTAAATTTTCAACGGGACACAGCGTTCTGTTTCAGCTCAAAGTTCAAATCCAGAGTACCGTTACGCAGGATTTGAAATCCTGCGTAATCGCGTCAGATCAAAATTCTCTAAAAGATCAGTACAACAAACTTTTCTTTGAGGAATTGCGCCAACCGGCCTGACTTTCATAATCCACAAAATAGATTTTCAGATCAGCCTGACTTTCGTATTTCACGAAATAGATCTTCTTTTTGGCCTGACTTGCATATTCTGTAAAGAACCACTTTCCATCATTTTGACCTGCTTGCGATTCATATTTCACCTTAAAGACCTTCAAGTCAGCCTGACTTTCGTATTGCACAACATACACCTTGACATCAGCCTGGCTCTCGTAATCAACAGAAAAGATTTTTTGAGCCTTTAGTGTTCCCGCGGCGAGAACGATCAACGAAGTAATGAATAGTTTTTTCATAAGAGGGTTTTATTTACCCTAAAATAAGATTTATTTCAATTCATAGTTCAAATCGAGCGCTCCTTTCAATACCTTGATCACAAAGATCATTTGGCCATATTTCTCATAAGAAGATCGAATTTCTTGTTGTAATACAGCAAAAACCGTATCGAATTTTCCTGTAATGTGCGTGCTTGTAGCATTTACTTTGACTTGAATATCCGAATGTTTCCGGACACGCTCGATAAAATCCAGGATCTGTTCTTCGTAGGCTTCCGTTAACGGGTAATTGCTTATTTCAATGGTTGTTTGCATGCGTTTTAATTTAATCCTTCAAAGCGATCTTATCGTAGGAAGTCACAATTCCTTTAATGAGCGCCGAACTGAAACCGCTATGCTCCATTTCGTTCAAACCGACGATGGTGCAGCCTTTCGGTGTCGTTACTCGATCGATCTCTTGTTCCGGATGTGTACCGTTTTGAATGATCAATTCTGCAGCGCCCTTCACTGTTTGACTTACGATCTTTGTAGCCGTTTTTACATCAAAACCTACTTCCACTCCACCCTGGATCATTGCACGCATGAAACGCAACACATAAGCGATTCCGCATGCTCCGAGTATTGTCGCTGACTCCATCAGATTTTCGTCAATAAGCACCGTTTCGCCTAATCCCTCGAATAATTTTACAACTTCTTCTTTGCGATTCAGATGATCCTGCACCACCGAAATGGCAGTGATCGATTCGTTTACTGATGATGCTGTATTCGGCATGGCACGAAACAAGTCGAGATCCTTACCCAGGCATGCTTTCATTTCTTGAGTTGTAATACTGGATGCGGCTGAAACCAATGTGTGCTTGGAAACATCAAAATCATTTTTAAACGCCTCAAGAAAAGACAAAACATTGTAAGGCTTCAATGCAATGATGACGATATCACTTGAATCAAGTAATTCCTTGTTGGAACTGGTGAATTGGGTATTTCCATCTGCGATTGGGAGCGAACTCAAGTCACGTTTAGATGCAATGATTTTCACATTTTTATCAGTCGCCCGAATACCTTTCAAAAGGGACGTTCCAAGATTACCACAACCAACAATTCCAATAGTCATTTCCTACAATTTTGCCGCGAAGTTAACACTCTCTTTGTGCTGGAAGATGTAAAGTGAGACATTTCTTTGTAAATTAGGACTTTCCGTAAGACTGATGAAACATCTTTTTTTACTCCTTTTTCTGTCGCTTGGTACTTTTGTTCGGGCACATGAATCGTTTTTTGCATTCGCTGAATTAGAATACAAAGAATTGCAAGGTCGACTCGAAGCAACACTATCGGTGACCACACATGACCTTGAGCAATACCTGCAGAAGAAACAAACGATCAAAAACAGCCTTTCTACAGCGCTGAAAGATTCTGCTTCTCTAACTTTGATTGAAAACGAACTCAACAGTCATTTCTTTGTCGATCTTGATCCGTTTGGCCAGAACTCTACCATGGACGGTGTAGAATTTATCCGATTTTCTCTGGATGGATTTGAAGAAGAACGCAATGGAACCATACGTTTCTACATGCACACCGTTTTGAATCATCCAATTTCAGAGACATTAGGCATCACTTTTAATTTATTGATGGACTCGCATTCGGAACAACAAAATAAGCTCACCTTTCTTTTCCGGGAAAAAAAATCTACGTTTGTATTCCTTCAAACGAATCAAAAACAATTCATAGATCTACATTAGACCATGAAAAAACTCATACTAAGTGCACTTTTCGCACTTCCTTTTGTCCTTTGCGCACAATCTAAATTTGCTCAACTCGACCAGGAACTTCCAACGCCTAACGAATACCGAACAGCGGCTGGAGCTCCCGGACACAATTACTATCAGCAAAAGGCGGATTACAAAATGTCCATCCGAATTGACGACGAAACACAGAAACTTACCGGGGAAGAAACGATCACATACACCAATAATTCTCCGGACAAACTGGAATACCTGTGGTTGCAGTTGGACCAGAATCTGTATGCTCAAAACTCCGATTCTAAGTTGATCGATGTGGAGAAAATGGAAGATTTCAAATCCATCGGTGATGTTAAAAAGAAGCTTTTCTACTACGACGGTGGATTCAAGGTCGAATCGGTTACAGCCGTATCAGGACAAAAAATGCGCTATGCGATCAATAAAACGATGTTGCGTATAGATCTGGATAAACCACTGATGCCCAAAACAAGTATTTCTTTCAAAGTGAAATGGTGGTACAACATCAATGACCGTATGGCTGTTGGTGGAAGATCCGGATATGAATACTTTGAAAAAGACAAAAACTACCTGTACACCGTTGCACAGTATTTTCCACGCATGTGCGTTTACAATGATGTTGAAGGATGGCAGAACAAGCAATTCCTTGGACGAGGAGAATTTGCGTTGCCATTTGGTGACTACGAAGTGTCGATTACCGTTCCTTCCGATCATATTGTAGGAGCTACCGGTGAATTGCAAAACGGAAGTGCGGTACTTACAGCTGAACAGAAAAAACGATTTGAGCAGGCGCGTACTGCGACATCTCCTGTACTGATTGTCACACAAGCAGAAGCTGAAAAAAAGGAACAGAATAAAGAGAAATCCTACAAAACATGGACATTCAAAGCGCAGAATGTCAGAGATTTTGCCTTCGCCACTTCACGTAAGTTCATCTGGGATGCCCAAGCCGTAGATATCAATGGAAAGAAAGTCCTGGCGATGTCCTATTATCCCAAAGAAGGAAATCCACTTTGGGAACGATACTCCACAAAACTAGTCGCACATACGATCAAAACGTATTCAAAATACACCATCGACTACCCGTATCCGGTGGCTATTTCAGTTCATTCTAAATGGATCGGTATGGAATATCCCATGATCTGTTTCAATGGCGGTCGACCGGAAGAAGACGGAACTTATTCAGAAAGAGAAAAATATGGTATGTGGGGTGTGATCATTCATGAGGTTGGACATAACTTCTTCCCAATGATTATCAATTCCGATGAACGCCAGTGGACTTGGATGGATGAAGGATTGAATACGTTTGTACAATACCTTACAGAACAGGAATGGGAACGGGATTACCCTTCAAGTCGCGGACCTGCTTACTTGATCGCAGATTACATGAGAGGAGATAAGAAATTCATCTCACCCATCATGACGAATTCGGAATCGATCTTCCAGTTTGGGAATAATGCCTACGGAAAACCTGCTACGGCCTTAAACATCTTACGTGAAACGATCATGGGGCGCGAACTCTTTGATTATGCTTTCAAAATGTATTGCGAGCGCTGGAAATTCAAACACCCTACTCCGGCAGATTTCTTCCGAACAATGGAGGATGCTTCCGCTGTTGATCTGGACTGGTTCTGGAGAGGATGGTTCTATGGAACTGATCATGTAGACATTTCACTTGATGATGTCCAATGGTTCCAATTGAGTACGATGGATCCTAACATTGAGAAACCGGTAGCAGAAAGCACCGAACGCTCGAAGGATAAATTCATTGGTGACACGCGCAACAAAGTAAGTATCAAGAAGACGATCAATGAAGCAGATCCGAATATTGATGATTTTTATGCGAAACGAAACATCTATAAAGTTGATGCACTTGACATTAAGGAATACGAGGAATTTCAGAAAAAACTGACAGAAGAGGATAAAAAGTTGCTATCGGAAAATAAGCAGTTCTACGAATTGAGTTTTACCAATCTCGGAGGTTTGGTGATGCCATTGATTATTGAAGTTACTTATGTTGACAATTCCACCGAGGTATTTCGCATTCCGGCAGAGATCTGGCGACAATATGAGGAGAAGGTATCGAAAGTACTCATCCTGAACAAAGAAGCCATTTCTTTCAGACTGGACCCATTCCTGGAAACAGCCGATACCGATCTGGATAATAACAGCTGGCCGAAACGCGTTCAGCCTACCCGCTATGATCTTTTCAAACAAAAGCAAACCGGCGAAAACCCGATGCAACGTCAGAAAAGACTGGAGTCACTTCAGGGGCAGTAGAGGATTGGTGATTCGAAATCGGATTTCCGTTGATTTATTGACTGAAACAATACCTGTTACAGCTAAAACCGTACTTGCGGTAAAACTTGCCGTTGCAGAAAAACACATCTTTTTCCTGCAAGATCATCCATTAGCTTCATTTCATTGAATAATCGAAATCAATCAGAAAGTTGTTATTTCTTTGGGAGCTCTCTGAAATGTTCGAATTTGTCTTTGATAAACGTGATCAATTCCATTTCCGTCGCCGTCTTCAGGAAATCATCCGAAACATTCAGGAAAAAGATAAAATCATCAAATTCATCTTCATTCAGCGTTATGATATCATAGGAAACATACAAACGGAGTAACTCTTTCACAATTTTTCGCTGATCGTCTTTGTATTGCTGTTCTGCAATCCAGCGTTTATGCTGCTCCTTTCGTGAAAATGCCTGATAAAGCGCTGTTATCGGGCTTTGCATCACTTCAAGTCCTGTCACCATTCGGGTTTCTCTGAGAGCCAGAGCCTCGCGTTCTTCCCGAATTTCTTCCAGTGATTTTAACGGCTTCACTTTGATCTCTTTGATCTCTCGTGGTTTCGGTTCGATGATAAAACGCTTTTTGAACTGGCAATTCGTATCTGGAAGTACCACAACAAATTGAGGTACATACTCTTTAACAGAAATAATCACGGTATCACCTGAGGATACGTAAATTGAGAATGATCCATTTGGCTGACCAAAAACACCTTGTCCCGTGCGTTTATTGATCAACATCAGATTGTAAAAGGATTGTGGCCGGATGGTGTCTAGAACCTTTCCTGAAAATAACACTTTATCGCAGGTTTGACTTTGAGCGGAAAAACTCAAAATAAGAACTATAAAAACTGTTATCGCCTTCACGATGGAAAGTTAGCAATTATTAGCCCAAACATACTAATTCGCCCTATTTACATATGTATACATTACAATTGTAAACAATGTAAAACATTCACTTCAAAATTATAATCCCCGTTGTTTTCCTAACTTTGTGTCACCATGAAACGTGTTGTAGTCGGATTATCAGGAGGTGTAGATTCCAGTGTTGCTGCTTATCTTTTGAAAGAACAGGGATATGAAGTCATTGGTATGTTCATGCGAAACTGGCATGATGAAAGCGTGACACTTTCCGATGAATGCCCGTGGATCGATGATTCTAACGACGCATTATTGGTCGCGCAACATTTAAACATACCCTTTCAGGTTATTGATTTAAGTATTGAGTACAAGGAACGCATCGTAGATTACATGTTCCGTGAATACGAGGCCGGACGCACCCCTAACCCGGATGTACTGTGCAATCGCGAAATAAAGTTTGACGTTTTCCTTAAAGCTGCACTTGATTTAGGCGCGGATTATGTCGCTACCGGTCATTATTGTCAGCGAGTTGATCATGATAATGGCACCGTAGGTTTGATCGCGGGAAAGGATCCTACGAAAGATCAGTCATACTTTTTGTGTCAGTTGAGCCAGGAACAATTGAGTAAAGCGCTCTTCCCTATCGGAGGCCTGCTCAAATCGGAGGTGCGCGAAATAGCGCGTGAACAAGGATTGCTTACCGCGGAGAAAAAGGATTCTCAAGGCCTCTGTTTTGTTGGAAAGATCAGTCTGCCAGAGTTTCTTCAACAGCAGTTAGCACCGAAGAAAGGAGACGTGATTGAAGTGCCGGCAGACAACCCTCAATTAATAGCCTATCAAAACATTACTCCGAACCTTGAAAATGTAGAAATCCTTTCTCGATCTTTTGAATTTCAAAAGTCTGACGGACAAAAAGTTACCGAGCATCAAGGCGCTCACTATTACACGATTGGTCAGCGAAAAGGATTGCATATCGGTGGCCGACCAGAGGCTTCTTTTGTAATTGGCGTTGACACGAAAGAAAATGTTGTCTATTCAGGATTAAATGATCTTCATCCCGGTTTGAACCGATGGGCTCTGCGGATTTTAACGCAAGACATTCACTGGGTGAACAATACGCGTAAGATCAAGTTAAACGAAACGTTGACGTGCGATATCAGAGTTCGCTACAGACAGGCGCTACAAAAAGGTACGCTGATTTTAAAATCTGACGGATTGTACATTTTGTTTAATGAGAAACAAAGAGGAATTACGCCAGGTCAATTTGCTACCTGGTACATCGATGGAGAACTGGTAGGTTCAGGAGTCATTCATTCTTAGGGAACAATTCATGAAAGGATCCATCGGAGTAGACCTCCACTAGTTTCACCAGTTTTCTTTCAGGAACTTCTTTTTTAGAACTTGATCGGAAAGGAATTAATTCTTCAGGAATAATTTGTTCCTCCGTGTCCACCTGACCACAAACCAGCCACTTGGCATTTACTTTCGGGAAATGCTGCAACGTTTTCTCTAGGAAATCCAGACTGGGTTTGTTTCTACCAGATAACACATGACTCATATTTGAGCGCTGAACACCTATTTTATCAGCAAATGCAGAAGCTGTTAGATTGTGCATCTTTAGCACAACCTGGAGACGTTCTTGAATTGTCATTTGTAAACTTTTTAATCAAGTCTCGAATGCAACTTGAGTTTACAAATATAAATTATTTTTAATCTAAAGCATAAAAAAAGGGAGCAATTGCTCCCTCTCCTATTTATTGCAAACCAATCGATTAGTTCAAACTAACTGAATGAAAAATTGAAACTTTATTGGTATTTTGAATCTGTTCTGATTGACGAACTGCATCCATGAGATGAGCTACTTCAAAAATGTTCAGTTTACTCTTAGTACCTTGAAGTCTGTGTTGAGACAATTTGTACTGGGCCGCTTTTACAGTGTTGTTTATCATCGTATTTGCTTTTAGTATCATTTCTGTTTTGTTGTGGATGCGTTTACGGCGACAACACCTGAAGGTTACAGAAGTTATACTGCAAATTGTAAAAATGTGTTTGAATAGTTTATTTCAAACTTTCTCAAAAAGCATTTATCACATTGATAAACAATAGATTAATTACTTTATAGTTAAATGACAAGAGTAACTTATTTTCGAACCAACGGATAGATCAAGCCTTCTAGCCCATTGACTTTGATCTCATACATCTGCTGTAATTGCATGCCTAATTTTCCGGCAGGAAAGCCTGTTTGACGTAACCAGACATAATAAGGTTCGGGAATATGCACAAGGAGTTGACCTTTGTATTTTCCATAAGGCATGCGCATGTTTGCTAATTTGATCAGCTCTTCGTTGGAGTCCAAAACTATTTAACAATAAGGTTATCCCCTATTTGGGATTCTTTTTAATGTTTCTTGTAAGTAATCCCAGAATTTTTGAACAGAGGATATCTGCACCTTTTCATCCGGAGAATGAGCCGCTCGAATATTTGGCCCAAAGGAGATCATGTCCACACCCGGCAAGTGCTTCCCAAGAATACCGCACTCGAGTCCGGCGTGACATGCCTTGATATTCGGTTCTTCTTTATATAATTCACGATACAGTTCAGCCATTAAGTTGAGTATCACCGAATCCGTATTGGGCTGCCAACCCGGATAATCACCCGATTGAACTACAGAACAGCCAATGGCTTCAAAAGCACATCGTACTGCATTTGCCACATCTCCTTTTGTGGATTCAACACTACTCCGTTGAAGAGATTGGGTCGTAAATGATCCATCAGAAATAACAACTCGAGCGAGGCTTGAGGATGTCTCCACCAGATCTTTGAAATCGGGACTCATACGAAAAACGCCGTTTGGCACTGAGTACAAGCAATTTAGAATTTTTTCCATATCCAAAAATGCAACTGCCTTTCCGGAAACATCCAGATTGGAAAGTTCGATTTTGAAATACGGTTCAATGCTTTTATATTCTTCTTTTAATATGTTTGATACTTGTTCGATCTGCGCTTTCACAGATCCTGCTACATCTTTTGGTAAAGCAAGAACTACGGTTGCTTCACGAGGTATGGCATTACGCAAACTTCCACCATCGAATGAGATCAATTGAAACTCTGAAACAGAAAGCAAATGATACAGAATCCGCACCATCAGTTTGTTCGCATTTCCTCTCCCCTTATCGATATCCATCCCGGAGTGACCGCCAAGCAATCCCGAGATCGAGATCTTCAAGCCAACAGCATTTTCATTTACCGCAATTGCACTATACGAATAACTGGTATTCGTGTCAATACCACCCGCACAGCCAATGGATAATTCGTCATCGTCCTCTGTATCCAGATTCAACAAGATCTTTCCACTAAAATTCCCGCCTTCCATTTTCATGGCACCGGTCATTCCGGTCTCTTCATCGATCGTGAATAAGCACTCTAGAGCCGGATGAGGAATGTCAGTCGAAGATAATAGCGCCATTATTGCTGCCACACCAATGCCGTTATCAGCCCCGAGTGTCGTACCATCGGCCTTCACCCAATCACCATCCACCACCATTTCAATTCCTTGCGCATCGAAATCGAACGTTGTCCCTGCATTTTTCTGATGCACCATATCCAGATGCGACTGCAGGATCACCGTTTCTTTTTGTTCCATTCCTGGAGTAGCCGGTTTTTTAATGATCACATTCTGAATGGCGTCTGTTTTTGTTTCCAGTCCGAGTTTCTTTCCAAAGTCGAGCATGAACTGAATGACACGCTCTTCTTTTTTGGATGGACGTGGAACGGCATTCAGGTCTGCGAAATGGTTCCAAAGGGATTGCGGGGAAAGGGATTTAACACTCATTCTGATAACAATTAAATTATTCTTGTTCTTTTGTCTTGACACAAAAGAACGAAAAAGTCAAGACTCAATTAAGCCGTTCGGAGAAAAATACTTCATGGGTCGACAAAAAGAAAGAGTGCAAGCCTAGCGGCTTACAAACGACAAGCGCTTTCTTGTGTCGACATACCATTCATTATTTTTCTTTTTCCTCACTTCTCTAATTGAGTCCGGGATTTCCATTCATTCATCAACTCACATAACTCTTTCAGTGTCAAACCATAGGTATTTGGTAAGGCACCGTGATTTCCAGAGAGGAATTTTGCTAGTCCTTTTCCTATTTTGTGCTTTTTGTGCTTGGATGTGTAATCAAATTTGACGAACCTGGTCTTACCCACATAACCAACTTTGAAACCTTCAATATCTGACCATTTCGTGAAATGACCTCTGAATAAGCTGGTCGCTTTAAATCCCTCTTTTGTTAATGTGAGTTGCGTTGAGCCGGGAATCAATTGGATGCTAAAAATCAACAGACACAATCCAAAAAAAGAAGTGATTAACCAACCTTTAAGAGGCTCTTCTTCAGCCATAAAAACACCTCCAACTGTTAAAAGTAAAGAAACCAACCCCATTAAAATGGTTTTTAAAGGCTTGGGGCGAAGAATGAGTTTGTCTTCAAGCATTAGGGAATAATCATCCTTTCTTTCGGAACTCAACAATCCTTTCAAGATACATCTGCTCTACCTTCTTGCGCGCCCACGGGGTTCTACGAAGAAAAACCAAACTACTTTTTACACTCGGATCATTCTTAAAACAGTTGATCGGAACAAGATAGGCCATGTGTTCCCAACCAAGTTCTTCGTGCAACTCGTTAAGCATGTGCTCAAGTGTGATTCCGTGGAGCGGGTCCATTATTTGACGAGCTTGCGATACTTGATTCGTTTCGGACCGCTGTCACCATTGCGTTTTTTACGGTTTTCCTCGTATTCTGTGTATGAACCTTCAAACCAGTATACTTGCGAATCGCCTTCGAACGCCAGAATATGTGTACAGATCCGATCAAGGAACCATCGGTCGTGAGAGATGACCACCGCACAACCGGCAAAGTTCTGAATTCCTTCCTCAAGTGCGCGAAGCGTGTTCACGTCAATATCGTTGGTAGGCTCATCCAGAAGAAGCACATTCGCTTCTGTTTTTAATGTCATGGCCAAGTGCAAGCGGTTTCGTTCACCACCAGATAGAATGCCTACTTTCTTGTTCTGATCAGCGCCGTTGAAATTGAACTTCGATAAATACGCCCTGGAATTGATCTTTTGATTGCCAACTTCTACATATTCCAATCCGTTTGACACCACTTCAAAAACGGTTTTATCTGGATGAATGTCTTTATGTGTCTGATCTACGTAACCGATCTTCACGGTTTCACCTACACTGAACGAACCGCCATCAGGCTGCAATTCATCCATAATCATTTTGAAGATCGTGGTCTTACCGGCGCCGTTTGGACCAATAACCCCAACGATTCCTGCAGGCGGCAATTTGAAATTTAAATCGTCGTACAATAATTTCTCTCCAAAAGATTTAGCCACATGTTCCGCATCGATCACGTTGTTACCTAAACGCGGACCATTCGGAATCGGCATTTCCAACAACGCTTCTTTGTCTTTTAAATCTTCTGAAAGCATTTTGTCGTAATTCGCTAAACGTGCCTTACTTTTCGCCTGTCTCGCTTTTGGATTCAGTCGTACCCACTCCAACTCCCGAGCAAGCATCTTCTGTCTTTTGGATTCTGATTTTTCTTCTTCCTTCAGGCGATTTCCTTTTTGCTCCAGCCAGGAAGTGTAATTCCCTTTCCATGGAATACCCTCTCCCCTGTCCAATTCCAGGATCCAACCGGCGACATTATCAAGGAAATATCTGTCGTGAGTCACGGCAATCACCGTTCCTTTGTATTGTTGCAAATGCTGCTCCAACCACTCAATCGATTCTGCATCTAAGTGGTTCGTAGGCTCATCGAGCAAAAGAATGTCTGGATTTTGAAGTAATAAGCGACATAGAGCCACTCGCCTTTTCTCTCCTCCGGAAAGTGTGGAGATCAGCTGATCATCCGGCGGACAACGTAACGCATCCATGGCGCGATCAAGTTTTGTATCTAGTTCCCATGCGTCTAGTGCGTCAATCTTATCCTGAACAACTCCCTGACGTGCAATGAGTTTATCCATTTTATCCGGATCATTGAGAACTTCTTCATCCATGAAGGCATTGTTGATGTCTTCATATTCCTTCAAAACATCTACGATTTCCTGTGCACCTTCCATCACCACCTCCTTCACGGTTTTGTTCAGGTCGAGTTCGGGTTCCTGAGGCAAATAACCTACTGTATACCCCGGAGAGAAAACCACATCACCCTGATAGGATTTATCGAGTCCGGCGATGATTTTCATTACGGTTGATTTTCCGGAACCATTTAAACCGATGATACCGATCTTTGCACCATAGAAAAAGGAGAGGTAAATATCTTTGATGATCTGTTTGCCTTGAGGAGTTACTTTGGAAACTCCCACCATTGAAAAGATGATCTTTTTATCGTCTGACATAACTGAAATTTGGAGAGCAAAGATACCAATTTATCATTAGTACACCTCCGAGTTCGTCCGTCTGTTAACTCAGGAATCACCTCACTCGTCGGATTGTAAAAAGGAATCCCTAGTTCTCACACTCGCACATTTACACCTCCGAGTTCGAGAGCCTCACTCGTCGGATTGTATAAAAGTTCATTCATTAAACATTTTCAAGAAATAATTACCCGCAATCAATAGCGCACTTGTTGCAAAAGACCACACAATGAATGTTGCGCCATTTTTCCATTTGAACCACAAATGAAAAATAAGTATGAGCACGGTGATCAACAAGGGAATTGTGGCGGGAAATAGGCAAACACTTTCAACTATATCTCCCTGAATCAACTCAATAAGAGAACGCTGAAAACCACATGTAGGGCATTCGATGCCAAAGCTTTCCTTCCAGCTACAGGAAAGCATCAGTGACCGGCTGAATGACTTAAACCGTAACCGATAACTGAAAAGATAAATACGAAATAGATCACCAGGAAAAGGATAAAGAGCACGGAAAGGGAAAGACCGATCACTCCACAGATAAATCCTGCTTTTGAGTTTTTAAAGGAGGCTTCATAGGCCGCAGGGTTTGTAGCGTAAAGCTGTTTATCTTTTTTGTGCAAAACGATGGCGATAATTCCACAAGCAATTCCAGGTACGCCATAAAAAATACAAGTCACGATCGATACAATTCCAAGTACCAATGTTGCAGTGGCATTTGGTAGTGGTTTTTGTGACAGGCTTCCAGGATCAAGAATATCGTTTTCCATTTCTGTTTTTTTTATGCTACAATAGTACAAAAAAAAGAGGCGAGTTTCCCCGCCTCTGAAATGAATTGTACCAATAATTAATTCACAAGGTGTTTTTTGTTCGCATTGTACATCAAAACAAATGCTCCGTTAATGATAATTCCTATCACTACACCTGTTATTGCTGCAGTCTTAGCCGCTGCAACCATTGAATCAGCCAATAGTGCAGAACCAGCGTCGTCCGATAATTCGGACATTCCAGCTAATCCTCTCACATAAGAGTCAATGGTTAGAACGCTAATTATCGGCCCAACAATTCCAATAACAGCACCAATTAAATACAACGTAAAACCCTGTTTTTTAAGCCCCCACATTTGTAAGGCGCCATATAAACAAAGTCCAGACGCTGCCAAACCTAAAATTTGAACCAACATGGTTCCCTGTGGTGCAAACATGCCTAAAGCAGATGTCCCTACCATTCCCAGTAAACCTCCCAAAACGCCAAGTCCGGACCCAATAAAAGTCAAGATACAAAGCACTGTTAAAAAAGTTGGTCTCCCGCTACTTCCTTGATTCATGTCTAATGTTTCACTCATAGTAATTAGTTTTAAAGTTCAAGCCAATATAGAAAGAGTATTTGTAAATTCCTGTTTTTAGGAGATTTATTTTTTAACATTTAATCTACTGATAACTTTTTACTTTTAATGAAATTTATCTGGCATGCGGTTTTTTTCTTTCCTTCTGTTCTTTAGTCTTATTGCTGTCTCATGTTCAAAGAAAAGTTCTGATTTCAAGGTAAAAGGTGTCCTTTCGGATCAAACTTTTTCCAAGGCATTACAAGGTGCAACCGTTAAACTATATCAAACTCCGGTAGGCTCAACCGACGAACAACTGATCGGCACGTGTACTACTGATGCGCAAGGCAACTATAGCTTTAGCTTTCCGAGAGAAAAAATGGAAAAATACCGTCTCTCCTTCGTGAAGAACAACTATTTTTCAGAGGAGGAAATTATTTATTTTTCCGATCTGACACTTGGGCAGGATTATATTCGAAATTCTTCTACAACGGCCATGTCGTGGGCAAAACTCACATTTCACAATCTCAACGCTTCACCTTCCGATCATTTTCAATACATCAAGCAAAACGGAAAAGAAAATTGCATGGAATGCTGTCCGACGACCTACCAGGACTATTACGGCGCCTTAGACACGTCGATCTATTGCATTAATGATGGAAACACGAATTATTCCTACATGTACTGGGTACTGGGCACGTCGGTAACCGGCACGCAAACGGTTTACACGACAGCATTTGATACAGTTGAAGTCGTACTGAATTACTAATTTCTATTACGAATGACGGAGCCATCATTTTTCAAACCGCATTTCAAAAAAAAATGGCTGAAACGCTCACTTTACATCTTCCCGATTGTATTGTTACTTGGATTGGTTTTACTGATTCGTGCTTTGAATTTCTATACAAGACAATTGAACGTTGATCCGGTAGCGCTCATCGACACTTCTGAAGACGCCGATTCGAATCTGATCAAAGCCATTCAATGTAAAACCATTTCGTATACGGACAAAATAGATACACTGGAGTTTGAAAAGCTGCGAGAAGTATTATTGCAAGCGTATCCATTGATTCATGAAAACCTCGAACTGGAGATCATAAACAATTTTGGATTACTCTACACCTGGAAAGGTTCAGACAAGACCTTAAAACCTTTTCTCCTCATGTCGCATCAGGATGTTGTACCTGTTTCTCCTAATACGGAACACCTATGGACTCATCCTTCTTTTAGCGGATTTAAATCCAAACAATTTATTTATGGGCGTGGGACACTTGACGTGAAATCGGGAATAATAGCCCAGATGGAAGCTATTGAAGCCATGTTAAAAAAGGGATTTCGTCCGAAAAGAACGCTTTATCTGGCGTACGGTCACGACGAAGAGGTTGGCGGCAACAACGGTGCTATGAGAATTGCAGCACTGCTTAAAAAGAGAAATATCAAACTTGATTTTGTGCTTGATGAAGGCGGATCGATTGTTCAAGGAGTTGTTCCAGGTGTTCAAAAACCCGTTGCTCTCATTGGTGTCGCCGAAAAAGGTTATGCCAGTTTTAAATTGAGTGTTTTATCAAAAGGGGGACACAGTTCCATGCCTCCGAAACAAACCGCTATTGGTATATTAAGTACTGCCATTCAAACTCTTGAGTCAAATCCATTTCCAACCAAACTTAATGGTATTGGATCGCTTATGTTTGATTATGTTGGACCTGAAATGAATTTAGGAATGCGACTTGTTTTTGCCAACAGATGGCTTTTTTCTCCATTGATCGAACACAAACTGGATCAATCAGATGCAACACGTGCAACAATGCGAACTTCCATTGCAACAACCATTTTCAATAGTGGAGATAAAGACAATGTTCTTCCGGTAAAAGCAGAAGCCATTGTGAATGCGCGAATCTTGCCAGGCGAAAGCATTAAAAGCACGTTGGCATTTATAAAAAATACGATCAATGACCCCAGAGTTAAAATAGCTCTTTCTGGAACTAAATATTACGAACCATCCGTCATCTCGGACCCTACATCCAAACAATTCAAAAAGATCCAGCGAACTATAGGTCAGATCTTTCCGGAGGTCATTGTGGCGCCATACCTGATGTTGGGAGCTTCAGATTCCAAGCATTATGGCCATTTAACGCAACATGTTTTTCGTTTTATTCCTTTACGACTGAACAATACTGATCTCAATAAAATTCATGGAACAGATGAGCGCATTGCTATTAAAAACTTTCATGAATGCATTCGATTTTACACCCAGCTCATCATGAACGAGCAATCCAGGTAACTATTCGTCAATCGAATGACGCAAAAGCTGAATCAGCTGACGATTATAGGTTTCGATCAGGTATTTCAGGTAATTCGGAGTGCTTTTGGAAATACATTTCGTATAATGTTTCATCCGATGTTCAATGTGCTCTTGCAACAATTGCACAAATTGTAACGCTTGATGCAGATCCTTACTGGCAGCATGTATCACCGAGAAATGATTTTCCATGGACAATTGAACTGCTTCCTTTCCTTTTTTACCAGCATCAATCACCGCATAATACGCCTCGCTCATGCTGAATTCTTCCAACTGCTTCGTATCCATTAACTCACTCATGGATTTAGGAAACTCATATTCCACTTCGAATTCAAGATCATCGAATTCAGACAGTCTTGATTCCAGAAAACGGTCCGGAAAACGAAAAGCATCCTGCCAATTCAGGTAATCCTGCCAAAAGCCGAAGCGACGGACATTATTACCCAGATCGATCACTTTAAAACGATCTTTTTGCGGAAGCTTTCGGGATCCACGGCCAATCATTTGATGATAAAGGGTTAATGATCTTGTTGCGCGATTCAATATGATGGTTTGAACCGTTGGCTCATCAAATCCCGTCGTCAAAATGCCAACAGAGGTCAGTATGGCATCTTTGGTTTCTTTGAACCATTTCAATACATCTTTACGGTCTTTATCACTGAAAGTGGAATCTAAATGCCTTACCGGATAGCCACGCTTTTTAAATGTTTCCTCTACCCGAAGAGATGTGTCAATACCGGCATTGAAGATCAATGTTTTATCTCCAACGGCAATTTCTTCAAAGGCAAACAACAACTTTTCCTGCATGAAATAATTCCCATATACGACATCTGAACTGTTCACCGTAAAATCACCATTCGAACCGATCTTTAAACCGTGAAGGTTCACGTCATACGTATACGTGTCTGCATCCGCAAGGTAACCTCCCTCTATCAGCGACGCAATACTCTCCCCCACGATCAGTTTCTGGTAATTATCATTCAAAGGAAGGGTTCGATTACTACTTAATGGTGTTGCCGTAACTCCTAGTATATTTCCTTCGCGATAAAACTGAAAGATCTTTCTGAAACTGTTGTAATGGGCTTCATCCACAATGACCAGTCCTACACCTTTTATGAAGTTCTCATTTTCATTCAAACGGTTGTTCAGTGTTTCCACCATCGCAGTAAAACACATGTAGTTCTCCTGGTCGGGAATAGACTTGACCTCACTATTGATCACTTTATTTGTGACGCCAACGGCTTCTAATTGTCGAGAAGTCTGAACAGATAATTCAATTCGATGTGTCAGGATCAAGACCTTTTCACCCGTTTTTTCAATAAATCGCCTTGCAATTTCTGAAAAAATCACTGTCTTACCTCCGCCCGTGGGCAACTGGAAAAGCAAGTTGAATTTTTTACCGTTCGATTCGAGTTCTTCAATGATCTTACGCACCATTCGCTCCTGAAAAGGGTATAATTCTTTGGCACTGTAAAGTTCTACATCGATCATGAAGTGATTCCGAAAAAAGGGCTACAAAAATACCTTCTTTTATTGGTTTAACAATGAAAGTGAATTCGCATTAAGAATTATTTTTCTTGGACTCCCAAAGAAATTAGATTCGCTGTATAACGAACAGTTTTTCGATCAGAACGTTTATTTTTGGAACCCAAACAATTTTAAACAAAAGATACAATGAGTACGATCGAAGAAGTGAACTGTCTGATCATCGGTTCCGGACCAGCCGGATATACTGCAGCCATCTACGCCGCACGTGCCGATATGAAACCGGTTCTCTATCAAGGAATGCAACCGGGAGGACAATTAACCACGACGAATGAAGTAGAAAACTTCCCCGGATATCCTGACGGAATTTCTGGCCCTGAAATGATGGTTCAACTGGAAGCGCAAGCAAAACGCTTTGAAACAGATATCCGTTTTGGGTTCATTAATAAAGTGGATTTTACGGGTCCGATTCACAAATGCTGGACGGAGGACGGAAAAGAGATCCACGCAAAAACAGTGATCATCTCTACCGGAGCTTCAGCTAAATACCTTGGATTGGAAAGCGAACAAAAATACCTTCAACTGGGCGGCGGTGTATCAGCGTGTGCCGTTTGTGACGGGTTCTTCTACCGTGGTCAGGAGACAGTAATCGTTGGTGCTGGAGACTCGGCTTGCGAAGAGGCGCATTACTTATCTAAATTATGTACTAAGGTGACGATGTTGGTTCGAAAAGATGAATTCCGTGCTTCAAAGATCATGGCTGAACGCGTTAAAAACACACCGAATATTGAAATCCTTTTCAATACAGACACTCAAGAAGTTTTGGGTGACGGAAATGTGGTGACAGGAGTTCGTGTAAAAAACAGC